>Ga0209427_10005413_pt1 | contig 14646 bp, 16 predicted proteins | sample DeeMarSWOR136_30_FD_187465 | JGI IMG/M metagenome (GOLD analysis project Ga0209427, IMG submission 187465) | Marine sediment microbial communities from White Oak River estuary, North Carolina - WOR-1-36_30 (SPAdes) (version 2) | ecosystem: Environmental > Aquatic > Marine > Intertidal zone >...
TACGATGGAAGCCCCGTGAAGATCGGAAATGTTTTAAGAATCAAACTAACCCTGGCCGTCGACTTATCAATCAACGGCGTGGATCGATTCAGCTTCGATGTGATCTTCATAGCCACTCCATCGTGATTCTCACGAATCTGATGAGAAGCCAAACAACATTAAGAAAACTAAGTTTTATTTCTGAACTTTATTTCTCTATGTTTTATTAGGTACTATATTTTTGCTAGTGTAACAGGGTGTTCGTAAAGTTGGAGAACGAACTCAAGAAGTGCACAAGGTGCGACTGGACAGGACACAATGCCAAGTGGGTGCTCTGCTCGATCTGCAATCAGACATACTACGTCTGTCCAATCTGCGGCAGCAGAACCGTTGTGTACAGGGACAGACCATACCTCTACTCGAGTGTGCGAACCTAGCCAACGTTGATTGTCCTCTTGAGCAAAGATCAGTCCATGGGCTGGGCTATCCTCCTAGGCAGCATTGAAAAGTCCAATCCTTTAAACGGAGAGAATTCGCCGAGCGCACAAAAAACGCAACAAGAAAAAAATGCAAAACCAACTGTGAACTAAATAATCATCCGACGGTTTTTATCTCATAACCATTGTGATGGGGAAACCTATCCCTCACAACATCGGCCGCTGCACGAATGTCCGGCGCCTCTACGAAGAAACTGTGCACCCTACCCCTGAAAGCCTCACGAACGACGATGCCATACTTCACCAAACCAACAGAGGATGGCCCACCCTTTGAACCCCCTCTTCCGTGCTTACTCCCACGCGTCTCCACAACCACATCATCGACCACGGCATCCCCGGAAGACCCGACATCCCCCTTGTGCCCCTCCTCACAGACCAGGGCCTCCTCCAAATTCAAAAACCCGGCGCCGCAGACACCGCACAAATGGACGTGAGCACCGCCCTTCCTCTTAAACCCCTTGTCGCTAATCACCATACCAGAAAACTTAGAATTAACTAAATAAATAAACATATAAGGTAAAAAAATCCTAAACAAAAATACTTAACAAACCGCAACAAAAAAGCACGCACACGCAGCTGATGCTTAACCTGAACAACTAACCAATAATCCCTATCAACCCAGAATACGCCAGCTAGCTACCAAAATTCGATAATCATTATTAAAAAAGTGCCCCAAAATACCCTCCGCGAGAAAGGTCGCCAAAACCCATGATGTACAAGGAAACGAATACCTGCCCCTACAGGGACGAATGCGAGACCTACCAGTTTATAACCCGAATAGAGAGACAGGCAACAGAAAGAAGAAGAGAGCTAGCATCAAACAGAACCGAGATCTCACAACGAGAATACGAAGTAGCCCTGGACGACCTCCAAAAGAGGCTAGAGGGCACGATCAAGATAAGAGAAAGGTGCTTCAACCACCACAAAAGATGCCTGAAATACTGGATGATCAGGAAGCAGCATGAGGCCGACCAGTACCCCTTCCTCGCACAAGACGATCAGAAAATCCTATCGGAGACCACCCGCACGAAAATCTTGTAAGCGGTAGCCACTTACCAAGAAGCCCATAATCCCGAAGGCCTCACCACCCCTTCCTCTTCGGGAACAGAAATGACCCCCAGAAGACCAAGGCCGTGGGGATCCTCAGAGCATAATAATACGGAATTGAGACCAGGACCTTCGAGAGGGGAAAACCGATCCTGCGACACTGATAAAGTGAGATCAGGGACACCAGGACCAGATCCCCGAGGAACATGATAAAAGCTAACACGAACCTGCCCGAAAAAAGCAGGTAAAGCATGACGCCCAACCAGAAGAGATACCCCACGCTCTCGGCGAGCATCCAGGAGACCAGGACCTTCAACCCGTTCGAAAGCTCATCCCTGTGCTTCTCTAAGACAGGCCTCCAAGAAAACCATCGCCTAAGCTGCCCCACATACGCGCCGAGGGAACCCGGCTCCTCCGTGAACGCCAGAGCCTTCGGGTTGAAGGCGATCCTCCCCCCGTCGATCTGGGCCTCCCAGGTCAGATCCATGTCCTCGACGACGGTCTCCTCTGGAACCCCGTTCCTCTTGATCCAGTCGGTCCTCCAGACGCTGCAGCACCCCGGGCTCACGAAGGTGGCCCCCAACCTACTCTGGATGCCCTTGTACGTGGACTGCCCGTGAAGATACTCGACAAACCTGGACCTCGAGACGCCGCCGTCGACGTCTGAGGGCAGCACCATCCCCGACGCCCCGACGGTCCCATCACCGTTCAGAACGCTCAGCGTGTTCCTGAGGTAGTCCCCGTCCAGATATGTGTCGGAGTCAACAATCGCCGTGAGGGGAGACCCCACATGCGTAAGTGCTGCATTCACCGAAGCAGCCTTCCCCAGGTTCTCTGAGTTCCTCAGGACCACCATGTTCGGATGCCTCCGGGAGAGCTCACCTAGCTTCACGGGCGTCATGTCGGCACTGCAGTCGTCCATAACAATGACCTCGAAGGGCTTCAGGCTCTGATCCTGCACGTGCCTTACACAGGACTCGATGGTCTTCTCGCCGTTGTATACCGGTATGACGACCGAGACTTGAGAGTGAGGCACAGCTGTCGCCACGGCGCCCCCCTTGAACAGGAGACCCAGCAAAGAGAGTGGGGGAAAAGCCGGCCCCAGGTACATGCCAGGATCCCGCTCAAGCTACAGCGAGTAGACGCTGAGATACTGAACGAGCCTCGCGAGCATCGCCAGGCAGTAGTAGATGACCGCCACGCTCAGGGCGGAGCTCCCAAACCAGACGAAGGCCCTGCCTCTCACCGCAGTCCACCCCTCAATCCTTGAAGAGGGAGCTTGAGATCTCCTCGTACTGCTCCAGGAACCTGACGCCCCCCTCGGTGGTGAAGTACCTCCCGTTCTCGGCCTCCAGGAAACCCCCCTCCATCAGCTTCAGGATGTACTTCTTCACGATGCTGAAGTTCAGGTTCGCCCTGTAGACCAGGTGCGTCTTCTTAGCCCCCCTCCGGGCGACACGCAGGATGTCCGCGCAGATGTCCAGATCGTTCCTCCTCAAATTCCACACCTTTTATTATCCCTTTAGAAAAAAAAATAAGATATAAGCCTTCTCTAACGTTTTTAGAAACAATTATCCTAAATCCAGGAATTTTAGACATTTTTATCCTTTTTCAGAAAGATTCACCAAAAATGGGAAACTCTTACAATCTAGGGAACGATTTTCATTCAGAAACAATCATACTGAACATACTTTAGAAACTAACGCCCCCACAGTGATAAAAACATGACTAATAGACGATAATAGAATCCTTCAGGAGCCATTACAGTTCTTTAGTAACAATTGAGACATGTCCACTTCAATCGAGAGCTTAAAAGCCCCCTCATCAACGTTCATGTACCAATCGTAATGCCTTTCACATAAAACGTAAAAATACCAAGTTAAAAGTTACGAGAGTTCCTCATCTTCCTGAAGATCCTAGCCTTGTTGAGCCAGCCCTTCCCATCCTTTCTCTGCTGCTGGCTCAGATCCGCCTTTATCCCAGGCCTCTCCCTCTTGGCGGGCTTCGCGGTTTTTGCGGGAAAATTCTCCCTGACAAACTTACCCCAGCCACCCGCCTTGGGGTCGACATCGACCCTTCCTGCGGCCTCGGAGCCGACATGCTTCTCGAATATCTCCCTGAAAGAAATAGGCTTGAAATCCCGGGTGGCGTGGATGATCTCACCCTTGTCGACGAACAGCTTCTCGAAATCCTTCAACGAGAAACCCTCGGCCCTGACTTCATCCTCCCCCTTGGTCATCCAGAGCCTGGCCCAGTCGGCCTTCAGAACCAGCCTGAGCTCCTTCACCCACAACCAGCGATCATCCACAGAATCTCACCCGGAAGCCATCAAATCATGACACCACATCTATATGGGAGTCAAAAATACGACAACGCCTTATTTAAGGGATACTGAAAACTCCCTCGGTAAAAAAAATACGAAACAGAGATCCTTAACACGCGCGAGCGCGCATTAATTCCATTCTTACATGACTAGGAGAATTGCGTGCGTGCAAATTGTATGTTTATCTGTTCTGAAAACAGTTCAACCAGTTTTTTGCATCTTTCTTTTTCTCCTTGAGTGTACTCCTTGGTCTCAAGATCCAGGGTGTCCAGGTAGGGGACGCTCCTCAGCGTAGCCTCCATGACATCGCCATCTCGATGGGCTGTGAGTTCGATCGTGATCCTGTTCCTAGAAATATAACCTCCAACAAGGGAGTGGAGGGCGATATAGAATTGGGAAATCCTCTGCCCACTAGCTCCGATTACCCTGAACCCGTTCTCAAGCCCCTCCTCAAGGATTACTTTGTAGTTCACCTGCTTCAGCAATTCCAGGAAGAACTTCTTTAGCTCCTCGATGTCCCCTCGCAGGCTGAGCAGGCGGGTCGCCATCCTAAATCCTCGGATACGCTCAGGTATATATCGGGACGATACTTAAAGGTGGGATCTCGCACGGTCTTTGTGGACGGGTAAACCCTTCGTAGCCATGAAACATGTCATATTTCATCGGTCTGCAAGCACGCCACATAGTGGCCGGGTTTATATTCTGTCAACGTGGGCTTCTTTTCTCTGCACATGTCCTTGACGTGATTGCATCTTGGGTGAAACACGCATCCGGGGACGTCGTATGGCGGTTGAGGCAGTTCCCCTCGCATCCCCTCCAATTCGAAGTGATCCGAGTCGATTCGGGGTGCGGAGCGTAGCAGCCCTCTCGTGAATGGGTGTTTTGGGTCCTCAAAGATCTCGTAGACGTCGCCGTGCTCGATGATCCTCCCGGCGTACATGACGTACACGTAATCTGACATCTCCGCTATCACTCCCAGGTCATGGGTGATCAGCAGCATCGATAGGCCGAACTTCTTCTTCACTCTCTTCAGCAGTTCGAGGACCTGTCTCTGGACGGTGACGTCTAGATCGCTTGTGGGCTCATCGGCGATGATCAGAGACGGATTGCAGATCAGGGCCGATGCGATCATGATGCGCTGGGCCTCGCCGCCGCTGAACTGGTGCCGGAAAAAGCGAAACCTCCTCCTCGCGTCCGGTAGCTCCACCTTGCCCAGATGATCGATCACCATGTCTCTGAGTCGCTGCCTTTCGATCTCCTCATGGGCATCCACGGGCTCCCCCGTCTGTTCTCCCACCTCGAGTATCGGGTTGAGCGAGCCAGTAGGCTTCTGGAATATCATGGACACCTCGTTCCCCCTCAGCTCCCTGAGCTCCTCCTCGGACAGCTCGAACAGGTCCCTGCCCTTGTACAGGGCCTCTCCCTCTATGCTCCACGGGGGCTTCCCGGCTCCGATGGGCTGGAGTATGCCCAGTATCGCTTTAGCCGTGATCGTCTTTCCTGCGCCGGTGGGGCCTATCAGTCCAACCGTCTCGCCTTCGCGAATACTGAGGTCCACGCCCTCGACGATCGCTATGGAGTCCTCTCTATCGATGAGAGACACACTCAGGTTCTTCACATGTAGTAGTTCTTTTCCCCTTCTCAAAGGAGTACACTACAGCCAGATCAGTATCGACGGAAATTTAAGGCGCGCTATCGCCTTCGAAGCCTTGGGTTTATTATCTCCTCCATTGTCTGCCCAATCAACACGAGCGACGCCACCGTGAGGGCTATCAGGAGCCCCGGGGGTACTATCCACCACCAGGCCGGATACCCTTGGTTGGCGTACCACCCGCCGGAGGTCTGGGCGTAGTGCAGCACCATCCCCCAGCTCTTAGTACTTGGGTCGCCGAGGCCCAGAAAGGACAGCCCTGCCTCTGACATCATCGCGCCCGCCACCTGGTAGATCATTGTCGCCATTATCAGCGGCGAGACGTTGGGGAGGATGTGTTTGAGGATGATGTGGCCTTCCCCGGCGCCGATGGCCTTCGAAGCCTCCACATAAGCCCTCTCCTTTATGGATAGCGTTGAGGATCTCACCATCCTCGCCGTCCCTGTCCATCCGGTGATTGATATCGCCAGTATCATGATGAAATAGCTCTGTCTGCCGAAGATGGCCATCAGAAGTATCAGTAGGGGGATGTTCGGGAGGATCATAATGACGTCGGTGAATCTCATCAGCACCTCGTCAACTGAGCCCCCCAGAAAACCCGATACGACCCCCACGAGCGTTCCGATCACCACCGTGCACAGGGCCGCCAGGAATCCGATGGTTAGGGAGACCCGCGTCCCGTATATAAGCTCGGAGAATATATCCTGGCCAATGTCGTTGGTGCCCAGGATATACTTGTTGGAGGGGGGTCGAAGGGGCCTATCTACCCTGGTATATGGGTTGTAAGGCGAGATGAACGGGGCAAAAACCGCAGTGAATATGAAGAAAAACAGGATAGCAAGCCCAAGGAGGCCCGGTTTACTCCTCATGTAGACGGATGCGAACTCCCGAGCTCCACTGATGAGTTGGTTAAAACGCATCCTCGTTCGCGAGACAACAAGTTTCTGCTCCGTCAATCCATTCCAACCCTCATATCTTGATCCTGGGATCTAACCAGCCACATATCATATCCGCAATCAGGTTCGCGGCCAGAACCGTTATAGAGACTATGAAGAAGGCCCCCTGGAGCAGGAAGAAGTCGTCGTTCGTTATCGCTGTATATATCAATCGCCCGGTTCCAGGGTACGAAAACACTGTTTCAGTCAGGATCGCCCCGTTTACCATGAACCCAAAACGCATCGCCGTGACAGTTACCATAGGGAGCATCGCGTTCCGAGCCGCGTGATGAAACATCAACGACCACGCAGGAACTCCTTTTGCCTTTGCGGTGACCATGTAGTCCTCCCCGAGGACCTCAACTGTTGAGTTCCGCATATATAGGATGTACATCCCAACCTGCCTCAGAAGGAGAGTCGCGAGCGGTAGGGTAGCATGATACAGAATGTCCTTGATGTACTCGAATGTGTTCGCATAATGGATGCCAGGCGTCCTTGCGCCGAAGAGGGGGAATATGGGGTAATAATACGCGAAGACGAGGAGAAGTATCATACCGAGCCAGAAGTGGGGTGTTGAGCGGATGAACATGCAGAAGTTGGTCCCCAAGATATCTGTCTTCGTGCCTCGTTTCCATGCGAAGTAGACGCCGACTACGAAGGAGATTATGGTGGAGAGGATTATGGAGATGCTCAACAGGAAAAGGGTCCACGGCAAGCATTCCATGACTTTATCGAATACGGGCCTTTTATAGTACAGAGAATATCCAAATTCACCTTGCAAGGTGTTCTTGATGAAGTCTAGGTACTGCATGTGCAACGGCTTGTCCAAGCCGAACCTTGCCCTCAACCGCTGAATCTGAGCCAGGGGGATCCTTGGGTCCTCGGACAGGTAACGCTCAAACGGGTCCGTACCTGTGCTTCTCGCTAGGAAGAATATGAGCGAGATGACCACTATGAAGGTGATTACCCTCGATCCGGTGCGTTTGATAATGTACGACAATTCTATCACGTTGCGTTAAGGGTCTTCCGATCCTAGATACTGACCCTATCCACAGATAAATTATATGCTTGGCTTATGAATGTTGAAAAAAAATGGAAATTGTAAGAGCTACTTTCTAGCGAACATGTACACTGCTATAATTGCTACGACGGCGAGCACTACGACTACGCCCGTAACCGTGGCCCCGTAAGACTCCCAGAAGGTTGGGGGAGGCGGTGGTGTGGGTGGCGGTGGTTCCGCCGCTTCTAGGGCGAAGGTTGTAACGCTGTCAATGTAACCGACGGTCCTGGCGTCAACTTTTATAGTATAGTCTCCCTCGAACCAGCCTGTTGTGTCGAAGGTTTTTCTGTAGACTCCGTCGCCGACGTTTTCCAGAGGATACGATGTAGGGTCACCAGTAATCAATGCGGACACCACAGCTTCAGTTAGTGCCTCGCCTGCTGGACCCGCGAATTTCAGACCAAGTGTGAAGGTCTCTCCTATCTCGACCTCAGGTGGCGGGGTGTTCACGACAGAGATGCTCATGGCCTTCAGCGTCTGAAGGGCGGTGGTACGTAAGTTGATGATGTCCCAGTAGTGATCCCCCCTGCCGGCGCCGTAGTGGTCAACCCATCCCGTCAGCTCGTCCGTCCTGTAGACGCTCGGGCTCTGACGGAAGTACATGACTACTAGAGGTATTTCCTCGGCTAGGATTTCTTGCATTCTGAAGACCGACTGCCTTCGTTCTGAAACGTCGAACTGGGTGCCCTGCAATTCAGCCAGCTGGTCGTACTCGGCGTTCACGAAGCCGTAGTAGTTGGGGTTGGAGATCGCTGCCGAGTGAAGTCTTACTCTCATCCATTGAGGATCTACGCTTTGGCTGGAGCCGAGAAGCCATGAGTCTACCTTGGTCGGGGAATCTAATGGCTGGATGATCTTGTTCCACAGGGTTGCCCACTCCAAGTACTGTACAGTGGCCTTTATGCCAATCTTGTTGAGGTTCTCGGCGATCAGCTCTGCCGCTCTCACGCGGACCGGGTCGTAGATCGGTGGTCCTATGTCGAATGCAATCGGTTCACCTGCGTGCTCCCCTGTGCCCTCCCGTACTCCGTCGCCATCAGTGTCGATGTAACCAAGTTCGTCTAGGATCTCTTCAGCTATGGTCAGGTTAAATGTGTATGTCTCAGGCACGTTGGGGTTGTACCAGTAGGCGTAGAACGGTGCTTCGACACCCACTGGGCCAGGTATCCCATAACCGAGAAGCAGGGTGTCGACGAGGTCTTGCTTGTCAACCGCGTAGGCGCAGGCGTACCTGAACTCCTTCACGTTGAAGGGCCACTTGTAGGTGTTGAATCCCCAGTGGTACATGAATTCATTGTTGTAGATGTAGAGGCCTATGCCCTCTTCCCTTAGGAGGGCTGGGATCGCCTCTGAGGCAAGGAAGCCGTTGAAGACGTCCACCTCTCCCCTCTTGAGGGCTAGGAGCTCTGCTTCTCCACTGGTTATTATGGGCCTAAGAAACTCATCTATATATGGCCTACCATGCCAGTAATCCTCGAAAGCCTCGTATTTTATGTAGGAGTTGGGCACGTACTCCAACAACTTAAAGGGCCCACAGCCGATCTGCTGAGCCATAGTTGGGACGTAGGTCAGCCAATCGAAATTCGGATCCGCCGCGATCTCCTCCCAGATGTGTTTGGGATAGATATATGGTGTGCCTAATGTTTCACGCGCAAATGACACGAAGGGATCCTTCAGGTAGAACTTTAGGGTGTACTCGTCGACTATCTCTGTCGGTTTTTCACGGCTAAGTATCTGCCAGACGTCTGCCATCCTAGTGAAGTTGTTCTCCATGATGAAGTCGAAGCACCATTTGACGTCCTCGCTCGTCAGCTCGGTTCCATCGTGGAACTTGACACCCTTGGTCAGGTGGACCGTGTAGGTGAGCTTGTCTTCGGATACCTCCCAGCTCTCGGCGATCCATGGGACAACCGCACCAGTAATCGGATCTATATGTACTAGACCGTCGTTAAATGGGAATAAGAATATGCCGCTGGCGTCTGCACCCATGTTCCACTGATGTTGCTCTGGGGGATCCGAAGGGGTCGCTATTACTAAAGTCCCACCGTGTATAACCGTAGGATCGTAGAGATAACCCTCGAAGGGCTCCGTGATCGCAACCCCTTGAGAAGATAAGTCGGGTTCCCACGTCTCCCAAGGCTCAGTTTCCTGCGCAAAACTTGGAATGGCAAATGGAGCAAGTAATAGAGTCATTGCAAGTAGCAATAATATTGGTTTCTTCATCTTGATTTCTCCAATCGTTTGTAGGTTAACAATTTATATAACGTTTTAGGTAGTATCCCAATTATATTGCAAAATATGAAATATGATTATTTACTGAAAAAAATTTAGTTTTTCTTTACTATTTGAGTGTAATATTGCGAAACGCCGTAAATTCGATGTCAATGAGACCGGAAATATTTATTCAAATGCTAGACCGGCAACCAAAGCCGTCAGAATTGAGAAGAACATCGTAACGAAGATAAACTGCATCACCCTCAGGAAAACGGTGTAGTTAAACAGGTTCCTGTAATAAACATCCTCTATTATCCCGAACAAGACCGGAACCGTGAGCGAGATATATGTCAAAAATGCAGCCATTAGAATCGCAGCGAAGCTCATCGCGATCGTCGTCCTCACACTTTTTAAGAACCAGCCCAAGCAGACCACGAGTGTGCACGGAATGAAGATCACTGTGATAACTCCAGGGATGTCGTAGAAATTGGTGGCTACATAACCAAAGTTGATTATGACAGCGCATGCGACCACCAAACCGATTGTGCTTAGTTTCTGAAGGGCGACCATAACAGTCTACATAGATTACGGGAAAATAGAATTCTTAAATCCTTTCGCATGGGTGAGCTTTTTTTATTTCGATTTGATATCTAAACTATAATGTTATCTCTTCGTTGCATAAACTTGATTGCTGGTACGACAGTGGCAAGATGATATAAGTCACAACATTTTGATCTGGGTTGGGAATGTCGCTGAAGCCCATGGCTAAAGAACGACGCAGAGAGTACGCTAGGTTTCTGTTGATGTTCGTGTTCCTCGGTTTCATAATGAAAATATTCAGCGAGTTCATCCACGAGATGGGGCACGCCTTCACCGTACTGATATTGGGAGGCAATATAATCGAGATTAGAATTCGAGCGGAGTGGCCATTCACGCTTTCACACACGAGATGGGTGATACCAGATCCGTCCAACGCGAACCTCGCAATGATAGCCGTCGCAGGAATCCTTTTTGAAATTGTGACTTCGATCATTGGCCAGTCCATCCTCATTCTCAGGAGAAGGATGCGCCCAGTCTACGCGATATCGCTCTTCTGGTTGAGCTTCTGGACGTACCTGAGCCCGGTCGTATACCTAGTGATGGGGGCGATCCATCCCTTTGGTGACGTGCTTGACTTGGTCAACGCGATGCCTGTCCCTAGATACTTGATCGGCTCGTTAGGCGTCACAATGTTGATCTCCTGTACCTACCTGCTCTCGCTAATCTTGAGAGGCATCTTCTCAAACGTGTTGGGACTTCCCACGGCGTCCGACGCGGTGTCGTACTTCTGGGCCTTCCTCCACACATTCTTCGTCCTGGTCACTATCGTTACATACGGCCTGCCGACGCCCCCGACGATAACGGTGGCGTCCATGGTGGTGATATTTATATGGTCCTACATAAGTGCAAGATGGTTGCTCGTGTTCGTCTCTAGGCTCAGGGGCGCAGAGTGGCTTTGGCCGCCAAAATACGTCAAACCGAGCCCAGTGAAATCGACCACTGTTGAGGACCCGGGTAGGAAGCTCAAGCTGGGCTACGCCGCATTGTTCTCGGTCGCTTTGATCTCGACGCTGCTGACGGGATACATGGTCAACCAGTACCTTAGCACTTACAGCGTTGTGATGAAGACAAGCATAGAGATCGAGGTAGTCAACATCGATCTGGGTCCCAACGAGCCCCTACTAAACTTGAGCGTGAGGGTGTTCAACCCCACAAGCAAGAACATGACCCTGGACAGGATAGAGTTCGATGTTAAGCTGAACAGCAAGTTCATGCAACATCAGTTGTTTCAGTCAATACCCGCGGCGAGACCGGAGTCGTCCGTCACCTTCAACATGGTCATCTCCCTGCCGAGTGATCGGATGTTCACGATAGAGGAGGCTGCGAGGGACGCAAGTTGGGAATGGACGGTGTCAGGGTCCGGCCATGTCGTGACGATGTTCGGCGAGACTCTTCTCCGCTTCAAGTCGGATAGCACCTGCGAGCCACAAGTTGGCTGAAGCGCCACCCCTTGAGCTATTGTCAGAAAATTGGTCGCTCTCTGTTTGAACCGAACCCCCGGATTTGTACCGAGTCTTTACCTGACGGCGTGGCAGGCCACGTAGTGGCCACTTTCGATCTCCCGCAAGGGAGGTTCCTCCTCACGGCAAATGTTCATGAACTTGGAGCACCTGGGATGGAATCTGCAACCCGAAGGAGGGTCTATGGGCGTCGGGACCTCGCCGCCGATGATGGCCCTGGCCTTTTCTAGCCGCGGGTCCGGGACGGGCACTGCTGTCATCAGGGCCACGGTGTACGGGTGCAGAGGGTTTTTCACCAGGTTGTCCATGGGGGCCATCTCTGCGATCTTTCCCAGGTACATTATCGCACCCCTATGGCATATGTGGCGGGCGTAGGCGAGGTCGTGGGTGATGAATATGTAGGAGATGCCGCCGGCCTCCCCGGCCCTGAGCATCACCTTGAGGATGCCCGCCCTGATGGAGACGTCGAGCATCGAGATGGGCTCGTCCGCTACGATGAAGCTCGGCTTCATCACCAGGGTGCGGGCCACGGCCACCCTCTGCCTCTGACCCCCGCTCAGCTCGTGGGGGAACCTTAGCATGAACTCTTCGGGGGGTACGAGCTCGACGTCTTTGAGGACGCTGTATATGATCTCCTCCTTCTCCGCCGGTGAATCCGCGAGCTTGTGGATGCTGATGGGCTCGGAGATGATGTCGTAGACCGTCATCCTGGGGTTTATCGATTCGTAGGGGTCCTGGTAGACTATCTGCATCTTCTTCCTTAACTGCTTCATGTCGATTTTACCGATGTTCGTAATGTTCTGCCCCTGAAAATAGATCTCGCCGCTCGTAGGCTCTAGGAGTCTGAGGATCGTCTTGCCCGCGGTCGTCTTTCCGCACCCGCTCTCCCCCGCCAAGCCGAAGATCTCTCCTTTCTTCACATCGAAGGAAACGCCGTCTACGGCTTTGACGTACTTTGTCTTCCTTGAGAGAAGCGTCGAGATGACACCCATTCTCACAGGGAACCACTTCTTTAAGTCCACGACCTTTAGCTCTATCTCCTCGCTCACCATTCTGGCATCCCACCGTTAACCAAGCAGATGGCAGGCGACGTAGTGCCTACCCCCCTGGTTCTTGTACTCTGGCTCCTCTTCAGTGCATATCTTCATGCTGTAGGGGCACCTGGGATTGAACCTGCACCCTGTAGGCGGGTTCAAGAGGTTGGGGGGCGCCCCCCTGATCGACACCAGCTCCCTCCTCTCTTCCTTTATACTCGGGAAAGCGCTCGTCAACGCCTTGGTGTAGGGGTGGAGAGGCTCCTCGAAGACCGTGTTGATGTCGGTGTACTCGACTATCTTTCCTGCGTACATAATGGCGCACGTCAAGCAGGTCTGAGCGACCACCGAGAGGTCATGGGTGATCAGCATCATTGTTAGACCGAGTTCCCTCCTCAGCCTGTCTATCACCTGGAGGGTCTGAGCCTGAACGATGACATCCAGGGCTGTCGTCGGCTCGTCGGCTATGATGAAATCCGGATTGCAGGCGAGGGCCATCGCTATCATCGCCCTCTGCTTCATTCCACCGCTCAGCTCGTGGGGATAGCTTGACACGCGGACGGGGTCGATTCCGACGAGCTTGAAAAGATCCCTCGCCCTGTTCATCGCCTCCTCCTTCTCCACGTCTTCATGAAGCGTGATCGCCTCGGCGATCTGGTCTCCGACCCTGAATACCGGGTTCATCGCATTCATGGCCCCCTGGAAAACATAGGACAGCCGCTTCCACCTGTAGTCTGTATCGAATTTCTTCTCGTCCATCCCAATTATATCGACGCCGTCGAACAACACGTTCCCCCCGACAATCCTACCGTTCCATGGGAGGAGGCGTATTATCGCCAGGGCGAAGGTCGTCTTCCCACAGCCGGACTCGCCCACGAGCCCGATAGCCTCCCTCTTCTCAACCTCGAGAACGACGCCGTCGACCGCCTTCACATCGCCCTTAAGAGTCGAGTAATACATCTTCAGGCCCTGTACGTCAAGGATGGACATCCGAGTTTCACCGATGAAATATCAGTCTACATTTAAAAAACATGACATCGAATAAAAACCAAAAGCACCGCTACGGAGTTCATGCCCGATTATTCTTTATCGAGTTAGGATGACCCTGTTCCGCGGGATAGACTTTCTCGCGTATCCGAGGCCCATGCAGATGGGAATCTAGGGTCAGGAGCCAAGAATATTGGGTAATTGCTGCAAGTGGCTCGGAACAAGCTGATCTTGATGTTAATGGATCTAGTTATATGCGGAATAAATCTAACAGTATTCCAGCCTAGCATTGGCATAACGAAATGAGGGGTTGAGGTGAAATAGGTTGAAGGTGGACAGGATCATAACCGCGCTCGACACCCACTCTTCGGGGATGACTTCCAGGATCGTGCTCAGCGGGTTCCCCGAGATACCTGGGGATACCATGCTCGAGAAGACGAATTACTGCCGGGATAACCTGGATCACCTGAGGAGGGCTGTGATGCTCAGACCCCGGGGCTTCAAGGGGATCCTCGGAGCGATCATAACCAGGCCCACCAAGAAGGAGGCGGACTTCGGGGTCGTCTACACCCACTCCGACGGATACTTCAACGCCTGCGGGGACTCCACCTTCGCGACCGTGAAGGCCCTCCTGGAGTCCGGGAGGGTCGAGAAGCGGGAGCCTGTGACCGAGCTGGTCCTGGACACGGCCGGGGGCCTCCTGCCCGTGAGGACCACCGTGAGGGGCGGGGAGGTCGAGGGCATCTCCTACGAGGGCACCCCTTCGTTCTTCTGCGGGCATCACGCCCTCGACGTGCCCGATCTGGGGACGGTCGAGGCCGACGTGGCCTTCGGGGGCCTCTACTACGCCTTCGTGGAC
>Ga0209427_10005414_pt1 | contig 14645 bp, 9 predicted proteins | sample DeeMarSWOR136_30_FD_187465 | JGI IMG/M metagenome (GOLD analysis project Ga0209427, IMG submission 187465) | Marine sediment microbial communities from White Oak River estuary, North Carolina - WOR-1-36_30 (SPAdes) (version 2) | ecosystem: Environmental > Aquatic > Marine > Intertidal zone >...
GCAAAATCTGGGACCCGCAACGCAGCCGGGATTATCCCGCGGTATACGCGGCTGTCAAAGCTGCGAAAGTGGGCGATACGATTGTCATCGGCACAGATCGACACCGGGGCGAAGATACCTTGATTGAGCGAAAGTTGGAGATTGAAGTTGAAAAGACCGCGGTGCAGGTTGAGGGTGTGAGACTGGCGGGATCGAGATTGATGGAGGACGTGCACGTTATTGAAGGATTGATGCCGTCTATCAAATTGGCTTTAGAGGGCTGTCTCGGGAAACGGCCGAGACTACCGAGAATACTAAACAAGCCGGGCCCCGGTATTTTAAAAGGGATCGTAAAAGATACGGCTGACACTTATTATCACATGGCAAATATGTTTTTTGTACCGGTGGAAAACTGGCCCGGTAAGCCGGCGTTCTATTATCTTGCTGTTGTCAATGAATCTTTCGAGATAACCGGAGTCCCACCCGGCAGCTACTATCTGTTTGCCATAGAAGCCCAAAATACCGAAAGTATTGATACTGTAGGTTTGCCGATTGACTGGCCCAGGCCTGTCACGATAGACGCAGATGGAAAGGTTGCACATGTCGAAATCGAGATGTCCACGTTTCTCAGTAAGGAGGCACGCTTCTGGAATGTGCAGGGTTTTCTGCGTGGTGTGGGTCATCTAAATGCTCTAAATGCAAGCGTCGAGGAATTGGGGCCTTATGGCAGGATCGTTGATGTCGGAGGAAATCCCGTCCCTTATGCAACGGTGCAGGTGCGCGAGTTTAAGGCGAATCGAGGTGAGGGTGAGGGTATTGCCGCACCGGATGCCAGAACGAACGAGCAGGGCTATTATGGCCTTCGACCTTTGGATTATCCTTATTTTGTAGGGGCCATAGTTCACGATCCCTTGATAAATGCAGCCGGCCACCGCTGGCAATACATTCAGCGAAACAAGGTATTTGAAGGTAAACAGGCAATCAATTTCGAATTTAAGCCCTGGCCATCCGTAACAAGAAGCGGTGGCATTATTGAGGGTACGGTTGTAGATGCGAAGGACAATCCGATACCTTCTTTTATTGTGGATGTCCGGCCCGCCGGGCCCTGGCCGAAAGTGAACGAAACCAGCGAACCCTGGTACGAGAGTTGGGGATTCCGGGCTGCCTTTGCCGGTGGTAAGTTTGCATTGGGTGATGTACCAGAGGGTATCTGCAATGTGAGAATAATGAGTCATGAAACTTCGGCTGAAAGGGGGGATACGCTTGGGCAAAGAGAAGTCACAGTTTCTACCGGTCAGACAAAACATCTGGAATTTCAGATAGAAGACTGGGAGAAAAAACGGAGACAACGAATCTATGTTACACCATTCAGACTTGTTTCCAAGCAAGAATCCGGTGTAAAGACCGCTGTGCCGGTTGAGGGGGAAGGAGGCTGGGGCGAGGCAGTCGAGGGTGTGCAGGTCCGGTTGCGTGCGGACAAATATACGTGGGAGGCGGAAGAAAAACCCGTATTCAAAGCCGATATTCGTAACCGTGGGGAACTTGAGTTGTATGTCCATGCTGCTGATGAGTTTTGTCAACTGGAGATTGACGGTGAGTGGCACGGCTGGTCCGGCCCATGGGGAAAAATTGACGTCAAACAATCACCTCTTGGACATGGTAGTCAAATCAACAACATCAGCATTTCTTTGGCCAAGACATGGGTCGGCAAAAAAAGCGTGCTCGCTCTTACAGCCGGCGTGCATACTGTGCGCGTTGCCTTCATCTTACAACGCTCTGAGCGAGAATACCAGAATATTGTACGTGCGGTAAGCAATCCGGTCGAGATCGAGATCGTGCCCGTAAAAGCGAAAACCGCTGTGGAGGTTGAGGCCGGAGAGGAGGCATTAACGGCAGAAAAACTGGTCTTAAAGCTCGTTGACAATTCAGGCAGACCAGTCGCCGGTGCAAAAGTGGGGACGAGTGTTAGAACAAGAGACGAACAGGTTCTTAACAGCAAACTGTATTGGTCTTTAAGCAGTAAAGAAAAAGACGTTTCTAATGAAGATGGGAAAATTGTTTTGACCCGAGACAAATTATTTCCTCAATCCTGGAATCCTGACAGGAGACGAGCATTATATATTTTGAATGAGGAGCGACAAATCGGTGCTTTCTGTGAGATATCCAAAGACGACGAAAGAAATCAGATTGAACTGACATTAGAACCTGTCTGTCATGTTCACGGCAAGCTGAGCAGTGAAGATTTGGAGGAAATAGGCAGACCTCTTACATGGAGTAATGTTTATCTTGGTTTTAACAAGGACAGTCAAAGTGTGCTCAGTTGTATGTCGGAAAAACAGCAATTTGAATTTTGGGTTCCTCCCGGAGAATATGAATTAAGCGCTTATGGTTCAGGAGAGGGTGCAAGTACCAAACACGTGCGGCCGACAATCGAGGTTAAAACGGGTCAATCCGAGCTGGATTTAGGAGTTGTGGATTTGCCTGCAACAAAATTATCTACCCTGATAGGTAAGCCGGCACCTGAGATTGGGCCAATAAAGGCCTGGAAGAACGGCTCTCCAATTACTCTGGCTGAACTAAGAGGCAAGGCGGTAATAATCTACTTTGACGGCACATCCCCAAATACCAGTAGAGATCTTCCTCAACTGGTTGACTTACACAATCAATTTGAAGCTAACGGCCTGGTTATCGTCGCCCTTTACAACTGTCCTTCGATGGAAGCGTTAGAGGCTAAGTGGGTTGAAGTCTACAAGAAATACGGCGGAGTTCAGAATGTTCCATTTAGAGTGGCTGTGGATGGCGGCAAATCAACATTTTATGAAGGGTCCGACAAAGAAAGGCCGGGCGCTACTTATGCTATTTACGACATCACAGCAGACCCAACCACAATACTCATTGATCCAGATGGGAAAATCGTGGGAAAACTTGGTCTCTATGGTGCAAAAGAAAAGCTGGGAAATATGTTGGGCGTTGAAGTTAAAACTACGGTATCTACCTGGAGGCAACGGTTTGAAGAAGTCTACCGTTTGGAAGACAACCGGATTCTAAAGCGAATTGCGCCGCCTTTTATTCCAGAGCGCAGAGACTATTATGTCAATGAAAACAGCAGCCAGGCCTCTGCTATTTCCACATCCCCCGGTATATTTGTATTTCACTGGAATGGAAAGCTTAAGAACTGGGGCCTTAGCTTCACAGATAAGCTTGACCTTAACTTCCTATTAGGCTTTGTGCTTCGCTTAAAAAGTTTTGAGTATGACGGCCCGGAAGAACTTTTAAGCATAGAACTGCCGGGCGACTGGATTATTCGTGATGAAGTTTCACAGAAGATCAAGCTAAAAGCTCTGGAGCAGCTTATAGACGAAGAACTCGGCAGAACCATACAATTCGAAAAACGTACGGTAGAGCGTCAGGTAATTGTCGTTACAGGTAATTTCAAGTTCCATCCACCTTCTGAGACATATGAGCATAAATCAGTACATCTCTATTCTGATGAACTTGATCCCGACGAAGGTAGTGGTGGTGGAACTGCCGATTCAGTTAATGATTTTATCCTCAGATTAGGCAGCTTGGTTGACATGCCGGTGGCAGACCACACAGAATCCTCGAAGAAAATCTTAGTTCCCTATAGGCACCATCGATCTTCCTACCTTAGGAGAATAAAAGACAAGGCTGAAAAAGCCGGTAAACTTCAAATGCTTTTGGCAAACCTCACCAAACAAACTGAATTGCAGTTTAGAATTGAGAAGCGTCCGGTTGAAGTTTGGTTTATCACAGAAAAGAAGAAAGACAAATAAACCAGTAACGGTGTCAATTCGGCAATTTTACAGGCCGGGTGGGTGCAGATGCGGCCTTAGTTTTGCAGGGCGGTCTTTCCTGTTCCGGCCGGTTCTGGTTTCGGCGTGCCGGCAGTGGTAGATTCGTGCCTCCGGAATCCGAAGCAACATACCCATTAATCTTAAGAGCGGGTTTTTCAGGAGGCGGGGCCTAATTTATGGCCCGGGCCGACGGTGTACAGCCGCTGTTTCGGTTCGGTGTTGACGTGGGAACAGACAATCTCGCCGATAAAAACTATATGGTCGCCCGCCTCGGTTTCCGACACCAGTGTGCATTCAAAATTCGCAACGGCATCGGCGAGCAGGACCGAATCAATCTCTTTAGCCGGGGCGGTTTTGCAATCGAATTCGGCGAATTTATCTACATCCCGTCCTGACCTCAAACCGAAGAATAAAGCGGCTTCGGCCATATCTGACGAAGGATAGACAATGGTAAAGCACTTCGAGTGCCTGATGGTTCCGATGGAATAGTGCTTTTTGGCAACCGCTATCGCCATCATCGGCGGATTTCCCGATACAATCATCGTCCAGCCTAAAGTAACGGGATTGGCCCGCCCGTCTTTATCCCTGGCTATAGCTATTACCACCTGCTCAGGGTACTTTGTTTTTACCGCCTCTGGATACTCGACTTGTTTTTGCATTGCAATTCTCCGAAACTATCTGTAATATTAAACCTAAGAAAAACAACGCTAAAATTATAAGTTCAAAACTAATTTTGACAAGGAGATTCAGGTGGACACGATAGGTTTTGTCGGCAGCGGAAACATGGCGGAAGCCATGATAAACGGTATTCTCAAGGCCAACGTATACAGGCCGGGCAAGGTTTATGTCAGTGACATAAAGCCCGAAAGAATCGATTATATGAGGGAGCATTACGGTGTAAGAACCGCCGTAAATAACGCCGAATTGGCATCGAACGCGGATATCCTCGTACTGAGCGTTAAACCGCAAAACATGACCGATGCCCTCCGGAGTATAAAAGGCTACGTAAAGGAAGATGCCCTTGTGATATCCATCGCAGCGGGAATCCACACTGATAATATCGCCGCCGAGCTCGGTGATATAGCGATTGTTCGCGTTATGCCGAACATGCCGGCCTGGGTGGACGAGGGTGCCAGCGCACTATTTGCAAACGATAAAGCAAAAACAAGAGTAGAAAAAGCACGCCTGATTTTCCTATCAGTAGGTGAAGCCGTTGTAATCGAGGATGAGTCTCTGCTGGATGCGATTACTGCCGTCAGCGGCTCGGGACCTGCTTACTTTTTCCTCCTGATAGACGAGATGATAAAAACCGGCATTGATTTGGGACTGCCGGAAGATATTGCCAGAGAACTGGTGCTGCAGACCGGCAAAGGTGCCGCGATACTCGCTGAGAAGGCGGCCGCCGATGGTGATACCCCGGCCAAGCTTGTCAAGAAAGTGGCCACGCCTGGCGGAACAACCGAAGCGGCCTTTAAGGTCTTTACCGAGGGCAAACTCGGTCAAATGGTAGACACCGCTATAAAAAGGGCATGCGAAAGAAGCCGGGAGCTTTCAACAGGCATTGGTTAGTCTTAGCGCCTCATCCCTGCGAAAGCAGAAATCCATTCACCAAATACCAAAAACTAACTTATGGTTATTCCACAATAATTGATTCGGATGGACACTCGTCAGCGGCCTGCTGAACATCATCCTCGAGGCCTTCAGGAACTTCATCTACTATAACCTGGGCAATATCATCCCCCATTTCAAAAACGTCCGGGCAGGTATCCACGCACAGCCCGCACGCAGTGCAGGTATCTTCGATTCTTACCTTCATACTAATACCCTTTCTAATCCATTATCCACACAAACTGCGATCATTATATGCAATAGCGCGTACTCAATAGAATATTGCCCTCCGATTGTCAAGCCTGCCGCAAAAAAAATTTTCGGCCTTTTGAAAATGCTGACAGATAGTGTAATGGATGCCGTATCTACACTATTATTACGTATTTCTTTACTACCCCGCTTTACCACGTTGGCGGAGGCGGAGGAGGGTGTGGGGGCTACGGTGGTGCGGTCGGATTGTAATCTTGCAGCCAGTGCAGGGCCATAATTCGAAAGTCCAAGAAATTCACAATACAATCGCCATTGACATCGCCAGCCATAATGACTTCACAAACCGGTTGGCCAAAGTAAGATTTACTCGCCTCAACTGTTCCGCCATAAGCTCCCATATTGACCCGGCCGCCATTGGGAAACGGCTCAAGCCCAATTGGGCTCATCGGATCACCCGCATCTATACAGGGACTGGTCACATCATCCTGCACCCAGCTTTGGCTATTCTGCTCCCACCGGCCCGCCTGCGACTTCAAATGGTAATCACCATTATTCGGGTCACCAAAGAGCGGGTCATCGCCATTATTTCCAGTTCCTCCTAAAGTGCCTGTCCAACCCTGGATGCAACTGTAGTTGACTTCCATCGTCCAGGTGTAATAAATCTGCGCCGACTCGTCGGTACCGCCGCCGTCGCTGTTGGCCCAGAGAATAGAGTTCGTCAGTGTCGAGCTGCCGCCGGCCCGGTATGTTCCGCCGCCATTGTTGCCGGCCAGGTTTCGGCTGATCGTGCAGTTGGTCAGCATTACCCTGCCAATGTAGTAATCGTGGTACATCGCACCACCGTTGTTGCCAGCCGAATTTTCACTGAAAATGCAGTTGGTCAATACGGGATTGACTATAAAGTAGTTTCCGGAGTCAATATGGTATATTGCGCCGCCATCCTCGCCGGCTGAGTTCGCAATAAACGTACAACTGGTGATTGCGATTGTAATAGGTTTGGGAGGAGGCGTAGGAGGACAACCAGGACACGGAGGAGGAACCGTAGGAGTGGAAGGAAAGTACATCGCGCCCCCCCGGCGTGCAGTATTGCCGGCAACTGTGCAATGGGTCAAAGTCGGAGGACTGAGCGTATCGCAGTGCATTCCGCCACCCTCGCTGCCGGCAGAGTTGCCCGTGATGGTGCAATTAGTGATGGGGCCCCCACAGTTTGCCAGGCCGCCGCCTGCGTATTGAGCCGAATTGTCGCTAAAAGTGCAGTTTGTAATTGACCCATAAACACCATACAGTCCTCCACCGGTGGCGTATGGGCCGACGGCTTTATTTCCGATGAATTCGCAGTTTGTCAGCGTCGGTTTACTGCCATCCTGATTTCGCATACCACCGCCCCAGTGTGCTGAGTTTCCATTGAATATGCAGTTAGTCAGTACGGAGTTGCTTAGCATAGTATTGTATATCCCGCCACCATCCTCACTTGCTGAGTTTGCGCTTATCGTGCAGTTGTCAATTCTCGGGCTGCCCCGGTAGTTGTGTATCCCCCCGCCTTCGTCCTGATGGTACTGCCAGGAGCCATTGGCATTTCCACCGGTGATAGTAAAGCCATCCAGCACGGCATTTGAATCGGTGTCGTTACCGGTTACCACGTGGAAACTGTTCTCGGCCCTGGTGGGCTCAGTCGGCAAATCACAGGGATCGTCCACCTCAACGTCATTTCCACTCAAGTCACCGCTCAGGATGGTTTCGTATGCCTCAATATCGTGTGCGTTTGGATCCGCCTCACCAAAGCCGGCGTATCCGCCTTTGATTGTTACGCCGTTGATAAGCTGAAATGTCGCCGTCCGGTCGCCGCTTCCATTGGGAACAGCCGAATTGCTGTCGGGTGTATAAATTCCCTCCGCCACATGAATTTCAACAGGTTTAGCCGAGGTGTTGGCATCTGCTAAAGCGTCCTGAAGATAGTTGTACGCATCCGACCAGGATGAGCCGTTATTCAATCCATTCGCATCCCCATCGACATAAATGACTTTACCCGAAGCAGGAGTAACTATTGCCACCAAAATAATGGCCACAACAAGCCGGCTTATGGAACTGAACCTCCGGTCCACTGTTACTCTCCCAAAAAATGATACCTTTTAATTATCTTAGTTATTCTAACGAATTAAAACGCCCATGTCCAGAAAAATCGCGGGCCCCAACTTGGCAAATTCCACCAAAAACCACCAATCTAAAATCTTTTTCTGGCAATTATCGTCCTCTTTGCTATACTACAGCGGTACTGCACGGTAAAAATAATCAATAGTAAATAATAAATAGTCAATGGTTGTGGCCGGGTCCCATGCAGGCTGGGCCCGCGAACCTGGTCAGGCGGGGAACCGAGCAGCCATAAGCGTGTTGCCCGGCTGTGCTGTGGGTCAACCCGGCCACCTTTTTTCGAAAATGTATACTGTTTTAGCACGAAAGTATCGTTCGCAGACATTCGATGAGGTCATCGGGCAGAATCCCATCGCCCAGACGTTGAAGAACGCGATAAAGACCGGCCGGGTCGCACATGCTTACCTATTTACAGGAACCCGCGGCGTCGGCAAAACAACTATGGCGCGAATCCTTGCAAAGTCGCTCAACTGCCTGGACGCCGACGAACCCACGACAGAACCCTGCTGCAAATGCAATAGCTGCACTGCCGTAAATCTCGGCGAGGATATCGATGTTATCGAAATCGATGGCGCAACTAATCGCGGCGTTGATAATGTACGAGAACTCCGTGAGAATGCCATATACCGGCCGGCACGTGCACGATTTAAAATCTACATCATCGACGAAGTCCACATGCTCACGACCGAAGCCTTCAACGCCCTTTTGAAGACACTGGAAGAGCCGCCCAGTCATATCAAGTTCATCTTCGCAACCACCGAGCCGAACAAAGTCATCGCGACAATCCAATCCCGGTGCCAGCGATTCGATTTTAACAGCATAGGTCCGGGCCTCATCGCCGGGCAGTTAAAGTCCATCCTAAAACAGGAAAAAATAAAATTCGAGGATGATTTAATCCTGCCCTTAGCAAAAATGGCGAACGGCTCAATGAGAGACGGCCTGAGCCTGCTCGATAGACTCATCAGTACAGGCATCGAACCGCTGACGGCGCAGTTACTTCAGGACTATCTCGGCTGCCCAGACAGTGATAAAATCTACAACCTCGTCGATAAAATCGGCGACAGCGACGCCGAAGGCACACTCACGGCAGTTCAGGATTTGATAAGCACCGGCTTAAGCGAGGTCCAGATCGTCGATGCCCTGATTGATAATATGCGTGACTTGATGGTCGCAAAGAGCGCGGGCAAGGATAGCGAGCTTTTGATACTGACCGCAGAGCAGCGAAAGAGGACGAGCGAGCTTTCTGAAAAATTCGATACCGCCGCCCTTATTTACAACATAACCACCCTCGAAAAGCTGCGCTGGTCAATCAAGAATAGCGACACACCCCGCGCCCTTCTGGAGGCACTGCTTTTGCGTTTTGCCCTGAGCGAGCATTTCATGAACGTCGACGACCTGCTCGCGCAATCGAAGGGCAATGCGCCCGCACCCATAAAAAAAAAGCAGCCGCCCATAAGCCCAGGCCCTAAACCACGAGAATCGAGTATCGAGAATCGAGTACCGAGCATCGAGCATCGAGAATCGAGTACCGAGCAACAGCCTCCAATCAGAGAGGTCAAAATCAACAACCAAAAGAAAAACAGCATTCTCAACGACCCAGCCGTCAAAACCGTCATCATCGGCCTTGACGCCACGATAACCGGAATTGAAGAAGATGAGTAAAAAGTGGAGGTAATAATGAGATGGCTATTTACAAAACCCTGATAGCAGCATTGATTCTGTTATCAGGGCCAGCCAGACTGGTACGGAGTGTAGACATTCACGAGGCGGCAAACAAGGGAGAAATTGACAAGGTAAAGTCCATATTAGCGGAAAATCCGGAACTGGTAAACACGCAAGACGACCGGAGCTACACCGCCCTGCACATTGCCTCCTACCTCGGCCACAAGGAAGTAGTCGAGATTCTTATAGCCAATGGAGGAGACATAAGCCTTGAAGACAATGACGGCCGCAGTCCTCTTCACTGCGCGGTCTGTCATAAACACAAGCCAGTAACCGAAGTCCTCATTGCCAATAAAGCAAACGTCAACGCCAAGGACAAAACCAGCCAAACCGCTCTGCTTTTCGCCGCCTCCGTCGGACAGCACGAGATTGCCGAACTGCTTATCACAAAGGGAGCAGAGGTTAACATCGGTAATAAAGATGGCCAAACTCCCCTGCACTTAGCGACATACAACGGCCACGAGAAAGTCGTAAAGGTTCTGGTCGATAACGGCGCCGATGTCAACAGTAAAAGTAAAGATGGCTTTACGCCCCTGCGAATTGCCATGCAGAAAGGCCACATAGCAATTACCAACCTTCTTCAAAGGCACGGAGCAAAATTAAGCTATGAAACCACTCCCACCGTTGTCGGACCGTTAGGCGACACTACAAATCTTTCATTCGAAGGGAATAAGACGTTTGCGGCCAGAAACATCAGGGATGGACTCGTGACTAATATCGATTTCCTGTTAGCTTCGAATCCTTCTGCACCTTTTTCCAAATATCTCGAGGCTGTGCAGGAACATGTCCGGAAAGGCTATGAGCACAACGGATTTCCACAAGTACAGGTGACAACGAGGTTTGATAAAGACTCTGAAAAAATCGTGGTCAAGATTCAGGAGGGAGCCCAATATAACCGCGGACCTGTCAGGATCCTCGGCGCCAAGACGCTACCTGTTGATTCTTTCGTTAATCGCCTGACCCAACCCTGGCCGCTGCCGGAATCCGTACCAAAAACGCCCCAGTTACCGGGGGAAAGGGACAAGAATGGTTTATGTGTGAACCCGACGGAATCTTTCAGGCACATTGACAACACAGGACAACCGGTCAGACCTAAAAAGCCGATTTGGGAGACAGGTGAGCCGGCTGCATTTTCCGAAGCTTACCTCAAATTTCTAAATAAGAACATCAGGGAGGTATTATCCGAGTTTGGGTATTTCTTTCCCGCTCTGGAGGTGAAAATCGTTCCCGAGCCGAACAAGGAATGTGCAGAACTGCTCGTAGAGATACTAGACGAGGGACCCAAGGGCACCATCGGAGAGATAGAAATTGCCGGCAACAACAAAAACACACGTGAGCAAATCCTCAAGTATCTGGGCCTGGAAGTCGGGATGGAATTTAATCGCAGTCTTATTACGAAGACGGAATATTTACTTTGGCGTTCCGGCCGCTTTTTGAATTATACTGTCAGCCCTGATGTAATAAATCCGAGGGAGCCGAGGCTCAAATTACATATTGATCTGAACGAGTACGAGGCGGCACCACCGCTTTTCAAGGAGCTTTTGCCGACGGAGAAAACACTGTTGAAATTGCAGGAACATCTTTCTAATTTACCCTACAGTCAGGAGGAAGCTGTGATTTCCTATCACAGCAAGAAACTTGAGGCTTTGCTGCGGATGATTATATCTCCTCAGAAAGGTGTCCTGTTCGTCGCCGAGAATACAGACCCTAACAGCAAGCACGATATTTCGGGGGCTGCGCTGCTGGCTAAGGAGAGGCTCGCACTCTTTTCTCCGGGCCGACAACGTAAGCTCATCTGCCCGCCCCTCCCGGGACAGATGGAAGTTCTCTTTTCTATTTTACCCAATCCAAACCAGAAAGAGGAGACCTTTTTCACTCTTGTTCCGGGTATTGCATTTCACTCAGAAGAATCCGACCAACCCTATCGCCTGACTATCAAGCTGGCCCCCGTAGCATTTATTTATACGGCTTATAAAAATGACATTTCCTACTCTCCCAGTAAAGAGGAACTAATAATTACCGGCAAAAAGTATCAGTTAAAAATAGATGCAGAGTCCGGCAAACTCATCGAATTGTTCATCACCATGGCCGAAAAACAAGAGGTCCGTCTTGTTATCGAGAAAGAGGCCTTCGATGAAGCAATGAAGCGGATTGAAGAAGCTACAGCGGGATTCCCAAATGCTTTCAATGCAAAAGAGCCGCTAAGCTCCACTGTCAAGTACCTGACTGAAGAGCAAACACTACATAAAATACTTAGAATGTCGTCCTTATGCGAGAAGGCCACGCCCGTACAACTGGCACGCGCGGCCACAGTATTTGCCAAGATTCTCGAAAAACGGCCCCTGGCACCTCTTGAAGTTCTGTTGTTTAAGAGCCGCGACAAAAGTGGAGAGTCTTTCGAATCTCCTCCAGTCTATTCTGAGGATATGGAAGCGGCGACGAAAAAACTCATCCCGCAGATTTCGGCCGTGGTCTTCAGATATTGCAACAACCTGTTTCCCCAGAGGTCATGGCCCTGGACGGTGGCTCGAGAAGCGGTATTCGTAACAAGCGGCAGGGAAGCATATACGATGGCCGAGCTTAAGAGGATTTACGAATCGAAAGAGACCGGCCCTATCGGATGCCTGACCACGAGCAAGCTGCTTAGCCTGGTAAAATCTCCATTGGCCCACACCTTTGCCGCCAGAGGACTGGAGAGACTTTCGGCCGACGACTTTCGCTGCGATTGGCAATTGGTCATTGAGGGCGAATCAGTACTGACACAATGCCTCACAAGGACGGCCGAAGCCGTTAGTGACCTGAACGATGAAGACATCGAGGCACTCGTCGCCATTCTTCCACCGGAGCATGCGGCTTTTATCCGCGATTCCGCTCGGCTGCTTCGCAAAGGCAAGGGCAGACCACTCGGTGAAGTTCTGCGCCCAGCGCTGGATGAATATTGGGAAAAGGCGCTAAAGAAGAAGATCGAGGCGGCCCTCAAAAAGCTCACAATGATGAAGCAGCTAAGAGCAGACGCTTTGGACCGTGACAGGCAGACTGATTTGCTCCGCAGGTATTATGCAGCAAATAACAATTGATTATTTTATAGCGATATATAAGATACGAAATATAGACTATGAGCAGTGCATATACTGAAAGTTTGAACAAGCTAATCGAGGAATTCGGCAAGCTGCCGGGTATCGGGCCGAAGTCGGCTGAGCGGCTGGCCTTCCATATACTAAAGGCAAACGGCAACGAGGCGATGGCACTTGCCGATGCAATCCGTGATGTCAAAAATAAAACCAAACGCTGCGAAAACTGTTACAACTATTCCGAGCAGCCGACCTGTGAAATCTGTGCCGATCCCCGCCGGGACAAGGCAATCATCTGCGTGGTCGAGCAGCCCAAGGACGTCATCGCACTGGAAAAAACCGGCGCCTGCAAATGGCTCTATCACGTGCTCGGCGGCCACATCGCCCCGCTGGACGGCGTCGAGCCGACCGACCTGACCATCGACAAGCTTGTCGAGCGCGTCCGCAAGGGAGGCATCAAGGAAATAATAATGGCGACCAATCCCAACCTGGCCGGCGACGGAACCGCGCTTTATATAAGCTCGCTGCTTCGCAATACCGGCGTCAAAATCACTCGCCCGGCAAGGGGACTGCCCACAGGAAGCACCATCGAATACGCATCCGGTAAAATGCTCACCGACGCCATCATCGGCAGACAAAAATTAGAGTAACACCCCGCCCACAATTGCGGTATAATTACTACACAACTTTGCAGAAACACCTTAGGAAGCATGAACGCTATAGAAATCATTTTCAATTTATGGCGTGACCAAAGATATGCTTTTACTTATATAGGAAAATATTCAGAGTGTTAAGTAATTGGGATAAATTCGGTGCGATTATCGGGCTCGTAATTGGAGTCTATTTGATTTTATTCAGGAAGAACTTCGCGAACATGATCATCCAAAAACAGCTTGAAGGGAGAAAGACACCAAAAACGCTGGAATATCAACAACAGTTGAAAGCAATTAACGGCGAAGGAATGTTACACAAAGGGATTGAAATCATGGCGATAGTAGTAGGTACAGGCTTTCTGTTGTTGAGTATATCCGAAATATTTCCCCAAACGAATAAGTACGTAAAATATTTATTAGGGTTATTCGCGCTATCGTTATGTGCCGCCACGGCATCAGCTTTTGTTGAACTCTTTTTATTATTTCGTTTTTTGTGGAGAAAAGTACGCAAGTACACTTTAGATCACTATCCCGATTGGCATTGCAGTGTTCAGAAATCTTACGGAACTGATAAGCTCAGTGCTATAAGGAATGGACCAACGGACGATCCCGTTCTACGTGTCCTGGAAAAGAAAGCAATCATATATTCTATAGTCTGCTTTATCCCTTTATTTGCTTTCTTTATGCTTGCCTTCTACATTATATACAAAGTAACGAGCTAATCTATTACACGTTATAAATTTGACAGTAACCGACAGATAATAGATGATTCTATCATTGCATTGAATAGAAAAAGTTGAGAAAAGCTCGTTTATGGGCGAGTGTTTCATGATTAATTGGCTGGTCGATAATTTGGGGAAAGGTAACAAATGTATTGCCATTCTTTTCGTAGGGATATTCTTGTTTATATGCGCTATTTTTACGGCAGCATTGATAGTATCTTTTTGGCAACTAAAAATTGGAAGATATATGGCAAAACACCATTCCAAGTTATGGGAAAAGCATAAAATATCCATGTTTTCGAGTTCAATAAAATATAAGTATGAAGCGTATAAACAAATGACATCATTGAACGATCCAATCGTGGATGAACTATCTGGAAAAGGTGAAAAATATTGGAAATATGGATTTTTACTTTGGTTTATAGTATTTCTATTAGTTGCTGTTACTATCCTCATCTTTGGTGAATAAGGAATCTAAAATGTGGATTCGTCTATTTTGATATGTTTATTGACCTTTGAAAAAGAAAGTTAACATCCACCGAAGCAAACAAATATCCGCACTTTGGCTATCGCCAACCCTGGACCTTGCATAACTAACATTTTATGAAATCTTACATAAGGACTTCAGCGCCTTTTCCCAGTGCGATAAGGGGGGTGTAGGATTCGAGTTCCTTCTGGATAGCCGGGTCGGTCAGGTCGATTGTCTTTTTGCGTTCG
>Ga0209427_10005415_pt1 | contig 14643 bp, 14 predicted proteins | sample DeeMarSWOR136_30_FD_187465 | JGI IMG/M metagenome (GOLD analysis project Ga0209427, IMG submission 187465) | Marine sediment microbial communities from White Oak River estuary, North Carolina - WOR-1-36_30 (SPAdes) (version 2) | ecosystem: Environmental > Aquatic > Marine > Intertidal zone >...
CCTATACAACCCCTGTGCCCTGTTCCGAGCGCCCATCTGTTTTCTCTCCCCCTTTTGCAAAGGGGGTCGGGGGGATTTTCGAAGCGGGCCTTGCGGCCAAGCCCATACGGGACCGGCATAGCCAGTCCACATGACCACGCCCACAGGGCGTGGGTTTCTACAGCCAACTAAAAGAGTCCTTTCTCTTGGACAGAGAAGGGCCAAGAATCCAACCAGGTTTTATTGTCAATAAGTCCCATTGATCCTGTGCCTTGGCGATGGTCCATGCTTCCTTCTCAGCAACCGTCTTTGAATATGAATACGGCCGATGGTCGTAAAGCGTTTTTGTAGGATGGAGCTACAAAAATCAACGTTGTTGAATTTGATAAACAGGTACGATGCTATTTCCCAGTGTGAAACCCCCGCTTGTGAGGATGAGGCATGTTGACACAACCAAGACTTCAGGTATCCGACACGCTGCGCCATGTGATTACTGGTGGTATCGGTAAGAGGGGTATGGTTGTAGGACAAATTGTCGAACCCCGAGAATCCGGTGAGGGCTTCGCAGAGGGGAAAGACCAGGGCAGACGGACTATTTTCATTGAATTATCAGGGAGATATGGTATAATATATTTTTATTCATGGTTGGGCGCGAATCGAATGCCAATAAAATAGGGATATCTGCTTATGGCCCGTATTTCATTAATTGTACCAGCTCGTAATGAAGAAGAATTTCTTCCCCTCCTTTTGGACTCAGTAAAAAAGGCTGCTGAACGTGCACCATTTGGCCATTCTTCGATCGAGGTCATTGTGGTTGATAATGGATCTACTGATCACACTGCCGCAATTGCGAATCAGAGGGGTTGCCAAATTGTTCATGAAGAACGGCGGATCATTGCCGCAGTGCGTAATGCAGGCGCAAGGGTCGCGAAGGGGGAGATATTGACCTTCACTGATGCCGATAATATCATCCATGGTGACACATTCAATGAGATTGAAAAAGCGCTCTCATCCTCAAAAGTGGTAGGCGGCGCAACAGGGGTTCATTTGGAAAGAATGTCGGTCGGTATTGCCTGTGCATACGCCATTATCGTTCCCATGGTGTGGGCTACGAGTATGGATACCGGTGTTGTATTTTGTCGACGGAAAGACTTCTGGGACATCGGGGGATACAATGAACGCCACTTGTTTGCTGAGGACGTCGAGTTTTTGTGGAGACTGAGAAACCACGGACGAATTCGTGGTCAACGCCTCGTCAGAATCAGGCGGTGCAAGGCCATCACGTCAACGAGGAAATTTGATCAGTTTGGAGACTGGCATTACATTTGCCTGATGTTCAAGTTTCTTTCAAGTCTCATCGTTCCGAATTACACACTTGAAGGATATGCTCGAAAGTATTGGTATTCTGATGAGCGATCCGCATCAAAAAAGCCTTAACTGCACAGGCGCACCCGGTTTCCCACACAGGCACGTGTCGCATCTCATAGGATTTATGAATCGTAGGACTAAGGAGGTGGCGGTGGTGGATATGCGCCGGATGGGGGTGGCGCGGGTGCCCCCTGACTGAAGCCCGGCGGTGGTGGCGGCGGAGGTACTCGAGAAGCCCTTTTCGAGGCTCGCACTTGACCCGGAATGCAGTTTCCCTTTGCATACATACATTGCTGATAGGCCATGTCGTATCGCCTCTGGATTTCCCACCCAGACGCGGAGGCCGGGCCGGTTGCCACGGCAGTACCAGCAAGGAGACCACTCCCGGCCCCGATTGCGGCACCAGCCCCTGCGCTGCCGGAGGCAGCGCCAATCGCTGCACCCAGGCCAGCCCCTATCAGGGTCCCAATCGCCGCTCCGCTAGCGAGTTTCTCATTGACGGCGTCACTTGGCTGCACGCCGGCCTGCTGTAAAGCCCATTGCCTGCATGCCATGTCATCAGACTGGAATGACTCAAAGGACTTGCCCGGGGCCGGCAAAACCATGACACTGGGGCCTGTCGGAATCGTTGCACATCCAGCCAGGACGACCGCGGCGACGGATAACACAAGGCTTCGTCTCCAATTCATGCTGCTGTGCCCTCCTCTACTGTTCTGGCGGCGTCACTTCCGGAACCACCTTCATCCAGCCGCCGGGGCAGCTTTTGACGTAAGGGTAGTACCCTTGCGGATCTTGGCAGTAGTACCAGTAATAGGGTTCCTCCGGCTCCGGTTGGACATATACGGGTTGTTCCTGTCGAATGACAACCGGTGGGGCTGAATAACAGCTGTACGGGTACCATGGCCCCAACACCACAGTGCCCCTCAAATAAAACCGAGACGCAGGGACGTAATGCCTCCATGGCCGGTGAGGCCCGGACCAACCCGCATGACCCACCCTCACATGTGCACCGGCGTAGACTTGCTTCCGTCCTGCGTAACCCGACATGGGACTGGCGAGAAGCAGTGCAGTTGCCACGAGAACCCCACAGGTAATCTTCCTCATCTTTCCCCCCTCCTCGCTCGAGCTTGCGAAGGCCTAGGGCCTAGGCATCAAATTTTTGCCTATTAGACGCACGCCCCTAATAAAAGGTTTACAAATAGAGTTCAAAAAGCACCTCAAGGGGAAAAATAGAGAAAACAGGTTTAAAAACAAACCGTTAGAGGTGGCCACAGAAAGCGGCGACGTCTGGATCCGGCGCTGGTGAAAAAACCTTCAATTCCTGCCTGCGTCGCCAACGCCCATACGCGTTCTGAGGTTTTATCTCTCTTTATCCTTGCAAAGGCGGGTTTTCAGCTTTATACTCCCTGACCAACATCGCCAGCCCAGGATCAATAGCTATTGAACCGGCACATGGGCGAGGAAAACATATCGAGCAATGACACTCCCGGGACCCTCCACCAAAAGGAGGGCCTTTTTTTGATATGGAATTCCGGCGCTGATCCCATGAAGATAGCCCAATCGATTCGAAGGAGAGCTCATGTTCTATCGGTACACAACCACCGTGGGAGTTGGATTGTTCATACTGGGCCTGTGGGCATCGCTGATGCTTGCCAGTCCGACCCATGGTCGGCAGGTCCGGCTATTCGAGTTTCTCAGCCACAATATTCGTCTTTCCGAAAATGAGATGCAGGCTCTGAAGGCCGGGGAGGCCGTCACCATGGAGCTCCCCTCCTCGCCGCAAAACGAACTCTTTCTATTTGGCGCGGTGAGGGTAGATGCCCCTCTGAGTTTTTATCTTGCCAAAAACCAGAACCAGTTGCTTTTCGAAACGGACATGGTGCAAGCCTGGGGTGAGTTCCGCGTCCCGCCAAGAGAAAATGACCTCACGGAGCTGACGTGGCCCGAAGAGGATCTAGAGGATCTGCCTTCGTGCCGGCCTGGAAGCTGTAAGATCAAGCTGCCGGCCGGCTACCTGGATCAACTGCGGCCATTTAGCGACGATAGGTCTGTATTCGCAAACCGTGCCAACGCTTTGCTGCGGCAGGCCCTTGTTGACTATCTCAATAGCTATCGGCGTCGTGGCAATGCAGCGTTGATGGAATATAGAGACAAAGGCCAGCCAGTCAGCCTTGCTGATGAGTTTGGTGGTATTCTGGAAAACTTCTCCCGTTTCAACCGCTACACTCCCGAGCTGCAGGCCTACCTGAGAGATTTCCCCAATAACAGGCCTTTCAACACGGAGGACCGGTTCATCTGGGCGAAGGTCCTCCTGGGCAGCCAGGCCAAACGCCCCACCATCTTCTTGTACCACTTGGTCACGTATCGGTTGCCGGAGGGCAATGATACCGCCATTGCCGTCAAACAGCTCTACGCGTCCCACTATTACGAGGCCGCCTTGGGCCTCACCCTCATAGTCGCCGATCCAGAAAACGCGTCCCGATTCTACCTGCTCCACTTTGATCGAGGGCGTATTGACGTGCTTCGCGACATCCCGGGTTTACTGTCCAACGGCTTGCGGGGAGAAACTCGCAAAGTGCTGGCGCGGCGGTTGGAGGCAATCAAGCAGGAAGCGAAAGACCGGTACTGACCGTACCGGCTGGAGAGGCACAGCAGTTAGCAAAGGCAATCGAGAAATGAGTGCTTAACATTTTTCTCCGCAAAAAATGCAGTATCTTCCGATCCTCCTCCTAAGAATCTCATACTGGTTTAAACCCGCAATAATGTTCATTGTCTGCCTTTTTGTACGGAGGCCGATTTTTTCCATAAATATCCCAGGGTAGTAAATCATTCGCCCGATATTTCTTATTCTTAGGGCAGATCTGAAGACGTTGGAGGTTATGTCACGAACGTAGATATTCTTGAAACCAACTTCTTCCATACGTTTGCAAAACTCTCTCATGGTAGTTAAATGTGGAACAACCCATCCCTTGCACCACATATCGTAAATCTTTTCTTCTTCTTCGTTTTTGGGTTCTCTCCTTTTGAACCCATCAGCCATAATGAATCTTCCGCCGCTTTTTAGAATCCTGAAAGTCTCTTCTAGGAATCTTTTCTTATCCTGTGCATGGCAAACACTCTCAAGACTCCAGACAACATCAAATCTATTATCACCATAATTTGTATCTTCATAATCTCTAGTCTCAAAACAGACGAGGTCATCAACCTCGTACTTCCTTGCAAAAGCCTTTGCCGTATCGACATTTTTCTTACATAGGTCAATACCAATAACTTTTGAACCAACCTCTTTTGCAAGCCAGATAGAACTACCACCAACACCACAACCTGCATCAAGTACATAGTCAGTGTTTTTTATGTTTGCAATTTTCAAGAGTTGGTTATTCATGTGTAGAAGTGAGTCATGATGCTTTTTTGTTTTCTCATCCCAATATCCATAATGGATCGCCAGGGTTTCTTCATTAAACCACATCATCTGGTAGTCAACAGCGCATTCATTATAATATTCCACTACATCCTTTTTGGTCTGCATGGGCAAGAATCAAAGGCTTATGATTTATGGGTTTTGAATAGATCACCTAAGATTGAAAATTGGTCGATTTGAAACTTCCTTGATCGATTCGGCTTTCAAAAGTCGGGGAGTTGCTCTTATGCCATTAAACTGAAAGCGCGAGGCGAGTCAACCAAAATTGCAAAGGGAAAACTTCAACATCTTGTGGTAGATTCCTCCTGCCTAAAAAGGCACCCTGTGGGTGCAACCAAGCCTTGTTACCTCAGTTCTGATTCTCTTATTAATTCATCACGCACCGAATTAAAACAACAATGGGTGTGCTGGCATCGCTTACACCAAAAAAAGGGAAGACTTGCGATTGTTGGAAGACAAAATATCCAGAACAAGATTAGAATGGCATAATTCTTCAATAACCAATATTGAGGAATTACAACAAATCCTGCCATTGCCAAGATGAAAAAGGTTTTATCTAGGACACTCATCGGGCCTGGCCGAAACTTATATTGCTTTGTAAATACCCAAAACGGTGCGAAAAGGCAGTCTGAATACCTGTAAGGGTAAGGACAATGGCTGCAGAGAAAATAGGAAAGCCCAAACTCTATGCCTAGGATAACAAAGCCTAAGTATATTAGCGCCCAAAGTGTGCTTTCCAAGTAAATCCCATATGCGCCTACGATCATGAAACCATAAAATCCTAACCGCATAAGGATCTTTTGAAGAAGTGTAAACCTTTCAACTAAATTGACATGCTCGTTACACTTTTCAGAAAGCATCGACTATCTCCTTTCTTTAATACCTGTCGGACGTAGCGGATTGCTGATATTCGACTGCCGGCGTGTAGGACTGCAGTCCTACATATTCGCAAGAAAAATGGGATATTTTTCTATTCCTTCTTGTACCACTCCCCATTTAAAACTCGTTCTACGGTTTTGCAGCCTATTTACATGGCAATTATTGCAGGCAGATAGATATGAACTGCAAAGGATTTTGCACCTGTAGCCAGCCTTCTGATTTCCTCTGGTAAGCTATCAAGAAGCTGGATTAAAGTCCACCCAGATTAATGGTTACCGTACAGACTGGTCGCAAACTCTTCTTCGGATCCCCTGTTTCATCGATTGCCTTCTTAGCTTATCCCTCGCTTTTGGGCACCTCGTCCAGTTTCCAGTATCGGCGCAAGCCGGATTCATATACCGACTCGGGTACCAAGCGGCGAAAGAGGTAATTAACTTTGAATTTGCCGACCGGGTATCTGAGCTTGGGAGATCTACTTTCCACCGCCTTTGCAATGGTCTCCACAACAGCTTCCGGCCCAGGAGCACTTTCCCATTCTGCTTGGACCCTGGCAAACATGCGCTCCCGATGGGGATCGTAATCGGTAATATGACCCGATGAACCTTGTTTGTTGCCGGACAAGTTTGTTTTGTAATACGACGGCTCAATGATCGAGACATGGATTCCGATGGGCTTTAGCTCCTGCCGCAAAGACTCGGAGTAACCCTCCAATGCGAACTTGCTTGCAGAATAGGCCCCTTTGAAAGGCAATGCCATTAGGCCGGCGATTGAACTGATATTGATAATATGGCCACTGCGCTGCTTGCGCATGGTGGGTAAGAACGCATTGATCATGCGCACAGCACCGAAGAAGTTTGTCTCGAACTGCGCCTTGAGTTGTTCAAGCGTAACTTCTTCCAGGGGCCCCTCCAAGAGGTATCCTGCGTTGTTAATCAACACATCCAGTCGGTTGTCGGTTTCTGAGAGGACTGTACTGGCGCAGGTGCTTACGGAATTGTCATCGCATACATCCAAAGGCAACATAGTCACATTGGGCAGAGATGTTGTTGCAGATGGATTTCGGCTCGTGCCAAAGACTCTATGGCCTTTCTGGACCAGAACGTTGGCTAAAAGGTTTCCAAATCCTGACGATGCGCCGGTTATCACGACCACTTTCGCGTTCGACTCCATGGCGACTATCCTTTCTTGCGGCTATTCACTGTTTTCAGAAGAAGACGAACAGTGGGTTAACAAGAACCACCGAGGCCGGTGGTTTTCCGTCCCCACCTTACAATGGGTGTGGCTTTTGGAGTATAGGACTTGAGATCTCCCGACAGAACGGAAACTCGTCCTGTCAGGAGCATGGCTTGCCCATTTTGGAAGGTTTGTCCATGGGGAAACTCCTGAGCGGAGGTTAAAGGGTTGGGAAACAAAAAACGCTTTCAGAATAGGTAAACCGGATCGAATGTCAAGGAAAACCGACTTCTTACGATGTGCTAAAAGAAGATGATATGGGAAATTGGCGCAGGAAAAATCCATAAGATCTTGGGGGTCCCAGAATCAGAGCTTCCACTACCAGATGTAAGCTTTTCTTTCGACTGGACTGCACAACTAGGCTCTACCAGGTCCAATCATCAATTCGCAGTCAGCTGAAGAATCTATGACTAATGGAAAGACGTTATGGGAAAGTTATAAAACGTGAGTTATGTTGCCTTGATGACAGTGCCCATACGTATTCCTCTTTTCTTTGCCATCTTCCTTATTTTTCTCCTTGCAGCAAAAACAATTATCCTATAGACACGCCCGAATGTTAGCAGTTTATGTATAACCATCTTTCTCAGTACGCGCAGTATCACTGGCACTGTAAAGAATGAAGCATTTATATCTCTCCGTATCTGTTGGAGGTCATCGACCGATAACATATCGGAGTACACTTTCCCGGACTCTTCCTCAATGTGGTAATTATCATAATTTCTTACCATTTCTTTCAGAGGGGAATATTTGGTGGCTCTCAAAATAGACAGGCCTAGAGTATCAACGCCAAGCTCATGAGAGAATTTAACAACATCAAGCATCTCCTCCCTACTTTCGCCTATGTTCCCTACAATAAAATAGCAATGGTATATAAAATTGAATTGCCGCAAAACTTCAAAGTATTCCTTGACCTTTTCAGTCGTGAATCCCTTATTCATCGATGCCAAGGTCTTGTCATGCGCTGACTCTATTCCCAAGAGAAAAGCCATGAAACCGGCTTTATACATCTTCTTAAGAACATCTGGCCTTTTAGCAACCTCCAGGCGAGCGTTAATCGCGTATTTCTTTTTTATGCCCTCCCTAATAACAAGATCACATACTCTTTCAACCCAGTCCATATCAGCCGTAAATATGTCGTCTGCAAAACCAATGATATTAGCCTCTATCGTTTTTATTTCAGAAACAACCGACTCCGGAGTTCTAACTGACCACTTCCTCTTCTCTCCCAAAGGGTTGAACTTGAAATCGCAAAACTTGCAGTTATAAGGACAACCTCTTGATCCCAACATGAGGTCTATCTCAACGTCTGATGTAAATTCATCGAGTGAAACCATGTACTTGTAACGACGAAGCCTTCTGTTTGGATAAAAATCGCTTCGGACGGGTTCGAGCCTTCTATTTCTATTATGGATGATTTCATCACTTGACCTAAATGAAAGCCCGTCAATATCCGGTAAAATACCCCTTAAAACGATTTCCCTTGCGGTCTCTTCACCATCCCCACGCACAATTGCATCGATTCTGGGAATACTTTGAAACAGTTCCTCAACGTGTTCTGTTGCATATCTTCCGCCCACAATGACAGTCATTTTTTCCGGGATGCTGTTGATGACGTCCTTAACAAACTCCTCTTCAACGCCCCAATTGTGGCTGATGAGGACTAAATCGGTTTTTTCATCGATAATTGAGAGTAGAGGCTGTTTTTCAAACCTCAAATCGACCACCTTTATAGTCTCCACGATATCCTCAATTGCGGAGGCTACATATTCAAGGCCGATTGGTGGCAAGAAACCTACGGTTTTCAGTTCTCGCTTGTATGGATAGATACATAGAACGTTTTTGTATTTCATTGACTATATTACCCTTTTCCTTTCTAAGGTGATACTGCGGAATGATCTCAGTGGCATCATTAAGAAAAGATTGTGTACAGCTTCCAGCTGTTATCAACCCAAGCAGATTGAAGCTCTCCCAAACAGGGCAATGAAACTCCGCAGCGCAGCCATCTTGTGGCTGCCTTTCATAAAAGTCAAGCCTATTGAGAACAACGTTTTACACCAACTAAAGCACAGATTTCTACATCTCACAATCTTTAGTCTGGTCAAAGTACAGCATACCGAAATAAGGCATTACCCTGGGCTCCTTATCCAAAGGGCTGGTTTGTGACGGCTCCAAAAACTGTGTTCAGCAGATCAAATCTTCAATCTCCAGTGATTTTGAGCACATACAATATATAGACATTCCCCCCAAAAAGAGCTATCCTGACATCGATTTTCGCCCAGTCCTGTCTTTGAATCAACCAACAGCATAACCTCAACCTTCTGGAGTGAGACATGGCCAAGCACCACCAGAAGGTTTTGACAGCGAGGCCTCCCAGGGACTTTGGTGCCCTTTTGGAGGCTTTTGTGTTTGCGAGGTGATCCCATGGCAGAAGAACGAGCCAAGCGAAAACTGAGCGCTATCCTGAGCGCTGATGTTAGGGGCTACAGTCGTTTGATGGGGGAAGATGAACTTCTTACCGTTCAGACGCTGAAGGAATATCGTCAGGTGATTGGTAGACTCGTTCAAGAGTACCACGGCCGAGTGGTGGACTCCCCGGGAGATAATGTTCTGGCCGAGTTCAGCAGCGTAGTGGATGCTGTAGAGTGCGCAGTTGAAATACAAAAAGAACTGAAAGCGAAAAATGAGGAGCTTGCCGAAAATCGCAGGATGGAGTTTCGTATCGGTATCAACCTCGGGGATGTGATCGAGGAAGGTGAGAGGATTTACGGAGATGGCGTTAACGTTGCTGCTCGGATAGAGGGTCTTGCGGAAGCAGGCGGGATCTGTATCTCTGGAACGGCTTTTGACCACGTTGAAGGCAAACTGGGGCTGGAAATTGAATACCTTGGAGAACAGTCAGTCAAAAACATCAAGAAGCCGGTTCGGGTCTATCGAGTAGAGATGAAGGGCGGGGTTTCTGATGCAGGAGTTAGTCGGGAAGTTTCTTCGCCTGACAAGCCATCGATAGCAGTGCTGCCCTTTGTCAACATGAGCGGAGCTCCCGAGCAAGAATATCTGGCCGACGGAATCAGTGAAAATATCATCACAGCTTTATCTAAAATCCCTCAGATGTTCGTCATCGCCCGCAACTCAGCTTTCATTTTCAAAGGCAGAGCCGTTAAGGTCCAGGAAGCAGCACGGGAGCTAGGCGTCCGTTACGTGCTGGAGGGCAGTGTCCAGAAAGCGGGCAACAGGGTGCGTATCACAGCCCAGCTCATTGAGGCCACCAGCGGGCATCATCTCTGGGCTGAACGCTACGATCGCAATTTAGATGACCTCTTTGCTATGCAGGACGAGATCACCCTGAATATCGCGGTTGCTCTGCAAGTCCAGATGACGGACGGAGAGCAAGCCCGAGTGCGCCACAGGTCAACATTGAACCTGGATGCCTGGGGCTATTTCGTCAAGGCTTACGACCTTTTTGAGCGCCACACCAAAGAGGATAACGCCAGGGCACGGGAGCTTCTGGACCAGGCCTTGCAATTGGACCCCCATTACGCCAATGCGTTGGCTCTGAAAGCGGTGACCCACTTCCAGGATGCCCGGCTCAGATATACTGATTCCCCCGCCGATTCTATGATGCGCGCTGTTGAGCTTTGCCAAAAAGCCCTGGCCTCGGATGATTCTGACCCGGACTCCCTGGCCTTGTGGGGGATCATTGAGATGGCACAAGGGCAGCACGATCAGGCTATCGCCACTGGGGAAAAAGCTCTAGCCCTAGGTCCCAACAACGCTGAAGTTCATGCTATGGTGGCGGTCAACAAGTTCTACGCTGGCAAATACCAAGAGGCCATCGAACTTCTCAAGAAAGCGATGCGCCTCCACCCCCATTATCCAGCCTGGTATCCGCATTACTTGGGCAAGGCTTACACACAGACTCAACAATACGACTTGGCACTGGCAGCCTTCAGTGATGTCCTCGCCCGGGCCCCGCATCAAGACTGGGGCCATTTTGGTAACGCTATCGTTTATGTGAGACTTGGCAGGCTGGAAGAAGCAAGGAACCATGTCGAAAACGCCTTGGCGTTGAATCCACAAATGACACTGGACACTTTCGCGGCGGGAGATGGATTCTATAAAGACCCTAAAACGCTCGAAGGCATCCTTGACGATCTTCGGCAAGCGGGGCTGAAGTGAGGTGAGAGAAGGCATCAGGTGTGGCGATATTCACATGTAGCAACCGAGATCAGGCCTTGCAACTCTCATTCATACCTTTCGATCTGATCGGACATTGACTCTGATGTCAGGGTTGTGACTTACTTGGGAAAGCTTGAATCGACCAATTTCTGCTCCCCATACCTGACAAACCGGCCCCATGGCCACCTTTAACCAACCTTATTCACTCGCCCACTATGGACCCATACTGATGGAAGATGAACAGGCACAACATCATGGTTTGTGTTTGCCATTGAAATACAATCGCAGATTCCCTTATACATGACATCACAAAAAGGGACTTATTATCACCTCTCTGTTTGAAGATCGTCGTTCTGGTAAGGATCGCCACGGTTGCTCGAGCAAGGGATTATTAGTAGCCTGGTCTCACAAGTTTTTCATAAAATTCCTTTTCTTGCTCTCGCCAATCGGTGCCATGAAACTTTTTGTCATAGAACCCACCCAAACGATCGAACATTCTTGCCCACGGACTTTTCCCCTCATCAAGTGCCTCAAAAACGTCTGCAAGGAACGCGGCAATATCAGCTATCTTATCTTTTGGGGCATAATAGGCAGCCCCTTCCTCAGCGGACCGTTTCAGGTTATCGCTTGAAAGAGCATGAGCGGTGAGCATGACAGCTGGAATATTGCGGCTATTGGCTATCTTTAAAAGCTCATACCCATCAACACCCATAATATCCAGGATCGTAATATCATACTGATTCTCCTCAAGAAGCTTCTTGGCTTCACCGAATGTGGAAGCTGTGTCGATCCTGCACATATCCAGGAGTTCAACAAGGATATCCAGAACATCTTTTTCATCATCAACGATGAGGACATACTTTCCGGCTATGACTTTTTCTGGTTTCATTTATTAGACCTCCATAGATTAAGTTATATTTAACTGTAACTAAGCATTTTATTGCTAATGTCAACCGATAGTTCCAGTTATGCCGGGCAAAGTGGGGAAAAGAGCATCCGAATAGAGGTATGGCCTAATCTTTATTTGGGAAGGACCGGATCGGTGGTCTGTAAATGCTGTTGACGGCGGAAATGAGTCTAGCTGAGTGGATGACAGTTATAGGCCTCAGGTTTACCGGAATGTAGCTTTCCGAAATAAACCTATGGCTTTTCGGCGGTCAAGATTTTTTGGTATTTTTGCCCTTATCTACCGTTTGGCTGAAGTGCACGCTAATCTGAACTTTTTCAGGGCCATCACAAAGAATATTTATCAGTTGCTTCGGCGCTCCCAACCCATACCGCGAAAGCTCAAATGCTGTCGGCTTTCACTAAACCGTATCCGTATCAACCCGCAGCGATAGACATGCACAAGTAGATTGCAAAAGAGCTAAAACAAATCATGAGCAAGGAGTAAAGAGACATCAACAAGTATTCTTTCACTGTTAGCCCTCCTTGATATAATACTCTGATATTACTTGAAATCTCTAATTTCAATCCTCAGGCTCTGCGCAACCATCATGTGAATACGAGCCCAGGTGATTTCATACCAGCAAAATCGGTTCCAAACCCACTTATCTCAAAATAGTAATATAATTTCATAGACTTATTGGCCTTTGACATAAAATGGAGATGAAACAGTGTGAAAAGAGATAAACAAAGTGAGAAAGCATTTTCCAATCTTGGGTAGGAAATTACACAAATCTCGAGATAAATTTCCTCTGGAGTCAAGAAAATGAGTGGTTGCAAGCAAAAAAAAAGCGGAGCTATTTAAACCCCGCTCATGTTCTTCGGAAATTAAATGAAATCTCGCAGTGATTTCATAAAAGAAAAAGGACAGCCCAAGAGCCGACTATTGTCTGTTACTCCAGAAACTCCTTTATGTCTACATACTCTGGCCAGACACTGGACCACTCTGATACGGTGACCCAGCCTTTTCTCCGTTCGTTTCCAGACCTGCGCTCCTTGCCTCTTCTTCTTTCAATCCCTCCTTTTTGAAAGTACTCCAGGTCATAGGCTATACGCCTGTCTGTACCGGAGCGTCTGTCAAATGGTAGGCGCAGTTTCTCTGTCATTTCTGTACCCTCTTCACCTCCGCCAAACAAATGAATACCGATGACTACCAGGGCGGAACAGTAACACAAATATCTGGCGTCCGTCAAAGGGGAAATAAGCGAAGAATAGCAGCATCAAGACGAAAATGCAGAATTAGGGGGACATAAGATCATAAGTGGATCTCGTTGCTCATACCGAAATTCATGTTCAGCCCGAAGACCGTCACAAAACCAACTCCCACGTTTCCCCTATCAGGTCAAAACCGAAACTGTGGTGCGGTTCCTCACGAACCAGGTGGAAGCCGGTTTTTTCGTAAATGAGTCGGGCAGCATGCAGAACGTCGTTGGTCCACAGCGTGATCTTCCGGTAGCCGGCCTGTTTTGCAAACCGGATGCACTCGTTCACCAAACGCGTGCCGATGCCCAGCCCGCGCGCTTTTGGTTCGACCAGCAGCAGGCGCAGTTTGGCCACCCTTTCCGACTTTTTAACGAGAAACACCGAGCCGACGATCTCGCCTTGCATCTCGGCAATCCAGCAGCGTTCCTTTTTCGGATTAGCGTGTTCAATGAACTTTGCCACGATGCCTGCAACCAGCGCCTCGAAGTGCTCATCCCAGCCGTATTCTTCCGCATACAGCACCCCGTGGCGGTGAACGACCCAGCCCATGTCGCCCGGCTGGTGGGGCCGGAGAAGATAGGGAGCCTTGTGCTCGGGCTGGGCTCCAAGTATCCTCTCGATGGCGTGCATCGCCTCAACCAAACGGTTTTGGTCTGTCACAGCAAGCTCTCCCAGCATCGCGCCAACTTCGTTTCGTGACCGTGAGTTCAGCATGGCAAACGCATCCTGCCCTTGCTCTGTTAACCACAACACGCTCTGCCGCGCATCGGTTTTGGAGCGCTTTTTGTCGATCAGGCCACGCTTATTGAAATGACGCAGAATACGGCTCAGATAGCCTGGATCCAATCCCAATTCATGGCTGAGTTCGGTTGCCGTGGTCTTCTCATGGTGCGCGAGCTCATAGATGACACGCGCCTCGGTCAGGGAAAAGGGGCTTTTCAATAACCCCTCGTGCAATACACCAATCTTTTTGGTGTAAAACCGATTGAAGCGGCGCACGGATTCCACAGGTTGAGAAAGGTCATTGTCGGCCATGCTCGTCCTCCGGGAAGCAGGATACTTGCCATCATCAAATATCTATTTGACTTTGTCAAGTAATATTGAACCCTTTTCACTTCGCTTTTGATCAAGTCATTCTGTGTCCAGGAAATGAGAGCAACTTGGTTAAACGGGCATCCAAAAGATCGCAAGTTCACCCTTCTACCAGCTGAACATCCATCTCTTTCAGGATTCTCCCCCTTTTCTCACCAACAGGCTCACCCCAGACCGGCCCACCTTGGCAATCCCGGCAAGGTTTCCAAAAGCATGAGGCGGCTAAGATCTAATCTAGGCCGCCTCATTTACTAAGGGGAGCACATAATTGTTTGCATCATGGAGAATGCCGGATAGCGTTTAGGGTCATGAGGTCTTTTCTGAAGTGACTGTCGGGAGGGCTTCGT
>Ga0209427_10005416_pt1 | contig 14643 bp, 15 predicted proteins | sample DeeMarSWOR136_30_FD_187465 | JGI IMG/M metagenome (GOLD analysis project Ga0209427, IMG submission 187465) | Marine sediment microbial communities from White Oak River estuary, North Carolina - WOR-1-36_30 (SPAdes) (version 2) | ecosystem: Environmental > Aquatic > Marine > Intertidal zone >...
ACTTCGCCAACTCCACTACCGCCTAAACCATAGCTCTGTCTAGCAATAAGCGAAACCCAGTTTTCAAGAGGAAGGTTGAGTTCAGCGGTTTCTTCTATCGTTATGATTTTGCTGCCTGGCCTTATCAAACATGCCAATGTGTTCAGAGCAGTTGTTTTGCCTGCAGCCGTACCACCTAGCACCATTACTGAAGATCTATGTTCTAAACATACCCATAGATAGGCAGCCATTTCTTCTGAGAAGGTTCCAATATTTATTAGGTCTATAATGGAATAAGGATCTTCTCTAAATTTCCTTATAGTAAATGCAGTGCCAAAAGGCGTGATTTCCCGTCTATAACATACTGCAAGCCTATGTTTGCCTGGGAGCGAAGCATCAACTATTGGAAATGCAGAACTTACGTGCTTTCCAGCCATGTGTACAAGTTTAACCACCATGTTGTCCAGAATTTCATCTGATTCAAATTGGAGATTAGTCTCAATGCTTTCGTAATTTCTATGCCAAACATATACTGGCTTCTTTACTCCATCGCATGAAACATCTTCTATATTCGGGTCACGCATCAAAGGATCTATTTTGCCAAATCCGACAAGGTCTCTTTCGGCGTGATAAAGAATTTTGTACCAAGAAACATCGGGAAGCCATCCTAAACTTATTCGGTACTTGTCAACAATTTTCTTTGCTTCTTCCGCAAAGAATCGGCGTGGATCAGCGATTTCTTCTTTTGGTGATTCGATTTCAGCCAATAATATGTCTAATATTCGGTCGTAAACGGCTTTCTCAAGCACGTCAAGTTGAAGTTCATCAAGAATGTATTTGTATTCACCTGATTTTGGATTCTGAACTATTGCTACATGTGAAAAAGGTTCGTATAGAGGGTATTTCTCAACAATTTTGAGTCCCTTAGGGATTGGTTGAGCCGGAGCAGGAGGAGGCACTTGGACTCCCCTTTCAGGGCTTTTGGGTTTCTTAAGCTTTTTAAGTCGCCCAAGAGACCCTTTAATAGACTTCTTTGGCATTTGTGATTCTCCGTTTAATACTTTGAGCACCCCCACTCTATTAAATATTACGTCTCAATAGATAATATTTCAGACATGTTAAACACAAATACATATTCCAAATCAAAATTGTCGTCAACAGCTGAAAAAAAGTTTAAACCAAACACAACAGAAAGAAAGCATCTAAAGCCAACGCAAGAAAGGATTATCACGCTTTTCCTTGCCAATCGTTGAAATGCACCCGTGTCCGGGGTACACAACGTAATTGTCAGGAAGACACAGAAGCTTTCCTAACGAAAATCTCATGTCATGTTCAGCCCCATCTGGAAAATCCGTTCTCCCAATCCCACCAGCAACCAAAGTATCACCAGTAAAAACAAGTTTTTCTCCCACGAGAGATACACTTCCACGCGAGTGCCCCGGCGTGTGCATAACACGCAAAATCATCCGCCCAAACTCCAGCAACCCTTCATTTTCTAACAAAATGTTAGCAGGCAATATGTCTACACCCAAACCTTCAAGACAATGAGCGTCATATGGGTGAATACAAATAGGTACACCATATTTTCTCTTCAGAATTTTATCTCCACTAACGTGGTCCGAATGCCCATGCGTGTTTACAATGAACTTAATTTTCAATTTACGGGTATCAACGTAAAGAAATATTTGCTCGGCTTCGTTGAAAACATCAAACCCAGGGTCAATTATGATGGCTTCTTTTGTTTCAGGACAGCTAGCAATATAACAATTAGTTGACAACATACCAAGATTGAAAGCTTGAATTTGCATTGAACTCAACAATTGAAGTGCAACCAAATGTAAATAAAGTGTTTGCGTTGCTTTCTTGAAACACCTAATGGAAAATGTTACAGGTTTAATGTAAAAACGGCAGATCCATGGATGACTTGCAAATAGGCAATACGCTTTTTTACCTCTCTACATCTGTAATACAAAAACAAGCTAGGAAAATATGCTATGAGTGATATTCCAAAAGATACAGTTGACGTGCAGACCTTCCAGCAAACAGATTTTGAAGAAATCACAACGTTAGTCGCCGCTGAGTTCCAAATTGAGGAAGCTCTGATGAATCAAGGCACACCTACTTATTACTTGGTGTGGCCCCAAGAAACCAAAAAAGCCTTTCTCAGGCTGCTGAAACATCTGGAAGAAAAGGGATTAATTGCTTTCCTTCGCAAAATAGACGGTCGAATAGTTCTGACAGTGGTTCCTAAGCCACCCATAAAACGTAGTAACCCGAGAACAAACTTAATTTTGTTACTAGCCACAATTGCCACGACTTTTTTCACGGGGTATATCAGTTTCCCAGAAACAGGCATTAATCCATTTGTCACCGGAGCAATTTTCTCAGCAGCCATCTTGTTGGTACTTGGAATTCACGAAATGGGTCACAAGCTAACAGCGAATAAAAAGAAGATAGACGCAACTTCGCCATACTTCATTCCAGGACCCCCACCGCTTGGCACCCTAGGTGCAGTGATAATGCAAAAGTCTTTGCCACCTAACAGGGACGCTTTGTTTGATGTAGGCGCTAATGGCCCTATCGCGGGCTTCGTGGTCGCATTATTATGTAGCGCTGTTGGGATGACTTTGCTGATTCCGACGACTATGCCGGCTGACGCTGGCGGTTTCAACTTGTTTCCTGTGAGTTGGCTGCTGTTGCTTCCTGCTTTATTCAGTTTGAATTTAATTCCACCATTGACGGGAACAAACAACGGGTGGGCTTTGCATCCCTTACTCTGGGCAGGATGGGCAGGCATGGTTGTTACTATGATTAATTTGCTGCCTGCAGCCATGCTTGATGGTGGTCATGTGGCAAGGTCCACTATAGTCAGGGATAAACCGCGGCTGGTTTTAACATTTGCTTCAGTAGCACTCTTGCTTTTCACAGGCACTGAATTCTTAATAATGGCATTTCTGATAATTTTCATGGCTATGTTTAAGCATCCAGGACCTCTGGACGATGTTTCCAGCTTGTCTAGAAATAGGAAACTGCTAACTGCCGTTCTAGTTGCTGTTTTCATATTATCGTTCCCGATAAGAGCTTGAGAGGCACTCTGTAATTATATTATAAAGCCAAACAAAAATAGGCGGTATATTTGACTTGATTGTAAAAAGAATTTTTAAACTTAGAGTTTTTGATATTAGGCCTAAATAGAAAAGGACTGCAAAATCACATTGGCTTTCTTTTCGCTTTTCGCAGTAGCCTCGCTGTTAAGTCTCGTTCCCATCTTTCCAACTAATTAGTTCGATGCGCTGATCAGACAAGAAGGCTTCGAGCAAGTGTGCGTTCTAGATGCAGTAACTAGCGGCCTGTTTCACTGCGTTATTTTGTGGATTGTTTTTTTACGATATAAATCGGAAGCTAAAAAGAAAAAACTTATGCTTGTTTACTCGCTTGCTAAACCTTCAATTGCTTGCTGAAAACCAGTAAGCTTAATGTTGCTACTGCATTCGCTACACTTGATAACGAGTTCCACGAGTTCATCGTTGACTACTCTCGTATCCACAATCTTATAAACTTCTTCAGTTTCGTCTTCAGGAGATATAACCGTTCCACACTTCGGACAGGGAAAAGCGCCATCGCCATCAATCTGTGTAAGATCTATCGTGTAAGGCACGCTTTTTTTGGACATGCTTTTCTTCATCATGTTTTTCACATCTTCAGCTTTCTTGGATAGCAGTTAATAATTAACGATTATGAATCACTAATCAGTAAACTCCACACATTTTAGACTTACCATATTGTTTTCACCATTCAAAATTTTCAGGTGAAATGTAGTCGCCAAAGCGTTGTCGGGCTTCAACCAAACGCTGGCGTTGTTGATCCAGTATCTCGAAGAGCTCTGCTGGTGTATCCGAAACGTTTTCCTGATAGAATCGCTGAACACGCTCAATTTTGGCAAGGTTTTCAGGAACACGAATAGTGAACTGTTTCACATAGTCTTCCTTGGAGTAATCTTTATCTAGCACTCGTTTGAAGAGTTTTTTCAAGTCCGCGTATTTAGGAAGAAATCCTGTGGGAGATCTTATTGCCCCAGCTTCGCCATGAACGCGCAACTCCATCCACTTTATCCATACGTGTTTGTCTTGAGGAGTGTTAAGGAATTTTCCGTTATCCCTTTCCCTCAGGAAGTAGTTTACACCAAAGATCCGGGGTGCTCTCTTAAGCTTCTTTCCGAACTCTAAGTTATTGCAGACGTTCTGACCCAAAGGAATAGAAATGAAGTCCTGAGTGCTCATCATGTTAATTTCTGGAACGCCCTCTTCACCAACAGTGGCAAAAGTTGTTTCAGTCTCAAGAGACGCACCATAAGCGATAATTCCGTGTTCCCAACCAAAGCTTTGTTGCACAGGCACATAAGCTCTGGCGTCTCTGCCGCCGTACATTATTCCGCTTAGCTCCACGCCCATGGGGTTGTCCAGTTCAGGGTCACAATTTTCCAGCGCTTTAAGAGCAACGGCGTAGCGAGCGTTTTTATGAGCGGGTGGAATCTCATTTCCAAACTCGTCTGTTTTTCCTTTATGCCATTCCCCGGAAAAGTTAATTCCGTATTTGGGAAGTTCCCTACCCATCCCTAGCCAATACGGTTTGCCATCCTTAACAAGTACGTTAGAGAAGATGACCTCGCCTGTGCTAGTAAGCACCTTGTAAATTAAGGCGTCGTCATCAGGGTTGACGTCTTGAATAATTCCAAATATTCCAGATTCAACGTTCACGGCGCGGGCAGCTGAACCTATGTCGCGGAGATACGCAATGTCATCACCTACTATGGTTTCCCCAGGAAGCATAGCGGTAGAAGTCTTGCCGCAAGCACTAGGAAAGGCGCCAGAAAAATAGGTTTTTCGACCACCCGGACCATAAACGCCCATAATCATCATGTGCTCAGCCAGCCAACCCTCATAGTTAGCCTTGCGTATTGCCAGACGAAAGGCTAGCTTCTTAAAGCCCACAGAATTGCCAGCATATTGAGTGTTAACGCTATAGATTGTGCTGTCCATATAATCAATGTAGATGCATTTTTTGTCGTGCTCCGCGCTTGTCATACTCTCAGTTAATTTGCCTGCTGAATGCACCACGCGCAGAAATTCCCTATTTGGTTCTGATTGGCGGAACACTTCATAGCCAGGCCTGTAAAGCAGGTCTTCCGAGTGAGCAACATACCATGAGTCGGTGCATTGCAACCCGAGAATTGTAAATACAGAATTAGGAGGACCTAAGGAGATAAAGCGTACAATCATGGTGCGATCTTTCATTGAATCCCTTAGCAGCCCCTTTGCCTCTACGAGTCCTTCTTGCCTGTCAATTTGGTTTAGGGCTTTGCTAAAGGAAATTCCCCTCGGCACAAGGTATTTGGTAGCTTGTCGGTCTCGGCCTTGATCATGTATGCTATCAAAGTGGACGGTGTGTCCCTCAAGCTTTAGAACCTTTTCTTCGCAAGTAGCAGTTGCTTGTTGCCTTACGTGCGCAATGTCTTCGGCCGAATCGCTACAGATGAAAATTTTCTCGCAGTTGCAAAGGTCGCTAGATTTGGCGATGAATTCGTAAACTTTATGATTATTTATGGCACATAATTTCTGGTAGCATTCTTCGCTCATTTTCGGGCGTAACGCTTCGAGGTAGCCATTCATTCTTTCATCACGTAGACTATTACAGTTCGTTTACTGTTCCCGGCACCCTTGGGAAAGGTTGGGTCTCAGCTATGTGCTTGACGCCGCTTATCCAACCCACTAGGCGTTCCATGCCTATTCCTCCGCCAGCTGTGGGCTTCAGTCTTCCTTCTTTGGCCAGTCTAAGCACCAACATATAGTTAGCTTTGTTGATCTTGTCACGTTCAATCTTCTTTAGAATCTTTGTGTATTCCCATTCTCTTTTGGCGCCAGAAAGCACTTCACCGTATTTTGGGAGGAACAAGTCGTAGTTGTCCCATTTACCAGTGTTGAAGTCTTCGAAGTCGTAAAACTCACGCGGTATGTTTGTAACCCACACGGGGTCTCTGGTTTCCTCTGAAATTGCTTCTTCCCAGTCTGCGCCGTACTTGGCTTCTAATTCTTGCCTATCGTAAACCTTGAAGGGTTTCTTAGGAAAAGCAAGTGTATCGCACCTGCAGAGGAATGTTAGTTCGTCTTTCATGTCGCGTTTAAGGCTTGTCACCAGGTTGCAGATAGCCTCTTCAACAAGGCTCATAACATCTTTTGAAGATGCGCCTCGTGCCTCAAAGTCCAGCTGAGTAAATTCGTAGATGTGCTTGCCTGTTTTTGCTCGTTCAGCTTTTTCTATGCGAATGTTAGGTGACAGTATAAACAGTTTTGGGTAAGAAAAGGAAGCAGCAATTAGCTTGTGAATTATCATGCTTGCTGTGGTCCGAACGGTTTTTCCGTAAATGTCAACTTCAATACGTTTTTCGATAGAGGCTCCTGGGTCAGGCCACAACGGATCAGTTGACGGAGAGAGAGCTACGGGCAACAACCACTGGAAGCCACTGTCCACAAATTTTGAAGTGAGATTCTTTAATGTGTAGGTCATAACTTTGCCTATGCAGGCTTTTCTTTTGATTTCGCTTTCTGAAAGCTGCTCTAAGGGTTTAGGAATTTCAGATACCATTATGCTTTCTTGAGCTAGTTCTTGTCTACTTACCAAGCATTTCATCTCGAATTTCAGTTTAAATACAATACGTAAGCTAAGTTATAAATTTTTTATGAAAAAAGCCATAAATTTTACAAAAAATATAAACTTTTATACTACATAATTGTAATAATTACATTAATGAGGGCAAAACTCGACGAAAAAGACGTGTCTATACTTACATTAATACAAGAGAACAGCAAGCTCACCGCAAGGCAGATCGCCCAGAGAATAAATGCACCCATAACCACGGTTTTTGCAAAGATAAAGCGAATGGAAGAACTCGGTGTAATAAAAGAGTATAGGGCGATTTTGGCCCCTGAAACGCTTGATGCAGATACCGCGGCGTTTGTTCTAGCCTCTGTTTCTTATAGGGCAAAATCAGGGGAACAACCAATTTCGCAGAGGACTGTTGCGCAGGAAATCGCCAATTTCCCAGAAGTTCAAGAAGTATACATCATTACGGGCGACTGGGACTTGCTGGTAAAACTCAGAGCTGAAAGCGTGGATGCGGTCGGCAAGTTTGTGGTAGACAAGCTTAGGCTTATTACCGGACTTGAGAAGACACTGACTTGCATGGTTTTTGAGACGGTGAAAGAAACGACGAAAATACGGTTGCCACTGAGAAAATACGGTAAAAACCAAAGAATTAATTCGTGATAGGAAAAAGTGGCTTAGGTTCATGTGGAGCTTGAATAGTACAGTAGCGGAAGTGCTAGAAGCACCGTGTTCTTTCCTTTTCTGGTTAAGGCATATTCAACTCCTAGTGGTGGCCCAGCGTAAACTTTTCGAGTTATGTAGCTGTGTCTAGCTAGAGTTTTAAGCTTGTCCGATAGCGTGCGTGAGTTGACGCCTAGGATTCTTTTTATTTCCCCGAAGCCAGCTGCGTTCTTAAGCAGAAGCGTGTAGAGGATTTCAAGGCTCCATTTTTGGAAAACGATGTTAAAGTTTTCCTCAAAACTCTTCAAGTCCTCTTTCAGCTCTTGAGGCGTTATCTCCTGTTTTTGCATTATCTGGTTAAGAGTATCCTCTATCCCCTTGAGAGTTTGCTCTAGGCGAGTTTCTACCAGCTTGCGGAACTCGACGCTTAGCGGTAGCTTCGTGCTCATGTGCATTACACTCGGTGTGGAGTAGCTCACTTCACCATTTATAAGGGTTTACTTCTACAACAAGGTATAGAAAGTATAGTGCACGTTACGGGAGGTAAAATGCTCTGGAAACGTTTGATGCCGTAGTTGTTGGTGCTGGAACAGCAGGCTGCCTAGCTGCGAAAACTCTTGCGGAAGCATGTTTGAAAGTATGTTTGGTTGAAAAGAAGAAAAAAGTAGAGGTTGGCGAGAAAATTTGCGGCGACGCGCTTGGCGAGCACCACTTAGAGACGCTGGGTTTGGAGAAACCACAGGGCGGAGAACTTGAAAAGCGAATTGAGGGCATCAGGATTTTCTCTCCTGACGAGAACACCATTTTCACCATAGCTCACGAGGATTTTGTTGGCTATATGTTGAACAGGCGGCTGTTTGGTCAGTGGCTACTGAACAAAGCGGTTGACAGTGGCGCCACGCTTATGGATTCTACGTGGTTTCTGAAGCCTATATTTGAGAAAGGTTTCATAAAGGGAATTTTAGCGAAAACCGTGAAGGGAGAGACTTTACAGCTTCGAAGTAAGGTTGTGGTGGATGCTAGCGGCTTCAATGGTGTGGTTCGACATAGGCTTCCTATGGAACTGGGTATTGAACGAGAAATCGCAAATGAGGATGTGGAAGCCTGTTACCGGGAGATACGGAAGCTTAAGCAGCAAAGTGAAAACACCAAATACTGCGACATCTACCTGAACCAAGAAGTGACACCTGGAGGCTACACATGGGTTTTCCCTAAAAACGGCACTGTAGTTAATGCTGGCTTAGGCATCTGCATGCGCAGCAATTTTCCTAACCCAAAAAATCAGTTCTATAATCACATTTTAACCAAACCTATCTTCGAGGGATCAGTCCTTCTTAAAGGCGGTGCGTGGTTTGATCCGACCCGGAGACCGCTCGACAACATGGTCGGGAACGGTGTACTACTCACAGGAGACGCGGCAAGTTTGGTTAACCCGATTCACGGAGGCGGCATTGGACCTTCCATGCTTAGCGGTTTCTACGCGGGAAAAACAATCGCAGCAGCGCTAGAGAAAGGCGAACCTACGCAAAAAGCGCTTTGGCCCTATAACAAAATGTACATGGAATCTTACGGTAAGAAACAGGCAAGTTTAGATGTATTTCGCATGCTACTGATAAAGAGCAGCGACGCGGATTTGAATTATGGCATGGGTTGCAAGCTGCTCACTGAGGATGACGTTTTGAAAGCGGGGTTGGGCGATGATTTCCATTTAAATATCAGTGAAACGGCAAGGCGAGTTTTCAGAGGCATAAAGCGGGTGCGTTTCCTCAACAAGCTCAGGCTCACGGTTAAGATGATGCGGCAAGTTCAAGCGCACTACGACACCTACCCTGAAACGCCGGAAAACTTCGCGCAATGGCGGTTGCAAACGGCAAACCTGATTGAAGAAGCAAGATGCAAACTTATCGATTAGAAACGGAAAAATGCTTGGCTATGTTTCTTGCTTCAGATTTTCAATCAATTTTATGTCATAAGAAAAATGAGTTGGAAAACATCTGGGTAGAAATAGTTAGTGTAATGCGCCCCTTCCAATTTGTAATAGATTAAAATTTTTTCCGCCTCGGAAGCAGTTTGTGAATCTCACAATGTCACATTTCAGGACAAAGAGAAATCAGGACCAATTCAGTTTCTTCTCTAATGCCTTCGCTGTTCCTGAAATTGCCAACACATGAACTGCTGCGTCCATACCTGCAATAGAGGTAATCGAAGCCAATGAGGCTTTAACCATGTTTACGGTGGCAAGAGAAGTTCGAATTACAGCAGTTTTTCTCTCCATATAATAATCAATCAGCATCAGGCTTGTTAGGCTCGCACCATATTCGCCGTAAAGCTTCCCAATAGCATCCCAAACAGCGTATATGAACTCTTTTCTGCTGGGTGTTCCATCAGAATCAATCTGCAACGCCAAATAACGCCGTTTTGCTCTTTTCAACGGTTCTTTCCTTCCCTTATTATGTGTATTCCAGGAGCCACGAACCCGGAACCAAGTTTCTCCCTGTTACGCTTAACAATCGCATGAGCGATATGCGAAACAGCATCCAACGCCGAATTCTCATCCAAACCGAAAAGGCACGCCAAAGCAGCCATATCACGTGGCTTCCGCAAAAGCATCTCAATTGCAACACCACTCGAAACAATAATTGGCACATGAAACTTCATGGCAATCGCTGCTTCCTGCCGCAAGCTCGAAAGCAACCTAACCCTTGCAGGACCATGCAAAACAAGCAGTGGTTTCATATCAAATTCCAAAGCCGCCAAACTGTTACTCGCCAGTTCAGCTTCAGCTCTGTCGAAGAATCTGCGGCGAAAATCAAGGAAAGGAAAACTTAGCAGGTCAACACGGCGGTCCTTGGCTGCCTGTCTGGCAACCTGCTTATTATCGCAAGCGACGCTGATTATCTCGAATTTTCGCCTTAACCGCCGAAGCTGAACCATGAGTTCGTTGGTGGTTCGGGGCTGAAGATCTATGCGCGAGGCAAAATCTATTTTAGCCTCGTTGCACGCTTTCCGCAGCTTCACCACTTCCTCCTTGTTTGTTTCAGGCGCAAGCGGCGCAGCAATTAAGCGGTATCCTAGTTTTGCCGTCTTGCTTATCATCCGCAATGTTGCTGCAGAATCATTCATGCTCAGGCACACGTGCAAATCTGCAAAAACTCTTTTCAGGGTAACACCCCCGCGTTTCTGCATATCTCAATTATCTCTGAAAGGGTCTTGTTTTTAAAGTGAATCTTGAAGTGTATGGGGTCGTTATGCGAAATCCTGAACTCGCTATTGTAAGCGGACTGCTTGTAAAACCTAATGTAAAGGTTTCGCTTTTCCAAATGCAACTTCAGGTTTTTCTCTAATGTATCCTTATCCAACGGGGTCAAACCAGCACCTATTTTCTCAAGAACGGATAGCAGCGCCTGCTTATCCGCTAGCTTTGTTCTGAAAAGAATTATGGGGTTTCCATGATGCCCTGCTAAAACGGTTTTTTGGAAAATGACGCGTTCTCTTAGTTCTTCAGGCAGAATGTTGCGCACTGCGGTTAAGACCTTTTCAGAGTCTTCAGTGGCGTTTGCAAGCACTCGAATATCAATGTACGCGATGGGCAGTTTAGAAGACACACAGGCACCGCGTTTTGTTTAGGCGAGTTTCACTTTTTAGCTTTTTTCTTGGATTTTGCCTTCGGCTCACGCTTTGGTTTAACTTCAGCTTTTTTCTTTCTAGCGTAGGCTTTTATTACTTCCACGTTTTGATCGTGCACGGTTCTTCTTCGCAAGTCAAGGGGTATTTCCATTTTTTTGGCCTCCGCCTTGTTTAGGTCTGCTTTTTTGAGTTCTCCACGACTGAAGCCTCTGCCACCGCGTTTGCCGTCCGGCTTGACAACCTCGGGTTTTATGTGGTGCATCCTATTTGGCGCCTCTTCGTTTGCTGGATCTCACTTTTTCCGCGCCTTTACCTTTCTTACGTAAGCTCCTTACTCTTTTGCCGGCACTTGTTAGGCTTCTAAAGACACGTCTATGATGCTGCTTTTCCGTTATCCAGTTTACATCCTTGTCAGTTTTTATAACAGGATGATTTGGGTCTACAAGAACTACTTCAAACCACTTCGAGCGCCCATCTTCACCAACCCAATAGCTGTTTAGAACCTCTAGGTTAGGGAATTTCTTGGCTGTACGCTCCTCAGCGATTAGTCTGAGACTTTTAGCGGGCTTGAACTTGGCGACACCCATGCGTTTCGGTCTGCGTCCTGCTTTTGGCCTCTGCTTACGCAATCCACCCCTCCTAACACGGACACGAGCCACGACGAAGCCCTGTTTGGCTTTGTAACCCAGTTTTCTAGCTCTGTCAAGGCGCGTAGGCTTTTCCACGCGGACAACAACGGGTTGCTTTCGCCATCCGATTAGCCTCTGCTGCATAAGCTCGTCCACATAGGACTTCTCCGGTTTGGACCATGCTTCGGCTATGTACTTGTATGCCATCTTTCTTCTTTCACCTCACATCTTAAGTTTACGGTTCAGCCCCGTTAGGGCCACATCCCAGCGGACACAGATTGTCCGCCTGCAATTTTAAATGCTAGCAACAAGCTTAAAAATAAACCTTTCCAATGATGTTTCTAACATTTCTAGCGGTTACTTTGCTTTCCTAAAAAGTTTGTAGCTGTCCATGTCACACACGAACTCAAAGCCAGCCTCAACTATTTTTCTTGCTTCTTCAACTATTCGAGCAACTTTTGAATGATGGGTTTCAGTCTCAAAGTTTATCAGATGCGTGTAGATAGTCGTTGTTATGATGCTTTTATGCCCCAGTTTCTGGTGAACATGCACCAGTTTCTTTTTTTGTATTCCGTTGTTGCATACCGGTGCCGGAAGGTATGAAAGGTGATTCTGTTTATGTTTAGATTCTGCATTTTTTGAGCTACTCTCTTCCTGAGATTTCTGTAAGTGTTTTGAGAAGTGTTGCAGTCCCAATGGTGTAGGTGTGTCTTTCTGGAAAATACAGGCGATCAGTTTACAATTGACTTTTAACATTAGCGCGCGCTAAGTCGGTCTAGTTGTCTACGTAAAAGACATTAAATTCCTTTGAAAAGATTTTATATTTTCAAATAAAGTATTAAAATATTTATTGGGTGGTCATATTCCCGTTACATTCTCAGCTCTATCTAAGTATCTTTTATTGCCCCAAACAAGAAAATATACTTTCAATTTAGAATTGATTTTTAAGGCACTTGCTAACTTGCCAAACTCTCAAAGGCTGGCTGACGAGTAGGGATTTGAATGTTCAACAGTAGGTACGTTTCAGTTTACCTCGGACTATTCATAGTTTCGCTAGCGACGCTGACCTTGGAAATATCATTAACAAGGTTCTTCTCGGTATCTAAATGGTACCACTTCGCCTTCATGGTCGTGAGCATTGCCCTCTTTGGAATTGGAGTAAGTGGCTCCTTCCTATCCATGTTTCAATCCTTGTTGGAGAAGAATGTTCATGAACTTCGCGTAATTTTATCCTTCTGTTTTTCTCTGACCTGCGCCTTTAGCATAGCCATCACCAATTTAATTCCCTTTGAGCCCTTCAGATTTGCCTGGGATCCTATTCAGTTCCTCAACCTTGCAATCCATTTTATAACCCTCTCAGTTCCATTCTTCTTCAGCGGACTCAACCGCGGTAATACTTGCTGACATGGCTAACAAAGTGAATAAGATTTATTTCTCGACAATGATGGGTTCCGGCGTCGGCGCTCTCATTGTAACCACTGTCCTCTCACCGATATCATGCGGCGGCATAATCGTGTTCGTATCTTCTCTCGGCTTTATCGCAACGTTCATATTTGCCCTTAATCTTCCGAGGAAAAAGTGTCTAGCGGCTTTGGCTTCTATCTTGATCTCTACGACACTTCTCTTCACCTTCTATCCGACCTTAGAGGCGAAAATGTCACCTTACAAAAGCCTGAAGATTGCCCTAACCTATCCAAATTCACAGATACTTTACACAGGATGGAACTCCTTCTCAAGGGTGGACGTCTTCGAGAGCCCCTATGTCAGATACGCTCCGGGATTAAGCTATGAGTATCAAGGGGCTATCCCCTCCCAATTGGGCCTCACAGTGGATGGCGATAGTTTATCCGCGATTACCTATTACGATGGCGACCCCTCCACCTTAAATTTTACAGGCTTTCTTCCCATGGCGTTACCCTATCACCTATACGCGCGCGTGCGCATAGATGGAGGAGACAAAGTTCTTATAATATATCCCGGGGGTGGACTCGAGGTCCTTACAGCTCTATATCATAACGCCAGCGAGATAGTAGCGGTGGAGATAAACCCCCTACTCGTCGAAGCTGTTAGAGATCGGTTTGGGGACTTCGCAGGGAACATATATGAAGATGATAAGGTTAGCGTCCAAGTCAGCGAGGGCAGAAGCTTCGTTAAGAGCGCCAATGAAACATATGATCTTATCCAGCTCTCCATAGTGGGTAATGTTGCAGTCTCCTCGACAGGAGTATACGCTCTCTCCGAGGATTACCTCTACACAGTCGAAGCTATGCAGGAGTACTACATGCATCTAAAGGCAGATGGGCTCCTTTGTATAACTAGGTGGCTTCTCCCGCCGCCTAGGGAAGAACTACGAATTGTATCATTGGCCGTATCAGCATTAGAAGCCCAAGGTGTCGGCAACCCTGACAAGAGGATAGCCGCCGTGAGAGGATGGGGCACCTTCACGCTACTTATCAAGCAGAGCGACTTCACCCAGAGCGACGCTTATGACATAAGGCGGTTCTGCTCTGAGAGGAAGTTCGACATCGTCTATCTCCCTGAAGTCTCTCCCTTAGAGGTCAACCGATATAACAGGTTTCCACAGCCCTACTATTACGAGATGGTGAAGGCAATCCTCTCTAGCAAGGACAGAAAAAGCCTCTATCAGAACTACCTTTTTGACATCACGCCAGTCAATGATGAAAGACCTTTCTTCTATCACTTTTACAGGTTAGACAAAATCGTTTCCATATACGAGAGTATGGGAAATAAGTGGCAACCCTTCGTGGAGGGTGCTTACCTCGTCCCAGTAGTTTTCATCCAAGCCCTCGTTCTGTCTGTTGTCTTCATCCTCATGCCCCTCCTTAGGTTCAAAAGGTTGGGAGCTATGCCTGGAAGGTCGAGGCTTCTAGCCTACTTCCTGTTCTTAGGTCTAGGCTACATGTTCATCGAGATCGTCTTCATCCAGAAGTTCATTCTTTTCTTAGGACACCCTGTGTACGCTGTTTCAACTGTGCTATTCTCCCTACTAACCTTCTCGGGCTTGGGAAGCTATTTCTCAGGAAGGCTGAAATGTTGGTCAAGGAGAACTTTGATTTTTATCTTG
>Ga0209427_10005418_pt1 | contig 14642 bp, 11 predicted proteins | sample DeeMarSWOR136_30_FD_187465 | JGI IMG/M metagenome (GOLD analysis project Ga0209427, IMG submission 187465) | Marine sediment microbial communities from White Oak River estuary, North Carolina - WOR-1-36_30 (SPAdes) (version 2) | ecosystem: Environmental > Aquatic > Marine > Intertidal zone >...
CCAACGTTCGGTGCTCACCTCCTGCTTAATGAGTTCCATAGGGAATAAAGGAGCCAGATCGTCAGGCGTAACCGGTTTCCCTGTGCCTGGGTGCAAAACTGGTGGCATAGGCTCTGGCAAATCCGCGAGAATGTTATACCATTGTGTAGGTATTTCATTTTCATCAAGCGTAAATTTTGTTCTCTTATCCATTTGATTCTCCTTAAATTAATTACTCAAAATGACCTACTTTAATTTGTGAAAAGTTTCTACAGGAAGTCGAAGCTAAGGCGGAGGTAAGTCTGCTGCCAGGTTGTACCCTTGCCGGGGAATGTCACTCTCATTCAACGGTATTTTGATTGACTTCATTGCAGTGCTCCTAATTAAGAGTCAGTTTATGAGCTTCTGCGGCATTGACCATTCAATTTGCAGGTCCCAACAGCCGTGGCGATACTAATTGGCATCCATGAGAAGGTCAAGAAAAATCATCGACGCCGGCCGATTTGTGAACGGCCGCTCTTCAACAACATGTTGAGTCGAATATGACCTACCCGGACAGTAGGATAGACGAAAAGAGGGCATCTATCGTGTGGCACGCCATATGATCATGATCGGCAAGGCTCCCGACGAAACTGCATGTTTTCTTTCCACTGATCCATAACGGCCTTTCCCTTGGACCCTTGTGTGACCTTCCGCCACTGGTAGCGGTCCGGATGATACGTCACGGGATGTCTCCTGATGTATCGCTGAGCACATTGAGGGACTCAGCTCACGAAGCTCGCGCGGCCACGTACCTCAGCCGGGCGTCTGGGATGATCTCGGCCGCAATCTGGCAAGTTGCCTTGGACATGCCGTTCCTTTTCTGCCGGCAGAAGAGACAGGTGGCCTTCGTTCGGCGCCGGTTATACGCAAATCGCCAGGCTGGATGATAAGATGGGAATTTTGGGTATACTGAGTAGGCGTGATCCGCCCAAGCCTCACACACTCCAGCACTTTGTCTGGGAAGGCGGAGCGACATCCTTGTCAGGAGTCCAAGGGGAGGATTGGCGCGGTCACGGCCCGCACGGGACAACCGGCCCAGGCACATCTCCGTATGGCGGCGCGCCTCTCAGCGGGTAGGGGGACATTCGCCTGATAAGCCGATGTGACATCGGACGGATTCCGATTCCAAGAGAAAATAGTATGACCTTGACGGTGGTGTGCCGTCGAAAAAGCAGGGCCGCCTTCGACGGACAAATCGGGGACGATTCTTCTATTGCGAGCAGGAGGGTCATAGTACTTGCGAAGGGGGCTAATTTTTTTCGTTATGAGAACGAAAAATGTTTGATTACGGGCGTGTCACTCTCTAAAATACTGGAAATGTCCCACAAAGCAGAAATCCGGGTAATTTTGAAAGGGGGCACGCCATGGCGAAAAAGAAAGCAAGAAAGAGAGCCATCAAGGGTTTATGGTTAAAGAGCGAGGTAAGCCTGCTCAAGAAACTCTTTCCCAGCAACCCCACTGCCAAGATCGCCGCACAGCTTGGAAGGCCAACCGATGCGGTGAAGAAGAAGGCCTCCCGAATGGGACTTCGCAAGTCGAGGAAGTATATGAAGTCCCTTGGCAGAGCGTAAGGTTTTTAGCCTGTTCTGTAGATGCAACAGTGGCGGCATACGTACCCTGTCCCTGCGATGAGCGAGGTCTTTTGTCTTGGGTGAGGCTTGGTGCCTTTAGGTTTTGGACGCGCGTATTTCCGGGGATAGTGGCGCGCCCGCGTCATCCGTCTCCCATCAATCTACAACCGCGTCCGCCGGTTCTTGATTCTAAATCCTTGACATCCCGTCCCGGCAACGCTATTCTCTGAGCGGTTGTTTTCGTTCTTTGATTTGAGTTTTGCAGCTTTTGGTCTTGGGAGGTCACATTGAGGGTACTTTCGGGCATACAGCCGTCTGGCAAGCTTCACATAGGCAATTTCTTCGGTGCCATGCGCCAGCACCTTCAACTTCAGGCCGAGCACGATTGCTTTTATTTCATCGCCGACTACCACGCCCTGACCAGCAATCCGGCGCCCAATGAAGTCGCCGACCACAGTCTTGACGTGGCCATGGATTATATCGCGCTGGGACTCGATACGGATAAGACGGTCTTCTGGCGCCAGTCGGACGTGCCTGAAGTTACGGAGCTTACCTGGCTGCTCTCCTGCGTGACGCCGATGGGGCTGTTGCAGCGATGCACAAGCTACAAGGACAAGGTGGCTCAGGGCCTGAGCCCCAATCACGGTCTGTTCGCCTACCCGGTGCTGCAAGCGGCGGACATTCTTCTCTATCAGAGCGATCTCGTCCCCGTTGGTGCCGATCAGAAACAGCATATCGAGGTGACTCGGGATATCGCCTTGCGATTCAACAACACCTACGGCGAAGTTTTCACCGTGCCAAGGGAGCACATCATCGAATCTGTTGCCGTCGTTCCGGGTCTCGACGGCCGGAAGATGAGCAAGAGCTACGGGAACACCATTGAGATATTCGAGCCCGAGGCCAGTGCCAGCAAGAAGATCATGAGGATTGTGACGGATTCGGTGCCGGTTGAAGAGCCCAAGGACCCTGACAAATGCAGCGTCTTCGCGCTGCTGAAGCTGGTGGCCAGTTCCGAAGAACTCCGCGAGTGGGAAAACAAGTATCGTGGCGGCGGTCTGGCCTATGGCCAGGCGAAGAAACGCCTGGCCGAGTTGACGATAGACTATTTCAGGCCGTTTCGACAGAAAAGAGCCGAGCTTGCCGGTAGTCTCGACTATGTCAAAAAAGTCCTCGCCGACGGCGCTGAGCGGGCGCGAGCCGTGGCCACAGACACCCTGGAGAGCGCCCGGCAGGCGATTGGATTGAGAAGGTGATTATGGCGGATTATCGTGTCGATCTTGACATCTTTGCCGGCCCGTTGGACCTGCTTCTCTATCTTGTCCGCAAGGAAGAGGTGGACATTTACGATATTCCCATCGCCAAGATAACCGATCAGTATATCCGTTACATTGAGCTGCTCAAGAGTCTGGATATCGATCTGGCGGGTGATTTCCTGGTCATGGCCGCGACGCTCATGCAGATCAAATCGGCGATGTTGCTGCCAAAGGCCGATACCGAAGCGCTTCAAGACGACGATTTGACCGACCCCCGCACAGAGTTGATCCGGCAGCTCCTCGAGTACAAGCGGTTCAAAGACGCGGCCAATCTACTGAACGCCGCAGCCGGTGAGCAACGAGAACGCTACCCGCGCCCCGGCACAATTGTCCAGCGTTTGAAGCCGGGCGCTGAGCCCGAGCGCGACCTTGAACAGGTAAGCGTGTGGGACCTGCTCGAAGCTTTCGACTCGGTATGCAAGGCCATCGGTACGACCGGCGATATGAGCCGTATCAAGGATGATACACCGATTGATCTGTATCAGATAGAGATATTGCATCGGTTGCAGGCCGAAGGCCCGATGATCTTCGAGCGCATCTTCGAGTCCAGAAGCAGCCGCGTGGTGATGATCGGTCTGTTCCTGGCGCTTTTGGAATTGATCCGGGAGAAATTGATTTGGGCCGAGCAGCCGGCAAGCGGTTCCATATACTTGCGTTCCTTGACGGATGAGCCGGCCGAGCAAGCGGTGCAGAACGCGATTCTGGCTGCCGAGGCCGGCGGAGACGAGTCGGTCCAGGCGGGGCAACACGATTCGCCGCCCATTCCAATTTCAGAGTTGCCCCCGAAGGACAATGCGCCCGTCATATCCCGTGCCGAAGAACAACCCGCCGTACCGATCGCCGAGCTGCCGCCGCGGGGCAACTCGGCGGCTCCACCCCAGGAGAGACAAGAACAGGAAGTACCATCCGCCCGAGACCAGAAGCACCGGACGGCGCCTTAGCGGCAGTATCTCCGGGAAGCTCGCGGATTTTGCTTTTTGGTGCGTTTTGTGGTATATTTTCAGTGGTGGAGAATAAGCACGGCGGAACGATTCATTCATCTTGGGCGCACGTGGGCGGTTTTCGCAACGACAACGGGAAAGGTCGCGGCGGCCATATCGGTCTTAGCGATTGTCGTGCTTGGAACGGCCTTTTTCTCCTCTTACACCTCAGGCCAAATCGGCCTGGGCAGACAGCATCGGGCCGCTATCCAGTTGGCCAGTCAGAAGTTGGAACAGCTAAGAGCAGACAACGAGATCGGTATCGCCATACCGGAAGGTGAAACGAACGAGGAAATCTCTTCGGGAGACTTGTCTTATACACCAACGACGAAGACATGCCGTGGACCTGTGCCGTGCGCTTGCCGGCTGTCGCGCAGCAAGGCACGGGGCACGAGCTGGGCTCTCCGTGGTTGGGTCACTTTGACTAACAAGCAAACCGTGAAGTAGCGCTTCTTAGACGCTCATATTGCCCAGGCTCTGCTGCTTAAGGGCACACCGCAGCAGGAAGGCAGGCCCAAAAAATCCGTTTTCACAATTGCCTGTGCCTCCCTTTTTTTGTACGATTTCCCCAAACCTTGCGAATCTTTTTTTGGGAGGCCTGATATGCGAGTGATCGAATTCCTGGACAAGTCAGCCGTTCGCTACGAGATGAGTGAACACGTACCCTCTTTTACGGCCCAACAGATGGCGGCCGCCGAGCATGAGCCGGGCAAGTACGTGGCCAAGCCGGTGATCATCAAGGCCGATGGCAAGTACCTGATGTGCGTGCTTTCGGCGTGCTACAAGATTGACCTGAAGGCGTTGAAGGGTCAGATCGGCGCTCGATCAGTCGAATTAGCTCAGGAGAAAGAAATCGGAGAAATCTTCGATGATTGCGAGCTTGGCGCCGAGCCGCCCTTTGGCAATTTGTACGATTTGCCGACTCTGATGGACAAGGCATTGGAACCGGATGACCACATCACGTTCCAGGCCGGAACGCACGAAAAAGCGATTCGGATGAGCATGGACGACTATCGAAAGCTAGTCGAGCCCAAGGTGCTCGAATTCAGCTATCACATGACGTCGTGATTTGCACAGAACCGCCGGGAAATAGAAATACACTTCAGTCTACGGCCGAGCCTGCCATTATAGAATTCTCAAAGATTTTTCTGGCATTGGCGACGGATTTGCCAGCCGGGGCGAGAAATGACTATAGAGACGTGATCGATCAACTGTATGTTAGATCCAAGCAATTGGCTAATGGACGGGGATTCCGAGACGTTGGCGGTACACGCCGCGCAAAATGGCAGCGAGTGGGCATGGCGGCGGTTATTCGAGTGGCACTTCGACGCGGTATACCGGTTCTGCGCCGTGCTTGCGGGCGGGCGGTATGACTTGGCCGAAGAAGTGGCGCAGCAGGTTTTCGTCGTTGCGGCCCAGCGCATCCATCGCTTCGATCCCAGTCGGGCACGCTTTCGAGCATGGCTGTTAGGAATTGCGAAAAACCGCCATATGACGATGCGGACCCGCGAACACGTGAAGAAGCGGCACGAGGAGTCCTCTGCGAAGGAACATTCTGAAGAGGTCACTCGGGGAGATCCTGATTTGCGGGTGCATGAGGCGCTCGCTCGGTTGCCCTGGCATTATCGCGTCGTGCTCGAGGCGAAATACCTCCGGGGACTTAGCCTGAAGGAGATCGCCACAAACAACGGTGCGAGCATCGAGGCGATCGAATCGCTATTGCGTCGGGCCCGGGCCGGCTTTGCCCGTGTGTACGAACAGATGAGAACTTTGGAGTGATGCATTATGCAAGGTGACAATATGAAAGATGAGGACGTGGATGCACTTCTAAGGCAACATTTGTCGGGCGATCAACCGCGAGAGGCACTCAAGCAAGAGGCGCTCCGCGACTCGATGGCCAGGTTCGTTCGTATTCGGCGGCGACGTTCCGCCCGGCGGAGGGCGGAACTTGCCGCCGCCGCGGTCCTGATCGCCGGTGCTGCTTTTCTTGGCGGCCGCCTGTCGGTGCCACGTACCTTGCCTGGGAGCGTGGATGTAGCACCGGGGGCGGTCGCCGAGGCAGACGGTGTGAGCGTACCGAGTGATCTCATCGCCTGGCTGGATGCTGCTCGTCTCTTCGGGCAGTTGGGTATGCAAGACCGCATGGCCCGCGCGATCGAGCGAGCGGGAAAACTGCTGCCTGTGGATGCGATCAATATGGACAGTCGTGCAGGGCAAAATGTGGCCGCCGATGAATCTATCGAACATCAAAACAAGCATACGGAGCCGACGATCTTGCCGAGCCCGCAGCCGTCGGTTGAGAGTGGAAATAAAATTCTTGCACAAACATTTGGAGATTGAAATGAGAACGAAACAGATCAAAAAGTTGTTGTGTTTGCTCTGCGTGTGTTTGCCCGTGGTTTTGGGTGCGGTTGCAGCGGCTCGAAACGAGACGCCGAGTATCCTGGATCGTATTCAAAAGGAGGACGACTCGGAATTGGCCGAGTTGATACGGATGGCCTTAGAGAAGCGGGAAAACATCAGTCGGGAAGCGACTCTTGAACTCATCCGCAAGATCACGCAGAGCTACGTGCAGATCAAGCTGCTCGACCTGCAAGTCGCAGAGGTCTCCCGTAAGATCGAATCACAAAATGGACCGGCTGAAATGCGGTACGAATTGCTGCTGGCTAAGGCGGAACTCGAATCCAAACGTGCGACGGAAATGGCAAATTTGAGGGACATGATGGGGATCGTCCCCAGGCTTCCTTTCGACAAGAAGCAAATCGTAAACCTCAATACCTGGCTTCATCTCCATGTGCTCGATCAGGGTGTGCATGTGCTCGATTCCGTGGGTCCCTACGCAAAGTGCTGGGAATCGCTGGTTTTCTGGCAACTCAAGTCATCAGGATTGATGTCCAGGAGAGAAACGTTGGACGTTGTGCGGGAGCGATTACAGAACAAGACCAACCTGCCTATACGAATTGATCTTCATCATACGGCTGCGATGCGCAGTTCGGCCGAGGATTTGCGCAACAGGATTATCTCGCTGTTAAAAGAGGCCAATTGCCAAATGGACGCCGAGATTAATCTGAAACCATGCCTTCAGGTTCGTAAGCGCGAATCCACGTTCTTCATTAGGGAGGGCACGATCAGTACGTTTTATGCTGGTAGGCAAAAGCTCACTCGACCCGATGGGGGCTATATCTTCACGGGTGAAGTCGAGCCGAACGACTTGGATCAGCACATCTTGTGGCGCCTTACGTCTCCCGGGCTTATTCCGCTCAAGTATCGGATCGAATATGATCAGACCAGTGCCAGGCTAGCCATGCAGACGGCTGACAGGATCAGTGCTATTGCCAAAGACCTGGGCATTAGCGAGCTCGTGGACGTCGAGAGAATCCTCGTCGAATCGGTACCAAAGACTGCTTTTCTGGGTCGGTGGCAGACCACCACGAGAGGCGATGTCCAGACTATTGATATCCGGCCCAAAGGGGAATGCATATTCGTGAAGAGCCGGGAATCCGCATCGGGCAAGGGGGGAACGAGTGTACCGGGCAGATGGTTCCTGACCCCTAAAGAAATATTTATGGATATCAAAGACAAGCAGCCGGACTCATACTACGTCTATCTGGGTCACTTTGACAAGCAAGGCAATCTTGTCGTCAGGAAAGGGGTGGTCTATCGCCATGGTACTTTCTTGAGTGATACTATAAACAGAATGGTTTTCAAAAAGATGTATTAAATTCGTACTCCGGAATTATTGCGGACTGAATTGAATGCTCTGTAGAAAGTCGAAAGAAGATGGGCAAGAAGAATAGACGAATAGAGCTCGTCTGAATTGTTCGGGCGAGAAACGTTTTGGTTCTTATATAGTAGGGAGAGTTATCATGATTAGGAAATTATATCTTTTAAATTCTTTTGTTTTGGTACTGGTACTGGTTCTGACGAATTTTGCTCAGGCAGACCTTATCGGATACTGGAGATTCGATGAAGTATCGGGCATGATCGCTGCAGATAGCGCCGGTTGGGACAACGATGGTACGTTAATAGGCGACGATCTTATATGGACAGCAGGCATAGCAACTGGCGCTCTGTCATTTCCGGGGATACCGGATGACGCCCGTGTTGAATTTCCCACAACGGGCATGTCAGCAAGGACGGGAACAGTCGCCATGTGGGCCCTCTTAGCAGATCCACAGTCTGAAACGGAAGGCCGGTACTTCTTTGGTCATACCACCCAACCGCAATGGACCAATCGTATCCAGATTTATATGCAGGATACAGTTGACCTCGACTCGAGATGGCTGGACATCGGCCTGGGCAGTTCACACGTGCAAGATACCGATATCATGGAGCTACCGATGGAGCAATGGCTACATATAGCTCTAACCTGGGACGCAGGCAACTACATGGTCTATGTCAACGGAGACGTTGTATCGGGTGGAGCCTACGCGGGATTATCAGAGATTCATCCAACTGCCAATATTGGCAACGACGGAAGCATAGGGCCATATGAAAGTTTTGCCGGTCTTCTCGATGATGTCCGACTCTACGACCACGCCCTGAACGCCGCTGAAATTCTGACAGTTATGGAAGAGGGCGAAAAGTCTGATATTACTACGCCTGGCGATTTAGTACAGGGTGTTCCAAATGACGGAGATTGGCCACGCACGTATCGACTTGAAACACCCGAGATGGCCATTGATGATGACGTCGAGACGAAGTATCTGCATTTCAAAGGAGATTTTGATCCTGATCCCGGAACAGGTGGCGCTGGTTTCCAGGTAACGCCGATGGTTGGCCCGACTATTGCGACCGGACTGACTTTTACCACGGCCAATGATTTTCCAGGCCGTGACCCGATCGCATTCGAACTTTCCGGTTCCAACGTGGGCATCGATGGGCCTTACGAGCTGATTGCCAGTGGTGACATTGTCGATTTCGCTCAGGCGCTTGCGTGGCCGCGCTTGGCAATGAACGCAACACCGATTTCATTCAATAATTACAAAGCGTACGCTCACTATCAACTTATCTTCACGGCCATTCGAGGCCCGGTAGGCGGCTCTATAAACAGTATGCAGATCGCCGAAGTGGAGCTATTAGGGGTACCCGCGCCCGGCAGGGCCCATATCATTCTGGTCACGGAGGAGAAAGACTTGGATTGGGACGGGCTTCGAGACGACTACAGCCTGGAGAGCTTCCTTATTTCCGAGGGCCATCGCGTTGACGTCCGGCCGGAATACTGGAACGTGCTTACTCCAGACAAGATTGCCGAATTGAATGCGGCTGACTTGATCATTGTCAGCCGGTTAGCGTGGAGCACCCGCTACAATCAAGGTAACGAGGCAACCGAGTGGAATTCGCTCGCAACTCCGCTGTTGCAAATGAACTCTCACTTTGTCCGCAACATCCGGTGGAAATGGGTCGATTCAGACGCCAGAGAGCCAGATGACAATTCATATATCTACGCAGAGGCAGTGGATCCTTATCACCCTGTCTTCCAAGGCGTGCTGACGGCGCATGAACCAACGGGTCCGGACGGTCCATTGAATATCGTCCAAATGATCGATCCGCTCATCGGTACCGGATTCACCGCGTTCATTGATGGGACTGACATGGGCAACGGTCGCCTGATCGCCGCACCGGTGCGCATGGATGCGGGCTGGATCGCCGAGTGGGACGTTGGTGTTGAGTTCTTCGATGGCGCTGGCCAGTACGCAGGGGGCAGACGCATGCTGTTCTGTGCCGGTACGCGGGAGATTCGGTACTACGACGATGACAGACAAGAGGTAATAACCACCGCCCAGGGCGAGCTGAACCTTACAGCCGAGGGCCTCCAGATGTTCCGCAACGCCATTGCCTATTTGCTGTTGCCTGAACCTGGGCCAGAGTTGGAACCGGAGCCCTAGCCGGAACCCTAGGTGCTGCCTGACTGATGCGCTCCTCGTCGGCGCGCCCCGTCGCGGCGCTTCCGAAGATGTGTTTGGGCGATAGCTGTGGTTGAAACGGAAGATCCAGGATTGCATGGGAGGATTAGACACATGTTGAATCGACCGATATCAAAAAGTCCTAAGTTGGAAATGCTGGGCACGATTGTGATTATCATTATCGCGGCCGTTTTACTCCCTATGGTCAAAGCTGATGTGCAAGTTGAAGCTGGACGGGCCAAACCGGCAGATTCGCCCTTAGAACAGAAGAAGATCGCTATGTCAGCCACGGTTGGTGATGTGCAACGATTGATAGATTCTGCTCCACCGGGTGCTACTGTAATTGTGCCCAATGGCCTCTACACTAATCCGGTTAGAATTAGCAGGTCGGTGACCTTGAAGGGCAAATCACGGATTGACTGTATTTTTGAAGTGACTGCCAATGAACCTGCCGTCTCAATCGATACTAAAGGCAAAGGACTCGTCACATTGGAGGATCTGACGATTAAATGGCAGTTGGCAACAAGTGACAAGAATACAAAACGCCCTTTTGCTCTGGAAGTTAAAGACAGCAAGACCAATGTCAAAAACTGCAGCTTCGTACCACTGGGTGATTTCAGAAGGTCGCCGGTCGCTATCAGAGCAGAGGGTTTCTCTCAACTCGATATCGGCAGTTGTCGTTTCCAGGGCTTTGAGTACGTAATCTGCTATGGCCCGGGGACAAAAGGCAAAACTGAGAACTGCCTGATTTTGGACTGCGGACATCAAGGGGTAATAAACTATGCCAGCTCGACATTGCACGTTGAAAGAAATGTTATTACCGGCTCACGATATCACGCTATCCGGAGCACAGGAGGGACTCTCTATGTGAAAGACAACCTTATCATTAACAACGCTAACAGGGGTATCTACCTCGGTAACAAGAGTGCCCGTGGTACGATCACCAACAATGTCATTGTGGGCAACGGAACAGGCATCGGAGGCTTTGCCCGTTCGCGTTTCGAGATAAGGAACAATATCTTAGCGAATTCAAGCTATGCTGGCATTGGAATGGATCAATCGTGCAGCCTTCACATACAGGACAATATCTTCATCGGCAATGAGCGCGGCTGGATTATGTTTGACAGAGGCGACAAAGGTCGCAATGCCGTGTACAGGAATACATTTTGGCAAAATAAAGTTGATGCCAAGAACTTTAAGAGAACAGCCGACTCAATAGAAGCGGATCCAAGCTTTGTCGATCTGGAAGATGGTAATTTCTCGTTGAGACCCGGCCCTGTTAAAGAGTACCACCAGGGCCTGACAGACGCGCAGGTTTTCAAAACGCTTTGGAGAATATGGAAGAACCGCGAGGACAAGAACGAGCCGTTTGCCAGCACAACTGAGTAGCATAGTGAAGGAAACGATGCACGGAAAGAGTTCGGGTTGCTCAAAAGTCTTGAAGATAAAAAGCCATCACAAACAAAAGTGAAAAGCTTGAAGAATGCTTCTAATCACTAGGCGAAATCAATAAACTGGCGACGTTACGCAGTCGTGTCAAAAGGTCTAAGAAACTAGGTGAGGTCCTCAAGAAGCTGCATTCTCCTAACCTGGAAAAAGCATTGACGTTTCTAGATGATTCCCTCCTGCCCTCAACCTCGAATGCTGTTGAGCGTGCCAATCGACGGTATCGCAAGATGCAGAAGAGCATATACCGTGTACGCACCAAGGCTCATATCAGTGAACGGATTGCCCTGGATATGCAAAGAGATCTAAACATGAAGCATGTACGCGACACTATCCATACCTGACAGATCGATAGGGCGGCTTAAGCACGGAAAACGAGATAGTGACTATGTCTGGAATGATGCTACAGTCTCGGCCTGGGAGCTGACTATTTTGTCAGATTTCCTCGTCGATCCAGGCGAGCAGCTCTTTTAGATCATCAAGGGTAATGTCGCCCATGTGAGCTATTCTGAAAGTCTGCTCTTTGAGCTTACCGTAGCCGTTTCCAAAAATCGTATTGTGCTTGGCCTGTATGGCGCTGATGGTCTCGGCGACATTGATGCCGCGGGTGTTCCTGACCGTCGTCAACGTATTCGAGGCATACTTTTCGTCACAGAAGAGATCGAAATTCGCCTTAGCCCAGGCCCGCACAAAATCACCCATTTCTTTGTGGCGCTGCCAGACGTCCTCCATTCCCTCTTCCAGCAGTTTCTTGCACTGATAGTTCAGGGCCATGATATGGGGGATGGCCGGCGTTGTGGGCGTCTGGCTCTTCTCGGCGGCTTTTGCAAATTGCTGGAAGTCGAAATAGTACCCTCTGCCGGGGACGTTCTTGCTCTTTTCCAGGGCCCGGTTGCTGACCGCGGCCACCGCCAGGCCCGGCGGAATGGCAAAGGCCTTCTGAACCGAGGCAAACACGACGTCCCAGCCAAGTTCGTCAAAGTGCATCGGTAGGCCCACCATCCCGCTGACGGCATCGACGAAGACAAGCACGTTGGGATATTTGGCCTTCATCATCGCGCTGATCTCGTGAACCGGGTTCGTCAGACCGGTGCTCGTCTCATTATAGACAAGCGTGACGGCAGCGTATTGACCGGTCGCCAGCTTCTCATCGATCATCTCGGTCGTCGTCGGCTGACCCCAATCGACCTTCAGTTCCTCGACATTCCTTCCGCAGCTTCTGGCGACATCGGCCCACTTGTCGCTGAAAGCGCCGCAGCAGGTGCACAGGACGACTTCGTCAAAGTCAACGCAATTGCGGATGGCCGCCTCCCATATTCCCGACGCCGAGGACGTCGAGAGAAAAACGTTCTGCTCGGTGAAAAGGACCTTCTTGAGCATGTCCACGGTTTCGCCATGGAGTTGAGCGTATTCCTTACCCCGATGGCCCAACGTCGGCCGTGCCAATTGTTGCAGGACGTCGTCAGTGACCTTAACCGGCCCGGGGATGAACAGTCTCGGCGGGTTCTTCCAGTCTACCATATCATCTCCATAAAAGATTTACGATTTTCTGTTTTCGATTTTCGATTTAGATCGACAATCGGCACTCGTAAATCGAAAATCCGTTAATTTGTTAATCGTCAGGCCTGAATAGACCTTCGGATAGAAGTACGTCGATTTCTGAGGCATTCGTTCGCCGGCATCCGTCACCATCTTGAGCTGCTGTATCTTCAGCGGATTCATAAAGAAGGCGACTTGTTTTTGCTCCGCGTCAATCTGGGCGATCGAATCGTCAATCGCGGTAGGAGTGTCCTTCACGTATTGAAGATTCTCACCCTTAGCCTGCTTTTCCTCGTCGATGCCCAATAGCTCTTCCAAAATCAGCTTATGCAGGACAGAAACATCCAGCATTCTCCAGCCCGGGCTCTTGTCGGGCGCAACGGTCTCCATGGCACGCGTATCCTTCAATACGGCGACGTAGAAGGCGTCGTCTGAGCCATAGATTCCGACGGCGTTCTTATCATCGTCGTGTTCGGCCCGCATTCGCTCGAGCATTTCCCGCCTTGCCTGCATCTTGGTCTCGGCGGAGTCGAATCCGAATTCGACAACATGGAATCGCTCTTCGAGATCGGAAAGGAGTTGTTCCATGTCGAAGCTGTCGAGATTACCGACGACGCGGTGGGTCGCCAGAACAATCAGGCCGTCCTGATAAATGTTGGCAAAGGCCAGCATCTGACACTTGGCCGCCGGGTTGCTGTTTTCTTTGGAGTAGCTCAGGCCCGTGGTGTAGCGGTGGTGCCCGTCCGCGATGATGCAGCTTTTGTCGCTCATCATGTCCACGATCTGCTGTATGTCTTGCTCGGCAGTGATGGCGAAGAGACGATGCCGCACATCCTGCTCATCGACGAAGTCGATAAGGGGCTGCTGCTTGGCGGCTTCTTCCATAATTCCGTCTGCGATTCTCTTCTCATCTTCGTAGAGCATAAAGACCAGACCGAAGTCCGCCGACGTGGCCTTCTTGAGATTGAACCTGTCAACCATCGTCTTGTGGAAGACTCCCTCATGGGGCTTGACGATGGTTCCGAACTCCTCGAGTCCGCCCAGCGCGACAAAACTATGGCGCTTGTACCACGTGCCGGCCAGCTCGAAGTCCTGGACGTAGGCATAGATGGCCTCGGCCGAATCCTGTTTCAGCGCGCCCTCGCTTACCCAATTGGCAAGATAGGCGGCGGCTCGGGTGTACTGGTTTTCCTCGCCATTGTCCGAAGCATACGTCTTACCCTTGATGATGCGCACGAGATTATGTTTGCTCTTGGCGTAGAGCTGCTCCTGCTGAGCGTCGCTGATCACATCGTAAGGCGGAGCGATACAGCGCGCCGCGTCGCCCACGACGCTCGGATCAAACCTAAATGCTTTGAAAGGCTCAACTTGCATATCTGTCTCTCACGTTTTGTCTTCCGGCTCTCGATCTTCGGCCGGCAGCGACCAGCCGCCATCGAGCGTCAACGTTCAAGTACTCATCGGCTACAAAGGCCCCGGATAATAATCAACAAGAGTCCCATTGTCAAACATAAGCCGCCACGTTTGAGCCGGCAGGTGCTGGAAATAAACGTTTTCCCAGCCAAGCCAAAGCGCCCGAAGGACGAGTGACGAGTGACGAGTTGTCCATCGTCCATCCTCGTCCGGGCTGGGACATCGGACCTTTGTTCTACTCCTTTTGGGGGAAATTGGCTTTGTTTTTTCAGATGGAACCACCGATGGACCCGGATAAACACGGTTTCTTGGTTTTTTTGACACGGATTTACACAGATTAACTCGGTTTTTGTAGGTTTTTGTGAATTTTTGACAATTTTTGAACATTTTTAACCACGAAGCCACGAAGGCACAAACGAGCAGAGATACGGACGTCATTGCGAGGCCCGAAGG
>Ga0209427_10005422_pt1 | contig 14639 bp, 11 predicted proteins | sample DeeMarSWOR136_30_FD_187465 | JGI IMG/M metagenome (GOLD analysis project Ga0209427, IMG submission 187465) | Marine sediment microbial communities from White Oak River estuary, North Carolina - WOR-1-36_30 (SPAdes) (version 2) | ecosystem: Environmental > Aquatic > Marine > Intertidal zone >...
TCTGCTTTTCTTATTCCACATTTCATCTCGTAATTGTTAATTCTTAGATCAACTTACCACTGAAGATAAGTAGGTGTACTCCTCAAAATCTGGCTGAGAGTCCGAATTTTTCATTGAACCGAGGACTTCTTCGTAAAGTCCTTATGAAAATGCTTCGCATAAATATTACAGATTTCAACTTGTATTCGATGAATTAACATGGCTAGTTTGATGTTATAACCAAAAAGACAATGAATTGTTTCAGTTGACAAAATATTTCTACTTTAATAAGTTTAACGCCGGGTTCGATGGTCTGCGGGGTTTAAAAAATCAGCATGGGAGAGGGAACCATAAAAAAGAGACCTCTATTCTTGGTTATTCTTGGGTTTCTCATTCTCATCTTTGCTTCGCCTGCCTATAGCTGGCAGGGAAGAATGGCTGGCATGGGAGATCCTTATGGTTTGCTGGACGATGAGTCCGATTTTCTCATCCATCCGGGATTGCTAAAGGGGGAAGAGAGTAAATTTTATAGTAATTATCGGTTCAATTATCGAGATGTGATGTATTGGAATTACACATTGGATAGGATCAGCCTCGTACACCCAGTTCGTTTCCGATTCGCCTTTAAGACTTCTGGTGACGAAAAAGATCACGATGCCCTTTTGGGTACAACCCTTCCATTAGGACAAGGTAGCATGGGATTATTTTTCCAATATACTGGGAATAGAGGCCATTACAATGGCCATGAAAATGAATGGGCGGGACAACCTTTGCTCCATCAATATAGTCTAAAAAGTGATTTAAACACATTCTCTTCAAGGCTTCTATACAGCCTTCCCCTTGGTGATCTTAGCCTCGGAAGTGAAATCCAGTTGTCATATCGCAATGATGAAAACAGAATATTTTTTGTTATGGATAATGGAATTGGTGGGTATTTGTTCTATATAAATCCCCCGATTGGTAGACTTTTCCATGACCGATTAAATCTATTACCATTCATGTTCCCATGGGATTCTAAATACTGGGAAGCCCTTTTGAAAGGTTCGATAGCGGGGCAATTTGGCCCTACAAAGATTACTTTAACTTTACAGGGAAGCTTTATCTTTCAGGGAAAAAATAAGTATGACCATATGAGATTACTCATTCCTGGGCTTTCGGAATGGCTTACCTTGAATGGCAATGTTAAAGGCTGGGACGTGGGAGGTAATCTTTGGTTAACATATTCTTTAACAAAAGACCTCTCGTTTCCGTTCCTTTTAAAAATAGCATACGAGAAGAAGACTAGGGATGGGGATGGATCGGGAACTGCTGACCTTGCCGCCTTTTATTTTGATTACAAGAACAGAGAGGAGGTCTCCCAGATAGAGGTAGGAGGAGGGGTAGATAAAGAGTTTACGAAAGGTACTAGAGGTGCCGTTGGAATCTACTATGGCTACATCCAAGAAAAGGGCAACTTTTTCTTTGTTAATCCACTTCCATTAGCGCTTCCTACCTTCGATTTCAAAAACTATCCTAATCATAAAGAACACCAGATATTAGCAAGGTTATCAGGGGAGAAGATATTTTACCCTTCAATCACAATAAGAATGGGATTTACTATTTTCTACAGCTGGGTACGAGAAGATTTCGAGTTTAATTATAGCGACATTATTAACTCTGTAAATTATATTGATAGAGTATCATTAGATGGCCCTCGTCGGGGAATTTCAGCTTCAGTCGGAGGCACGGTAAAATTTCAACGATTCAGCCTTGAGCCCTTTGTGACCGGAGGCTATCAAAGATTTGATTTAGCTGGGGATGGGATAAATATAATTTTTAATGAACGGATTGAGATGGATAGATCAAGAAAAGAGTGGTTCATAGGCGGAGGACTCTCAATCTTATTTTGATATCTAAATTCCTATGGTGGCTGGTCCAAGGGGGGCTTTGCGCCTTTTATTTTCCTTTTTCCTATCCCAATTATGGACATTTCAATCAGTAATAGTTAACTCCTAGCTCGCATTTCCATTGAGGAGTAGTAGGTGTTTTCCGCAACCCTTTTTTCCTCGACTCCTTCCTGAAACACGCAAAATCGAAATTTGTCAGAGGATTGAAGATTTCATGAAATCAACGGAGAATACAACTGACAATATACCCTTATAATGGGAATTTCGTATAAAATGCTATTACAAAGTAAATACGAAAAGAGTAAAAATTAATCTTTTTGTCTCTAAATGCTTATGCTTGAAACTCTCTATTGTTTTTGATACGGTAGAAGTCGAAATTCGGGACAAATAAGTATTTCGTTTATTAAGAGTTCTACCGCAACAAGGAAGGAATCTCTGCCAAGTCTTATGAAGGACACCATACATCGGAGGTAGACGGAATGTCTGATGAAATAATGGGTTACTACAGCGAGCGCAAAGAGGCGCTCCTGAAGGATTTCGACCGGACATCTGCGTTGATGAAAGATTCGCTTGTCGCACGCTATGGCATGGAGTTTGCGGGCACGCTACAGAGAGAAGTCCGCCACCAATATGAGAAGCTCGTCCCGGAGATTCCCTACATTAAGGGGGCGCGGGCGAGACTGCTCAATGCCTTTCTTCTCGTCACTGCCCAAGAGTTAGCGGCCTATAAGGCGATGAAGGAACATGGCAAGCCACCCGAAGAGGCATGGGAACTGTGCCACGAGGCACTTCGCATTAGAGTGGAGGAGATTCCGAAATGGAAACGGTGGCTGTTGAGGCGTTTCATGTTTTCCAGCTTTGTGAGAAAGATTATGAAGAGGCGAGCCCGGCAACAGCAAAAGGTCCGTTTTGGTGACTTTGAGATTGAGTATCTCATTGGCGATGGGAACGACTTCGATTTTGGCGTAAATTACCTTCAATGTAGCAATTACAACTTTGTGAAAAGACACGGCGAAGAGGAGTTTGCCCCGTACGTCTGCATGTCAGACATTGCGTTAAGCGATGCCATGGGATGGGGCCTTATCCGCACGCAGACGCTCGCCGACGGTTGTCACCATTGCGATTTCCGGTTTAAGAAAGGAGCGGCAACGGAAATTTCCTCGAAAACACCCGAAGTTCAGGAAGCGATTGAGAAAATACGTAACAGGGAGGCTGAACAAGGCGCTGCAACGAACGGCCATTCCGCTGGCGCTCCATAGAGGCAGGTTATCATAATCGTTATGCTTAAATTTCATCATTTTACTGGGGAAGAAAATGGAAACGAGACAAAAATTGAGAAAGGGAACGATTCTATCCTCATTTTTTCTATTTCCTGCAATTTTCTATTATCTGTCGCCTGTTGTCATCATTCAATCCACTATAAATGGTATTATAAACGGCAGTTTTATTATGTTCTTGCTCATGTTTATTAGCACTTTTGTTCTTGGCAGGGCATACTGTGGATGGGTTTGTCCTGGTGCAGGGTGTCAGGAGGCGATCTTTTTAGCAAGAAATACAAAAGTAACAAAGGGCGATTATGTTAAATGGATAATTTGGGTCCCGTGGATCAGTGCTATCGTGCTATTAGCAATCAGACATGGTGGTTATAAGAAAATAGATTTTCTTTATCAGACTAGATACGGCTTTTCAATAGGAGATGTAAGCGCTCTCATAGCTTATCTTTGCGTTCTTATTTTCCTCATAGTAATACCGTCTTTTATTTTTGGAAAAAGGTCATTCTGCCATCATTTATGTTGGATGGCTCCATTTATGATATTAGGGAGAAAAATAAGGAATAGTTTAAAGTGGGCTTCACTACAACTAAGAGTGGATTCCGAGAAATGCAACCATTGCCATACATGTACCCAAAACTGCCCAATGAGCCTTCCTGTTGAAAGGATGGTGGAGACCAACAAAATGGAAAACACTGAATGCATTCTCTGTGGTACTTGCATTGATGGTTGTGAGTTCAACGTTATAAAATTTTCCTTCTATAATGCCGCATAACAAAGGCATTAACGGCGACGGCAAAAAACCACCGCGCCTTATGCCTACCGTTATACTCGATTTCGGAAATCGTCACCTGCAACACTTGCCTAAAACCTTCCTTCATATCTTGTGGTATTTTGCTTGACATCCAACTTCGCTTTTCGTATCTTCAACATACCGTAAACCGAGTTCTTATCTTTTTTCTTTCCCACAATTTTGGTTAGTGCTGCTAGATTATCAGTGATATTATCGACCAACAGCTTAGTAGAGAGGAGTGATTTCAATGAAGATAGACCCAGCTGACCTCGATGTAGGTGGGAATTTCGATTTACAGCATCAGTGTATTGTGCCCCGCCCTGTTTTTTTGGTTTCCACCGTCAGTGAAATGGGGGTTTTCAATTTAGCTCCCTTCAGTTATTTTGCCTCTATTACTTTCTATCCGCCTACATTGTGTTTCTCGGTAATGAGAAGAGAGGGGGGTGTGAAAATGGATACACTGAGGAACATAGAGTTCAGCCGTGACTTCGTGGCTAACTCTGTGCATGAAGCAATAGCTAAACCCGCGCACCAATCATCTGCTGCTTATCCGCCTGATGTGAGTGAGTTTGTCGAGGTTGGGCTAACTCCAGTGAAGAGCGAAAAAGTCAAGGCTCCGCGGGTGGGCGAATCAGTAGTAAGCTTGGAGTGTAAAGTGGTCAACATCGTGGAATTGTACGAACTGCCCCAAGCCGTCGCTAGCCTGGTTATCGGAGAGATTGTTATGTATCATGTGAAGGAAGAATACTATTTCAATGGAAACGTCGACCTTACCAAAGCGGGCCTAATAGGGGTGGTAGGAGGAGATATTCAAGGGGCGGTCTATTGCCGCATAGGAGACGCTTTTAGATATCAACGACCATACAGAAATGTCTTTTAGTTGCTTTCAAGCAGTAATCTGCAACCTATGTTAATAAGGAGACCTGAAAACTTGTAGCTGGAGCAGAATGAGTTTACCTTAAAGGGGTTTTTGAAATTATATTCTGGATTTTGCAGACGAAAAGACATAAGATATTCTTTAATTATGGGGGCAACAAAATAATCTTCCACCTCAAACCTCATGGAACTTATACCTGAAGAAATAGTAGAGAAAACCTGGCAGGAAGTTGCTGGTTTTAGTCCGATTAGGGCAAACAAGGAAATAATGAAGATTGGCAATCAGCAGCCAGACCTCTTAGCCTTCATAACTGCATCAACCGATGAGATGAGTCAGGAGGTGAAGGAACTAGGGATTTATATGTTTTTTGTGGTCTACCGGATGTTTCAAAAGGGACAAGGGAAGATTAAAAGGATTTCCTCTGAAGACATTATCAAGTGCCATGAACATAACGAGAGTTTGCTGGAAAGATTAGAGGGAGCTCATGAAAAATTTCTTGATAGAGCTGCCAGTATTCAGATTTCCAAGCAGCCTTATGTTATGAAGTACGTGGTTGATGCTCTCATGGAGGAGGAAGGAGAGGATGCTATAGAATTAACTGATGAACATAAGGGTTTCCTCTTCCTCCTACTAAAAACCGTGATTGATGTCCTTGACCAGAAGGGTGTGAAGTCATAAAGTAGCTTACCAGAAGCTGGATCGCTATCGATTTACCAAATCATGTGTGATTGGGTTATAATGCAACACAAATCTAAAGTAGAGATAGAAATTAACTCAATGGTGGAGGAACTCAATGAGACCTTTTGCAGCGGTTTTCTTGCTAATTATAACAATTCTCTTTTTTGAGAATGTATCAAATGTTTCTGCTCAATTTCTCGAAGCGGGGGTTGCTAAATTTGAGAAACCTATTGACGCCCCTGATGCCAAATTAAAGGTTTTGGGTGGGGGCGAGGTCTCGATAGAGGAACTGAAAGGGAAAGTTATCCTCTTACAATTTTTTGATCCCTATCTCTCAGTTTGCCAGATATCGGCCATTGCCCTTGACAAATTGCATGATGCCATTAAGACCAAAGATCTGGTTATTTTTCATGTAGCCGTTAAGGGGAAAGAAAAAGATCTAATTGAATTCAGAGATAAACACGCTATTTCTCTGCCAATTCTCATAGACGAAAATAGGGCTGCTGACAGGGCTTATCGGGTATCGGGACATCCTGAAGCCTTCTTCATAAATCGTCAGGGGAAGATCGTTGGAAAGGCATTTGGGGAAAAGGACTGGACATCGAAAGGCATGAAAGATCTTATTAAGTTTCTTTTGGATCAACGGAAATAGTTCAATTCGTCCTCATTATTTGCTCGTTTCTATTGGTAATCGTCAACATCTGGTACAGCATAATCCTCACTCTTTGTAGGTGCACTCGTTAGTCAGGCCTTTATCTCATACTGCATCAACTCCAATGTGAACTCATCGAAGACCCCATCTCGAATCCTATGAACCGCAAGTCAAAATGTGACATGAAATGCGCATAGACAGCCTGTTTAGCTAATAAAAAAGGGTTACCGAGAAGTCGTGTAACCCTTTAATATTTCTGGTGCCTAGGGCCGGAGTTGAACCGGCACGGTGGGGGACCACCGAGGGATTTTAAGTCCCTTGCGTCTACCAATTCCGCCACCCAGGCATCTTTTTCGTTTTCTGTGATCCGCTATGCGTGTCTGGTTGAAATAATAATTATAAGTTTTCGAACCATTTGTCAACCCTTCCTTTGTCTCATATTCCTTGCCTCAGTTGGAATCTTATGTTAAAAGTTTGAAAAAAGATTGTCGGACAAGTGACAAGCCTGCTTGCAGTAGGCAGGGACACGGTTCCGCGCCTCAGCGCGCAGGGACAGTCAGCTTGTTTTGTTTGAGGAAGGAGAAATCAATGCGCTCGGATAGAATGAAAAAAGGCCTTGAAAGAGCACCCCACCGCTCACTCTTTAAGGCCTTGGGGCTCACGGATGAAGAGATTGAACGCCCCATGATCGGGATTGCAAATTCTGCCAACGAGGTCATTCCAGGTCATCTCCATCTCCACCAGATTTCCGATGCCGTCAAAGCCGGAATTCGAATAGCAGGGGGAACCCCGTTCGAATTCTTCACGATTGGAGTCTGCGACGGAATTGTGATGGGACATGAAGGGATGAAATATTCTCTCAGCTCGAGGGAGTTGATCGCTGACTCGATTGAATCGATGGCAATGGCCTACCCCTTCGATGGCCTGGTCCTCATTCCCAATTGTGACAAAATCGTTCCGGGTATGCTCATGGCCGCAGCGCGGCTGAATATCCCAAGCATACTTGTGAGTGGAGGTCCCATGCTGGCTGGTGAGTTTCAGGGAAGAGAGATTGACCTCATCACAGTCTTCGAGTGGATCGGAAAAGTGAAGGTAGGCGAAATGACTCTTGAAGAATTGCAAGAGGCAGAGGGGTGTGCCTGTCCAGGCGTGGGCTCCTGTGCAGGTATGTTCACTGCAAACTCGATGAACTGCCTTTCTGAAGTTCTCGGCATGTCCCTCCCTTATAACGGCACGATCCCTGCGGTCTTCGCAGATCGTATTCGTTTGGCTAAGGAGTCAGGCGTCCAGATCATGGAAATCGTTAAAAAGAACTTGCTTCCCTCTCAGATCCTTACACAGAAGGCATTTGAAAATGCCATCACTGTGGATATGGCGTTCGGAGGCTCAACTAATACCTCTCTTCACCTGCCTGCCATTGCCAGGGAAGCGGGGATCAAGCTCCCCCTTCAAACCTTCAATGACATCAGTGACAAAACTCCTCATCTTTGCAACATGTCGCCCGGCGGACCTCATCATCTTCTCGGTCTTCATCAAGCTGGAGGCGTTCCTGCGCTGATGGGGGAATTGAGTCGGGGAAATCTAATCCATCAACATGCACTGACCGTGACAGGGAAATTGATAGGCGACAATATCAAGGGAAAGAAGGCTAAGAATCCGGAAGTAATTCGACCCATTGAGACGCCCCTTCATTCTACAGGAGGGCTTGCAGTCCTCTTCGGAAATTTGGCTCCTGCAGGGGCAGTGGTGAAGCGGTCTGCTGTGGATGACGCCATGCTCATACATCGGGGACCCGCCAGGGTCTTCGATTCCGAGGAAGATGCTTTGAAGACTATCCTTGACGGAAAGATTCAAAAGGGTGAAGTAATTGTCATCCGGTACGAAGGGCCCAAAGGCGGACCCGGAATGAGGGAGATGTTGGCTCCCACATCTGCCATTGTAGGTATTGGAAGAGACCGTGATGTTGCATTGCTCACGGACGGTCGGTTCTCTGGCGGAAGCCGAGGCGCCGCGATCGGCCATATCTCTCCAGAAGCTGCTGAAGGAGGCCCCATTGCAGCGGTTCAGGATGGAGATCAGATTGAGATCGACATACCCGGGAAAAAATTGAACCTCGTCATTTCCGATGAAGAATTGAAGAAAAGATTATCGCAGTGGAAACCGCCAAAGAAAGAACTAAAGGGTTATCTAAAAAGATATGCTAGGCTTGTTCAATCGGCCTCTACCGGTGCCATGTTTGAAGCATAAGAAGCCAAACGGATTCATGATCTGCTAGGGTTGGCAGAATGATTCCGATTTAACGTTTCAACGACACTCGTAGCCGCAACCCTGGGTACCAACAGGCACTCTTCAGGTTACGCCATTTTCGCTGGCTAATGCCTGCGGCTGCCGTTTATGTTCTGGAATGGTATTTTGGCATCACTCTGCCGGGCAGGCCCTGCAGGGCGAAAGCCCTGCAAAAAATAGACGGCCCTATTTTCGAAGTGTGGGCACGGCATAGGGGCCTTCTCGGATGAAGGCCATGGTCGGTTCAATCCCCCTTTCTCGGTACTGGTAGATGGCGAGGATGACGGCTCTTTGAAGCATTTCCTGGGCTTTTTCAAGGGAGGGTTTTTTTACCTTTCCTTTCAAAAAATCGAGGCCGCACTGCCCTGGCAAAAGACAATAGTCCTCCCTTGAAATTTCAAGGGTGCAGTAGATTAATCCTTTTTCTCCGACTTTCTTGATCACCTTGCCCCAGACCTCAGGTTCCCATTGATCCTTCGTAAATCGCCAATGAGGGCTCCGCAGCAGTTCCAGGTAACTATCCGGTCCTTGCATTTTTAATAGGTGGAGCAGGCTTTTATATTCCGTTGAGCCGATGGGGGCGATGACATCCCGGTTATTGGCAGCAATAATAATGATACCGCCCTCCTTAACAACTGGGAGGGCACCTACTCCTGCCTTCGCAGTCTGATAATGATCCCTTCCCACATATCCGCCATGGGTGAGGACGATATCGAACTCCTCCTTGAGAGGGATCTCCGCATAGCCCTTAATCATTTCAAAAGCCTTCATGTTTGCCTCAACCAGATCTCCGGTAAAGACACGGACGAGGCGTAGATTCTTATCCAGGTTTACGTTGATAATGAAATCAACCCCAACCGTCTGTGCGACTTCAAGGCCCTCTTCATGGCAAGGATTCCCGTCCAGGACAAGGTTGGTTGAATTTGGATCCTCCAGGTAATAGGGACCATGAAATTTTTGGATGGTCTTCACATCGACCAATCCCGGACAAACGGCCTTTCTTCCACCCGAAATCCCGGTGAAAAAATGACTTTCAACAAGCCCTGTAGCAATCTTCAGGTCCGCGAAATAAAAGTCTCGATTGACATAAACATGGGTCCCTCTCTTTGTCGTCCCAATACTCTCCAGAAGATCGTTATTCTCACAATCGTGGTCTAAGATCGTATACTGATCAACGACCTCCTGGCCATACATCTCCACTTTTTCTTCCTGTGTGCTCGCCCGATGCATCCCTGTTGCTACAATGATCTTGATGTTCTCTTTCTTGACGCCTGAAAACTCCAGACGCTTCAACAGAGGAGGCAGGATCCCACTCTCGCCTTTATAAGGGACGGGCCTTGTGATATCGGAGACGGCGATGGCTACCGTCATCTCTCCCGGAGGTTTACCCTTTCCTCGAATGATCTCCTCCAGCGTAGGACTGCTGATCGGATGCAGGAACGCCTCCTCAATCGCTTTCTGAGGATCCGATTCAATCGGTACATCCTTCATGGTCAGCTCAACACAGTTCGGTGGAACAGAAACCTCCAGCGAATGGGGACCAAATTCCACAGTGACTTTCTTCCATCCTTTGGTATCGACCTTCCGCATAGCCTTTTTAATATCAGGTGTCATTCTCCCTCCGGGAATAGTACGAAATGATTCATTAGGAACATTAAGTTTAGAATATTTCTTATCTCCGAACTCCGAACACCTGTGGGGAGCAGTTTCAAACTGTTCCCCACCCAAACTTTAGTCACGGTATCAAACTCAAATCTCCGGTAAAAGCGGCTTCCAAAACCGGTTTCATCAATCGATCCACATCTCCCCTTTCTGCATCCATCGGCGTCGGCATATTTTGAAGCTTCATCTTCAGTTGGGGGTTCTTTGCGGCCGTGAGCATCCGGTCGAGATGCTCCCGCGTGGCTCCTGCTTCTTTTAAGGTCGTCGGAAAATTTAGGTCTTTTGCAAAACCAATCATCCCATCGGCCACAGCCAATCCAAGATCCCTTCCGCCTAAATTATTAATCTCATCCTTAATATAACCCGCCTCCTTGAAGATCGCCCCAACGGTCCTAAGTTGATCCTGAATCACTGGTGCAAAGAGAACGGTATAATATGGATTTAATAAAGCGCAGGCCCTTCCATGGCTGAGGATATCGATCAATGAAAAACTTCCTAGATGGGGACCACTTGTTCCTCCGAGCATGATCGAATATCCACCCAAATCGGTTCCCAATCCGAGGGAAATTCTGCCTTCGAGATCCTTCTTGTCCCTCTTCACGCTTTGGAGGCCATAAACAATCAGGCGGATGCATAACTGAGCGACCTCCCTCACCCTCTCATAAGAGGGGCCGCTCGCACCCATAAAGACCTCCCAGGCATGGGCGATCCCATCAAGACCTCCGTCCAACGTCAGGCTCATCGGTGAATCGATGGTGATCTTAAAATCGAAGACCGATGCAGGAGGGATGATGGCTTCATCCACAATCAATTTTTTCTGCCCGGTTACCAGGTCTGTGATGTTTGAATATTTGGTTAAATGGGCACCGGAACTAGCGGCCGTCTGTACAGCAACCACCGGCATCACAGCCCTACCCGTCTCCTCCTTTATCTTGGTCACAATTCCTGTCCCAAAATAGGGCTCTATTGAATCGGCATCCCCTGCGCCTGTCCCCAGAATCTCCATCACCTCCGAAGGAGAATAAGTGTTGAGAACCGCCGCAGCCTTCGCCGCGTCCACCGTACTTCCTCCTCCCAGGGCAACGATGGCCCTTGATTTTGACCGCGCTACCTGGAGGCTGAGCCGGTAGACATCTTCCCGAGGGGCGTTGGGTCTAGCCCCGTTGATTGTCTCGAAGATCACTTTGTTTGTTTTCAAGCTCGATTTCACCTGCTCAAGGGGCTTCTCAATCCATGGTTGGCCTAATTCGGTGACAACAAGGGTGACCTTCTTTCCATATTTCCGGGCATACCTTCCTGTTGCTTCAAGAACGTCTTCTCCAAAGGTATAGGCATCGCCTTTCCAATCCTTTAGGACTCTCTTCGCTTCCTCAATACTCTCCTTCATCAATAAACCTCCCTCAGCTTATCCCTTTTAACGCAAATAGCATTTGTTTAAAACAGACTATAAAACAATTTTAACTTAATATGAAGTTTCAAAACCTGTCAAGGCGACGTAGGCCAGTCGCGTCTTGCAGGAAAGTAAATCGCCCCTCCCTCCTTACAAGAAACTTTACCCTCTTTAGCTTCCTTGATCCATTACCATCTCCTGGGCTCCCGCAATCATTAACCCTATTTACTTCAAATTGACCCTTGAAGCTTTCCCGGGCCAAACGAAGAGAAGTCTAGGTCATAAAATTGCTTGCATATGGAAAAGTAACCCAACTGCACACCACCTAAAACAAGTTTCAATGCCGCCGCATCGCGATAGTACTTCTCGTAGTGGTTATCGCGGACATAACCATAGGAACCCATAAACTCCATCCCTTTCAGGATAAGTTCTGGTGTGGTCCTGGCAATGAATGTCTGCACTGAGCGGGTTTTGGCTACCGCACTATCAGTGATCCGCGGACCATAAATATCCATATGGTCAAGTTGATGACTCAATTCCAAAACAGCAGCTCTTGCCACACTTATTACTGAGGCTATCTCGCCCAAGACCATAGCCGTAGAAAGGTGCTGTCTAATTGCCTTACCCCCTACCACCCTCTGTCCGGTATATTCAAGAAGTACGTCGAATGCCCCTTGTAGCATACCTACGCAGCTTGCCGACTGCAGAGCTAAGGCGGAAACCAAGTTATTTATAAACAGATTCCAGGCTTCGGGCCCTCGTATTCCCCACTCCCTAGGTACCCTGACATTGTCAAAGTAAGTAGAGGTGTTTCTGTCCGCTTGAACGCCGCATTTCACCTCATATTTGCCGTGGGAAACTCCTGGCCAAGGTTCGGGAACATAAATCAAAGCAAAGCCATCTATCCCCAATCTTGGATCCATATTGCAAACTACGCAATTGAGATCGGCTATTCCACTATTGGTGGCCCATTGTTTAGCGCCGTTTATCACCCATTCGTCACCATGAAGGTGCGCTCTCGTCCGTATCAATCTACCCTCATTCGTATGATTCTCAATGTCACAGGCGGAATCTGATTCGGCCATGTTAAAGCAGGCAACACGCAGCTCTTTTCCAATAAACTTCGGTGCAAATGCCTCAAGCACTGCTTTGCCCCAAGCCTTTGTAGCCGGAGAAGAGGGAAAAAGATATGCTGCGGTAGCGGGCGTCCACCCCCAATTTGTGCAGGAGGTGTGCAGATTTATCCCCCAGTCGCCGCGCGATATCTGCTCACCTTTTAAGACAGCCGCAATCATGCCAAATCTAAGGAACTCGTTTCCGCCATAATCCTCCGGTATCATATCTGCTTGGCAGCCAAGGTCTACCTGTAGTTTCTTCAGGATTGGGGTGATTATTTCTTCGTGCGTTAGGTCATCATCAATCTTATGGCGAACAGGTATAATCTCTTTTTCGACAAAATCAGCAAACCGCTTCTGGATCATTCGTTGCTCTTCATTAATAAAACACTCCGGGTACTGCAATTTGTACCATTGACTAGTCTGGTCCAACATTTTGCACCTCCCCCAAACATTTTTTCCCAGGCTCCGCACATCTGCATTTGCGCGTGGGCACACTTAGCTTTAATGGTTGCAGAAACTAGAAAAGGGATTAAGCTATATTGCTTAACCCCTTGACTTTTTTGGAGGCGGCATCCGGATTTGAACCGGAGAATAACGGTTTTGCAGACCGTCGCCTTACCCCTTGGCTATGCCGCCCCTGGAGCGGGAAACGGGATTTGAACCCGCGACTTCAACCTTGGCAAGGTTGCACTCTACCGCTGAGTTATTCCCGCCCAATTGCTTTTCAATTTTAAAAAACTACAAGATTTAGGATGTGATGTCAATAGTAAAAAGACTTGGAATATTGGAAGATTGGAATAATGGGTTAGTGAAATTGAAGAATCGCGAATTTAGGAATTGCGAATTGAGAATTCTAGAATTCCCAAATTCCTCAATTCCATTATTCCATCATTCCAATGTTCCATCGTTCCGTCATTCCGACTCAGATGATGATCTGCCTTAAAAATTTAATGAAGTAATCGATACCTGAGTAGACGGCGAAGATCAGGGCGACCCAGAGAAGACCCATCCCCACAGGCTGAAAGCTTATTCCGAAATAATCCTCGTTGAGGATGATAAAAAAGATAGATGCAACCTCAAAGACCGTCTTGTATTTCCCCAGATTGCTGGCAGGAATAACAATGCCCTGCGACACGGCAATGCCCCTCAGTCCTGTCACTGCAATCTCCCTTCCCACAATGATAATGACCATCCAGAAAGGAACCCCCCTTGCCGGGATGAGAGCAATCAGCGCCGTAACAATCAGAAGTTTGTCCGCGAGAGGGTCCAGGAATTGTCCAAGTGTCGTCACCATCCCACGTCGTCTGGCAAGATATCCATCCAATGTGTCAGTAACCGCCACCGACAGGAAAAAGAGAGCTGTGATGAATTGATACGCCCGTCCAGAATAGAAGAGCAGGAAAAGGATGACAGGAATCGCTAGAATCCGGATGATGGTAAGCCCATTTGGCAGACTGAATATCAATTGGCGACTAAGTTTTTCCACGAAGGGACTCTATCTTTAAATCGCAGACCACAAGATTTATGTTTATCTCTCTAGACGGCCATAAGAACATATCGGAATCGCTCATCAGGATAAATTATAGTTTGGAACTTGGGATTTGTAAACTTAAATTACTATCCCTGAATGGTGACTCGGCTGAATGGAAAATCCTAACGTTTATAGGACTGATAATAATTCAAGACTTTCCGGACGTAATCCACAGTCTCCCGGTAGGGCGGGATCGAGCGTAGCTCGTAAACAAGGTTTTCACCTGCGTTGTAGGCAGCTAAGGAGAGCCGGAGGTCATCATTAAAACGGTTTAAAAGATACTTGAAATAACGAACCCCCCCTTCAATATTCTCTCTTGGATTATAGACATCGAAGACATTCACTCGTTGGGCAGTCTGAGGCATCAATTGCATCAGCCCCTTTGCTCCCTTCCTCGAAACCGCATAAGGGTTAAATCCCGATTCTGCATGGATCATCGCCTTGATCAAGGCAAAATCGACCTGATATTTTTCGGAAAATTCAGAGATCAGACGATCATAACGGTTTGAGTCTCTC
>Ga0209427_10005423_pt1 | contig 14638 bp, 15 predicted proteins | sample DeeMarSWOR136_30_FD_187465 | JGI IMG/M metagenome (GOLD analysis project Ga0209427, IMG submission 187465) | Marine sediment microbial communities from White Oak River estuary, North Carolina - WOR-1-36_30 (SPAdes) (version 2) | ecosystem: Environmental > Aquatic > Marine > Intertidal zone >...
ATAACTTCTTTTATAACAATGAATTACGAACAAAGAACTATGAACGATGCCAACAAAAACAAAGCCAAACAAACCCAAACAAAGCCAATTTCAAATGTAACCTTGCAAAAAAGAAACTTGACAATCTATGTTAATCTGCGAATCTTGTGCCTGCGTTGGCGGGTATCCGTGGTAAAAATGCAAAAAATCATAAAATATGCGATTTTCAAGACCAGATGGGGCTATTTTGGCCTTGCCGGCACCGAAAATGGGCTTTTGCGTACTCACCTGCCCAGCCTCAAATCTGAAAAAATTAAATCCCAGCTTTTAAAAAACCTGAAACTCGTGAATAGAGTATCGAGCATCGAGAATCAAGTATACAGAATCGAGTTCGACAAAATCTTCTTCAAGGCAATCCAGGAACGGATAGCCGCTTATTTTGATGGCGCCTGCATAAATCTTAGTAATATCTCTATCGTACTGGACGGATTCAGTTTTTTTGTTACTTCGGTTTTAACTGCCTGCAGAAATATCGAATTTGGCCGGACGATAAGCTATTCAGGATTAGCGAAAAAATTAGGCCGAACCACCGTTGCTAGAGCCCTTGGCGCCGCTCTGGCAAAAAATCCGTTGCCACTGATTATCCCCTGCCACCGCGTAGTCCGAAAAGATGGCAAAATCGGCGGCTTCTCCGCCCCTGGCGGTAAAGAATTAAAAGCAAAGTTGCTTAAACACGAACACACAGCGCTAACCCATCGCAAAAGTCTCTGATTCAAAGTGCCTGCAAACCAACTTATTCCACGTGTATGACGTCGCTTCGTTTATCTGCTTCAAGACTGGCCTTCTTGATAATATCGTAAAGTATGCGGGAATCACGTATCTTTTCGAACACAAACTCCGGGTCCGTCTTATCAGTTGTAATCAATCCCACAGTGCCGACGCCGACAATACAGTCAAACAGGCTTCTACGAAGTTTCAGGTCAATCACCCGGAACATATCCAGATTGTCAACCCTCCTGTCGAAGATGCCTCTGCTCCACTCAACCCTCTCGGCTGTAACCTCATAATAGATCATCTTGAGCCTGACCATCTTTATTACAAGAAAAAGTACAACAACTATGGCAAGCCCAAGACCGGCTATAACCCTGTACCGGCCGAACGATAAGGCCTGGCTTTCGGTAAGATTCAATCCCAGAAGAGTGTCGGCCATATCTTCGAGAGGCAGCTTTATCAGAAGACCTGCCAAAACAAGAAAGAATAGACCCTTGATTCCTGCCCCGGCCATCCCCCACAGAGATGGCCTGCCTTCAAACAGGACTTTATCATCAATTGTTTCGTCCTCGGAGGACTGCGTCTTCGATACTGAGCTGGCTTTCAAAGCTCTCCCCTTGCCGCTGATAAGAAATTCCCCGCAGAATCGGCACTTAATCGCCTGAGCCTGAATCGTCTCAGCGCAAAATGGACATCGTTTTGTCTGCAAATCAATAACTACCATTAACTATATATTCGGAAATATGTGAGGAATTTGACCAAAGGATTGTTATACCTCTAAATTTTTTAAAAATTTTTGCAAAAATATGTAAAATGCGCTTGACATATAGTAAGGTTTCTTATACATTGTGTTAGGTATACTTTACATAAAAAAAAGCAAATTGCAGTTTGAAAAGGGAAATATCATGAATAGAGTACAGAAAATAGCGTGGTCTCTTGTCATTACAATATCAGTAGGCTTTATCATAAGCTGCATAGCAGTGGCAATATTGTACGTTAAAGTTGGGATGCCAAAAGCCCTCGCCGGTCTTGGATTTATAGGTATCGCAGGCCTCGGAGGATTTTCGCCCTTAATCTTTCGTAAAGATAAAGGAAAGGTAACTTTTGACGAACGAGATAAACTGATTAAAAGAAGGGCGGCTCTTGCTGGTTTCGGCACATCATATCTATTCGTGGGCCTGGCGTGCATGATACCGTTTTCCATTCTTGGGCCGAAGGCCTCAATATCGGTTACCTGGCTGCCTAACATATTTATGGGAACTGGTCTTAGTGCGTTCTTTGTGACATCAGTAGCGATTCTGGTTCAATACGGCTGGAGGGGTAAAGGAGAAAAATCATGAATAGAGCACAGAAAATATCCTTAACTATGGTCATAACATTTTTGCTCGGTCTTTTTCTTGGAATTATATTAATCGTAATGCGACTTTTTGATTTGGGTGTTCCCAAAATTGCCTTTCTTTTTCCAGTTTGTCTTGCAGGCAGTGGGGGAATTATATCGATTACCTGCTTTAAAAAGGACAAAGGGACTATTATATTCGACGAACGAGATAGGCTGATTGAGAAAAACGCAAACTTAGCCGGCTTCGGCGCCGTATATTTGTACGTTATTCTCATGTCCTTCCTCCCGATTGGCATCCTGGGCGAGGAAGCATCCATACCAGTGACATGGTGCCCAGTACTGCTCATAGGAGCCGGATTCTGCCAGGCTTTTGCACAATCTATAGCAATCCTCATTCAGTATGGCTGGAGGGAAAAAGGAGAAAATTCATGAATAGAGGACAAAAGATTGCATGGTTTCAATTGGGTGTTGTTGGTATATTCACGGTTGCAAGCATTATTCTTATGGCACTCTTTGTGAGGAAATATAAGTACGAATTCTCGGAAGCATGGTGGATTGGCTCGGCCTACCCGACACCATTGCTTGTTTTAACGGTACTTGCACCTGTTTTCATTCGGAAAAAGAAATGTCAAATTGATTTTGATGAGCGAGACCTGATGATCGACCGCCGAGCAATGGTGATTGCATTTGGCACAACTTATGTATTTTTCATCGGAGTATGCTTCACGACCTGGATAGCAGCAGGATTTGATAAGCCGATACCGGCGTATTGGCTTATCAGGATTGTTCTTGGCGGATGGATAATTTCGGTTATGGCCCATGCTTTCACAACTATTATTTGTTACGGCCGGGGAAGTAGCGATGGCTAATAGTGAAATCAGAAACAATATTCGTCGGCTGCGTTTTGATAATGGCGAAATGACCCAGCAGCAGTTAGCCGACAAAGTCGGCGTAACCCGCCAGACCATAATCGCCATCGAAGCCGGCAAGTATGCTCCCTCACTGCCGCTGGCCTTTCGAATCGCGCGGACCTTCCAGGTCCCGATAGAGCAGATGTTTATGTATCAAGACGACGACCCCGAGTCTCCAAAGGCCGACCCAGATGCCTGATTATTCAAATTCCTGCAGCAGTTTCAGTAATTTGCGGTCGAGCTTATGGCCGTGGAAGTCCTCGTATTCCACATCTTTTCGGCCGGAATCAAGAATGCCGAATGACCCACGAAAGTTCCAAAGCGCAAGGCCGATGCCGTGGCCGGTAAGAATCTCCAGAACATCGCGTAGCCAAGCCAGTACCACCCTGTGCGGCGTCCTATTATAAGCGCCGCCTTCCCCGCAGTGCACGCCTACGCCTTTTTTGGCAAGGTCGGCCCACTTCTGGTAGTGCTGTTCCAGACGTTTACGATCCCAGCCGTGCCCCGGCCAAGTCGGCTCGGGGAATCGCTCGCCACGCACCCAAGAGGCCTTGTAGTGGCTCACAAACATCGGCTGATATGCCCGAGTACTCTGGCCAATTCCAAGGTCTGCCAACTCCGGCGCAGGTTCATTGCCCCAGCTCATACCATCAGCAATGACGAGACGCTCGGGGCTTATCTCACGGATAGCTGCCACCGCCGTCCGGACTACCCGCTCGTGGTCGGCACGGCTCATACGTTCACCCACGGAAGGCGGCTCATTGATAAGATCAAAGCTGAGCTTGTCCTTCGAAATGCCCCGATAGCGTTTAGCCAGCATCTGCCAGTGAAAGCAAAAAGCCTTCAGCGGCTCAGCATCTTTCCACAAATTGTGCGGCTCAGTGAATTCCCTGTTCACAGAATAGCCCGGCCCGCGATGAAAATTCAAACTGATATGGAGACCGTATTTGCCAGCAAGCTGAACGGCCCGATCGAGCTTCTCCAGCATCGGCTCGTGGATTTTATAATCATCGCCTTGCCTTATCCATAACCGATAGCACATCGGTAAACGAATGAAGTCAAAACCCCAGTCGCGCATCCACTGGAAATCATCTTCCTGAAAATCGCCTCTGCTTCGCATTGTGAACATATCCAGCAGATTAAAACCTCGCCAACGCGGCAGCACCGTCTGAGCCACGGATTTGCCCTTTTCTTGTTGTTTCTTTGGTTGTTGCGCATAGCCTGGTAAAGCCGCCGCAACCGCTCCAGACGCTACCATTTTCAAAAACTGACGTCGATTGTTTCCCATAAGATTTTCCTCGCTTCGATAAACACCTCAAAGCTCAAAATTTGAACATTGACGATTGGACATTGAAAATAGTAAATAGTAAACAAAAAATAGTCAATGGAAAATGGTCAATAACAAATGGCTTTACCGACAGTTGCAATAATTGGTCGCCCGAATGTGGGCAAGAGCAGTCTGTTAAATGCGCTGGCTGGGTCGATGATAAGTATCGTTGAGCCGACCGCCGGCGTTACAAGAGACCGTGTCAGCACCTTCATTGGGAGAGGCGACCGGTATTTTGAGCTTATCGACACAGGCGGATACGGAATAGTAGATATAGACCAGCTAAGCGAGCATATCGAGCATCAAATCCTCCAGGCGATTGAGACGGCGAATCTCGTGATTTTTATGGTGGATATTCGCGATGGCCTTGTGCCATTAGACGAAAAAATAGCCCGGCTTCTGCGCAAGCAAGAGCTTGACGTTATTGGCGTTGCCAATAAGGCCGACACCGCCAGGATGTTTCCTGCAGCCGCTGAATTTTCCAAATTAGGCTTCGGCGAATTCCTGTGCGTCTCGGCAAAAAACAATCTTAATAAAGCCGTCCTGCTCGATAAAGTCTTTGAGAAACTCGCAGCTTTAGAATCAGCCAAACCGCCGGAGCCGGTTATGAAGATTGCGATAGTCGGCAAGCGAAACGCCGGCAAAAGTACCCTTGTAAATGCTATGGTAGGTTCCGAGAGGGTCATTGTCAGCGAGACGCCGGGCACCACAAGAGATGCCGTGGACGTACGGTTCGAAAAAGACGGCAAAACCATCATCGTCATCGACACCGCAGGGATAAGAAAGAAAAGCAAGATAGCGAACAGTATTGAGTTTTACAGCTACGTCCGGGCGACGCTGTCGATTCGCCGGGCTGATGTCGTTCTATTTCTGATTGATGCCACAACGGCCGTCTCACAGGTCGATAAAAAACTGGCCAGTTTCATCAATGAAGAATGCAAAGCTTGCATACTAATCGTGAACAAATGGGACCTTGCCAAGGAAAGTGCTGTAACAGGTAACTATGAGAAGTATTTGACAAAACTGCTGCCAAGCCTAAAATACGCGCCGATAGCTTTTACGACTGCAACCGAGGCGAAAAATATTCAGAGCGTGCTGGATTTGTCGGCTGAAATCTTCAAGCAGACCACAACATGGATACCGACTGCCAAATTAAACAAGGCGTTTGAAATCATAAAGGCAGAGAAAACCGGTTCAACCAAAGGCAAAAGTGGCTGGCCTAAAATTTACTATGCCACACAAATTGCTGTCAATCCAATAACGATACTTATGTTTGTAAACAAGCCGGAATTATTTGAAGAGAATTACCGCCGATTTCTTATAGGCAGACTGCGAGAGCTGCTGCCCGTAGAGGAAGTGCCCATAAAGTTGCTGGCTCGAAAGCACAGAAATCGGTAATTATGATAAATAGAATTAAGGAACCAATAAAATGAATTCTCTATTTGTTGCAGGAATTTCCGTTCTTCTATTAGGCTTAGGGTATATCTTCTACAGCAAGAGGGTAAAACAATGGATAGGGCTTAATGATAATGAAATTCCACCTTCTGTGTCAATGAATGATGGTGTTGACTATGTTCCGGCTAAGCACTGGACGATCCTTTTTGGGCACCATTTCGCTTCCATTGCGGGGGCTGCACCTATAATAGGACCTGTGATTGCCTGCCTGTACTGGGGGTGGCTCCCTGCGGTTATCTGGATTGTGGTGGGCGGAATTTTCTTCGGAGCCGTACACGACTTTATAGCACTTGTGATGTCACTGCGAAACCAGGGCAAATCCATCACTACTGTTACAGAGTCTGTAATGGGCAAGACGAGCAAGATTCTTTTCAGTGTATTCGCGTTTTTATCTCTCATCCTTGTAGTTGCGGTGTTTGCAGCGGTTGCAGGGCAGACACTGACAACAACGCCTGCAGTTGTAATTCCCACGTTTGGGCTTATAGCTGTAGCTGTGATTGTCGGTGTTCTGATATATCGTATGCAGGTGTCGGTACTGTTATCTTCTGTAATAGGATTGCTGCTGTTGATTGGTCTGATTGTAGCAGGATACTACTTTCCGGTAGAGCTTGGTGTGAAAAATGCAGCAGCCTGGTGGACTGTTATACTCCTTATCTATGGTATGATTGCATCTGTAACACCTGTAACTATGCTGCTACAGCCAAGGGACCATCTTGCAGGTGCGGTACTATATCTTGGGCTGTTATTCGGATTTCTGGGTCTTATTGTTACACAACCGAATATGAAATCTCCGAGCGTAGTTTCTTTCTCCTCGCCTGAGGGATGGATATGGCCTATGCTTTTCGTTTCAATCGCGTGCGGTGCGATCAGTGGATTCCATAGTCTGGTCGCAAGTGGTACCACTTCAAAGCAGGTTCCGCGGATGCGTGATGCCCGGATTATCGGGTACGGCGCAATGATTATGGAAAGCGCTCTTGCAGTTCTTGCGGTTACTGCAGTTGCGGCCGGTTTGTACTGGAAGAGTGCTCCTGAGGGTATGGAAGGACTTGTATACCAAGAGCTGTTCAAAGAAGGGGGCTGGATTAAGGCTTTCGGGTGCGGATACGGTCAGCTTACGAAGGTGTTTTTCGGGGGTTTGGGAATACTTGTAGGTATAACTATGCTCAAAACGTTCATTATGACAAGCCTTGATACGGCGACAAGGATTTGTCGCTATATGTGCAATGAACTGCTTGGAGAAACGTTCGGCATAAGCATTATGAAAAACAAATATATAGCTGTTATATTTGTGGGCGTTTTGGCAGGGGCGCTTGCTCTGGGTAACTGGAAGGCTATCTGGCCGGTATTCGGCGCTTCAAACCAGCTCATTGCCAGTCTTGTTCTTATTGTTGCAAGTGTGTATCTGCTGACTCGGAATCGGAGGTTCGCCTTTACTGCTGTTCCGGCTGTTATAATGCTTCTGACCACAATTGGTGCACTCGTATACAAAACGTACAGCTTTGTTACTGCGGAGAAGACTAACATCATGCTCGCAACAATAGCCGTGATACTCATAATTCTTGCAATATTTCTTGCGTTGATGGCATTAGTTAGTGCTATACGAGCAAGAGATGCAATTGCGAGAAAGCGGGCAGGAGTTTGAGCTAAAAAATCTAAGTAGCTTTCCTCTTCGTGGGAAATCGGTTTCTTGCTACAATCAGAGCCAACATATTTGAACCGGCATTGTGGATGACGACTGAGGCAGTGATAGCGTTCCTTAGTCTCCCTTACTCTTGGGGGTCTCAGTAGAAGACAAACTTATCAACTTAAATCGAGCTTCAACCGGCTTCTGATTCAGTATAATCTCGTCCTTGCGGACATAATCAGGGGGAAAATTGTAAATAAGCTCTTTTTTGAGAGGCTCTGTGGATTCGGCATACTCATCATCAATTTCCAATATCACCTGATAACGCATCTCCTCATAGGCCCGTTTCGCCTCCGGGGTCACTCTGATTGTTATGCCACCAATCACCTCGGGCAAGTTTTCCACCTCAACATCATATTTGCCCAGCAGGGTCGGACTTAAGGTAATGCCGAGCTTCGCCCCTGTTATAATCCGTTCGCTTAACCGGTCCTCCACCGGCGGCGCCGTGATTTCCACAGTTTCGGCGGCCTCTCTTATCTGGCCCGGCGCCAGCTCGATATAAGGTTTCTTGAGAACAGCCTCGTTTCTCGCCTGCTCAACTTCGCTACGTGTCAACCGAACTCTCGCCGTGAGTGCTTCACCATCCCAATCCCCGGGCACAAACATATCAACTTTTGTCTGTTTGCTTTCTGCCTTTAGGGGATTTCCATTTTCATCGAAACATTTAACCGTCAGTGATTTTTTAGCAAGTTTAACAACATTAACAGAAAGCTTATCCGGCTTGCAGGATTCAACCGTAAGTCCAAGGTCTTTTATCTGGCGGCTTTGCCTCAGGAAACTCAGCACGTCCAGAGGATATTCGCCGGGGTTGACCATCCCCTTTTGTCCTGCATCCAGGAAGAACCTAAGTATCAGCGAACCGTCGTTTAGCCTCCGCCTTACATCCCTGATTTTTGATGCCGGACCTTTGAGCATAACGTTATCAACAGAAACCGCCGGTTCCTCATTGAAGCTAACCCAGAGACTCATATCGGTGGATTTGGCAACACTTATCGTAATACTGGGAATAGTATGTTCTTCATCCAGCGCCAGGTCCGCCCAGACCCATATCAAAACCGTCAGGAATATCACAAGCAATATTTTGCCGTAGTTGATTTTTCCTACCATTCGCGTCTCTCGTTACAGAAGTGCGCAACTATATAATAACAGTGGTTGGTGATTGGTAATTATTTAAGTATTTAGCATTTAATCAATTACCATTTAAGACTACTTATGACTTACGCACACTTTTTTTAGGAAACCTCCAGACCCGTTCGGTAATCGGTACGCTCTCGTCCAAAGCGCTGCCCAGATGCGACCTGATATCGGATTCGCTTACTCGCCTGATCAACTCTCCGTTCCGGGCAAGTGAAATGGTGCCATTTTCTTCGCTCACTACCAAACAGATGGCGTCCGAACCCGAGGTTATGCCAATAGCAGCCCGGTGACGGGAACCGAACTCGACACCATCAATACTGCCAGCCTCAGCTAAAGGCAACTGCACCCGGGCGGCAACTACTCTATCACCTCGTATCATAACAGCCATATCGTGAAGGGCAGTGCCGGGATAAAAAATAGTCTTGAGCAGCTCAGCCGTAACCCTGGCGTCGAGCTGAACGCCGATTTCTATAAATTCACCCAATGCAACCCGTCTCTCAATAACAATAATGGCGCCGGTTCGGGCGGCGGAAAGTTCTTTTACAGCGATAATTATCTCTTCCACCGTCCTTGACAACTGCTGCGATGAGCCCGTCCAGAAGCGGGGTTGGCCTATTCGTATAAGTGCTCTTCGAATCTCCGGCTGAAACGCCGCAACAGCAATAATCAAAACAGCAATCAAAAAGCCCTTGTAAAGGTATTCGAGCCGCTCAAACTCAAGCTGCTTGACTACTAAAGTCAGGATGAACACACCAGCAAAAAGAATGAAGATGACGCCCCGGAACAACCTTTCTCCGCGAGTGCCTTCAAGGAAGTCCACGGCCCAGTAGATAACAAGGCCGATAAGAAACAGCTCAATGGCAACAACCCACCAATCATATCCCCCCACCCTATCGAAATAGTCAATGAGCGTTTCCAAGAATCAAATCCCTTCGAAGAAAGTGTGAAACGTAAAGCGCAAATAGTAAAAGTTTCAGATTTTAAATTTTTGGCTTTTCGCTTCTGTGTATCAGGGTATCCTTTTATCGGTTAACTTGCTTGGCCTATCGAGTAGCAAAGCCTTGTCTATGTCTTCGGCCAGCTCCTGGCGATTAATACAAGCAGTGCGCAAATGCCTTCTCCTGGCCTCTGCCTCGGTCTCACCCAGGTGCGCGTAAGAACTACAGCCGTAAGGCAACAAAACCAGCGTACACAATATAATACCCAAAATAACTTTACAAACAAAAACAGAGACGTTTTTCATCGTTTTCCCTCTTTGTGAAATCCAACAAGCTGGCTATTCCCCTGAAACAATCGTCTTTGTATCGTTAACCGCTTTAGAAATCTTCCCTTCTTTCTGTCATATTATTACCTCATATATTTCTAACGGGCTCAACCAACATCTTTAACCTCTGGGCGGCTCAATACCCACCTTTGATTACCTGTTGATTATAGCAGTTGCCAATCTGGCTGTCAACTCCGTAAAATTTTAGCAAATAATATAGCAAAGCAAGAGGAGCTTTTTAACGAGGTCGACACCGACGTAAAGAATCGGGCCCGGTTCTATGACATTGTCGAAACCGACAGGCTCCTATTCGTCCCCGAAATGTCAAGACAAAACTTTGACACTACCACAATTTTGGCCATATAATCAGAAACCGTGGTTTATAAATCGTCAGTCGGGGCACGGGGTATAAGATACGCAAAAGGAGCCAGGCTATGAAATCCAGCAGGATTAGTAGAGTCATACAGATTTTAACAACATTGCAGGCAGGAAAAAGTTATGCCGTTAATGATTTAACAAAAATATTTGGAACGAGTCGGCGAACGGTCTTCCGCGATTTGAAAGAACTGCGTAGTATCGGCGTGCCGTATCACTACGATGCCAGAACCGGCGGCTATACCATAGAGCCCGAATTTTTCCTGCCCCCCGTAGATTTAAACCTCCAGGAGGCACTTAGTCTGCTTCTTCTGGCCCACAAGACAAGTAGCCAGATACAGTTGCCTTTCAGAAATTCGGCCCTGCTGGCCGCCTTGAAAATCGAAAACAACCTGCCTGTTAAAATCAGACAATATTGCAATACTGTCCTGCGAAATATCTCCACTAAGCTCGGCGCTCAGGCACCGATACGCCATCCTGGCGGACTTGAAAGAACCTTCACACAATTACAAGAGGCTATCGCAAAAAAACGCAAGGTGAACATTCGCTACCACTCACTCTTCGAGGGCACAGTTATTGACGTCGAGCTGTGTCCCTATCATTTGCTCTACAACCGCCGGGCATGGTATGTGATCGGCCTATCCTGCCTGCACAAAAGCGTCCGCACCTTTAAGCTTATCCGCATCAAGGAATTAAAACGTACGGAGAAATGCTTCCTGGATGGCGACAGATTCGATTTATATGACTATATCGGCAGGGCCTGGTCAATGATACCGGAAGGCAGAATCTACAATATCAAGCTGCGGTTCCTGCCCAAAGTAGCTAATAATGTAACCGAGGTACAATGGCACAGCACACAAAAAGTCACTCCCAACAACGACGGCTCCGCTACTGTGGAGTTTCGCGTTGATGGCCTCGGCGAAATAACCTGGTGGATACTCGGCTACGGAGACCAGGTCCAGGTCCTGGCACCGAAAGCCCTCCGGGACAAAATCCTGCAAGCCGCTAAAAATATGATTAAACTCAACGAAAAGATATAAACCCCACCAATAGAAGTTCCGTATTATAACTGCCGCTCCCTGCAAACTTTGGTCTTTTATACCATCAAAAGTTGCACTAACGTAACTCCCCTTCGTATATACATAACGAAACTTCTAAATCCTTGTATATCTGATAATCAATATTTTATTTAATCGCCCGTATACCAACGTTTAGGCACATCGTCCCCCGTAGTTTCTTCAAGGGAACTAACATGTCCATCCAGCCACAGAATATTGGCTCTTCCGCCGGTTCTAAATCGTTCGTTAATTCTTCTATTATGCCTGAAAATATCCCGATAGTGTTTTGCACGACTGCCTCCCGCCCGATAATGCGTTAAATTCATAGTGCCCGGACCGTCATTAAAAAACATATCTCGGCTGTCATTTTCAACTCTTGGTTCAACATGATCGTGAGCTACAATAAATTGTGAATGATGTCGTATCTCAGTTACATTTCTGCCCTGGGTATACCGATGATTCAGAGCAAACGCTGCCTCCTGAATCGCGGCAGGGTCAACATTATATATTAATTCTGCAGGACGTGTTAAGCTCGGACAACTAAAAATCTTCGTTTCCTTTAGATGAGCTATATACACAATACCCCAATAAGCCGTACTATCATTCGTTGTTAGATAGTTGCCGTTTGAATCGTACCACAGAAATCCGTTAGCACTGCCTGAATTAGGCATTCTGTTATCATTTTCGTCTAAGTACATTATGACAACTAATCCAATATTTCTTATATGTGCTCTACAGACTACTTCCTTCGCTCTTTCCTTGGCCTTTCGTAGAACGGGTATTATAATTGTCATTAATATCGCAATGATAGCAATCACCACCAATAGCTCCACTAATGTAAACCCCCTTCGTTCACTCATAATAATACTCCTTCCTTTGCCCTTCATTAATTTATTCCGCGCCATTCCGTTTTCTGGACTCGGTGAAATCACAACTCTCCGGAGGCGATGCCCAACCGGACACACTAAGAGCACGAGCACTCTTATGCTCTAAACAGCTCTTTCCTTCACAATTTCTATTATTTTACCATCTAAGTCAACTCCTTTCAAGGTTTATATTCCTAATTTATACACAATTTTACCGGCCATAGTGCCGGCTTTGCTGCTACGGCCTGTGGGCAAACCCGATTCCCGCTCAAGATTTCGCTATATAGCTTGTCCCTTGCCCCTGGCGAAGTAGTACAAATTGCCCTTAATCTTCTTGTAATATTGTCCGATTGGATGTAAAGTAAGCAGCAACTTGGCTGTATGGTTCAAAAAATAGGTATAATAGTTTGCTTTATAAGCGGTTAGCCAACGTAGCTCAACGGTAGAGCTCTGGTTTTGTAAACCAGTGGTTGTCGGTTCGAATCCGACCGTTGGCTTTATCACGTATTGCGTCGTACACATTGAGTGTTGCGAAAAATCTAACGCAATACCAGCAAACCAAAATACCCAATATGATATTAGAAGATTATTGCTGCATAGCCGACACTGTCGGCGCTTGTTGCACCCATCTTCCGGAGCATAACTTCATTACTGTTGGTGTGTGCAAGGAGTAGGCCTTTGGTTTTGCCGAGCTTTTTTGCGGCTGCAACCGCCGCGGCTGCTGCGCCGGCGCCACAGGCATTGCTGTTCTCAGCCGCACTAGTGAGCAAACTTTGCGGCTCAAGCTGCAGGACTAAATCAATAAACCCTTGGTCGTTGACCCTGTCTGCCCACTTCAAAGCCTCTGCGCCCGTTCCCATCGGTGTAAAGCCGTAACGCGGCCCGTAATGGGTCAAATCGGTCGAGCCGATGCAAACGATTTTCCTGTGCTCGTCCCTGCTGATAATCTCACCAACACCTGTACCCAACACCACCGCTTGCCCGCTTGGCGGGACGATAATCGGCAGTATTGCCGCACGAGGAAAAAGATGCTGTATAAACGGAATCTGTACCTCGATACTGTGCTCGGCCCTGTGGGCCGCAGAATCGCTGACGGCCGCACCACTGCTCAATACAGCTCCAGCTAATTCCTCATCAACGGCAACTTCTCCGAGCGGTGTTATCCAGCTTCCGGTCTCGTAAAGAGCCGGCGATTGACCAAAGTAGCTGTGGGCGGCCCCGAATATCACAAAGGTATCCACGTTTTCGTGCCGCTGTTTTATGGCCGAGAAGACCAACGCCGCCAAACTGCCGCTGAATGTCCAGCCGGCATGCGGAACAATGCCGGCTACTATCGTTTCCGGTAATAACTTGCCTAACGGCTTTGCCTCCAGGCACTCTTTAATTTCATCAACGCAGGAATCTCGCTGGCCGGGATAAAATTGACCTGCAACAATGGGGTTTCTTGCTTGCATTTCACGCACCTATTACTTGGGTTCCAAACGCAATAAATGGCGTTTAGAGTTCCACTTGCATTTGCCGCACGGGGCGGTTATTATTAAGGTACATTTTAAGACTTGAGCATATTGTAACCTGTCAAGAAGAAAAGACAAATGGTATCTGAAAAAACAGCTCCGATAGCGGTGGTGATTGGCTCGGACAGCGATAGGGACGTAATGCAAAGCTGCATCGATACACTTTCCGACTTTGGCATTGAGCCGGTGGTGCGTGTGATTTCGGCCCATCGGACGCCGCAGATAGCCGCTGAATTCGCCGAAAATGCCGCTAAAAACGGGATAAAGGTGATAATTGCCGCCGCCGGTATGGCTGCTCATCTGGCCGGTGCCCTGGCAGGACGAACGACCCTGCCGGTCATTGGAGTACCATTAATCTCGGCAGGCGGATTAGAGGGGATTGATGCACTTCTGAGCACAGTACAAATGCCGCCCGGCGTGCCGGTGGCAGCTATGGCAATAGGGGCGGCAGGTGCCAGAAATGCAGCTATTTTCGCAGTGCAAATCCTGGCACTGACTGATAAAAACCTCGAGAAAAAATTAGACGATTTCAAAAAAGCCCAGGCAAAAAAGGTAATCGAAAAGGATTCGGCCTTGCAGTAAAGTTGGCAACCCAGATTAACAGAATTGAAAACTGAAATTATCCAGATTTGGGGAAAAATTGGATTTTTCGGGTTATTTTTCGGGGGCAACGTTGGCTTTGGGGGTAAAAACGGGGGCGGGGGGATTGGGTTTGATTGGGTTTGTTTTCCCGGAGCCGGAAGGCGTCCTTGGTTTTCATAATCCTTTGTTAAAACAGAGCTTATGTTCATTTGAGCATCCAGCAAATTGGGTTTGTTTTGGCTTTGTTTTTTTGGACTGCGAAAGCGTCGTTTTTTCTGTAATCCTTTGTTATAAGTGAGTTTATATTCATTTGGGCTTTTCGGAAATTGGGTTTGTTTGGGTTTGTTTTCACCAAGTGTCCAATTGTATTTATTTT
>Ga0209427_10005424_pt1 | contig 14638 bp, 11 predicted proteins | sample DeeMarSWOR136_30_FD_187465 | JGI IMG/M metagenome (GOLD analysis project Ga0209427, IMG submission 187465) | Marine sediment microbial communities from White Oak River estuary, North Carolina - WOR-1-36_30 (SPAdes) (version 2) | ecosystem: Environmental > Aquatic > Marine > Intertidal zone >...
ACAGTCGAACGTTTCATTGAATGTGGAGACTACTCTAAAGGCATCGCACGGATTAAATGCAAAAATGCAAACTGCTTCGATCCTATTTCAAATATGACAAAAAACCTCGGTTGTCTGCGCAGCAGACAACTTGAAGATGTTTCAAGGATCATATCTTCTATCATAACTGATTACTACATCGAAGTAGTAAAAACGACAGTAACAACAGGAGTTGTCGTTTCCTATCAGTCGTTTGGCGACCTGATAAGATGGAATCCGTGCAGTTCCTGCACAGCAGGAATTGCCAGGGAGTTTGCCTTCGACAAACTCCACACTACCACTGCCTCGTTTTGGAAAGAGGAATCGATGAGGTGGGCTCTTTCCATCACATCCCTATTAAAGACACCTCATTGCTCACCGAGGTATTCAGGAGAGAGGTGCTAAAGCTGTTTATTGACTGGGGCCTGCTCGACCCTCACTTTGCACGGAAAATACTTGCCTGAAAGCACTCCGGGTTTTCGGTGGACAACTCCGTCCCAATTCCTGCCTCAAGCCTGAAAGCATGGGTGAATCTGAGCCAGTATATCGCAAGGCATCTTGTTTCCTTGAAGAAAATATTTCATGTTAAAGAGAATGGCACTGTCATTTACAGAACAAAGTATAATGAGTATTGGGGTGAGAATATAAAAGTTTTCAAGGCAGTCGATTTTATCGCAGAGCTTACTCAGCACATTCCCCCAAAACACAAACATCTGATACGCTACTACGGTCTGTATTCCAGCAGGACAAAGGGGAAGACCGTCAAAGACGGAAGCCTTGCCAAATATGGATACACATCCACACCCCAAGAGACACCTGGCCAAGACTCCAATATTGAAATGGAGAATGTATCAAACAAAGCCTTAAGGCGGAGATGGTCAAGGCTTATTCAGAAGGTGTATGATGTGGACCGGATAGTTTTGGCAAATGCCAAAACTACACCTGGTGTGTCCAAAATGTAAGGGCAAAATGAAAATCATTGCAGTATTAACAGATCCAGGCGAGTAGGTCCACCCGCTTGAGGTGAACAAAATACATGAATGCCTCAAAAGAAACAATGCACCACCCTTCGATAAGGTTGAAATAAAGGGCTCCTGATCCTTATTTTTTCACACATCAATGAAAGAAGAAATATCTAAGGGTGAGGTAAGCCTATCCTTATTTTCAGAAATACTCTGGAAACTTCACAATTTCTTTGGTACCTGTCATGGACATAGTTTCCACTTAACTTCACAATTTCTTTATTCTTGACAGGATGTACTATTACGGGTAGTATCTTTACGAGAAGGCTGTCATTTCTTATGAGGAAAAGTATTCACGAATATTTCATAAGCAAATCGGAGGTTTTTCACATTTTATTTTCACATATTTACGAATCTCGAATTATAAAAATTTCTATCAATGGTTGCTTGTACTAAAGTATCCCTCTATTATGGGACTGCAGTTGCTTTGTTAGTTGCTATTTCTGTTGCTCTATTAATTGGTTTCTTAAACGGTTTTTTATTACTCGGGGAAGAAATCTTTCGATAATGGTAACTTTGAGCGTAAAATTTATTCTATTTAATGGAACATTGGTAATTACTAGAGCAGTGCCAATAACCGGTCTCCCTAAACGCTTGGTTTTTCTAGGATATGAAAGTATTGGTCCAGTTCCCATGCTAGCTGTTGTATTAGTTTTCATGGCTGTTGTTTTTTGGATATTCCGCTCCTATACTGCTCCCAGAAGAATAATAAATGCAGTATGAGTAAATGTTACAACTGCAAGCTAATTTGGCATTTCGGTTAAAAGAGTTCAGATAAGTACTTTCTTGATCTCTGCAGTTTGTGCTGCGCGTGCTGGAATAGTAATACGTTGTAGAGTTACTTCTGGTCAACCAAGGTCAGGACATGGTATGGAGCTGGATACAGTTGGTGCGGTACTTATTGGATGTACAAGTCTAAAGGGTGGAGTTGGAACCATTCAGGGGCTAGGTTTGGTTTTCTTATTTTGGGATTTATAAATAATGGCTTGAACTTATTCGGGGTTGATCCATTATGGAGAGATGCGGATAAGGAGGCTGTTACATTGTTTACAATTCTTATGGATCAATGGGAAAGAAAAGTATGATCCAATAAATATGAAGAATGGAGGCTATTTAAATTGGATAAAATAGTTTTGGAAGTAAAAAAATTATCTAAATACTTTGGGGGCTTGAAAGCAGTCGATGGTGTTGATTTAAAATTATATGAGAAAGAAATTATTGCTATTGTAGGGGATAATGGAGCCGGTAAATCAACATTGATAAAAACAATTTCCGGTGTTTATAAAAAAACTGATGGTCAGATTTACATAAATGGTAAAGAGGTTGATATTACTTCTACTATTGATGCAAGGAGAAATGGCATAGAAACAGTTTATCAATCAGATGGTGCATTGAATAGTTTTGATGCTCCGTCAAACTTATTTTTAGGAAGGGAAAAGTTACTGGATAATTTTCTTGGCAGGATTTTTAAAATTATGAACACAAAATATATGAAAAAAGAAACAGTAGGGTTGTTGAAAAAAGTCGGTATTGAGGTTAAGAATATCTCTGCTGATGTGAGCGAATTATCCGGCGGCCAAAGACAGTCAATAGTCGTAGGGAGAGCTGTTTACTGGGGAGGAAATATTCTCATTTTTGATGAACCTACTAACAACCTCGGTGCCACTCAAGAGAGAAATGTCATAAGTCTAATTAAGAGGATACGGAATGAATATGGCGTGTCTGTGATTGTGATTAGCCACAATATTGCTCATGTATTTGAACTTGTTGATAGGATCGTTGTGCTACGAAATGGTAAAAAGGTAGGAGAAAGGTTGAAAAAAGATACGAATCCTACTGAAATAGTATCTATGATAACCGGTGTTCATGAACAAGTGGGGAATTTGACTTCGTAGAAGTTCCGATAAACAAGGCATATACATCTATTGTGAAAGGGGAATATTATTGATGTGGATTTTGAGCAAATTATACCCTGGTATGGGGGTAGTGGTGAAGTATCAAGTCATCACTTTTGGAACTCATTGTCATTTAATGAATAATGAATTTTGTGAAAGGTACATTATATTAACAGAAGGAGGTGAATTATATAAAAAATTAAAAGAAAGGAGGTGATGTTTAGAGAAAAAAGAAGAGAGTTTTATAAAAAAAATTTAAAAAGAATCAAAAAGGAGATCAAAATGAAAAGGAAACAAATATTGATATTAGTAGTCATTGCAGTTTTTTCACTCATAGCGGCTTTCGGTATTTTCAGTAGCAAGACGGCAGTGGCAGAAAAGAAACCGGCTGAAAAGCCGCTTGTAGGATTTGGGATGTACTTTTATCAAGACCAGTGGTGGAAAGATATGAAAACTGCTGCATTAGAAACAGCAGACAAAGTAGGTGTGAGGCTCAATGTTGCAGATGCTGACGGTAATGCACCTAAACAGGTTGGACAATTGGAAAACTTTATCGGTATGGGTGTAGCTGGTATTATTTATGCGCCTGTAGAGCCGACAGCTTCTGCAAGTGTTGTAGCTGAAGCGAAAAAAAAGGGTATTCCAGTAATCAATATTGAGTCTGCTTTAGATGATAGGACCAATATAGACTGCTGGGTGCAGTTAGATCAGTATAGTTTCGGAACGCTACTTGCTGGAGAAGCTGCAAAGTTCATAGAGAAAAATTATGGTGGAAAAGGAAAAGCCTTCCTTTTAGTGGACTACAGTAACAGTGTTCTTAGAGACAGGGTACAGGGTTTCAAGGACGCCTTTGCAGAGCTTTCTCCTAATTCAGTTATTGTTGATGAGCAGGATGCTGGCTGTGAGAGGGCAGCAGCTCTGGATATCACCCTGCAAGAGCTGACAGCTCATCCTGATATAGCAGTAATATTCGGCGGAAATACTGAAATGGGAATGGGCGCTGCCAATGCCCTTGCTACAATAGGTGCAGATCCCGCAAAAGTAGCTGTTTACACAGAAGGCTGGGGAGCAGAATACTATGATGCCTTAGTAAATGAACCAGCTTATATGAAAGCGTATGCGACTGGACCTTCCGTACCTATAGCTGAAATATCTGTTACAATTATGGCTGATCACCTGATCAATGGTACACCATTAAATAAAATTGAGACTGTAGAAATGGTGTTGATTACAAAAGATAATATTGATCAATATAAAGGATGGTTCCAGTAAAATATTAGCACAGACTATTATTTGAAGATCTATTTTAAGTATGAATTGATTTTCGATTATAGTTATTCTGATATTCTGGCAAAAGATTAGAAACATTGGGATATGGCCATACTATTCCCAATGTTTCTAATTAAATTTAGATCTTTCTTAAACTTAAATATATGAAAGGGGATATTTTTGTCTTTGCGAGTATTAATACATGTAAAGTGATCAATATAACATTAGAAAGTAATATATTCTCTGGGATAGTGCTAACATATTCAAGAGGAGGATTTAGTGGTCACAAGTGATAGAGCTCCTAAATTCAAAAATTTTATAAGTGATACAAGTAAAAAATTTGCAATAATTTATGTAGTAGTAGGTCTCATATTTTTTTTATGGATAATCACCAGATTAGTTTTAGGTTCAAATGTTTTTCTGGGATCAGCAAATATTATTAATATTTTGAGGCAGGTCTCAGTAGTGGGAATAGTAGCAGCAGGACAATTTTTTGCTATAGTTACTGGACTTATCGATTTATCTGTCGGTTCTACTGTTGCAATGGCAGGAATTATTTATGCAGCTATATTTAAAGCAGGTGGGACAGAATTCATGGCTGTGGCACTACTGGGAGCACTTTTTGTCGGACTTATTATAGGGCTTATAAATGGAGCCTTGATTGCATATTTCAGATTGACACCTTTTATTGCGACGCTTGGTATGATGCTTATAGTACGCGGCGCCATCTATGTGGGCACAGGAGCGCAGCCAATTTTTGGATTCGAAAGGTTGTATAATTACCCCGGCCGAGGGTGGATTCTTGGAATACCTGTTCCAGTGATTATAATGTTTGTCCTGTATATTATACTAATAATCTTTGCCGAAAGAAATAGGGCAGGGCGGCATTTATATGCTATCGGAGGGAATGCCGTTGTATCTTACTTGAGCGGTATAAATATTAAAAGTTACAAGATGTTAGCCCTGGTAATTTGTGGTGTGCTTTGTGCAGTAGCCGGAATAATCCTTGCAGGTAGATTGGATTCAGGTCAGCCCAATGCAGGAGAAGGCGATCTTTTATTTGATTCTATTATTGCTGTCGTCATCGGCGGAGTCAGTTTTACAGGTGGAAAGGGCAAACTGCTTGGTGTACTCTTTGGTGCACTGTTTATGACCATACTTTCAAATGGAATGACCTTAATGGGTATAGATGCATATGTTCAGTCTGTTGCAAAAGGGATTATTTTTATAGTTGCAATAGCATTGGATGTTTTTAGAAATAGAGGAATAGTTTAATGGTGGAGATCTTTTAATTGAGTAATCATATATTAGAGATCAATGGTGTTTCTAAATCTTTTCCCGGAGTAAAAGCTCTCTATAATATGTATTTATAAATAAAAAAGGGTGAGGTCCATGCACTGGTAGGAGAAAACGGAGCTGGAAAAACTACACTCATAAGATTAATCTCAGGAGTTTATAAAGCTGATTCAGGCACGATCTTTTACGATGGTGAAGAGTTAATAAATATCGGTCCACATGATTATATTGAAAAAGGTATAGGCTCTATACATCAGGATTTTAGAATGAACGATAGGGAGATAGTAGATATTTATCTCGAAAAAAATCAGAGTTTTGGCAGTACTGTACTTAAAGTTAAAAATTAAAATAGCAAGATACATAGTTTATCTAATATAAGTTTTTCTCTCAGAGAAGGCGAGACACTTGGTATAACTGGTCTTGTAGGAGAGGGGAGAACAGAACTTATGAGGGCAGTATTCGGAGCTGACAGCTAGGATAGTGATGAAATATATGTAAGGGTAAAAAATAGAATCAGTAAGTATTCTTAAGATGATCAAATTACTTCACATCTTTACTCCAAGTGCCAACACTCAAATAACTTCATTAAGCGGAGGCAATCAACAGAAATGCATTGTAGGGAAATGGCTTTATGTCGATAGTGATATTCTGATCTTTGATGAGCCTACCCGTGAAATACATGGAGGGGCCAAAGAGGAAATGTACAAAATAATAAATAATCTGAGAAAGCAGAGGAAGTCTGACTGGACACGTTCACCGGCGTACCGTCTGCCGGTTTGCCCCTAATCTCCGTGCTCCCTGTGACTTTGTTTCTCCTTGTCTTAAAAAATATCGTATCATTAACCGCGTCTCCTGTGGTATCATAACTCTGAGGTCTCCTTGTGTTAACGATGCTCGTTACTACCAAACACCATCATACACGCAAATAAGGCCTCATGTCTTTAACAGATACCTGATTCTATGAGAAAAGTGTCTACATTTATTCCGTTGGTTTTGTCTATGATACAACCGGTGGTGAGATTTTTAAGGGGCTGAGAGAAAATATGCACTGAAAGCTGGTTCTTTACAACAGAGGCTGGTTGAATGTGAAGGAGTGTACTATTAAAAAGTTTATTTTAGAAGACCTGTCTCCTACGGCGGTCAACTCTGCTATTGAAGACAACATATACAACCTTTTTATCCTGATCGGTAAAAAGAGTAAAAGAAAGTTATATATCGATAGTAAAATCAAATGGATAATGGCAGCGCCCTCTGTGTGGCCCAATTACTTGTTTGATGCCCGTTTTGAAGAGCCTGAAGAAAGTATTGAATATATTAAAAAGAAGGTTAGATCTGGTAAGGCGCCTTCACAGTGGTTTCTCGGTCCAAGGTCTCATAACAAGGACCTGGTAAAGGCATTAACAAAAGAGGGTTTTACCTGGATAGGACAGTGGCCAGGAATGGCGGTTGAAATTGCGAATATCAATACCGATTTCCACAGAACGTCAAACCTTAAATTTGAAGAGGTAGCAAGTGAAGACATTCTTGATCAGTGGGAAAAAGTAGTAAGCAAGGCCATGTTCGGCGGTGGTTTCATGGGAGTTGAGCTTTTTAAAAGTTTATTCAATGATGAAAATATTCATTTTTATCTGGCCTTTCTCTGCGAAAAACCTGTGGCCACATCCATGCTATTCACTTCAGCGGGAATTGCAGGACTTTACCTTATCTCCACTCTCCCTGAACATAGGAACAGAGGTATTGGAAAAACCATCACACTTGCCTCTCTGCTTACGGCAGAAAAAATGGGCTTCAAAATCGGGGGCCTTTTTGCTACACAGCTTGGAGAGATGGTTTACAGAAGGCTTGGATTTAAAAAATTCTGTAACTTTGATATCTATTATTATTAAAAATAATTTCCCTTTTGAGATAAATAAGAAATTTATTATAAATAGAAAGTTACTCAACATTCTATAAATCAAGGGAGGTTGTTATAAAATGCTCGCTCTAAGGAAGACAAAATCTGGAGTAGGTAACGTTGAATTAGTGGAAGTGGATGTGCCTGAAATCAAAGATGATGAAGTATTGATGAAGGTATGGGCAGCCGCCATTTGCGGGAGCGATTTACTGATTCAGGAGGATAAGCATTTCTATAAAGCGCCGGTAACCCTGGGTCACGAATATTCTGGCATTGCTGATAAAGTGGGTTCGCGGGTTACAAAAATAAAACCTGGGGACAGGATAGTATCGGACATTGAAACAAGAGACGGCTGGCTTGGAGTAACCAGGGATGGGGCATACGCCGCATATATGGCAATTCCAGAAGATCAGATATACGTTTACCCTGAGAGCGTTTCTCTCGATCACGCATGTTTTACAGAGCAGCTTGTGGGGATAATACACTGCATGCAGGAGCGCAGCCACATAAGAGCGGGTGATTTTGTGGTTGTTGTAGGGCCAGGACCCATGGGATTACTGGGTGTCCAGTTCGCAAAGCTCCGAGGAGCCAGAGCTGTTGCACTGATCGGACTGAAAAGTAATGAAAACAGGTTAAAAATAGGCAAGAAGGTTGGGGCGGATTATATACTATATTCAGAAGAACACCCGGAGGATGCAGTGCGGGACCTTAATAATGGGAAAGGTGCCGATTTCATTCTGGAATGTTCGGCCTCAGAAAAGGGCTTTCAGCACGCTATAGATTGCGCTAAAAGGGCGCCTGAAGGACCGGGTGGCAGGGGAGTTATCACTTCCGCAAGTCTATGGGGAAAGCCAATCACCATTAATGCGGACGCTATTTCATTGTATCAGCTTTCGATTCATGGCGGGTGGAGCTGGAACGGTTCAGAAAGCTGGGAAAGGGCCGTATCCATAATTTCCAGCGGTAAACTGGACCTGGACACTCTTCTCACAAGCAGGTATTCCCTTGAGGAGTGGGAAACGGCCTTCGCGAAACTGCGATCGGGTCAGGATGTAAAAGCATTCATTCATCCCAATGGAACTGAGTGGATAAAATGAAATATACCCTTTGAGGTTGGGATTCTTATATAATCCCTGTAACGAGAATTCTCCTGGTACGCACGGCCTCGTATTTTCAAACAGCAGAGAGGAGAGTTTCGGTATAAGGATGCGCTGGCTCTTGATAAATAACGTTGGATGAGGCTATTTCCACAATTTTGCCCGAGATTCATAACCATTCTCTCCAACCAGTCCAAGAGTTTCACCTTTTTATTGATAGTGGATACATTATAATTCGAGATTCGTCAACGTAGGCAAAAAAACGTGAAAAGCCCCCGATTTGCCCATGAAATATTCACGAATACTTTAATACGAATAAATATAGTGATATTTTATTTATTATTGGTAATGTTTCCAAAAGATTTGAAATGGGGAGTATTTATATGAATTTTAATGACTTCGGAATAGGACCGGACAAGGATCGAATCCTCCGCTGTTTAAGAGGTGAACAGACGGACAGAATCCCCTATTTTGAAAATTATATCGGAGAAAAAATCGTTGAATTTATTTTGGGCTATCATGCCGGAAATACGGCGGCCGCGATTGGAGACCCCTATCGCGGTGACCAGCGTGCTATAGTAGATGGCGGCAGGTGTGTTCCTATGCATCCTAAAGACTGGATAAAGATATGCAGGGTAATTGGACAGGATGTAATTATGATGGAAACCGCTTTTGCGCCTTATAAGATAATCGATGAAAACGGTAATCGCACAATCGTCAATGACGGGAGGATAAAAAATAGAAAGGATTGGGAAGAAAAAGTTATTCACCCGAATGATGAAGATATAGACGAGAGCATGAAATACTTAAGTGAATATATTGAAGCTGCAAAAAAAGAGAATATTGCAGTCGCCCTGGGAACAGGGAATATGTTTATTACCCATTACGTAAACTTGAATGGCTTTGATTTCTTCACTTTAATATATGACGATATGGACCTGGTTGATGAAATGCTGACTACTACTTCGGACTGGTTTACAAAGCTGATTACAAAGGCGGTTAATGCCGGATTGGACATATTATTTTCCGGAGACGATGTAGCCTATAAAACGGGGACTATTATGAACCCTGTATTATTTAAAAAAATATACATCCGTTATGCTGAGAAGATGTACAGACCTGCATTAGAGGCAAATGTACCGATTATATTTGATTGTGACGGAAACCCCACGGAAATAATGGATATGATGATTGATTTGGGATGCTCGGCCCATTTTCCCGTGGATTCATGCGGGCTTGACTGTCTGGAGCATAAAAAGCGCTGGGGAGACAAATTGACTTTAATCGGCGCCATTGACCTGGATCCACTCATAAGGTTGAATGCAAAAGATGTTGAAGAATATGTAAAAGAGGTGGTTTTATCAATGAAAGAGGGTGGAAGGTATATTGCAGGTACCATAACTGCAATTGATGAAATACCTATTGAAAATTATGTAACAATGGTTAATACGATTCACGCTAATGCCGGATATTAAAAAGCGGATAGATGGGGAAATTAACTGTAATACTAAATGTAAAATCGACAGTCTCAAGTTTCTAATTTACATTTTTAACCGGAATATGCAATTTGTGGAGTATATTCTGGTCTTTTTGATATTTGCGTATGCGTAAGCAGGGCGCACTACAGCAAAATATTCATCCTGTCCCAAAGCATTTTCTGTCCCGCAGCAAGGCAGGAGCTGGGTCTATCAATATACACAAGGAGCAAATATCATGGAGAAGCGGTTTGTCGGTAAAGTTGCTCTGGTTACCGGCGCTACCAACGGCATCGGCCAAGCCACCGCGGTTCGGCTTGCAGCCGAGGGGGCGCTTGTCGGCGTGAACCAGCGGCCGACTGGTGACCCCGGGGAAACACTGCATCGAATCAAAGAGGTAGGGGGCCGGGGATTTCCGGTCGTTGCGGACATGCGCAACCCTGAACAGGTCATCGAGATGGTGCAGGAGGTGGCCCGGAGAGGGGGGCGGCTCGACTACGTTGTGTCGAACGCTGCGATTAACCCGTTTATGAAGTGGGACGAAACTTCGCTTGAGGATTTCAACCGCCTTTCAGAGACGAATTTTCGGGGGACATGGGTAGTCTGTACTGAAGGCGCAAAGCAAATGATCAAGGGTGGGCATGGCGGTGCTATTGTCATAGTGAGCTCGATTTCTGCCCATGTGGGTGCCCCTATGCAGGTTGTGTACTGCGGGACAAAAGGTGCAATCAGCATGTTAGGCAAAGCCCTCGGGTCAGTCCTCGGTGAGCATGGGATCCGGGTGAATGTCATCGAACCAGGTGCGGTGCGCACGAAAATGGGTAAGCAATTGTTCGACAATCCGGATATCGAGAAATACTACAAGGATCGTATCCCGCTCCACAGGGTCGGAGAGCCCGAGGAGCTAGCAGGAGCAATTGCGTTCATGTTGAGCAACGACGCGAGTTATATCACGAGTGCTGCGCTGCTCGTGGATGCGGGTTTCATCGTCAACGCCGAGCTGTAGCGCCACTGGGGAGAGTATTTGACGGGAACAGTAAACTCACTGTTCTCAAGAAATATGTTAGCGTAACACATATTTTTGAGACTGTTCCCGATGTTCTATTAATTCTTACACCATATAAACTGGAAGGAGTACTTTATGTCATCAGAGACCATATCAGTAGATGCGCTAAAATCTGGAAAAATTATTCATAATCCAGAGCTGTGTCGAGGATGTAAAATTTGTGAATTAGCTTGCTCAGTGTATCATGATGGAGTGTGCAGCAGCCATCTGTCGAGGATTCACGTAGTTCCAGATGACTTTGCGCTGAAATTCCCTGCGCATATTTGTCAGCAGTGCCATTACCCAAGCTGCTACTATGCTTGTCCTAAGAAAGATAAGTCTATGTGCATTGATAGTGAGACCGGGGCAAGGTATATAAATGAAGATGAATGTCTCAGATGTGGTAAATGTTCTAGGGCATGCCCCTTTACCCCCAGCCTCATTTGGGAGCAGAATGTAGATTCTAAGAAGAGATATTATAAATGTGATCTGTGCCGGGGCAGAGAAAACGGACCGATATGTGTGGAGTTCTGTCCACGTAATGCTTTAAATTTTCAATCGAGAGGTGAATTGAAATGAACCAAATGTACGGCTGGGTAGGGAAGATATTGAGAGTTGATATCGGTACAGGCGAGGTAAAAACAGAGGAAACTTCGAAATATGTGCCTGAATATATTGGTGGGAAAGGGATCGCAACACGTATAGCATGGAACGAGCTGAAACCTAATACAGGTCCATATGATCCGGAGAATATGCTGATGTTCATGACTGGTCCCTTTACAGGCACTTTAGTACCGACATCAGGCAGGGGTTCTGTGTGCGGAGTTTCACCTCGTATCTATCCCACCCCGTGGTTTACATACGGGACAATGGGGGGCGACTGGGCAGCTGAATTGAAGTACGCTGGTTTTGATGCAGTTATTGTCAAAGGAAATTCATCAAAGCTTGTCTACCTGTGGATACATGACGGAGAGGTAGATCTGCTTGATGCAAAAGAGATAACAGGTCTCGATACATTTGTCACACAGCATCATCTGAAGGAAAAACATGGAAACCGTACTCAGGTTGTCTGCGTTGGTCCTGCTGGGGAAAACCGTGTTTTATGGTCCACGATACAACACAGATTATCGAATTCGATCGGCGATGCTGGGTTGGGTGCAGTGATGGGTGCAAAAAAGCTCAAGGCTATTGCAATAAGGGGAACAGGAGGCGTGAAAATAGCTAAACCTGACGAGTTTATACAAATTTGTCGCGAGATGAAAGAGATGATAAAGGGTGGTCCCACCAATTACCCATATCCTACTAATGATCTCCCCTATCGCAATCCTATCGGACCAGGAAACCAGCAGTGCAGTCATGGTTGTCCATTAGGTTGTGGAAAATTGTATAAAAACGTGCCCGCTGGTATAACAGTTGGAAGCGGAACACGGAATATGATGTCTCACTGTGAAGATCTTGCATTTATATTCGGGGAATCCGCTACTCATTATCCAACAAAAGAAATTAAGGATAACTACGATGGTGATATGTATACTCGAGAGACAAAGGCTTTTGGTGATAGGATAGGCACTGAATTGCAGGTATTATGTGAGGGCTTGGGGTTAACGAGCGCATTTCCGATTAATTATTACCCATGGTTCTGGGTATGTATTGAAAACGGCGTTACTGAAATAGAGGGTATCAAATTGGAACCTGAAGATCCACATTTCTGGTTTCAGTTTATGAAAAAAGTGGCATGCAGGGAAGGTGCCTTTGGAGAAATATTTGCGGAAGACTTGATGAGGGCAGTTGATCAGCTTGACCTCCCACCTATAGTGAAAAAGGCAGCAAAGTTTCAATTTCCAATGTGGGGACAGCCCGCACATCGCCAGGGCAGAGCATATGAATCACAACCAAGTCCTATTTGGATTAACACCATGCTGCATTGGATTATAGATTCTAGGGATGCAATGGCCAGTCATCATCAATCTTCTTTTGTCGTAGGATGGTTTCCTCCTCATAATGAAGGAAAAGGAGGTACTCCGGATTCAAATATGGAGAAAATCAAAGCGGCTTATAAAAAGGCGTTTGGCACAACCGGAGGTATGGAACATGGTTTTGATAATTTAGACGATAAAACGCGATTGGCAATTTGGCAGGATAACCGTGCCCAAATCAAAGATTCTTTACTAATTTGCGATTGGGTTTTTCCAGCAATCCTGCATACATTCTCATCACGAAAAGAATACTTAGAGGCCGAAGACTACTATGGGGATATAGATGCTGAGGCAAAATTGTTGGCGCCGCTCACCGGGCTGGATATTGACACGGCTTATATAGATAAAGCTGGAGACAGAATCAGGAATTTGGATAGAGCTATTCATATTAGAAATTACGACAGGTCCAGGGAAATTGACTCTACCGGTGAATGGGTTTATGAGTATCCAGAGAAGTCTGATGGAACAAAACTAGATATGAAACTTTTCAATACCATACTGGATAGTTACTACAAGCACAGGGGCTGGGATAAAACCACCGGACGTCCTACGAGGGCAAAGCTCGAGCAGCTAGGCCTAAAAGAAGTGGCTGAAGAACTGGTTAGATTAGATAAGCTTTCAAAGATGTAGATACATTAAAAAGATATTTACGACAATAACACCTGGAAGAAAGTTAAAAAAATCCTGTTATTATTAGTGATTTCTTCGGCTAATTAACAGCAAGAAATTATTGGTCCAAATAATATTACTTTCAAAAATATTTTCTGGTAAAATATTAAAATATAAATATTTTTACAAATAGATACATTTAGTTTAAATCTATGCATATTAGATGAAAAACATTGAATAAATAACTATCCATTCTAATATGTACACTTCTTTTTACACTATCGAGGTAAGCTTATGAATTCATATGAGTACGTAGTTGGCCTTCACAAAATGGAGATCGATACTCCGGCTCTGCTTATAGATCTTCCTGCGATGGAAAGAAACCTGAAAAAAATGTCTGATTTTTTCAAAGGAAAGGAGGCCAAGCTGCGTCCTCACGTGAAGCTCCATAAGGCTACACCCATCCTGGCTCACATGCAGCTCCAGGCGGGAAAGGCGATTGGGGTGACTTGCGCCAAGCTCTCCGAAGCCGAGATTATGGCAAAAGCAGGGATCAAAGACATCTTGATTGCCAATCAGGTTGTCGGCCCAAGAAAGATAGGGCGTCTGGTAAATCTGGCAACGTATTCCGATGTCATGGTTGCAGTTGATAACTATGAGAATGTGGCCGAACTGTCTAATGCTGCATGCACTAAAGGCGTTCAATTACGGGTGCTTGTAGAGGTGAACGTCGGTCATAACCGTTGCGGGGTCGACCCATTTGAGAAGACACTGCAAATGGCCAGGGAAGTCCACGGAGCTCCGGGATTGCGTTATATGGGTCTCATGGGCTATGACGGTCATTGTACAAGGAGTTGTGATGCTTCGGATCGGGAGGACTGCTCCAAAAAGGCAAATAAACTTCTCGTTGAGAACAGAGAGTACATCGAGAAAGCCGGGCTCAAGGTTGAAATCATAAGCGCCGGCGGAACTTATACTTATAAGTATGCCTCAGAAATAAGGGGCATTACGGAGATTCAAGCAGGGACCTACTTGCTGATGG
>Ga0209427_10005425_pt1 | contig 14637 bp, 14 predicted proteins | sample DeeMarSWOR136_30_FD_187465 | JGI IMG/M metagenome (GOLD analysis project Ga0209427, IMG submission 187465) | Marine sediment microbial communities from White Oak River estuary, North Carolina - WOR-1-36_30 (SPAdes) (version 2) | ecosystem: Environmental > Aquatic > Marine > Intertidal zone >...
TTGAGACTGGATAAATGTCCTTTTCAGGAGGAGAAATCTACTTGCGGCAAATGCCTGGTGCACTGCTATCAGCCTCAAATGAGGGAAAAAGCCAAGAAGATCATGCGATATTCGGGTCCACGGCTTCTCTTGTGTGCTCCAGGGTTGGCGCTTCACCATGTATTTGACGGACGAAAGAAGCCTCAAACAATACAGGAATTCAGAAGGAACAAGTCCAACAGTTAAGCAGAGCGTGGCACTGGAAATGATAAAGAGTGGAGATTGCGCGCGCTATGTAAGGATTGAGAACATACGCCCCGCGTTCCACGCATCAGGATTGCTTTGAACCCATCACCAGCTGGAGATATCACCGCACAACCAAACTTTTGTTGGTTTTATGTCTGCTTTGTTATACCGCATAAAAAATCGAAATTATGATACTTAAGAATAACGCGCACTGACCTGCAGCACTAACCTGCAAAAGAGCCCTGTCCTCTCTGATCGAGACCTTAACAAAAACCTAAGAGGCAAAGAAAAAGTTCTTTAGTCCATTAGAATCGCAACAAACCAACGTTTTAAAACAAAAATTTGTGATGCCACCTAATTCAAATCCTAGCTACTCCCCAAAAAACCCATAAATACTGATATTTAATTAGTTGCTGAACTAAGACTGGATGAACGTGGAGACAGAGCTTATTTTTTAGTCAACACAATCCTGATAGGCAACACTGTGGTTTATTTTATAAACATAACGTATTAATATTGTTTATGTATTAAACTACTAGTGCGATAGGCTTCAGAGGAGCGAGCGTTATGAGGAGGTTAAGGGCACGCAAGGTTGATTCTGCAAATGGTGAAGTACATTTCATTCTTGAAGAACCTCAGGCTTCTGAATATTCTGAGCGGTTCAAAGATTATGATATAGTTGAAATTAAGAAAGTTACGAGAAAAGAAGCAACCAAACCACTTGTTTTGCTTCGTGAAGAATGAACTTCGCTTAGAGTTGGAGGATTAAATGAAATGCCTAAAATCGATGTTGACTGGACCAAGTGTAATGGATGCGGCACATGTGTTGAAATCTGTCCTGCTTCGGTGTTTGAGCTGCAAGACCGTCCAGATTATCCGGATTCAAAGAAATCCGTCCCAGTCAGAGCAGACGACTGCATTCTCTGCCTAACCTGTGCAACTTCGTGCCCTACCGGTGCCATAACAGTGGAAGAATAGCCTCATTCTACCCATTGACGGCTCACGTTTCAAAATCCATGCGCTAAACTATGGGAGGTTGTATACATGGTTAAGGGCGGTAATAAGATTAAAAATCCTTTGCGTGTTGTACCAGATGCCTTAGGTTTTCATTTCTACATGGCTGTTGGGGATTATTGTGGAGTAAGTGTGCACAGCTTGGAGGAGTTTGCTGATGCACTTCAATATGTATGTTCTGAAGCTATAGTTTTTCATTTTGAGAGGGGCGATTTTAAGAATTGGATAAGGGACGTAATAGGTGACAATGAACTAGCAAAAAAAATAGACGACATAAAAATGTGTGAGCGGCATTTGGCGGCAGAGTCCTGCAGGACAGAAATTATGGAGAGAGTAAATGTTCGTCTTTTTCAGTTGGAAGCGAACAGACTAGTAAGCGGAAAGAGAGAAAATGCGAGTTAATCAAATGTAATCCAACAGAGCGAATAAGACTGTATTAGGAGAATTTCAAACAATTTCTGCGTAAAAGTGATTTACATGAGCTTGGAATTAATATGGCTCGGCTCAGTTGCCAGCCTATGTGCAGGTTTAGCAACCGGTGCAGGCGCTTTACCAGTGCTTTTCGCCAAGAAGGTTTCTGACAGACTGCTAGACGTAATGCTTGGCTTCTCAGCAGGTGTTATGCTCGCAGCCACTTCATTCAGTTTGATTGTTCCCGCGATAGATTTGGGCGGTCCATGGATTGTTGTAATAGGAATAATATTAGGTGCCTTGGTCTTGCATTTGATTGACCGTTTTGTACCTCATTTACATCCGGCTTTGGGTCCTGAGGGTCCCCCTTCAAAAATGTCGCGATTGTGGTTGTTTGTCATAGCAATTACAATTCACAATTTCCCAGAAGGGTTAGCTGTGGGGGTAAGCTTTGGCGTTGGAAACATAACTGCAGCACTAGTTATTGCTATGGCTATTGGTTTGCAGAATATGCCCGAGGGTCTTGCCGTTGCGCTACCTTTGCGTAGGGAAGGCTACAGCAGACGCAAGAGCTTATGGTATGCAACGCTTACGGGTTTGGTTGAGCCGGTGGGGGGTTTGTTAGGCGTTGCTTTGGTTTCCGTTTTTCATCCTGTTTTGCCATGGGGTTTAGCTTTTGCGGCTGGCGCTATGCTTTTTGTCATAAGTGATGAGATAATACCTGAAAGTCACAAGAAAGGTTTTGAGCGCGAAGCCACCTTTGGTTTGATAATTGGCTTTGTAGTTATGATGGTATTGGATTGTCTTTTTGTTTGAGGTAATACATCGTGAAGAGCGGTTGTCACAGTGAAAGAATATAAAGAAAAAGAACTTGCTAAGTACAGTAGAAAAATGGAACTAAATCTCCAGAACCGTCCGAGGGGTGTCCCAGACGGGCAGGGTGCGATTTGAATCAATCACCAAGTGGAGATCAGTGCAGTGATTTAGTACGGATAATACTTTGGCCTGCGGAGCTGGAGGTCCTGGATTCAAATTCCAGCGGGCCATCATCAACACCTCTTGTGCTTCAACGCGCGTTAGTTTGCGTCCTGATTTTCTCTATCAAACTCCAGTTATTTTGTAACCAGCATTATTCCAGGCCGTCATACCACCTAACACATTAAATACTTCATGATGACCCGCTCGTCGCAAGATGCTAGCGGCCAGACTGCCTCGATTTCCCACACTGCATACAACTGCGACAGCGTGACCATCCGGGATTACATCTAATTGTTCTTCCAGATGACCAACATAGATATGCAAAGCACCCTCAATATGAACTTCACCCCACTCCTTATCTGTCCTCACATCCAGCACAATCAAATTCTGGCTATCATTCAACCGTTCTTCGAGTTCTTGAACAGAAAGCAACCCAAAATGTTCAATTGGATGAGCAGCAGTATACCAGGATTCTAAACCGCAAGCCTCAGCACCCGCACATAAATAACCATCTATTAGATCATAACCTAACCTAATTAGGTAAGTGACTGCTGTGTCCAATTGTTTCCTATTACCCAGCACAAGAAGTATAGGTTTGTCATAGGATAACAACCAGCCTGAATATCCTGGAAGCCCTTCCATCCAGATGCTGTAGGAACATCTAATGTGAGATCCCCCGAAAGCTGAAGGCATACGTGCATCAACAACTTGAGCGCCTTGTTCAATATGTTTCTTAAATTCGCTTGGCGACAGAGCAGGAGGATCAGGAAGATTTACTAACAATGGTGGACCATCAAGGTTGTATTTCTCCATCTTTCTGAAGTAGGGAGGATGTTCCAAGCGTTCAGCAACCTTAAATCTGATAAACTCCTCACGACTCTTCTGCAATAATGGGTTTTGACGACGCTCCAACCCTAGTGTACTCCATTCCCTCTCGCTAATCGCTCCTCCACATACCGAACCTGCACCGTGAGCGGGACATAATATCACGCCATCACCCAACTCAAGGATCTTATTGAAGAGACTATTATAGAGAGTTTCCGAAAGCCTCCTCGTCTCCTTAGGACCGTAAAGATCAGTGCGTCCAACATCACCTACAAATAGAGCATCACCAGCAAAAACCATAATATCGCTATCATCTACGTTCGAGTCAGCCAGCGCATATGACATGCTCTCATCAGTATGGCCTGGCGTATGAATGGCAGTCAACTTTAGGTTTCCGAAACGAAAGATTTGTCCATCCTTCAAGGTTTCTCCATACTTGAATTTTAACCCAGGACCATGATAGATTCTCGCGCCCGTTTTATGCGCCAACTCACAAGAGCCAACAACATAATCTTCGTTACGATGGGTTTCGAAGACATACTTAATATGCACCTCTTCTCTTCGAGCGAGGTCAAGGTAAACCTCACAATCTCGACGAGGATCAATAACTACAGCTTCCTTTTTAGAGCCCACAAAATATGAAATGTGAGCCAATCCTTCTGATTTGACACGCTCAAAAATCAATTTTTACCCCACACTGTTAGCGGAAAACGTTTTTATTAAGATACCTAAAGAGCGGGCGCTAGAATAAAAAAAGGACGTTTGGAATAGGGGCTTAAGCTAGTAATTGTTCTGCCTTTGGTGTCAACTTGTAGTTCTCGTCTTTTTGTTCTACCAGTCCCGCCTTAGCAAGTTCTCTAAGACCGCTTCTAACTTTGAATAGAGGTTGCCCGGTTTGTTCTGAAACAGCTTTTGGTGTTAAAGCTCCATTTTTTACAGCTGACAATGTAGCCATACCGCTTTTGGTTGGTTTTCCATCAGGAGATACACAAGGCATATCAATCACAGTTTCTTAAAGCACAGATACCAATCTTTGCAGTCATAGCCTTCCTTTATTCTCTCTTCAGCACCTTCTGTTGAATTAGGCGGAGGAACAACAACTGGATCACCAACATTCCAGTTTGCAGGGGTAGCAACCTTATGTTCGTCAGTGGTTTGCAGGGCATCAATTATTCGCAGTATCTCCTTCATGTTTCTTCCAGTTGTTAGTGGATAGTATAGGATTGTTCTGATTTTGCTTTCTGGGTCTATAATGAAAACACAGCGCACTGTTTCTGTTCTGCTTTGTGCAGGGTGTATCATCCCAAACTTCTTGGATACTTCCTTGTTTAAGTCTGCTATTATTGGGAATGGAATTTTCACTCCCATTTTTTCCTCTACATTTCTCACCCACGCTATGTGTGAGGATACGCTGTCAACGCTTAAGCCAAGTAGCTCTGTGTTCCTTTTCTGCAGTTCGCTGTAGATGCCTGTGAAGGCAATGAATTCTGTTGTGCATACTGGCGTGAAATCTGCAGGGTGAGAGAACAGTACTAGCCAGCTTCCTTCAAAGTCTGAAAGCCTCAGGGTTCCTTGAGTTGTTACAGCTTCAAAATCTGGTGCTTTCTCTCCAATTAAAGGCAAACCAACTTCTGTTTTTTCTTGATTTTCCATTTTCTATTCACCTAATTTGGTGTCAAGCTATTTATTTCGTGGGAAAATATAGTGCTTTTGTTTATTTTCTAAACAAGGTCTACCCTCTTTTTGTGCTCTTAATTTATTCAGACATTAGCTTTCGGAGACTGAGGTTTGTTTGCATCCACATAGTGTGGAGATATCTCCCTCATGACTCTCTTTTTTCATGATTTTAAACAAACATCGCTGGTTGCACAAAGGTAATTTCTTAAATGAATTGTAGCACATCTGCTAAAATTCTCTTTTTTAAGAAAGCCTTGTTGCACAGCGTCATCAATCAGTTCCTTGACATAATCCCAAAGCTTTGGAGCTTCTTCTTCGATAATACAGTTGCGCTCCAGAACCTGATGCCTTTTGATATTATGTTTAATCCAAGCCTTCCCATTTGAATAATAATTAATAAGTAATGGTTGTAACCTATCGATTGCGTTGGCAAATCGTGAATCTGGGGTTTTACATGCTTCGAATTCTTTCCAAAGAGTCATTAATGTTTTGGCTTGATCTTTAGGTGCTATATTGAATATCCTTTCGGCTGCCTGTAACTCCCGTTCATGTTGGCTCTTACGAGCGTCATTGTCGTAACAAAAGGTGTCCCCAGCATCAATTTCAACCAAGTCATGAACCAATAACATTTTAACCACTCGAAAAACATCAATTTTATCACTATCACTATATTCCAAAAGTAAGATTGCCATCAATGCAATATGCCATGAATGCTCAGCAGAATTTTCTTGTCTTGATTTGGTGGTTGTAAAGGTTTGACGAAGAACCTGTTTGAGCTTGTCAATTTCAACAATAAATTCAATTTGACGTAGGAGTCTGAGGCTATCAAGCATCGGCATTTCCTCATCGAATTCGGCAATTGCGTTTTATATTGAAGCAAGAACTTATAGTTTATGCGAGCTAGGACCGCAGCCTACATCAATTAGTTAGGACTTGTAATAATCTACTATATTGGCTATATTTTTATACTATTTTTAACCTCAGGCTCGGACGAAAGGTAAATTCGTTTCCACTTTAACGCAAAATGGAAAAAAAATATATACAACCTCCTTACTGATGGTAGGAGCATAAATTTAAAGGAGAAGAAAAAAACGAAGAATACTAAAAACAAAACAATTGCTATTGCTTTATTTCTGATGCTTTCAATCGGAACTTCAATGATGCTAATACAAAATACTAACGCGCACACACCTCCTTTGGAAATCGTAACCTACGCCTACATCAATGCTGCACCTAATCCTGTGGGCGTCGGTCAGCTCACGAACATAATTATGTGGGTAGACAAGACACCGGGGGGAAGAGGAGCAGCAGCAGCAACAAACGACATACGATGGCATGACTACAAGCTTACCATTACAGATCCTGATGGTGAAACAGAAACAATGACTTGGCCTATCGTTATTGACTCAACATCATCGCAGTACACATCGTATACTCCTGACAAAACTGGTGAGTACACATTAAAGTTTGAGTTTCCTGAACAAGTGTTTACTTGGGATACGCCGTACCAGAACGACACTTATTTAGCCAGCAGCGCAACGACAAAGCTTACTGTGCAGGAAGAACCGGTAACTGCCATAACAAGCTATCCGCTACCCAAGGAGTACTGGGCACGCCCAATATACGGTGAAAACACTGACTGGTGGGCGATCTCGTCAAACTGGCTTGGCACAGGCTCTCCAGAGTTCAAATCCTTCAATTTCGGATACAACGTCGCAATTTCTGGTGCAGTGGGTTCTCAGACTTCCCACGTGATGTGGACTAGACCGCTTCAAACTGGAGGAGTCGTTGGAGATGACGATTTTATCGTTCCAGGCGACACATACTTCGAGGGAACTGCATACTCTCAGAGGTTCACAAATCCCATAATTGTTGCTGGAAAACTAATCTACACGGAGCCTCTAAATTACGGATTTCAAACTGGCGGTCCAACTGTCTGCGTTGACTTGCGTACAGGAGAACTTCTTTGGTCTCGGACTGATGTACCCGTGCTATCATTCGCTTACATATTTTCTTGGCAAGACATTAACTACCACGGAGTTCAGCAACCAACTTTGGTTGCAGCTGGAGGTTGGCGAAGTCCAATACCTTCTGGTATGTGGGTTGGGTACGATGCTGACACAGGAACCTGGCTGTGGAACGCAACTGACGTTCCTTCAGGCGCAAAAGCAATGGGTCCACGAGGAGAATACTTGCAGTATATAATTCAAAACGCAGGCAACACCACAAACCCCGATTATCGCTTGCTTCAGTGGAACTCGTCCAAACTAGGTATAATGCCCGGTCTCTCGACTGGTCAAATTTCAGGTGTGGTCGACGCAAGCGCCCCGGACCGTTATGACTGGAACGTTTCGATACCATGGCGCAACACCATGACTTCAGCACCTAGCGTGGTTGCAGCTTACGGCATGGACATAATGCTTTGCTACGAAGGACTTCTACCTGGAGGCGATTCTCCTTCAGGATTTGGTAGACCAATTAGCGACGCTCCTTACACGTACTTTGCAGTGAATCTCGATGAGTCTAAGGGCGCAGTGGGCTCGGTGCTATGGCGGAAGACATATGACGCCCCAGCAGGTGGCATCACGGTGTTTATATCCGGAGCCGACCCGAAAGCTGGTGTATTCGTCGAAAGCCATAAGGAAACTGGTCAATGGGTAGGATACAACCTCAGAACAGGAAACAGAATGTGGACTACAACCGAAGATATACACGCACTCGACTACTACGGCAACGATTTTGGTGGCTCATCAGTCGCTTACCTTGCTTACGGCAATCTCTACTACAGCGGACACGCAGGAATCTTGTACTGCTACGACACTACGAATGGAAACTTGTTGTGGACTTACGGCAACGGCGGCGAAGGCAACAGCACTTCTGCCGGCGCCCAGATGGCTTACGGTCGTTATCCAACTATGATCGAGGCTATTGGCAACGGAGTGGTCTACACGTCGGTTATTGAGCACACGGTTAACACGCCGATTTACAAGGGTGCAAGAGTGCGAGCTGTAAACGCGACTGACGGTACGGAAATATATACGCTTTCAAACTACGGTTCAAGCTGGACTCAGGCTATTGCAGATGGCTTCACAACCTTCATGAATGGTTACGACAACCAGATTTACAGTGTTGGCAGAGGACCCAGCGCTACTACAGTCATGATCCAAAATGACGTAATTACACACGGAGAAAAAGTGCTAGCTAAAGGTTCAGTGGTGGATATTTCCGCAGGTACTAAACAAGATGAGCAGGCTGCTCGTTTTCCAAGTGGTGTTCCCGCCGTTTCTGACGAGAGCATGAGCGACTGGATGGAGTACGTCTACCAGCAGAGACCTCGCCCAACAGACACAGTTGGCGTCGAAGTTGTCATAAGCGTGCTTGACCCGAACAGCAACTGCTATGAGGTTGGCAGAGCCACCAGCGACGAAAACGGCATGTTCAAAGTTGTGTTTACCCCTGAAGTTCCAGGCGAATACACGGTTTACGCTTCGTTCGAAGGCTCGAAAGGATACTGGCCATCACAGGCTGTAACATTCATAGACGTGGAGGAAGCTCCAGCTGCTACACCAGGGCCAACACCGACACCGGCACCCATGACTGACACGTACGTGTTAGGCATAGGCGCAGGCGCCATAATTGCGATCATAGTGATCGGGATGGTAATCATCCTGATGCTGCGAAAACGATAAGCAAATAGCAACAAAAAAACGCACAAACCAATTTCCCCTTTTTTTAGTTTAGTTCAAAACCACAAATCAAGCATGAAGAGAAGGGCTGAAAAGGACTCTGAACGGAACAAGCAATAGCAGTAGCTGTAGAAAGTGGCTTCTTCTTTCTCCTTAATTTTCTGTCCGTTCAGAGCCTCAGCAAACCCTCATTCACACAATTTAGCACTTATTTTTTGTGGTATCGGCAGTTTTGAGTGTATACTCGATTTTGAATACTCTATGTTGCTTTGATTGTGTGTCTCCCTCCTCCCCCTCCTGGTCCCCTCTCTTTATGTGTATGTATATGGTCAAGGTAGTACGTACTAGAGAAAGAGAGAATGGGCATTTGCATAGGTATGCAAAAGAATTAGCGTGCAAATAAGTAAGCAAAAACATTGGGTGGTTGGATTAAAATTTATCAACAGCTATCCGTGGAATCTTTCCTGATTATAGAAAGCCAAGTTAGGAGAAGTTCTTCCTTGTTTTGTATCATACGTTCCGCTTCTTCTATGTTAGCTTTTGTGAAAAGGTCTAATACCTCCTCGAAGGGCATCGCGGAGAAAAGCACGGGGTGTTTGCAGGTGGCTGTGATGATTCCCTTGTTCTGCAGACTTTTTAAGCAGGGGTAGAGCTGTTGCTTTTGCATTTTTAGAGAATTGCATAGGTCTTTGCCCTTTTGCGATCCTTTTTTTGCCAAGTAAATGTACACCTTGGCATCCGTTCTTGTGAGTCCGAAGCTAGCTAGCGTTCTGATTACCCTTTCTTGGCTCAATCAATTGCACCTTTTTATTGCTTGTCTAGTATGCTGGCAAGTTTTCTTAGAAGTAAAAAAGAGGGAATGTGTGAAAATTCTTTCTATCCCCATTTCGTAATGGTTGCTTAGGCTTTTGGATATTGTGAACGATGACGCATTTATTATTGTTCTAACCTTTTAAACAGTATCCTGTCCACACTAGAGGCATTGACCCTTCGTAGGAAAGCATTAGTGTTTGTCCCTCAAAAGCTCCAAAGCCTTGAAGCACACAATGTATATCGTAATGCACATCTACTCCTGCATAATAATTGCAAATCTTCAACTGTATATTGCCAGCAAATCCGTTATCCGCGCCAGAGTCAAGTGTAGTGTAGCGACGGACAAACATGTCAGTTTTGAAGTTGATCATCTCATCAAAAACTAATGTGACTAATTCAGGAGTAATTGGGTTGCCCCCTATGTTGAGAATGAGCAGGTAAGTTTCTTCACCTCCACGAGCTTGACCGATGTCTCCGTTGGTTTGCCAATATTCAGGAACTTCTGAGTCCCACGGGATAGCCATAGCTGTAGCAGGAACTTTTTGTCCCGCAGTCGGTTCCGCAAGTACAGGAGTTGCCAATACAGCTGCAGCCATAAAGGCTAAAACCATAAACAAGAATTTTCTATTCAATCTCTCTCACCTCCTCTAGACTCAATTTTTCTTCGCCTCCTTAAGAGCGAAATAAAGTATTTATCGCGAACTTCAAATATTCTAGGTGGTAGCAAAAAGCTAATGACCAATTCTAATAAAAGGGAAAAAGCAAGAAGGAGGGGCAGTTGAGTCAGGAAAAGGTGCTCAAGACCCTAGGCGATCTTGGGCTGACAAGGCTAGATTCGAAGATTTACGTCTACCTCGCAAAGAGAGGGCCTCAGAAAGGAAACCAAATATCCAAAGCTCTGAAAATTCAAAAATATCAGCTCTACCGTAGCCTCAAGAAGCTACAGAGTAAAGCAATCGTAAGCGCCACTCTTGAACATCCAGCTCGCTTCTCTGCCGTCTCATTTGAAAAAGTCATAGATTTGTTCATCAGAGCCAAACTTGAAGAGGCAAAAAGCATCCAACACGAAAAAAGTGACCTTCTTTCCACTTGGCAAACCATTCAAGTAGAAGCAACTCCCGAGGTTCCCGCGAGATTTATGGTAATTGAGGGCAGAAACATCATCTACTCAAGGATCAAACAAATGATGAACGAAACGAAGAGCCAATTATCAATAATTTCAACAGTCTCTGGTTTAGCACGTGCTGACCAGTTTGGTCTCCTCGACGCTGGCTTTAGGCATCCACGCCGATCCAAGGTTCAATTTAGGCTTCTGACGCACTTGTCTGAGCAGAATTTGAGAACGATGAAGTCTCTTCTGAATGAAACGCCTAAAACTGGGTTGCGTTTCGAGATTAGAAACCCTAACTTGGGTTTGAGGTTGTTTCCTCGCATGGTCATAAGAGACGGAGAAGAAGTTATGTTTTTCATTACCCCAAAGGTCGATATGGCTCTGTCCGAGCCAGACAAAGTATGCCTCTGGACAAACTGCAACTCCCTTGTCGACTCTTTCTCAGCCATATTTGAAGAGCTATGGCGAAACTCGATGGACATAGAGAGGAAGATTGCTGAGATAGAAACGGGTAAGCCAACGCCGAAAACGTTCGTTATCAGCGATGCAAAGGCAGTCAAGAAAAAGTACGATGAGATACTGCAGTCGGCTAAAGAGGAAATATTATTGTTGACCTCTTCAAAAGGCCTAATCGAACTCGGGAAAAAATTGGCACAGCTTAAAAAATGCAACAAGAAGGGCGTCTCAGTTAAGATTATGGCGCCAGTAGTGAAGGAGAATGTTGATGCAGTGGAGCAACTTTCAAAATTATGTGCAGTTAGGCATGTTCCCATTCACTATTGGGGAACCACTATTGTTGACGGGAAACATCTTTTCCAGTTCAAGACGACTTCTGCAGACCTACAAGAACTTAAGCTGACGCCGCGTTTTAACAAAGCTTACTATACAGACGATGTTGAATGGGTAGAAATGATGAAAACCGCGTTGAATGACATCTGGAGAAGTGCTCAGACCCCTTCAGCTGTCACTTTGGAATCGATGGTCGGACCTTACGGACCCCCTGCTGTTCCCATTCCTAAGCATATGCTGCAAGCAAAAATAATAGATGGTAAGATTATCGACTTTAAGCCGCCTGGAACAATAACTGAAAAAGAGGTGATGAATAAAATAATCTATGCTCAGAAGATTGCCGCAAAAGACCCCGCGAAGGAGGTCTCAAGAATGTACGCTAGCATCGGAATAGCTGCTATTCACCCTCCAGACTATCTCAACTTGCCTGAAATGTTGATTCATATCGACAAAGTCGAGAAACAGTCCACATTTGGAGCAGAAGATGCCCTGACTATCTTCTTATGGCTCGAGACCCCAAGGGGGCATGTTTATGTGCCTGTGGCTACTGTGGGAGACAGCCCACAAGTTCAGCCGATTCGGAGAGCGATGTTTGCCAATACTCCTGCCGGACAGAATGTTCAATTGGTCAAAAAGGATGAACTTCAAGTTCGAGTGCATGGGAACACCATGTTTGCGGGTTGGACGGTACCTATAACGCTTTATCCGCCACCGTACGTGCTTCCTCCTGCGTGTCTTCTGATCGAAGGATATGGCAACGTCAAAACATTGGCAGTCACATTGTTGAATCCCTCAGGTTTCAAGTCAGAGATTGAAGAGAACTATTTTGACGCCTTTGTGACCTTCATGCATTCATCATCAAAGTACTCTGGACCTGGAACAGACGGACTATTTGCAAGAGATTACATAATGATCAAAACTCCCCCACAAACGTGTGGAAAAGCCACAATGCAATCCGAGGAAAAAAACACGGCAGTCTAATCATACTTTTCTTGAGATCAATTCTCTATACGATTATATCCATAACTCTTGGCTATACTCTCGTGGGATCTTTTGCTAGGAAGAAGAGTATGATTGCCGCAGCAACTGACATGCTGCCCAGCGCAAATCCCACGGCTTCATAAGAATCTAATGTCAAGATAAGCAGAACTCCTCCAACCGCTGGTGCTACCATTTTCGCTAGACTTCCAGTAGCGCTATTCAGCGACATCATCGTACCTCGAAATTTCGGAACCTGGGCAAGAGCAAGGCAAAGATACGCCGGAGCTGCTATGGCTGCGAACCATACGTGTAAGACGTCGAAAAACAAAGCCCCCCAAATGTCGGGAATAAGAAAGAAAGTCATCGTGAAGAAGCCCGTGAGGAGAGTGCCTATGACTGCTATTGGTTTTGCTCCGAATCTATTTGTGAGTCGACCGGCAGCAAAGCTTCCGATGATAAAGATTATAATCATACCCATGTTTAGCAAAACCACAGAATCCGTTGACATCGAAAATCGTTGGCGGTAAAAAAGCACAGCAAAGAGTCCGATCTGCACCCCTGCCGTACTGAGTATGCTGCCAGCTAGGCAAGCGGTAGCAGATTTGTCCGTAAAGATCTTATGAAAGCTTTCTTTGCAAGTGGCATTCTTTATGGATGCCCTTAGTGCTTGTGTTTTTGATGGCACAGTTAAGAAGGCTAAGATTAAACCCGCAAGCGAGATTGGCAGTATTTGTAGGATGAAGTTCGAACGCCAGCCAGCGACGTTTGCTATGAACCCTGAGAGGGGGAAATTGATGAGGGCTGTCACCCATAATGCTGTTGCTATGTAGCTTACTGCTTTGGCTCTTTTCTTCGGGGGATAGATATCTCCAAATAGCGTTAGTGCCATTATACTAAATATTATGGTTCCAATTCCCTCCATGGCGAAAAAGATCTGCATAATGACGAAGTCTGGTGCAAGAAAGCATCCTATGGATGAGAAGATGACAAATAGTACTCCTGCTATTATCAAGGGTTTATATCTGAACCGGACAGCTAATATGCCCATCAACAGAGAGAAAACGAATTCACCAGCATAATTGATTGTGGCAAGCTGACTAGCGACGCCCAAGGAAACTTGGAAATTGGCTGCTATTTCCACTGTAAAAAGTGTTAGTATGCCCGATGTTGCGCTTACTGCAGCAGTGGCTGTGATCATTGCTGGAATAAGCAGGTTTGCTCGGTTGCCCTTGTCTGACAACAAAATTCTCTCGCCGCTCATTCAGTAGCGTCTAGAGAGTGCTTAGCATATAAAATTTGCACAATATTCGAATGAAAGGTTTCGCCGGGGTATAAAATAGAAAAGTGCATTTCAGTGTGCGAGAAATGTTTATTTATTTACGACTTGAGCAACACCCCATAAGCAAAATTCTAAAGAAGTAAGAATTGACTGTTAAATCTTATACTAAAATTTCCATGAACACCTAAGTTGCAACTTAACTGTATTAAAATTTAATCTAACTACTGGAGATATCATCCGAAAACCCAAGCGTGCGTGCTAATTTTTCTGCTGGGTTATATTTCGTTTGTGACTTGAAGGATGCGCCCTTCAGTTAGGGCTTGTGCAATTTTTCTTCTTGCGCTTTGCACTAGCCTCCAGATGGTGCCTCTTGAAACACCCATCTCTTTTCCTGCCTGTTCTTGGGAGAACCCTTCGAGGTCAACTAGTCTTAAGGCTTCCATTTCTGCTGGTTCAATTGATATGGCAGAAACAGCCGCCATTGGTTGGGGGATAAATTGATCCACCATAGGGGGAATTGGTATAGTGACTGGTTTAGGGTATCTTCCCCTTCTTCCTCTTCTACATCTTCTGCGTGACATTGCACTCTGCCTTTGTTAAGCATAGCGTAATACTTATATATTTTTGTGCATTATCTAATAATGTAAATTGTGCATAAACACAAAATAGAGGTGAAAGAAAAAAATGCCAAGAGGCGACAGAACAGGACCTTGGGGCGCTGGGTCCATGACGGGAAGAGCAGCAGGCTACTGCGCAGGCTATGCAGTTCCCGGGTACATGAACCCACGATTTGGATACGGCAGAGGTTACGGTAGAGGATGGGGAAGAGGATTAGGCAGAGGACGGGG
>Ga0209427_10005429_pt1 | contig 14627 bp, 11 predicted proteins | sample DeeMarSWOR136_30_FD_187465 | JGI IMG/M metagenome (GOLD analysis project Ga0209427, IMG submission 187465) | Marine sediment microbial communities from White Oak River estuary, North Carolina - WOR-1-36_30 (SPAdes) (version 2) | ecosystem: Environmental > Aquatic > Marine > Intertidal zone >...
TCGCCAGTGAACCATCTTCACCAAATACTGTTTCCTGTGGTGAAATCAATATGGACATGGCTGATGAAACGGTGACCGTGAGGGGAATGGTAGTCTCGGTACGCCAGGCCCACACTAAAGATAATCGCCCCTTTGTTGTTGCCTCAATTGAGGACCTGGATGCCAGTATCGAGGTCATCGCCTGGCCCAGACTCTACGAGAGCACACAAGGGCTATGGCAGGAGGGCAATATTCTTAGCATCAAGGGTATAGTAAAGGTCAGGAACGGGGAAGCGCAATTAAACTGTCAAGAGGCGATGCTACTCCCTATGAGGCAAGAAGTGCTAAAGGAACCCCAGCGCCGTCATGTCATGATAGATATCAACCAGTCAGACGATGCAGACAAAGACATCGAATGCCTCCATAGAATTGTGGATATCCTCAGGAGTCATCCCGGACAGGATAGAGTTTCTCTTGTAGTTGTCAGCGACTGCGAAATAACCAGCCTAGAGATGCCCGACATAACAGTAAATTATTGCCCCGAATTAGCTAGAGAATTGAGCGATATAGTGGGCGAAAGCAACTTCAGGCTTGCCTGAACACGAGGTCAACTCTATTTTTCTCCATGTGCCCCACCTCGCTAAATTCCAAGTCCCAAAATCCAAGCTCTAAACGCCGATTTTTCCGACATTGAAACTGTGTCAACTACACACACTGTTCTAGTTCAGATAGATGGGTGATACTTTATATGTTTTTAACGTTGGGTAATAACCTCCTGTGTCATTGCGAGTCCCGACTTGTCGGGGCGTGGCAATCTCATAACTCATCATACAGGTCACACCATTCTCTATTTGTACTATCAATCAACCGAATCTTCTTCTGCCTTGAGCCAGCCTTTATTTGCTTCTCCCTTAAAATGGCATTTTCTATGTCCTCAAATACCTCGTAATATACCAGTTTGACAATGTTGTATTTCTTGGTGAATCCGTCAGCCAGTTTTGCCTTGTGCTCGTAGACTCTCTTTATTAAATCTTTGGTCACACCCCCGTAAAGCACGGTGTTCCTGATGTTGGTCATTATGTAGACATAGTATTGCTTAGTCATCATCCGTATTATACTAGAGATTGCTTCGTCGCCCCGATGAATCGAGGATCCTCGCAATGACAAAAAAGAAATGTCACTAATCATTATGAAAGAGTACGTGGACTTGACAAAGCCGTGCTGGTGGTGTTTAATTATATTGGAGGACGAGTGGTGAGGAAAAAATCTGAGGCGTGTAGATGATGAGGCAACAGTTAAAGCGACAAAAAGTATCGGAGATGGTCGACACGTCGAGTTTCCAACTAGCTCTTTGGTCTCACCCTGCCCGGCTTGCTCCGGCGAGCAACAAGAAATTATTTGCCCAATTTATTCAACAATAGAATCCTGCTGAATCATGTAACTACAGAAACCTGGAGACCAGAAGCAGAAAGGAGGTGGTTTTATCGGTATAGTATAGAAAGACTAAGTTGCTGGAAGCGACTGGTGGTCGACCGGTTTCCTCCAGCTCTGAAGGTTAGCTCCGATGAAATCGGAGCGACTACCAAAATCAAGAAGGAGGTTGAGACATAATGAAAAAGATTGCTTTTCTGATTATCGCCAGCCTTCTGGTGATAGGGTTGGTCCTACCGGGCTGTGCTGGTGATGGGGATGGAGACGGGGATGGAGTAGAATTCGACCAGTTTATCAAATTCGCTGTCGCCGGGCCAATGAATGATGTACAGGGTGAAGCCCACTGGGCAGGCGCTGAAATGGCACGCGATGCAATCAATGACGGTGGTGGGGTAGATGTCGGCGGTACCATCTACGGCATCGAGCTGGTCCAGGTGGACACCAACGAAGTCGCAGGCACTCCTGCCGAGGGCATTACCGCCCTTGAGGCTGTCATAGACGACGTGGACTTTGTTGTCGGCGGTTTCCGGACAGAAAGTGTTGTGGCCTATCGAGAGGTGGCCATGGATGCGCAGAAGATATTCATGAACTGCGGTGCTGCCACAGGAGCCCTGCAATACTCGGTAGTCGATGATTATGACGCCTACAAATACTGGTTCAAAATCACCCCATTCAATTCGGCCTTTCTAGTCCAGGCCCTTTTCGGAATGACAGTAACCGTAGGTGGTCTATTTAAGGATGCACTGGTAGCTATGGGGGATGGCGTGCTGGACGACTATGAGGTTGGCGAGGGCGACAAGCTGAAAGTGGCCGTAGTCATAGAGAACCTGGCATGGATGGACGCAATGGTGGATACGGCCGCACTTTATCTACCCGTTTTGGGCTTTACTCATGTCGGCACCTGGCGACCTTCTGCCACAGCCACCGACTTAACCACCGAGCTGACAGCCATAGCAGACGAACACCCTCACATTATCTTTACCGCAATTTCCGGGCCGATGGGCCTTACCCTTTCTAAGCAGCGTGCCGAGCTGGGAATACCAGCTCTGACGATAGGCATTAATGTAGAAGTCCAAGCGAAAGGTGCCTGGGCCGCTACCAACCAGGGATGTAATTATGACATTCTCCTGGACAACTTCGCAGAGGACGTAGCGATAACCTCAAAGACGCTAGCCTGGTTTGACGCTTATGTGGCCAAGACCGGGGAATACCCGATCTATAACGCGGTTACCTACGATGCCATCAATGTCATCAAGAAGGCCATTGAAACGACGGACTCACTCGACACCGATGGCATTATCTCCTACCTGGAAACAACCCCTTATACAGAAGGCGTAGCTTCTACCAAGACGGCAGTTTATCCTATGCCAGGCGTTGACCTAGGAGATGGAGAATATGCACTCTCCGAGGAACAGGTACTCGCCCTGTATCCTCATATCACGACCGGTTATAGAGACGTAGTGCTGGGCTGGCTTACGGGTTATCGCCAGGACCATTGGCTAGTTTCGGCTAGCGAGTCAGTTGGAGCACACTATGCTCATGACCTGGTCTTTGGTCCTGGTTATGCAACTGCCATAGGCTCCCAGTGGCAAGACGGCCGTAAGGTGGGCGTCTGGCCAATTGACCTCGGACCTGACAACGACCAGACAAAGACTACCAAGTACGGTAACTTTAACTTCGAGTATCCGGGCACAGTGGACGTATACCTGCCTACCGAATGGTTCGCGGAGTAAGAGTCGAGTAACCGGAGCGAGGGCAGTAGCCCGCTGAAAGAACTGGCTGTGACCCCGGGGTAGTCCGGGGCCACAGCTCTTTTTCCAAAATTCCAAGCCGCCTTGCGAGAAGGGAGCTTCCTCGCTTATACTTAGAAACAAACTCTGCAACCACCTGAGATTGCCGCGCACCTTTCAGGTGCTCGCAACGACATACACACTTTCGTCATTGCGAGGAGCCGAAGGCGACGAAACAATCTCAATGGGGGCAGGGAATTGTGACGCTTCATTCGCCAAGACAAGAAGAAGCTTAATTAAGTTTCGGAAAGAATTAGAAAATTGAAAAACCCTTGACAGGGCAGGTGATGTGATATATAGTATCCGACAATTGCATAGAAGGTGAAAAAAATTGAAAATGCCCAAATTTAAACGGACGGTTGTAATCAGACAATGTAATGGCGAGGTTTATCCCCGCCTTATTTTTAACTCCCCTTCTATCATTGCGTACTAAGTGAATGAATATCGACGATAAAGCTATTGGTGGAGATTGCTTCGTCCCGATAAATCGGGACTCGCAATGACATATGGAGGGGGATTAAACGTACCATGATTGAGCGAATCATCATTGGGACGCTGGTGACAGGAGGTGTGTATGCCCTCCTGGCATCAGGCTTTTCTCTTATCTTCGGCATGGCTCATATTATTAACCTGGCTCAGACGGCATTTTATATGCTGGCAGCCTACGGCATGTACTTATTTACCCAGCAGATTGGACTGGGCGTCATTGAATCAATAGTCATAACCATTGTCGCCACTACCTTGCTTGGCATATTATGCTACAGGTTGCTTATTAACCGGATCCGCCAGCACTTAGTGGCTGTACTGCTGATAACCATCGCCTTAGCCCTCTTGTTCGAGCAGCTTATGTTATTGTTTTACGGTGCTCACTATCTGTCAACTCCCTACCTTATCGGTGGATTCACGGAGATATTGGGGGTCAGAGTCCTCAACCAGCATCTGCTGACACTGGGTATAGTGGCGGTGGTCATTATCGTAGTGTGGCTGCTTTTGTCAAAGACAAAACTAGGCATTGCTATCAGAGCGACGGCACAGGATGCCGAGGTTGCCAACCTGATGGGGATAAGCGTTCCCCGGACACTGCTGCTAACCATGGGTATAGCGACAGCCCTGGCAGCAGTGGCCGGCATTGCAGTGGCACCATTGTGGACAATCTATCCTTACATGTGGACATCTCCATTGATGATGGTCATGGTAATTGTGATACTTGGGGGTTTGGGAAATATCAAGGGGAGTTTCATCGGGGCTTTCATTATTGCCCTGGTCGAGGTACTGGTCGTCTCTCTACTACCCTCCGGATCTTTTCTGAAGATGGTGTTTGCAATGCTGGTTATGGTCATAGTGCTCGTGGTGAGACCGGGGGGACTGTTCGGCATAGTTTTCGAAGAGGAGAGATTATAAATTGTTAAGACGGCTGCTCAACGATTTCCGGTGGGGTGTGATACCAGTTCCCGGACGGCTTCTCGCTATTATTTTCTTTGTCTTCCTCTTTATTTTCCCGCTCATTGTGCAAGGTTCCTATTATGTGCGCATTTTTACCTTCGCCAGCATATTCGCTATTTTTGCCGCTAGCTGGGACCTGTTATCTGGCTATAGCGGCCAGGCAAATTTCGGGCATGCCCTATTCTTCGGCGTGGCCAGCTACGGCTCGGCATTGCTGTACAAGTATCTTGGTTGGACACCGGCGGTAACAATACCAATCGGGGCCCTGGCCGGCACATTGGCTGGAGTAATAACATGTATCCCGGCTCTGAGGCTGAGAGGACCCTACCTGTCGCTGCTAACGATGGCCTTTCCTCTCATGCTGCTGGGATTAATCTTCGCTTTCAAGAATGTTACCGGCGGTGAATATGGCATAAGCGGGCTTCCTCGTCTCGCTGATTCGGTGAGCAAGGAATATTATATATGTTTGCTGGTAATGACCGTGTCGGTGCTCATAATGTGGAAGCTCACCGATGCCGGGAGCAAGTATGTCAGGACCGGTCTTATTTTGCATGCCATCCGGGAAGACGAAATTGCTGCTCGTGCCACGGGAATAAATACCGTAAGATACAAGATACTGGCTTTTGCCGTCGGTGGTCTTTTCGCCGGGATTGCCGGTGCCTTATACGCCCATGTCATAAGGGTAGCCGGCCCCTCTTCCCTCGCCATATTGATGTCCTTTCAGGCGATAATATGGGTAGTATTTGGCGGTATTGTTAGTATTTACGGAGCAGTTGTCGGTGTCTATACTCTCTATCCGCTAGTGGAGCTTTTACGTAAGACTCCTATTAGTCAGTACCGGCTTCTCATTCTGCCTGTTATAGTGATATTGATACTGCTTTTCATGCCCGAAGGGATTGCCGTGTGGATACGGGATAAGATTGAGCGGGAGTGTCCGCGCTGCAAGCTAACTAATGCCGCCTGGCGCCGGGAGTGCCGGGCCTGCAGTGCCTCTCTACGCTAAAAAGGGAGGCAACTCCATTCTTCTCCACTCCCATGTGGTTGCAGGTGAATCGAACCAATCCCATGTCCCCCAGAGATTGCTTCGTCCCGATAAATCGGGACTCACAATGATAGAAAGTGGGACACCTGATTTATCAGGCTGTCGTGGTCGTGTCAATCTTCCGATTACAGGCCCAGGTAAGTCTTCCTGATAGTCTCGTCGCTGAGCAATTCCTGAGCTGTTCCATGGGCAATGATGTGCCCCCTCGACATGACATAGTTCCTCTTTGAGAGGTCGAAAGCAAAGCTGATATCCTGCTCAGCCAGTAGTATAGTAACTCCCAGTTCGCGATAAATCTCCTCCACACGTCTGAACAGGTCCTCTTTTATCTTTGGAGCCAGCCCACTTGACGGTTCATCAACCAGCATCATTTTGGGACGGCGCATCAGTGAGCGACCAACAGCCAGCATCTGCCGTTCCCCGCCAGATAAAGTCCCTGATAGCTGTTTTTCCCTCTCTTTCAGTCTGGGAAACAGCTCATAAACTTTGGCCAGGCTCTCATCAACTTTTTTCCTATCCTGGGACAGGTAAGCTCCAGTGATCAGATTATCCCTGACCGTCATCTCGGCGAAAGGTCGGCCCATTTGCGGGCAAAGCTGGAGACCTCTCTTGGCGATTTCAAATGCTGCCAGCTTCTCAATTCTTTCCCCTTCAAATTCTACGCTGCCCTCAAAGGTTATATCCTCCATCCTGGTGCCTTTGAGGACTTCCTTGTCCCAGTTTATCAAACCGGCGATAGCGCGGAGGAGTGTAGTCTTACCAGCGCCATTGGGACCGACAAGCCCGACCAATTCTCCCTTTTCCACCGCCAGGCTGGCTTCATCCAGAACGGTGGCTGTATCATAGCGGACAGTGACATTTTTTACCTCAAGCAATGAGCACCTCCTTGCCGGTATAGGCTTCGATTACTGTGGGGTTTTTGACTATTTCTTCCGGGGTACCCTGGGCAATGATTTCTCCAAAATTGATGACAACCACCCGGTCAACTATTTTCATGAGCTCACTCAGCTTGTGCTCGATTATCAGCATAGCCGGTCCTTCGCTATGAAGCCTGCCAAAACGGCCTCCTTTATGTAATCTTTTCATGGATTTAGCGACAAGCTCTGTTTCGACAGGATTAAGTCCACCGAAGGGTTCATCCAGGATAAGAAGCTCGGGATCGGTAGCAATAGCCCTGGCTACTTCCAGCCGTTTCAAGTCTCCGTGAGATAAGGTCGAGGCTGGCTCACGAGCCCGGTCGGCGATGCCTACGAACTCCAGAGCGTCCAGCGCTTTCACCTCGGTGCCCTTGACCCATTCACCTCTCTTGGTTATCCGCGGGCAGAGGCAACCAACCATGACATTGGCGATAATAGGGAGGCGGCGGAATGGCTTAACCACCTGGAAAGTCCCTACCACGCCTTTCTGGACGACTTTCCAAGGACGCCAGCCAGTTATGTCCTCACCCTTGAATCGGACCTTTCCGGACTCGGGTTTAAATATACCAATTATGCACCGTACAAGGGTGGTCTTCCCGGAACCATTGGGCCCAATCAGGCCCACGATTTCGTCCCTCTCTATCTGAAAGCTAACATCGTTAACAGCAACCAGTCCACCAAAACGCTTGGTCAATTTCTCTACTTCAAAAAATGGCGCCATTCTATTGCTCCTCCTCTCTCAACTCACGGCGTGATACCTTGCCAATATCTGTTTTGGGCACCTCTCCTCGGAACTCCACTATCTTGGGTACCATGTAGGCAGCAAGCTTTCCAGCACAATACTTCATAATTTCTTCTTCCGACACTCTCCCCCTGGCTTCCGACTCAAGAACGACGATAGCTTTAACCTTCTCGCCAACCTCGGGGTCGGGGACGCCGATGACGCCGGCTTCTCTGACCTGTGGATGAGCAGCCAGCACTTCCTCTACCTCTCTGGCAAATACTTGCAGACCCTTGTATTTAATCATATCTTTCTTCCTGTCGTAGAAATAGAAATAGCCCTCTTCATCCATCCTGGCCAGGTCACCTGTGCGCAGCCAGGTCTCGCCGTCGATTTCCAAAAACACTTCCCTAGTTGCTTCCGGTTTCCCCCAGTATCCCGCGAAGACATTTGGTCCTTTGAATACCATTTCGCCTGTTTCCCCAATGGGAAGGAACTTGGTGCCTTCCGCCTCAATTATGCCCGCCACGGTACCGGGCATAGGCACACCGAATGAACCGATTTTCGCCCTGCCATAGGGATTGAGAACACCGACCGAGGTCGTCTCGGTCATTCCCCAGCCCTCGTGGATTCTGGCACCAGTTCGCTTTTCCCAACCCTGGGCAGTGTCCTCAAGAAGAGCATCGGCACCGGAGATGATAACTTTTATCCGTTTCCAGTTTACTCTGTTAGTCTTTTCATAGTCCCTGAGATATTCATACAGGGAAGGAACACCATAGAAAATAGTCCCTTTGTAATTCTCTACTGCACCCATAATATCATCAGGATCAGGAGTGGTGATTAGTATTGAAGTGTAGCCCTCGGTCAATCCTTCCATCATGACCACTGCTTGACCGTAGATGTGGTAGAAAGGCAAATAGGCTATTACGGTTTCCTTCCCTTCCTGGACGACATCACCCAAGAATTTATTGGCGAGCTGTCGGGCGGCGGCAAAATTGTAATGAGTTACCACAGCGCCCTTGGGCTTCCCGGTTGTCCCTCCAGTGTAGGGAAGAGTTACTATGTCCTCTCTAACATTGAACTCAATTTTGGGTGGATCGGGGGTATATTTCTTAAGCAAATCCTGGAAGCGATAGAATCCCTCCCTTTCAAACAGTTCAACAGGAGGGGCAGCCATTTTCTGATATACAGCCCGGAGCACAGTGCTACCCATAAATCTTTTCAATGTAGGCAGGTATTCGCTTATGCTGGTCAGGATGACAGCATCCAGCTTGACTCCGCTCTTTTCCACGTTATCATAAAGAATATCCAGGCAAACAATCATTCGCGCCCCGCTATCTTCAAGCTGGTACTTGATTTCGGGGCCGACATAGACAGGGCTGATTGCAGTTAAGGTAGCTCCGGCTTTCAGGGCTCCGAAATAAGCTACGATGAACTGAGGCGAATTAAGTAGCAGTAGGGCAATTCTATCTCCTTTCTTGACCCCCAAGTCATGTAGCGCCGTGGCAAACCTGTCAACCTGGTCTCTAATCTCGCCGTAGCTCATTTTTCTACCATAGAATACTATAGCGGTCTTATCTTTCCATTTTTCTGTACTCTCATTAAAGGTGTCCACCACGGACTTTTCTTCAACTGTAATATCCTTTGGTACACCTTCCAGATACCATTTTGTCCATGGCCTGGCTTCATATAAGGCTTTGTTTTTATCCTGTGTCATTGTGCTACCTCCATTGCATTATGGGTTTTATTCATGGCTGAGCATAATAAATATTTATTAAGCGCTTCTCAAATTCATACTAATCTTAACATATTTTGTTAATCTTTCAAACCTTGTTTCGTTGCGAACATCTTAATTTCCTTTATCGTTGCGAGCGAAGCAATTCTTCAGGGCGAGGCTTGCAAAGTCAATCAAAGTAATCTTATTAGAGAGATAGAGTTGCCCCATTTTGGTTTAGACACGCTACCGTCTATCTGGTCTCGTCGAGCGGGTTAAACATCAGCTTGGAAAGTATTGCACAGTAGCGTCGGGGATGACTACTACCCTGGCTGCGCCGGGATAAGCCATCTTCAGCTTTTTCAGCACGTCATCCCATGTCTTGAGCCAAATGATAGCCTCCGGTGGGGCTAGCCAATCAGCTCCGGCTCGGTCAATATGGGGGGTAAAGACCATCAATCTGTTGACACGGGAGGGTAAACGGCTTCTTGGCTGCCAGAGACGGCCACCGATGCTCTTGCCAAAACTCCTCATAACATAGTGTGTTACCTGTCCCTCCGGAGTGTTAGCGAGAATAACCAGGTCGCCGCCATTTTCACGGATTAACCTGGCACCCACTGGTATCGCCAGCCCAGCCTCATTAGCCTTGGAGTAGGCATTAGCGATGACAATATCAGCTCCATCGACAGGCTCGGTGGCGTAGAACTCCCGGGCTACGCGCACCCCTTCGGTATGAACCGCCGCCACCTCGCCGACAAAGAGGGCGGCAATCTCACGTCTCAGGTTGACGATGGCGTCTATTTTGATATCCAAACCGGCCAGTCTGGCAGCCTCATTTACGTCCAGGTGGATGATATTGTTATCAAAGTGGCCCAAACCTATCGAATCACGCTGCCCCGACTCAATAGCCCGTTGCATGAGCGGGCCGTGATTGGCTTCAATGGTGTCTATGGAGGCCACCCCGGGAAGAATAATCTTACCCCCACCACCAAACCCCGTAAAGGGGTGAGGAACAATACAGCCGATACCAATCTTCAGGTCACAGCTCATTACCTCAGCGTTGACGGAAACAGGTGTCCCCCAACTTGTAGTACCGACAAATTTGCAGTTTTCATAGGGATTATGATTATAGACGGGATATTTCTCGGCCACAGACTCACCCAGCTTCTTACGGAAGTCGATATGATTATGCGCTCCATGGGCACCAAGGGCAACGATGAACCTGATATTCTCATCAGTAACGCCAGCCTCTCTCAACTCTGCTAGAACATAGGGGACAATTTGAGCCACTGGGGTTGGTCTGGTCATATCATCGAAGATGATGGCTACGTCTTTAACGCCCCTGGCCAATTCTCTAATCCTCTTACTGCCTACCGGATGTTCAAAGGCATTCCTGAGTTCTTGTTCACTCAGGACAGGCCAATCATGACCCCGCATGTGACACACCTCGATCTCCCAGGAAGATGGGAACCGGAGTTCAAGCTCGGTATCCCCATACCAAGCCAGCTGGGGCAACCAAACACTATTAGACTGAGACATCAGAGCAATCTCACCTTCATGGCATATCTAGTTCGCACCGCTGTAGCTCTCCCGAAATCCTAGCTTATACTATATCACCCCTACATGGTCAAGCATACTAGGCGGGTAACTCCATTTTCTTCTGACTCTACACCGTTTCCAGGCTCGCGAAGTAAGTCTTCGCAACCTTGCTTTCTTTCATAACTGCCAGGCACCCCCTGCTGTCGGTGCGAGTCCCGACAAGTCGGGGCTGAGCAATCTTAATAGTACAGCATGGGGGAAATAATAGAGTTGACCCCATTTCATTCGAGCAAGGCCTTTCTGCCAATAACCTTATGCCCAACATACCACCTCTGGATAGCTTTAACTACCTCGTCCGGGCGATTCAGGACTCTTAAAAGGTCGAAATCATGCTCAGAGACATACTTACGAGACAAGACGGTATTCCGCAGCCAATCCAGAAATCCATGCCAAAATTCGCTGTTGAACAATATTATGGGAAAGGGTTTTATTTTGTGGGTCTGCATCAGGGTTAGTACCTCTGTCAATTCATCAAGTGTGCCTAAGCCACCCGGCATTATAACAAAGGCAACGGCATACTTCACCAACATGACTTTACGAGTAAAGAAGTGATTGAACGTTATCGACCTTGTAGCGTAGGCATTACAGGCCTGTTCTTCGGGAAGGGAGATATTCAGCCCGACCGATTTAACCCCGGCTTTCTGTGCACCTTTGTTGGCGGCCTCCATTACGCCCGGTCCACCACCAGTTACAATTGAGAAGCCCAACTGCCCGAGCCGATAGGCTATTTCTTCTGTCTCCGCATATAGTTTATCATCCATTCCCAATCTTGCCGAACCATATATGGTCACTGCTGGCTCGATACCGGCGAGGTTATCAAAGCCCTCAACAAATTCGCCTATAATACGAAACATTCGCCAGGATTCTTCCTTGGCCAGTTCATTTATCTCATATTCGTACGGCATATCTCCCTCCCTTAAAAAGCACACATAGCATCCAAATCAGCCGAGTAGACCGGCTGGTGCGGCCTTGACTTTGCATTTTATCACCGCTTGCTTTCTGCGGGCAAATTGTTGGGTCAACTCCATTTTCCTTCGCCTTTATGTTGTTGCCGGACTAGCAAAGTCAACCGAAGTAATCTCAATGGGAAAATAAGGTTTTCAATTTCCATGATGCAAAATAATAGTTATTGCTGACTTGATTTTCCTTCTCAATGCAGGATATAATTCGTCGCTTGGAAATGAAAGTTGCCATTAGTGGTAAAGGGGGAGTCGGTAAAACAATGTTAGCCTCCCTCCTTTCTGCTATATTTACCCAGTTTGGTTACTCTGTTCTGGCCATAGATGCCGACCCAAATGCTACCCTGGCACCTGCTCTCGGCTTTCCCCACCCCGAGAAGATAACCCCTATATCTGAGATGGGAGACCTGATTGAAGAAAGGACAGGGGCGCGTCCTGGCCAGGCAGCACCTTACTTCAAATTAAACCCCAGGGTTGATGATATACCAGAAAAGTACTGGGTGGAGCATAATGGAATAAAACTAATGGTGATGGGACGGCTAAAGAAGGGCGGGAGTGGTTGTTATTGTCCCGAAAATGCCTTACTGGAAGCTTTGGTTGCCCACATACTCCTGCGAAGGGATGAAGTAGTTATAATAGATATGGAGGCCGGGATCGAGCATCTGGGGCGGGCGACAGCGAGAGCCGTGGACAAGATGATTATTGTGGTGGAGCCAGGTAAGGCAAGTATCGATACAGCCTACAGGATAAGAGAGCTGGCTAAAGACATAGGTTTGGAAAACATCGTGGTTGTAGCTAACAAAATTCGCAGTGAGCAGGACAGGGATCTTCTTGTTTCCCTCATGCCAGATTTTGAATATCTGGGCTTTATTCCCTACGACCAGAGCATCATAGAGGCTGGCCTTGGTAATTTCCCTCTCATCAATGCAAGTCCAAAGGTCATCAGCCAAGTGCAGGATATTGCGACCCACCTTGGTGCTGTTAAGTCGGAAAATATCGGTAAACCGATAAATTGAGATTTAAGAAAGAAGGAGGTTTAGATGACGGCAAAGATAATTTCGGGAAATGAAGTAGCCAAGGAGATAAGGGCTGAATTAAAAGATCGCGTATCCAAACTCAAGGAACAAGGAGTAACGCCGGGCTTGGTCATGATTCGTGTGGGAGAGGACCCGGCATCCGTTTCCTACGTCTCGGGCAAGGAAAAGGCAGCGGAGGAGATAGGCGTATGGTCCCAAACCATTGTCCTGCCTGAGAGCGCCTCGGAGGAGGAACTTCTGTCCAAAGTGGAGGAAATGAACAAAGCAGAGCATGTTGATGGCATACTGGTCCAATTGCCATTACCAAAACACATCAATGCGGATAAAGTACTAAATCTTATCGACCCGGCTAAAGACGTAGATGGCTTCCATCCTGTAAATGTGGGCAAGATGCTCATCGGTGACCCCTATTTCATGCCCTGCACACCGCATGGCGCAGTGGAATTGATGATCCGCAGTGGCAACCCCCCTGAAGGCAAACACGTGGTCATATGCGGTCGAAGTAACATAGTAGGCAAGCCTCTTATGGCCATGCTGGTACAAAAAACCAAGCGTGCCAATGCCACTGTGACCGTCGTCCACACCGGTACCAAAAACATGGCTGAAATCACCAGACAGGCGGATATCTTGGTTGCCGCAATGGGCTCTCCGGAAGTTATTAAACCAGACATGGTAAAAGAGGGAGCAGTTGTTATTGACGTCGGTGTAAACCGGGTGGGATGGAAACCTAGTAAGAAGGACCCCAGCAAACAGGTCGCTGACCTCAGGGGGGACGTAGAGTTCGAGACGGTCAAAGAAAAGGCCAGCGCTATTACCCCGGTGCCTGGAGGGGTTGGCCCCATGACTATCACCATGCTCATGGTCAACACGGTAGTAGCGGCCGAACGAAGGGCCGAGCGTAAGAGAAAATAATAAATCACAAAGGAGGTAATCATGGCTTACGATGCAACAAAACTGAAGGATTGGCAGATTGCTGAAGCTGCCGAAGAGAACATGCCGACCCCTGATGACTGGCGAGAAAGACTGAACTTGCAGAAGGATGAGATTATTCCTTACGGGAAACTGTGCAGGCTCGACTTTATGAAGATTATCGAGCGCCTCAAGGATAAGCCGGACGGCAAGTATGTTGAGGTAACTGCCATAACCCCGACACCTCTGGGAGAGGGGAAAACGACGACTACCATGGGCATTTTGGAAGGTATGGGAAAGCGGGGTAAGAATGTGGGTGGATGTATACGCCAGCCCTCCGGTGGTCCGACTATGAACATCAAGGGTACTGCTGCTGGCGGTGGCAATGCGCTGCTTATTCCTATGACGGAATTCTCTATGGGGCTTACCGGCGACATTAACGACATCATGAATGCTCACAATCTGGCTATGGTGGCGCTTACCTCCAGGATGCAGCATGAGCGTAACTATAATGACGAACAGCTAGCCAAGCGCACAAAAATGCGCCGACTGAACGTGGATCCCACCAGAGTGGAGATGGGCTGGATCCTGGACTTCTGCGCCCAGAGCCTCAGGAATATCGTAATAGGCCTCGGTGGTCGCATGGATGGATATACAATGCAGTCCAGGTTTGGTATCGCCGTGAGCTCGGAGCTTATGGCTATGTTATCTATTGTAACCGACCTGGCGGACCTGCGCAAAAGAATGGATGAGATTACAGTCGCTTTTGACAGAGAGGGCAATCCTGTTACCACCAAAGACCTAGAAGTGGGAGGTGCCATGACCGCCTGGATGCGCAACACAATCAACCCCACAATGATGTGTACGGTGGAATATCAGCCTTGTATGGTTCATGCAGGGCCTTTTGCTAATATCGCTGTGGGGCAGTCTTCCATCATCGGTGACCGCATCGGGCTGAAGATGTTCGATTACCATGTTACCGAGAGTGGCTTTGCCGCAGACATCGGTTTCGAAAAGTTCTGGAATGTCAAGTGTCGCTATAGTGGTCTCAAGCCGCATGTGTCGGTACTTACCACCACCATCAGG
>Ga0209427_10005430_pt1 | contig 14626 bp, 8 predicted proteins | sample DeeMarSWOR136_30_FD_187465 | JGI IMG/M metagenome (GOLD analysis project Ga0209427, IMG submission 187465) | Marine sediment microbial communities from White Oak River estuary, North Carolina - WOR-1-36_30 (SPAdes) (version 2) | ecosystem: Environmental > Aquatic > Marine > Intertidal zone >...
GATGATTTAAACACCTCGAGCACAATAGCTTCATTGCTATTGAGTCTCTGAAATCTCGTTTTCTCCGGAAAGCCCAATTTAACGTTAGCGATATCACCCAGGACCAAATGGGTACCCTGTATCGGAACCTGGGCAATTTCTTCAACTGTTTGAAATTCACCCATCGCTCTCACAGTGTACTTGCGTCCGCCATCGATTACCCAACCACCTGAAGTGTTTACATTATTTGTACGTAAACTGCGACTCAAATCGTATACATCGATATGATGCGCTCGCATGCGTTCAAAATCGAGTTCCACCAGCACATGACGCTCATCTAAGCCTCCAATTTCGATATTAGCGACGCCATCGATTCGTTGAATACGTGGAACGATAATCTTATTAACAATATCAGAGAGTTCATCAACAGGTCCTTCCCAGGCAAGACTAAATTCAATCACCGGCCAGTCGGTAGATTGCCAGCGCCTGAGATATATCCGCTCTACATCATCCGGCAATTGAGGCCGTACGCGGTCAAGACGATCTCGCACAGCAACAGCAGCCAGACCCATATCGATGCCATCGACAAACTCCACCTCAATTCTGCTACCATCGGATGATGAAGTAGAACTGATATTTTCAAGATGCGGAAGTGTACCCATGATCTCTTCGATGGGACGAGTTATCAGTCTTTCCACTTCCTCAGGGGAAGAAGAAACATATGGCACATTAATATCCACATCATCCGAAGAGAAATTTGGCAAGAATGCAAGCGGTAACCTCTGCAGAGCCAAAATTCCAAGAACAATAATGCTTAGTATGGCCATAAGCATGGTAATTGGCTTTCTTACCGAGAATTCTGATAGATTCATAGGTTAAATCCTTTCATCTGAGCAGCGTAATTTTTCAGAGATCATTTGACTCCTCACCGGCGCGAGTAATTGCGGTATCCTGATCCGGAATTCTAATCGGCAATCCTTCGCGCAAACCATCCTGGCCTGCAATTACTACAAGATCTCCTTCCTGCAGGCCTGATAGTACTTCTACATTTTCTCCGGAAGTAAAACCGACCTGTAGATTAACCTTGTGTGCTTTTGCATCTTTGTAGATGTAAACTTGATCCCTGTCGCTCTCAATTATCAAGGCTTTCTTTTGTATAATTAAAGCGTTTATATGTGTGTCGGTGGTGATGAAAACCGATGCAAACATACCCGGTTTCAATTTCCCTTTGTCATCTTCAATATCAATCGTTACCTTGGAGGTACCGCTGGAAGGATCGACCACGGGGCTGACCATTTTTACCTCACCGGAAAATTCCAGGCCAGGTTCGGCTTCGATGGTAATTTTCGCACCCTGCCCTTCAAATATCCGGCCGATATCTTTCTCTGGAACATATATTTTAGCGCGCAAGGGATTAAAATCAGCAATTATAAAGAGCGACTGGTTTACATTTACCCGTTGCCCCAGCTCAATGTTTCTGGCTGTTACAACACCATTAAAAGGTGCGCGGATACTGGTATATTCCAGCTGCAGGCGAGCCGCTTCGTGTGCGGCCTTTGAACTCTCATACTGTAAACGTGTGGTCTCATAGTTTTCTTCGGCAATGAGATTTTTCTCCAACATATTCTGCGCACGCTCAAGCATCGCCTTGTCGGTTTCCATGCTCGCTCTGGTCTGCATGAAATCGATGCGTAATTCCGCTTCATCCAACTTGGCCAGCAAATCTCCTTCCTTTACCCTCATTCCCTCTTCAGCAGGGAGTTTTATCACCTGTCCTGACACTTTCGCCAAGATATCCACCTGGCGCTCTGCCTCGATTGTTGTGGTCTGCATTAAAAACAAAGAAATTTCACCCCTTTTTACTGGCGCCACCTGGACAGGTATGGCAGCAGAAAGCTGAGAATCTCTTCCGGCAGACATACGCCCTTCGCCTGGATTATTGCCACTTGCTTGCTTGTCTCCACACCCTGATGAAACAATGCCGATGACTAAAAATACGCAAGCTCCGAAAAAACAATCTCTTATCAGCCGACTGAAGGTATGATGCACCGCTATACGATGGCCTTTAGTCTCTGGTTTAGTTTGATTCTCGCTCTGGGTTAATAATAAATTACACATAGATCTCTCCATTATTCCTTTCGCATATGAAAATATATTTATTTAAAGTCAAGTATTATAATGTATAAAAACATTGATCTTCTACTAATTTTAGACAATAAAACCAATTGTACTATTCCACATTACTTATAATTGTGAATATATGCTGGTTATTCCCATACTCATATGAGATCTTCAAATTATTTAATTCGCATATTTTTTTTACTAACGACAAACCCAAACCCTGAGAAGCTCGCGTTCCATTTTTTCGATAAAACCTTTCAAACAGTCTTTCAGATGATACATCCAGGGGCGGACCAAAGTTACTTACAGACAGGCTATCAGCCGTGGTTTTAATCTTAATAGGCCCATCTTCGCTACCATAACGTACCGCATTGCGCAAAACATTCTTAAGTATAATATCCAGCAAAAAAGGATCTATAAATAAAATATGTTCTTGCGATAATTCTTTTTTTATTTCAAGTGACTTCAGTTTGGCTACTTCAGAAATTGCCTCCAGATGTTTTTCAATTACGGCACGCGTAGGGATACGCACGGCGTTATTAAATTCCTGATTTTCAATCTTAGTTATCAGATTCAGAGTGTTTCCCAGTTTGGACAAGTGGTTGGTTTCGTCATAGATTATTTTAACCGTTGAGGAATGTTTTTGCATCAAGTCCTCATCTGCTATGAGATTTTCTGTTTTATTCCTAATCACAGTTAATGGTGTTTGCATTTCATGAGCCATGTTTTCTGTATACTCTTTCAGATTGCGGTACTCATGCTCAATTCGCTCCACCATTTCATGATATAGTTGCTGCATTTTTCTAAATTCTGTTGTGCTTGTATTAACACTTTTAATACCTGCTCCTATTCCAACCTTATAGGTTCTCATCTGGGAAAGTATTTTATTAAACGGTTTAAAAAGGGATCCTGATAAAAGTGAATTAAACAGAACGATAGCAATGGCCAATATAAAGAATGCCGGGATTAGTGCTCCGAAAATATCATTCTTTAAGCGGTAAAAATCTTCAAGGCTTTTATATATGATGAGTTTGTAGTATTTACTCTCTTCTTCAAACACAATGGTTTTTTTTCGAAGAAGTTGCATTTCTTCCAGTTCTGAATTATAAACAAGCGTGTCTGAATAGACAGGATCTGCTGTGAGGTCTGGCTTTTTCTCTAATTGAAATAATAAAACGTTGCTTGGCAGTTTTTCCGGATAATTTCCAGCTCTTATTTGACGCATTACTTTTTTTTCGGTATAGTTGAAGCGGTGTTGTAACTCATCATGTATAAATTCTTCAGCTTCCTGTGTTAGATAAACCGCGCTTAAGAAAAAGGCCAGGAATGTAAACACCAGATAAAATAATGTTGTCTTAGATAAGAGTTTTATTGAACGTAGCTTCTTCATACTTATTATTCACAAAATTTATATCCCATGCCGTACATGGATTTGATGTAGTCTTTACCCCCGGCGTTGACGATTTTTTTACGTAAATTCTTAATATGGTTGTAAATAAAATCGAAACTATCTGCCTGATCAATATGATCTCCCCACAAATGCTCTGCGATACTTTCCTTGGTCAATACCTTGTTATGATTGTACATAAAATACAGCAGTAAATCGTATTCTTTTTTTGTCAGCATGATCGGATTGTCTTTGACATACACCTGTGCCGCGAGGGTATCTACCTTTATTTCATTGATTGTGAGAATATTACTGCTGTTAAATTTTTTTCTACGTAAAATGGATCTGATTCTTGCATTCAACTCAGATTTATGGAATGGTTTTGTGATATAATCATCCGCACCCAAATCAAGCCCGTGAACTTTATCCTCGATAGCGTTTTTTGCGGTTACGATAAGAATACCTGCATCGATGTTATTTGATTTCATTTTTTTTATCAGGTCTAAACCATTGCCATCAGGTAAACCGATATCCACGATCACAATGTCATAGTGATAAATATTAATCCTTTTAATACCCTCATGCAGTGTTGCCGCATGTTCAACCACAAAGCCATCACTGACCAGAAAATTATGCATATCGTCGGCCAGGTGGATATTATCTTCTACCAGTAGTAATTTCATTTTGAAATTTTTGTTTAAAATTTAGTAACAAATTTTGTAGAAATTCTATCGAAATCAGAAATATAAGAAATATTTTGTAATTGATAGCGGCAAGAAGTATTAAACAGAAGCGAAAATCTCTTCAGGCGTCTTGAAAACCTGAAGAAAATGGCAAAAATTTCAGATTGAATTTAATGGAAGTCTTTCTACTATTATAACTATTTGTTACTTAAAACTTGCGGGGCACTCATATATTTAAAAATATATTGTATGCCCTCGCAAAAGGTTCTCTCCCAAACTTCTATGTTGTGTCCTCCGTTGACTATGCGTAATTCTGCGGGATTTCCCGATAATTTATGTAATTTTCCATAAAGTAATACAGCTTGTTGTTCAATATTGAATTTAAGATCTTCATCATGATGATAATCATCATCTCCTGTTGCGATAAATATTGGTACCAGAATTTTCTTCTCAAAATAGCTACGAAGGGAGGTTGGGTAATTTTTATTGATCCAATTTTTCTCATCAAAAGGAGTGCCAAAAGCACCTGACGATCTGGCACTTGATTCCAATGGAGGTAATCCATCATAAATTGAAGGGCTCAGAATAATAGCAGCGGCAAATAGTTCAGAATAAACAAGTGCATATCTAAGCGCTCCGTATCCTCCCATAGAATATCCTGCAATACCTCTGCCGTCTCTATCATTAATGGTACGGTATTTTTTGTTTATTTCAGGAATCAAATCATAAATAAAAGCGGATTCATAATTATCGATTGGCGTATTGACCCACCAGCTCGTACCAGTAACTGGTGAGATGGCAAATGTTGGAGGTATCAATCTATTATCAATCAGACTGTCTAATATTAGATAGGCAAAATCCCAGTCATTTTCATCTCCGTCACTGCCATGAAGCAGGTATACCACCGGGAATTGATAATCTGATTTTTCGTAATAACCAGCTGGAAAATAGACCTTATAAGTCCAGATTCTGGCTAGTTGTGGTGAATAAAAAGAGGTAATATATGAGAAACTGGATTGTGCCAGAATTGAACCTACTAATATTAAGAAAAAGAAGTAAATACTAGGAAAAAATAGCATACTTTTTAATAAATATAATTAAACTAACATCAGCTGAAATAATAGCTATAGCGATGGGTAACATATTTAATGCTACAGAGACATTGTCAATTCACATATATAGCTCCACAACTAATATTAATCCAAAAATCTGACGCTTTGATATAGTAATCTTATATCATAGTTTTGATTGATTTAATATTGAAGTTGCATATTCATGGTTCCCAGATGACCGGAATCCAAGTTAACCGCCAACTTCCTTCTGCTCTTCCACCAGCCTCATAATAAGGTAAATACAGCAGAGGCATTCTTTCAGGAATTTGCAACTGGATTGCCGGTCCTATGTATCCTTGTGGTGTCGCAGCAATAGAGAAGAATTTTTCTGGATCTTTCTTTTTAAGTATAAAGGTATCTTCTACTTTATTTCCATCAATCAATCCGGTGGCATATACTAGCGGTCCGCGGGTTATACCGAAATAATCAATTCGATAAACTTCCTGATTACGATGATCATACTTTTGATGTTGTTGACGAATCTTAATTTTCATTGGGAATCTAAGCTGTATTTCATCCCCAGACTTCCATTTTCTCTCAACGGGAAGAAAGCTACCAGATTGAACTTGTTCAGTAACTGATGCTCCGTCGATATATATTTTTGTATTTTCTGACCAGTTGGGAATGCGAACGTATATCGGAAATTTTTCATCTCTATTTGTGGTAACGGTCAGCTTAACTTCTTCATCAAAAGGATAATTGGTATTCTGGGTTATTGTAATAGTCTGACCTGAAGCAATTCTGATGCTACCTTGTGAAGGGGCATATATATTAATCGATACACCATGTCCCATACGGCCATATATAGCGGGGGCAATTTCTTCTAATGCCAGAGCACCACTGGATTTGCAGCAATCTCTCCAAATGGCTTTATGCCTTCTACCATTGGGAAAAATAAAATAGCACCAATCCTGCCCATTAGGATATTGAGCACCTAACAAGGAATTGTAAATAGATACTTCAATTTCCTCTGCATATTGTGCTTCTCCTGAAAGACGTAACAATTGTTTATTTAATTGTATCCATGACATAGTATTGCAGGTTTCAATAAATCCATATGGATTAAAATAACCTTTTTTATTAAAACACTCTGCATGGCGACCTACTCCGCCCCAAGGGCCACCAGCAAGTGTTAGATGATGATCTTTAATATTTTGCCAGGCGTGTAAAACTGCCTTTAAATAATCCTCATTACAAGTCACCTCATAGAGTTTTGCGATGCCAACGTAATTCCAATTCAATTGATATATTTTGCCATCCCCGATCTCCTCCAGGTCATATCCTGCTAGGCTTCGGGAAACAATTTCCAGCCCAGGTCTTTCTTCTATTTGTTTAATAATATGCTCGGCAAGAGATAAATATTTTTGTTCTCCTGTAGTCTTATATAGTTCAATAACAGGCTCCAACAAAATCGTACCTGATAGACCGACATGATTTCCCATATAGGCTAAACTTTTTATTCCATTTTTACCAAAAGTTTTGATGCACAGATCACCAATTTTACGGACTACATTTAAATAACGATCATCTGGCCAATACTGATACAATTCTAAAAAAGCCAGCATCAAGTAACTATGAACCCATACGTCCCAGGTCCGTTCTGGATAAGGACCTGGTGCAGTCATTCTCACCGAGGGGGCATAGGTTCCTAAATATCCATCAGCTTCCTGTACCTCAATGAGATAACCTGCTACTTTTATGACAGTCTCTATTAATTGGGTATCTTTGGTTCTATTGGCTGCCCGTGCTGCAGCAATAAGCCACTTACCCACATGCTCACCAAGCCATCCTCCACCAACAAAATAATCTTCACCATCGGGTCGTCTATTAAGATTAACGGTCTTGGCAACCGAATCTCGATCGAAAATGGATACTGGTAAGCTTTTAGGATCGGTGATAAAGGTTTTTAATCTACCATCTCGACTTGCATCAATATTTATGCCTAAAAACCCCTCCACTCTGACATTGGCTGGCTTTAATAGTTCCATTTCTATGAGTACTTTACTAAATTTTTGAAGATTAGATGACCATACAGATGATAGGTCTAGAATAAACATAGAAAATAAAACAACCAAGAATATTTTTTTTTGAGAAAATGTCTCATTCATGTTTTCCTCCATTAAAAAATCTATTTGGATTTGGTAAGTTGCTTCAATCGTTGTTCATATCTCGGTTCCAATTGTATCGCCTTATTTAGATCGCCTAGTGCTTTATTGAATTCACCACACATATTAAAAACCAATGCACGATTAAAATATGCTTCTGCCTGATTTGAATCTAAATTTATCACTCTAGTAAAATCATTGATTGCCAGTTGATATTTTTCTTTAAAGGCATAAAGCATTCCTCGGTTATTATAAGCGTTAATATAAACGGAATCTAATGAGATGGCCTTACTATATTCGCTTATGGCTTTATCAATGCCCTCTTCTTCGGACAATGCTAACATCTTATAACCTGATTGAAAAACAAGTCCACGGTTGAAATAGGCTTCTGAATAATCAGGATTTAGGTGTATAGCCTGATTAAAATCTTTTAAAGCACGATAAAATTCTCCATTTGAAGCCAGAACAATACCTCTATTATTAAATGCATGAGTAAAATCTTGGTTTATCTCTATGGCCCTTGAAAAATCGTTTATAGATTGTCTCTTGTTATTTTTTGCGTAGTAAATCAAACCTCGCATGTTGAGGGCCTGGGCATAATTTGATTTTAATCTCACAGCAAGATTTAAATTCTGTAAAGCATGATTTAACTCACCCTTACGATAGTAGCTTGTACCTAAATTATAATGCACCAGTGCTGATGATGGATTAATTTCTGCGGCTCGTTTAAACGCTTTTATTGCTTTATCATTAATATTATTTTCAAGAAATCTTTCACCAAGTTGTAATAAACGGTTGAAGTCTGCTGCCTCGATTTCGCTTTCTTTTATGTTTTTAAGTTGTTGATATTCTTTTAATAAGTATCTAACACCGGGATGATTGGATTTATAGCGCAATGCAGTATAAAAATTATCTAAAAAATTCCCTGATCCTTTTTCACGCTCTATGATGCCCTTTATGAGATACTTTGTAGCAGTATAAGTATGTAATAGAGAATCCTGTAAATTTTTAAAATGGTTATCTGTAATTTTTTTCAGGATTAAATGAGCCAAGATGGGTTTGCTTCCCATATTTATGAGTTCATAGGCCTTTTCCCTATCTATGCCCGGTTTCTTTTTTCTTTGGGCAAATTCTAAAACGGGTTTATTTATGGTGTGTAATGGCGCCTCTTCAAGCCATGCATTGAATGTGGTTTCATCCATCTTGAATGCATCCAACAAAAAAATGGGGTTATCCAGTTTAACGATCGATAGATCTTCTTTTGAGAACTTATTAAACCGATTTAAAAATTCATCCAAGTTTATATTAAGCGGTTCTGCTGAACCAACGATTAATGCGTGCTTGTTATAATGTGTTACAGCCATCCATAGAGAAACATGAGGAAATACAGAATGAAATGTTTTAAGTAACGATTTAAAACTTTCTTCAGGTAATTCTACTGGCAGCCAACTGGTCATGATGCCACCAGCTCGCAAACACTTTTTACCATTTTCGAAGTATTCTTTGGTATACAAACCAGAATTACCTGAATAAAAGGGCCAGATGGAATCATTCATTATTATGTCATATTTCCTGTCGGAAAGCGCAACATAATTAGCACCATCCATTATAATAGCCCTGAATTTTGGGTGATTAATAACATTATGATTTATATCCCGGAAATACATTTCAGATGTTTCGAGAACGCCCTCACTGATTTCAACAACATCTAATGCTTCAATATCATAAGTGGTCACTATATGACTCGTTTCACCGCTACCAAAGCCAACCTGTAATACCTTTTTGGGATTATTGTGTAGTAACATGGGAATGTGGGCCTGGAGCTTCTGTGTCGTGCGTAAAGTAAAATCGGTACCGGCCACATTGATTGAGCCGGTAGAGAGTACCCGGTTTCCATCGGGATAGCGATGGACTGTGGTAATGCATTCAGTCCCTTCATGGGCATATACAATTTCCACACCTTGATTAACTTCTTTCTCTCCAATATTATAATATTGAAAAAGAAAATCTGATGGTATTAATACGATAAATAGTATCACCATTAGCCATAAGATCCCAATAATCGCTAACGCATTCCTTTTTAGTTTTTTATTTGCCCATTCGGACTTTACGGAGAGAAGAATAAATATTGTACCAATCAGAAAAACAAGTAATGATATTATAATCAAGCTCGTTTGAGTACCAGTCAGCTCAACCAGTATAAATCCTGTTATAAAAGAACCGAGAATAGTACCAAAAGTATTTGCTGAGTAAACATTACCAATTGAACCGCCTATCGTACTGATATCAATAGCATATATTCTACTAACAACCGGGAATGCCATACCCATTAAAATAGTCGGAAATAACATAATTAATCCTGAGAACACTAATTGTTGTACCATTTGCTCCTGCCATGAAATTGGTTCCCACATGGTCGATAATGGTTCAAACATGCCAAACATTAGAACCGAAAACAATCCATAAAAACCGATTAATAATTCTAGTACAGCAAAAGTTCGTAAGTGATTTTTTATTACATGTAATTTTTCCAGAATACTGAATATTAAACTCCCAATTCCGATACCGGCCAGAAAAGTTGTCAGCATTATTGCAAATGCATAAATGGTTGTATTGAGCTTAAAAACAAGGAGTCGGGACCAAAGCACCTCAAATGATAATGCAGCAAATCCAGCAATGGCAAATCCAGTGAGGATAATGCGATGGTATTTTGATTTAGCCGCCATTCTTAGGTTATCAGATTCTTTTTCATTTGACCTAACAACTACATTCTTTTGCTTAATAAGGATGGCAAGAATAAAAAATAGTCCTGCTATGCTTAAATTTACCAAAGCAGCGAATTGAATGGTTTGTAGTACTCCAAGATATTCTATAAAATAAAAACCGGTTAAAAAGCACCCTATTGTAGCTCCTAATGTGTTAAGTGCATACAATACAGATACCTTTAAACCACTTTCTTCTGGGCGTTTAATAATAAATTTACTCAGCAACGGTAATGTGCCGCCCATTAAAAACGTTGGAATGATTAAGATAATAAACGATAAAATTGTTTTAATAATTAATAGAAGCCATAAATCATCAGGAAAGGTCTGGAAAATGACTTCATATACTTTAGTAAGCCATATAAGAATAAAAGGGAATAATAATGCAAATATACCAACTCCAAATTCCAGTAAGGCAACGAGTTTCAAATGATTCTGTTTTTTATCAGCGATTCGTCCAATTACTAAACTACCTAATGCTAATCCACCCATGAAAGCGGTTAAAACAGCACTAACGGCATAAGTCGTGTTACCGAATACATTAACAAACATTCGTATCCAGGTAACTTCATAAACCAAACCGGTGGCACCTGATAGAAAAAAAAGTACTACAATTATTATTTGTGCCATCAAATCAATATGCCTCCTTTACACAACGGAATCCAACAGTTGGAGAACGATTATAGCCGGGATTAAGCCACCAATATTTTAGCCGTTGTTGATTAGTAAGGAGGCCATTCTCAGTATACCATAGACTGCCAAATGCCTGGAACCAACTACCACCTCTCAGATAAGAAAACCAATGCCAGCCGTCATCTTGAAAACTTTCCGTCATTTCAGCTACATTGCCCACCATATCCATTATTCCCAAGGGACTTGCACCTTTTGGATAGGAACCCACCGGTTTGGTACCATTAGTTCCTACATTTGCATTCTCAGGATCCCAAACGTTACCCCACGGGAATAAGCTATACTCCTTTCCCTGGGCAGCAAATTGCCATTGTGCTTCACTGGGCAATTTTTTACCAGCCCAGTCAGCATAGGCTTTGGCATCCCAATAGTCAACATAAACGATAGGATGATTTTCCATTCCCTTAGGATAAGTCCCATTTTGCCAATGTTTCAAAAAGTTACGCGACCATTGGGGTTTATAACCTGTTTTATCAAGAAATTCTTTGTATTGTTTATTTGTAACCTCATATTTGTCAATATAGTAATCTCGTAAATCAACCCAATATTCTTCTATATATGAATCTCCCACTGGCCCTTCTTGATAAGGTGTTATCTCTAATCCTTCACGCCAACGATTGATTTGAACATATTTAAACTTGGTACCTTTTATCAATACCATGTCTCTGCTATTATTTTGACATTCAGCAATATAGGCCTGACAAAAAAGTACAATTATTAGAGTTATATTAATAACCGACTTTGACCAAGGCAACATCTTGCACCTCCTTTTTCTCATTTCGGTATTGGATTAAAACATATCCATCGGTACTGTGTTCAACTGTATCGCGTGTAAAAGTTAAAGAACTGTCAGCAGTTACTTCAATTGCATTTTGATTGCGTTTGCTAATATCAATGCCTATTAATTCCAGTGTACCATCCTTCACTCCTTTCACATGTGCTGACCATCGTCCTTTTTCATGTGTAATACTAATCTTTTCGGGCATCGATACAAAACAGCCAACTTCTTCAGGCATCTCTTGTGGTAAATATGCATATTTTTTACCGTTTTGTAGGTGTACTTCGACTGGCCTTTTATTCCAGATATCAAACATGTGCCAACTATCTGGGATATCGATTGAGAATAAGGCGCCAATTATACGATTATCGAGAAAGTGTGAAACATCAGCATGCTTGTCCTGATATAGCGTATATAGATATAGACTATCTGCATAGAATCCATTAACCGACAATTCTTTTTTTAAGGTTGGCAACAGAGGGTAAACATTATTAGTTGTAACCACATGAGCAAAGTCATGCATGATTCGATTGTAACGGCTGATTAAAATTTTCTCATTCCAAGACTGCAAATTAATCTCACCAAATATATCTTCCCAAACGGCATAACCTGTAGCATTAAATAAGGCGTTATAAATCAACTGTGTACGATCTCGATCCCATCTGACAATCTTAAAAACCTGGTGCTCAGGTAATATAAAACGCAATAGATCTACAGAAGGCATTTTACGGCTATGTTGTGGATGATCCCAACTTGATGTTGTAAACTGAAGTCCCTCTAAAGGTGGCCTTCCTTCAGTGACAAATTGTGCTTCTGGATTATACTTATCAACTTCTTCACGAAAGTTCAGATCAGATTTGCTCATGGTATCCAATAACAAACCGTCTGCATTTACAACGCCTAAGACTCTGGCTTGTTCTTGGTACATATCTTTTCTTTTACGAATCTTATCCCAGGGATTATAAGCCAAGTAGACATCTGTCCCTAAGGCATGACAGGTATTTACGAATTCCTTTAATCCCTCTAAACCATTGGGGAGATCTTCAAACAGATCAAACTGGTCTCTTGGATCCACGCCTACACGTGGATATGAATGCCAGAACCAAAATTGATCAAAGCCATCGAATTCACGCTTTGCTTTATTTAGAAATTGTTCAGGTAGAAAACGATTTTCTTCAGGATCATAAATCATATGATTATAAATAAATGAATGATAAGCTAAAAAATGTTTTCGATATCGCTCATAACCAGGTTTTTTATAATAGGTGAAATCAAAATTACTACGAATTCGATTTTTAAACCATTCATAGGCCTTATGCCAGTCTCCTTCGAATACTCTTAAAATTCCTTTAAATATCTGAATAGTATCACCAATGGCCACATTAATTGTTTCTGACGGCCAAAATGCCTGTTCAACTGATTTAAAACTCCAATTCAAATCAGACTTATCGCGATACAAGAATATACCTGTATTTAATTTTGGAAAAACAATTGTAGTGGGTAATATAGGTCGTCGTAAAAAGTGTAGATGAACGGGTTCTGGTTCTGGCGGCTGCTCCCATTCTTTTATTGGTCGGTACCCTTCCATGAAACGCTCATTAATTTGAGTTAAAGTATATCCGCCTTCACTGGGATATAAAACAATTCGATTTCCTCCGGGATCAGGAGAAAGAAATGCTAACCAGGGTAATCCTGGGACTACCTCCGCATCATCTCCGTATTCCCGATACATATCATGGAACCCTTTTTCATGACGGTTTTCAAGCCATATATTGGCATCTATTTCAGACCTCTCTGTTACTACTAAATTTATAAATATGTGGAATGGATTTTCTAAATAGTTTGAGTAGGCGTGTATTATAACCTGTGATTCTTTCTCATTGTGAATTATCTTCGCAGTACGGATAGCAAAGCCTACGTTATTCAAAGACCAGCGATTTTCGATACCTAACAAAGGCATCGGGTAGGATTCCTGGATAAACTCTATATTTCGCGGCTTATATTTCAGAGAATTAACTGTCAATTTCCAATCCAAAATTATTTCCATAAAAAGACTGTCATTTTCTATTATAATCTTATTGGGTTGATTCTCATTGGGTAAAGCTTGAATCTTAATATCTGCTCTGGAAACAGATAATAAAAAGAACAGAATCAATATGATGATCATATAATGATTTCTTGAAATCATAATATACTCCTATATCCAGGATATGTTAATGAACCCTTCGAGGTTTGGCAAAACCTCGAAGGGTATTTGGAATCAATATTTAGGTTTTATAGGTTTATCATCGTAAATGATTAAATCATTAAGTAGTAAGGTCGCTTTTTCAGAGGGATTTAATACTTTAAACCGTACTTCATGCTTTCCTCTTGGTAGTTGATATCTCCAAAAGGGCGTAGGTTTCCGTGTTTTATAATCTGAGGGCAGTTTAGAGGTCTCAACCAGTTTATCATCTATATACATTTCAACATTAAAGGTATAATCTTCCTCCCCTGCTTTGTCAACTCTGCCTGTAACAGCAAAACCAATCCCTTCAAATTCCAGGAATCCTTCGTCACTTATGCTCATACCCCCTCTGCGTTCACTTGAAAGGGATCTCCTTTCCACTGGATAATGTCCTTCAAATCCAACCTCTAATTTAACAGGCTTTGGTTCCTGCAATTCAATAATTACTTCGTCCTCAGTCACTTTCCCACCATTTCTTTTGATAACTTCCAGTGCATGACGAAAGGACATATCATATACATCATTAAGAGAAATTGTTGTATATTTGAAATCAATAGGTTCTACTTCAGCAAGACCCTGTCGCCAGTATTCTGGTATATTTTTATAACCCAGCATAGTGCCAACAATTCCTCCGGCATTGCCGGGATTACAATCGGAATCATCTCCTGCACGGGTAGAGACGGAATATGTTTTTCCCAAGTCACCCTGACCATACAACAAACCCAATACGATCCAGGCTGAGTTTATTTTAGCATCAATATTAAAAGTATTAAAGACCCCAT
>Ga0209427_10005432_pt1 | contig 14622 bp, 15 predicted proteins | sample DeeMarSWOR136_30_FD_187465 | JGI IMG/M metagenome (GOLD analysis project Ga0209427, IMG submission 187465) | Marine sediment microbial communities from White Oak River estuary, North Carolina - WOR-1-36_30 (SPAdes) (version 2) | ecosystem: Environmental > Aquatic > Marine > Intertidal zone >...
TCATGACGCTTGTTGCCATAAAAGCGCAGGTGGCACCGCCGACCCCTATAATCCCCTCCAGCCTGCCAGCGGAATAGAGCTCCGTAGCCTTTTGGATAGCACCCTTGATCATTATTCCGCTTATTTTGGGCCTGTCCCGGGATGCCCTAATATGCTCTATGCTGGCCCCGCCAGCTTCTGCGATTTCTTCGCAAGTAACATCGGCGGAGACAGAGGATGCTCCTCCCATGCTCAGATCTATAACTAGGCTTTTATGTCCTTTTTGCTCAATTTGCTCCTTGACAAAGCTTACGATGTCCCCATATGAATCCAGCGTGCTGATAATCGCTATCGTCCGCATCATAGATCCCGGCACAACAAACAAATACAAGCCTCAGCCAGCTCTAAGCCGCACCACTCCAAAGCCGAATCACCAGGTAGCCGCTTCACACCTTAACGAGCAAATTTGACATCGAGCATAGTTAACTATTGCTCGATGTCGCCTGTTCACTTCAGCATTTGTTAACTGTCTATTGCTCCAGGATGTAGACGGCACACATGTCGCCGTCAACCCTTACCCTCATCCCGGTTTTGATTTTCTTCGTTCCCTCCAGGGTGCCGGCAACGACCGGCAGGCCACACTCGCGACCGACGATAACAGCGTGGGATAGGTTGCCCCCGCCATCGGTTACCACGCCAGCGGCGATGTTAAAAAGAGGGGTCCAAGTAGGCATGGTGGCGGTGCAGACCAAAATCTCACCCGGCTGAAGCTCCTTAAAGTGCGACTCGTCCGGTATGACGCGGGCAGTTCCCTCGGCAACGCCAGCAGCTGAGGCCGAACCATAGAGATCAGCCTTCAGTTCCGGCCTCACTATGGGTAGCTCGGCTATGATCTGGACCAGGGGATCTTTCTTTGTCCATTCCCCCGCCTTCGAAATGTCGCCGATAAATGGCTTGAGCTCCCAGGGCTGCAGCTTCATATATTTTTCCCATTCCTCGCGGCGTGGTTTGGCGTAAGGGCGCAGATTAGCCCTTTCCATGGATACCGCTGCTTTCATCATCTCGTCCGGCATCAGCATATAAATGTCGTCAACCTCATCAATGGCGCCCCCTTTGGCAAACCTCTTCCCTAATTCCTGGGTTATATGACGACCTAATGCCATAACCATCATGTCAAAATAATAGGTATGATCCTCGCTGAACGAGCCAGCCCTCTGGGCGCACTTCATCAGCTTCTCAAACCACCACCTCTTGTCTTCAGAGATCTTGGCCAAGAGTTCATTCTCCGCCTCCCCCCTTTCCTTGACCAAGCGCTCGAACTCCAGATCCGCAGCAAAAACCCCTCCTTTGGTGATTGCCTGCCTTAACATTGGTACCCCCTGGCTGGGCTTCTCGATCCAGGAGGGATTATTAATCCACTCCTCCGCCCGGTTACACCTCCAGCCACGGACCTTGAGCCAGGAGCGGTACTCCTCCAACCACTTCCTGCCAGCATCGGTTGCCTCAAGCTTGCGCAGTACCTCCTCATCATCTTCTGTGGTCAGGAAAACGTTATCAACCCCCAACTCCTTAGCCCGGTCGGCGAGACCCCACAGCTCCCTGTTGAACTTAACCATCATATTGTCAAAGCCACCCATGATCTTCCTGAACAAAGGATGCGCGGGCGTAATCCCGGTGAGCTCTTCGAGAGCGGTCCTGAACCAAACGAAGAGCATGTAAGCAGCACTCATCCACTCAAAGTGCCTCATCCACATCTCAAACCAAACTTGGTCCATGTAATCCCTGAAGAACTGATAAAGTTGAGCATCGCTGGCACGTTCAAGATCGAATTCCAGGAAAGGCTTCACCACAGCCCGCCACTCCTCTATAGCCTTACCCCACATCTCGTCCCAGTTCTCCATATAGGGGGCTATCCTTTCCCGGAATACCTTTTCCCGCTCCGCGGCTTCCTCCGGAGTTGTCTCCATTATTGCGAAGTAGGTAAGGCCATCGATTACCCGCCACTGGAAGCCCTTGGACCCAGGAATGGACAGCCTGTCCCAGTTACGGATGGTTGAGCGGCAGATACCGTCATTGCGAGCCCAGGCCATGATGGGACTGTACGGCGGCCAACAGTGCACGAAATCACCAAGCAGTAGACCATAGTTTTCAAGTTCTTCGTCTTGGCACTCAAGCTCGTTCACACCGTATGGCATTTCCTCCTCCTTTTTGTTTTCTATTTGGTTAGTTACAGCTACCAACATGTTATCGATACGATCATTCCCACCCCCTAATTGGATACGATGACCTCTTATAGCACATCAAAGGAGAGATGTCAAGGCTTTCTCGAACTGAGGTTTTGACTCACTGCGGCATTCTTTTTCCTGCCAGGGCTGCAAGATGCCGCAGTCCAGTGATTCGAGGAGGGGCAGCAGACGGCTCCGGCTGAGATGCCAGTTGTAGCTACCAGTCGGCGAAATGTCGGCAAGTTTACCCTTAGGTTGTGGTTCGTTGTATAATTTGAAGCCAGGAGGGGTGACCGAGCGGGCTATGGTGGCAGCCTCGAAATTTGAATTCTACGGCTGGTCAAGAGCAGCCCTCATTCCCCGGACAAAGTCCTGAACCGGGGTCATAAATTCGTCCTCAGCTTCCATCAGCTGGACTATCCGACTGCCCACAATTACTCCATCAGCGACTTCCGCTACCTGCCTCGCCTGCTCAGGAGTAGATATTCCAAATCCGACACAAATAGGCTGGCAAGCCATCTTTCTCACTCTGCCAACGAATGCATCTAAGCCCGGAGGCAGTTTATCTCGGACCCCGGTAACCCCGGTTACCGAAACCAAGTATATAAATCCCCGAGACCTGTTGGCTACAAGCCTGATACGCTCTTCGGTGCTCGTTGGAGCAAGAAGGTAGATAAGATCAAGCCCGTGTCTTTGCGTAACAGCTTCTAACTCCATGCCCTCCTCCGGGGGCAGGTCGGGGATAATCAGTCCATCGACGCCTGAGCTGGCACAGGCGCCACAGAATTCTCCAAGTCCATAGCTGAACACGGGATTGAAATAGGTCATAAATACCAAGGGGATTTCAATCATTTGGCTCACTTGCCTGGCTATTTCAAGGCAAAGCCGGGGAGTGACTCCGTTCTGCAAAGCACAGAAGCTTGCCTTCTGGATGGTGGTGCCATCAGCCAATGGGTCAGAGAATGGTATCCCCAGCTCCACCATGTCGCAACCGCTGCCGGCAAGAAGGGGAACCACCTTCAGGGTAGCTTCAATGCTGGGATAACCTACAGTAATATAGGCTACCAGAGCAGTGTGAGCCGGCTGGTCGAAGGCAGAAGCAATGCGGGTCAAGGGTTCACCCCCAGTGCCTCAACTACGATATCCATGTCCTTATCGCCGCGACCAGAGAGGTTGACCACGATAATTTGCTCGTCGTTCAGCGAACCTGCCATTCTGGCAGCATAGAATATGGCGTGAGCCGGTTCCAGGGCTGGGGTAATACCCTCGGTACGGCACAGCAACTGGAAGCCCTCAAGCGCTTCCCCATCGCTCACCGCGACATAGGTGGCACGTCCGGTGTCCTTGAGGTAACTGTGCTCAGGTCCAACACCAGGGTAATCCAGCCCTGCAGAGACGCTATGTGTCTCCCGAATCTGCCCATTGCCATTCTGAAGCACATATGATTTTGCCCCATGGAGCACTCCGAGTCGTCCCGCAACCAGGGAAGCAGCGTGCTCCCCGGTCTCAAGCCCCCGCCCGGCTGCCTCCACTCCAATAAGCCTGACATCCTTGTCGTTCAAGAAGGGATAGAAAATACCAATAGCATTGCTCCCCCCGCCGACACAGGCGATTATATAATTGGGCAGGCGAGCCAATTCGCTCAAAATCTGCTGCCTCGTTTCCTTACCGATTATCGACTGGAAGTCACGCACCATCGGTGGATAGGGATAAGGACCGACTACTGATCCCAGCAGGTAGTAGCTGTCCTCGGGGTTGGACACCCAGTCTCTTATCGCCTCGTTGATGGCATCCTTGAGTGTTCTGCTGCCCCCAGAAACTGGCCTCACCTCGGCACCCATCAGCTTCATCCGGAAGACATTGAGTGCCTGGCGGCGCATATCCTCCTCACCCATGTAGACAATGCATTCCAGCCCCAGCATGGCACATACAGCAGCGGCAGCCACCCCGTGCTGTCCGGCTCCGGTCTCGGCGATGATTCTCCGCTTTCCCATTCTGCGGGCAAGAAGCCCCTGCCCCAGAGCATTATTTATCTTATGGGCCCCGGTATGAGCCAGATCCTCCCGTTTAAGGAAAATGCGGGCACCACCGCAGTGCCGACTTAGCCGCTCCGCCAAGTAGAGCGGCGTCGGTCTTCCCGAATAGTCACGAGACAGTGACTCGAACTCAGCCCAGAAGGCGGCATCATCCTTTGCCTCCCGGTAAGCTGCTGCCAGCTCATCCAGAGCTGGTACTAGGGTTTCAGGGACAAACCGCCCACCATAGTCTCCAAAGTATCCCCTATCGTCGGGTAGCAACGTACACCCCCTAACCATTGCGAACCCTGGCTATGAACCTCCTTACTTTGTCACTATCTAGATGCCCCCCAGTGGTTACCCCAGAGAACGCGTCCACGGCATAGGGCCGGACCTTACTTATGGCATGAGCCACATTCTCAGGGTGTAATCCTCCGGCTAGGATGAGTGGAACGGGATATATTTCATCTCTTAGCCTGCTGGCTAAATCCAGGCTCATCGTCTCTCCGGTAGCCCCAACCTTATCTCGCTGATAGCTATCGACCAAGATAGCGTTGGCTCCAGCCGCTATGTACCGCCTGGCACAGCCGACAGGGTCATCACCCTCAGCCATCTTTTCACCCTGAAAGTGGAGGGTCTTTATTATCTTTCCCCTCAGCCTTCTTCCCAACACTGCCACATCTTCCGGGCTGTTGAAACCATGTAGCTGCAAGATGTCGGGGAGCGCATGCTCTGCAATGCGGCATATTTCGTCCACCCTTTCCTCGGTCAATATCAGAACGCTTGAGATAAAGGGCGGGATAAGCTCGCTGAACTCTCTTGCCTCAGCTCGGCTCAGATTACAGGGAATATCCTGCCACACCTCGGTAATAAGCCCGATGGCATCAACCCCAGCCTCCACCAGAAGGCTTACATCCTCCTGTTTCCTGGTGCCACATATCATTAACCTGGTCATCTCCCATTCTCCAGAGCATGAACGAAGCTAGCCACTGTTTTCACGGGTTCTGTTGCTACTATGAAGGCAGTTCCTACCAAGATTGCATCGGCACCGGCGTCAATAGAGCGGCGTACATCTTGAGGTCGCTGGTGCGCACTCTGGCTTATGAGCAAGCAGTCGCCTACTACCTCGCGGTACCGACTTACTAACTCCGATGTCAGCCTGATCTGATCTTCTCCTTTCTCCAGCTCATCGATGTTCTTATTATTTATGCCGACAAGCCTAGGTAATTGGCTTGAGCTGTCCAAGTAGCTCAAATCTTCGGGCTTCCTGGTTTCTACCAGCGCCAGCATTCCCTTACTGTGAACATAGCTGAGCATAGCTGGCAACCTATCGCCCACCCAGTGGGCGGTGAGAAGCAGGGTCACCCGGCCCAAGCGTTCTTTGCCCGACCTGCTGATCAGGTCAACGTAGAAATCGACCTTTTCCTCATCGAGGATGAAATCCTTAATCAGCAGTGGGAGGGCGGTGCTCTGGAGGACAGCCGGGATATCCTCCTCAGGCTGCCCCCCAAAGTATTTGCCTTCGGTAACCAGGGAGATGCCAATAGCTCCGCCTTCCTGATATATTCGGGCTAGTCTACCGGCATTCCGCTCATCCTTTGGTCTTCCCTCCCTATCGGCGAGCTTGGGAATGATCCGCTTGACCTCAGCAATGATTGGCGCTTCTCGCCTATCCTTCGCCTCTGCGATGGACTCGGCTAGATTCACTGAGCTCGCTCCTTCAGTTTCCTTTCAGCTCCCGCGACCTGGTCACTACCTCATTCAGCTTGGCCATAGCCCGACCCGAGTCGATTGTCTCCTGAGCCATAACCAGACCCTCTTCCAGAGAAGCGACCTTATCAGCGACGAAGAAGGCAGCTGCCGAATTGAGCAGCACCATATCCCTCTTCGGCCCTCTCTCCTGGCCTGAGAATATGTCCCTTATCACCTGTGCGTTATACTCAGGATTACCTCCCTGGATATCTTCAAGGGTGCATCTTTTCATGCCAAACTGCTCTGGCGTGATCGAGTAGTAGTCGATTCTACCATCTCTCACCTCAGCGACCTTTGTCTCGCCGAGTAAGGAGATTTCATCGAGGCCATCCAGACCGTGAACTACCACAGCATGGGCGAAACCCAGCTCACAGACAACCTCGGCCACCTGTTCCACAAGCTGAGGCTGATAAACCCCCAGGACATGTCTTTTGGCATCGGCCGGGTTGATTAGGGGGCCGATGATGGTGAAGAATATGGTCTTTATCCCCAGCTCATTCTCAGGCCCGAAGACCTTGCCCATGACCGGATGGAAGAAGGGGGCATAGAGGAAGGAAAAGCCCACTTCCTCAATAAGCTGCTCAGCTTGCTGTGGTTCCAGCTCAACGGCAATGCCTAAAGCTTCTAAGGCATCGGCGCTGCCCGAGGAGGCTGAAATCGAGCGACTGCCATGCTTGGCGACGTTGACGCCACCGGCGGCAGCGAGCAGGGCATTAGCCGTGCTGACATTAAACGTGGTCAACCCGCCACCGGTGCCACAGGTATCAGTAAGACCGTCGCTCACCCGAGGCTTGATGGGCACACAAGCCCGGCGCATGGCACTGGCAATAGCGGCTACTTCAGCAGTAGATGGCCCTTTCATGAGTAATGCCATCAGGAAGCCAGCAATCTGGGTACTGGGGAATTTGTCCTCCTTCATCCCAAATACTACTTCGTCTATTTCAGCCTGATTTAGTTCCTGCTGTTGCGCAAGTTTATGCAATATCTCTTTCATTTCTGGTGACTCCTTTGTTGAGAATTTTGAAAATGCTCTTGGTTCGTTCTATTTGGTATTCGATCAATATTCGGCCCCTTGAGGGGCCACCACCTATGCTGCAACAAAACCATCTTGCTCCCTCCTAATAAAAAACCCCTCGCCCATAGGGACGAGGGGTTTATCCTTCGCGGTACCACCCTAGTTAGTTGCCAGTCAATTTGGACAACTATCTCTTTCAGGTACGGCTTCAATAGTTTGAAGCGATACCCTGGGCTCTGCTAACGGTGCCCTCTCCGTCAAAGCCTACTCGGACAAAATCCTTTCGGTTTGCAGCTCCCGAGCCCATTCAGCCTCTGCGCTGGCACCGGCTCACACCTTACCCGGCTCTCTGAGCCTCGCTGGAGGCATACTAGCCTCGTTCACAGCCTTTGCTTTATTTACTTTTCTCTCAGGTTTGGGCGCATTATACTACGTCATCAACCCCTTGTCAAGTGGTTTGGGGCTTTATGCTCCATGTTATGGGAAAAAGCAAGGCAGGAAAGGCAGGCGAAGGTGAAGGGACGTAACAGTGAACGTGAGGATTGAACACGGGAAGAACGCCTGTCTTCACTGTGCTTCAGAGTGGAGATTTGTCTACATGTCGTAGACTGAACAAACAGGCTGTTTGTTGCAGCTCGCCTTTTACTTTGAAGGCAGCAATGATAGAATAGTTCTAGCGATCCTGACCTGGGGAGATGAAATCGGCGGGGTGCAGGCACAGGCAGTGAGGCTGGTAGGACCCGACTAGGAAAGGAGTTTTTCAATGAGTGTAGCACTAGTGATAGTGATCGCTATAGTTGCCCTGGTGATTCTGATTGCTCTCTTTGTGTGGGGCCTTTACAACAGCTTGGTGCGTAGCAGGATACAGGTGAGGGAATCGTGGTCGGGCATAGATGTGCAGCTCAAGAGGCGCTCCAGCCTGATCCCCAATCTGGTGGAGACAGTCAAGGGTTATGCCGCTCACGAGCGGGAGGTGTTTGAGAACGTAACCAAGGCCCGGGCAGCCCTTATGAATGCTGGCGACGCCAAGTCGGCTGCTGAAGCCAACAATCAGCTCACCAGCGCGCTCAAGACCCTTTTCGCCGTTGCTGAGAATTACCCCCAGTTGCGAGCCTCGGAGAACTTCATGCAGCTTCAAAAAGAGCTCTCTGATATCGAAGCCAAGATCGCTTACGCTCGCCAGTTCTACAATGGCAACGTGATGTCCTACAATACCAAAATTCGGGTCTTTCCCAATGTGCTCCTGGCCAGACCACTTGGCTTTGCCCCGGCCGACTTCTTTGCCGCCACAGAGGCGGAAAGGGCTGAGGTCAGGGTTAGCTTCGAGAAGACTGCATGACCATTTACGATCATATCAGAACCAACAGGCGACGCACCTGGCTCCTGATGTTTCTTTTCGTCGTCTTTGTTGCCGGGGTAGTGGAATTGATCGCCCTGGCGCTGGGCGGTGGTTACATCGCTGGGATCATCGCCCTCATCTTGGCCGGGCTGTTCGTCACCATCAGTTATTATTCAGCTTCCTCTCTGGTTTTAGGCATCTCCCGGGCTAAAGAGGTGAAGCACGATGAAAACCCAGACCTCTATCACATAGTAGAGAACCTATGCATCGGTTCCGGGCTGCCAATGCCCAAAATCTATATAATTGAGGACACTGCCCCCAATGCCTTTGCCACCGGGCGCGACCCCCAGCATGCCACGGTGGTGGTCACCAGCGGATTGCTCCAGAAGCTGGATAAGCTCGAACTGGAGGGAGTGATCGCCCATGAGCTATCTCACATCGGGAATTACGATGTTCGCTTGATGACGCTGGTAGTAGTGCTGGTCGGTTTAGTAGCGCTGCTGGCTGATTTCATGCTGCTTTTCACTTGGTTCGGCGCAGGCAGGCGCCCGAGTAACCGAGGACATGGTGAGGGCATGGCTGGAGCCATTATCCTGGTGGCTGCGGTGGCGGCAGCGATATTGGCTCCGCTGGCTGCTCAGTTAATAAAGCTGGCCATATCACGAAGCAGAGAATACCTTGCCGATGCCTCTGCTGCCTTGCTCACTCGTTATCCAGAAGGGCTTGCCCGCGCCTTGGAGAAGATAGCCGCTGATACGGAGCCGCTGGAGGTCGCCAACAAGGCCACTGCGCATCTCTATATCGTCAACCCCCTCAAAGGACATAAAAGCTGGGCTAACAACCTCTTTTCCACACACCCTCCGATGGAAGAGCGTGTTCGCCGGCTGAGGGCCATGTAATGGCCGCAGCTCCTCACAGCGACTGGTCTCATGAAAAACGTGATACCTTAGCACATTCTGAGGGAGTGTTCAAGTGGTCTCACACCTGTCATGTGGTAATGACGATACGAATCTCATTGGAGAGTAAGAAATAGAGTTGGGGAGTGCAAGCAGAGTGGAGACGACCTATCATAGAAGCTGTATGCTTGGCTATTATACTCATTGAGCCAACTTACTCACGGTCATGTTCTGTCTTATTTAGGTTAGGTCATCGAGGGCGAGCCAGCCTTCGCGCAAGGCACGGAGCACGGCTTCGGTGCGTGAGTTAACCTCCAGCTTTCTGAAGATGTTCACCATATGGGTTTGAACCGTCCGCTCGCTGATACCAAGCTCGCTCGCAATTTCCTTGTTGCTCGCCCCTTTGGCAGCTACCTGGAGTACCTCCACCTCGCGTGAGCGCAAGGGAGCAATACCTCCCATCGTCACACCCTTGTTGGCGCCCAGATGACCAATGAGCTTGCTGATGTCTTCCAGGTCGAACACAGCCTTGCCAGAATACAATGAGCGCACTGCGCTGATCAATTCCTGAGCAGATGTTTTTTTCAGCAAATACCCTGATGCCCCTGCCTCCAGGGAAGCAAGCATGGTTGGCTGGAAGCCATAAGCACTCACCATGAGCATAACAATAGCGGGGTGGGCTGCTTTAATTTGGCTGGCAACCTCAGCGGCATGTGCAACTTCAGTGGTGGGATTGAGGAGGGGCATGCCAACATCGATTATGGCGACATCTGGCATTAGCTCCTTTGCCAGCCTGATGGCGTCTTCACCATTGGCTGCCCTAGCGACGCACTCCAGGTCCTCTTCATCCTCTAGGAACCGGCACAACCCTTCCTGAAAGATTTCATCGTCAGTCGCAACCAAAATCGTAATCCTCCCCATACCCATCACCTCCTGTAGTATATTATACGCAAAATGATCGACATGTCAAGTATTATGCTTACAGAAAATTGCGTAGCGAGCGCCAGAAGTGCCTTGACTCGTCGGCCGCGCTGGCAGAGGTGCTCAAGGACTATCCTTCCAAGCATGGTTTGTGCTTACAGTAAATTGCGCGGCAGGCAGCAGAACTGCCCCAAGTTGTCGGGCGCGCTGGCAAAGCTGCTGCAGAATTGCCCTTACGCATATTTCGGGGGCAAAAATCCAGACTCCAGCGGATGCTTTCCCGGTTCCTGTGGGTTACACTAAAGATAATGCCTAGGACAAGGGAAGGCAGTGGTGCAACTGGAAACACTTTGGTTCTAGACACGGGGTGACAGTCGATGAGCACTAGGGTCTATTTACTCTTGGATCTTGTGAAGGACAAGTCCGACCAAGTAACCGAAAATCTGCAGGGAATACCTGGTGTCGTTATAGCCGACCCGCTGGAGGGTCCACCGGATGTCATGATTGTGGTCGAAGCATCCGACCGGCAAAGCGTGGCGGAACTGGCCATCCGGGCTCTTGCGTCGGTCGAAACCATGACAAAAGGTGTGCGCGTGCTGCCGACTCGTGATGGATTGAACACACACATCATGGAGAAATGACAAAAGGGTAATCTGGAGGCGAACCAACAACAGAGGAGGGAAAAATGGCAGAGCGAGAATTTCCGCAGTCAAAATTCAAAGAAGGATAGAGGATGAGGGCATAGCGTCGATCGCCGGGGTCGGCGCTCGGGAGGTAGAGGGCGTTGCCAGCCTGGGCACGCCACCTTCACACTTGAAACAGTAAGAGGTCAAAACATGTTACATATGAGAAACGAAATCCATATTGATGCTCATCAAGTACTCAGAATCTTGGGCTATCGGGATGGTTGCGCCCCATCGGCTCGACTGCTCTCCCTTGTCAACAATTATGTAGAGAAAGCCCGCGAACTCTTCAAAGCTTCGTACTCCTACATCATAAGCGATATCAAGCTCATTGATGGTTCCCAGGTCTTTATGGAGCATTCGCTTGTTTTCGAGAGCAAGGTCATTGCCCAGCTGCTAAAGCACTGCGAAAAGGCTGCAATCTTTTTGCTCACACTGGGCAACCGTCTCGATGAAACCATGCGCGACCTTGCCGAGAATGGTCTTATACTTGAGGCGGTCGTTCTGGATGCAGTCGGCACAGATGGCATTGAAAGGTTGGCCGAATTTGTGCAAGGCCGGATAACTGCGATAGCTAAAGCCCAGGGATATTGTACCAGCCGACGGTTCAGTCCTGGTTACTGTGACTGGGCCCTACCTCAGCAGGAGATGGTTTTCCAAGCAATTAACGGTAATTTCCCAGATGTCCGCCTCACTGAGGGGTTTATGATGATTCCCCAAAAATCGATATCAGGCATTATTGGTCTGGGCAGCAGTGAAGTGGAAGATTACAATCCATGCCGAAACTGCAAAGAGGAGGATTGTCCAGGCAGAATAATATGATCAGAAAGGGACTAGCTGGTGGAGTAGCCCGAGAGAGTTACCTGCATCTTGGTGTTACTTAGAGCAGTAAAAGGGGACTGAACAGGGATACAGTCTGTCGCTGGTGGTAAGACTCCCAGTGCTGTCAAAAATACAAGATGTTGTACACAAAAAATGATTGTTATTGGAGAAAGGATTAACGCCTCAAATGCGTCCGTTGGTGATGCCATCGCCAAGCGGGATAGTGAGTTTATAAGGAGACTGGCGCTGGACCAAGTTGACGCCGGTGCCGATTTTATCGATGTGAACAGCGGCGTAGCCTATGATGGAAGCGAGGAAGTGACGGCAGCAATGGAGTGGCTGGTAGACGTAGTGCAATCCGCCACAGACAGGCCACTGTCGATAGACAGCGGGTCCCCTGAAGTCATCCAGGCCGGGATTAACAAATATCGGGGTGACAAGCTGATGATAAATTCAGTGACTGCAGAACCGCAGACACTGGACTCCATCGGTACTTTGGCGGTGCAAAATCAAGCCTGGCTTGTGGCGCTCGCTATGGGCAATGATGGGATACCGCAAACCGTGGAAGAGCGGCTGGAAGCTTGTGATATGATAATGGATCACTTGTGCCGTCTCGGCGTGAAAAATGAGCAGATCTATCTCGACCCACTGGTATTGCCGGTAGCTGTCTACTGCGATCAAGGGCCGGTCACCTTAGAAACACTATGGCAGATTAAATCTCGCTACCCCGGTACTCGTACAGTACTAGGGCTCAGCAACATTTCTTGGGGTCTGCCGGGAAGAAAGCCGATCAACCGAGCTTTCCTGGCAGCAGCGATCTGCCTCGGTCTGGATGCGGCGATTCTTAATCCCCTGGATCGGAAGCTAATGAGTTTCATTATTGTGGCAGAGACACTCGCTGGGAGAGACAATGATTGCCGAAGGTATATGAGAGCGTACCGCAGGGGGATGATACCAGACTAGTTTTTCAGTCAGCGAGGTGATGATGAACAACCATGTCTGGGTGTTTGGGGGAAACCAAAGCAACGGAAAGCCTACTCCTTGACGGTGGTGCTCTGCCACCGGCTCCGGCCAAAGATAAGGTGGTAGCTAATGAGCACTAGGGTCTACGTACTTCTGAACGTTGTCAGCGGTAAGTCTGAGGAAGTGGTGCGAAATCTGAGTGGCAAAGCAGGTGTGGTCGTAGCTGACCCCCTGGAGGGCCCGCCTGACGTCATGATGGTGGTCGAGGCATCCGACCGGCAGAAGCTGGCGGAGCTGAGTATCCAGGCGTTCGCCTCCGTGGAAGCAATGGTGGAAGGCGTGCAGCTTCTGCCAACTCGCGAGGGCTGAATGGGTATGTGGGAGGAGCGCAAGGCTGCATCAGAGACCGTGCTGCGAGGGTATATGGGCTGGGCAAACAGTCTGGCACTTTGCAGCGGGGCGCAGATTGCCAGGCTGATAAAGAGGGTGACGAGGTTGACATGTTGCCAATGCTCAAGAGCTCTCCGAGATGCAACGGCGATTTGTTCGTCGACTGGGACCAGCACGGGTGGTATCTTGCGTGCATCCAGTGCGGATACGTGCGCGACTTGGCAACCAGTCCAAATTGGCTCATTCCGTCCGCCAACCCAATGCGCCTGCGAACCGTTAGCCAATAGCGCCCCGTAGGTTTGGCTCTCGATAGAAAACCTCTTTGTGAAGATGCTCACAGGTGACGACTGGGCGGTTTGTTCAATTGCCCCCCATAAGGCGAGGTCGGCTTTCGTATTCAGTGCCATCGCGCAAAGCAAGAGGGGAAAAGGCATTTGAGACCCAACCCCGATAGCACCTTCGATTGGAAATCTCCGTGGACTGGGGCTCACAAAGTTTCATATAATGAGGATGAAAGGGGATAAGCTCAAATGGCAAAGGCTATAGCTATTGTTGGCACCTTGGACACCAAGGGGGAAGAAATCAGGTATATTAAGGAGCGCATAGAAAGCAGGGGGTATAAAGCTCTCGTCATAGATGGTGGCATCCTGGGCAAGCCCCTGTTCCCACCCGACGTCAGCCGTGAGCAAGTAGCACAGGCTGCAGGGACAAGCCTGAACGAGGTTATTGCCCTTGGCGACGAAAACAGGGGGATCGCGGTGATGGAAAGAGGGGCGGCAAAGATTGCTCAGGAGCTATGCTCCGCTGGCAAATTGCATGGCATGATCGCCTTAGGTGGCACCATGGGCACCTGGCTCGGGCTGGGAGTGATGAGGACCTTGCCTCTGAGTGTGCCCAAGCTCATGCTCTCCACTGTGGCATTCACCCACTTTGTCACCGCGGAGATGGTAGGTAAGGGCCAGATGATGGCCGAGTGTGTTGCCGGCTTATGGGGGCTCAACGTGATAAGCAAAGCGGTGCTCGATACCGCGGTGGGGGCAATGGCAGGCATGATCGAGACAGCTGGAGAAATAATCTCGGAAAAGCCGATAGTCGGCATCACCACAATGGGCTCGGCCTCCTTCAGCTATGTGCCGCAGATTAAGCCGCGGCTGGACGAGAGGGGCTATGAGGTCGCAGTGTTTCATACCTGTGGCTTAGGTGGCCTCACTCTGGAACGGCTTATCGAGGAGGGACTCATCGCCGCAGCCTTGGACCTCTGTCTCTTCGATCTCAGTTGTCAAGTAACTGGCTCACTATATAGCGTGGGGCCAAACAGGCTGGAAGCCGCGGCAAAGAAGGGAATCCCACTTATTGTGGCTCCCGGGGGCACGGATTTCTTCAGCTGGCCGGTGCCACCTGAAGCATTGCCGGTTCAATTTAGAAACCGCACCTTGCACGGGCACAACCCAAACAGCACGGCGGTGATGCTAAGCAAGGAGGAAAAGGTTGAGATAGGGCAGTTGCTGGCTCAGAAGTTGAACCGGTCCGATGGCCCGGTAGCAGTAGTTCTCCCTCTCCGCGGTGTCTCTCGGCATGACGAGCCAGGTGGCGAATTCTACGATCCCGAGGGGCGCGAGGCT
>Ga0209427_10005433_pt1 | contig 14618 bp, 16 predicted proteins | sample DeeMarSWOR136_30_FD_187465 | JGI IMG/M metagenome (GOLD analysis project Ga0209427, IMG submission 187465) | Marine sediment microbial communities from White Oak River estuary, North Carolina - WOR-1-36_30 (SPAdes) (version 2) | ecosystem: Environmental > Aquatic > Marine > Intertidal zone >...
CCACATCAGGCTGGTCTACTTCTGCTCTGCTTCGGATAGGTTCATCCGGGTTGACCCGATTGAAGGCCAGAACCGGGGCTCCTCTCCTTTCCGGAGTGAAGCTGGGGAATGCCTGAGCGTACTTGCCCTCGCTGATGGCTGCCTGAGCTACCAGCTCTGCCGAGGTTACTGCCCCCTGACCTCCACGACCGTGCCATCTGATTTCAATTAGCTTACTATTCGTCATCGCACTCTCCTAACTGCATTAAAGCGCCCCTGGGGCGACTTGAACGCCCGCCCCCAGCTCCGGAGGCTGGTGCTCTGTCCAACTGAGCTACAGGGGCTGCTACTATTATAGTATTGGGGATGATTGAAGGGCAAGGTAAGAAACAAATCGTTCGAAGCGGGGGTAATTTGACTTTTCTGATGTGAGCCGTTTCCAATCAACAATATTACTTACTCCAAGAGCCGAACTATTATAACCACAATAGTTCAATAACGCAAGTATTGACATTTAGGCTCGGTGTCAATAAAGTGGAAATTGACAAAGGAGATGCTTGTTGGTCTGGGTTAAATTTATCGTCTGCGTCATTGTCATCTTTATCTCTGGCCGGAAGGTGGCCCGGTATGGCGATGTTATTGCTGAGAAAACTGGCCTTGGTGGAGTCTGGATAGGACTTATCCTCATCGCGGCGCTGACCTCACTGCCCGAGCTTTTTAATGGCGTGAGTGCGGTAACTCTGGTTAATGCACCCGGGCTGACCATCGGCAACATCCTCGGCGCAAACATGTTCAATCTGTTTAATCTGGCGCTTCTTGACTTGGTTCACCGCAATGGCTCCATCTTGGCAGCCGTGGGAAAAACCCATCGGCTTACCGGTCTTTTCAGCCTGATAATGGTCCTCTTTATTGCCGGCTTTATATTGATTAGCAGCCGATTTCACGTCATGGCCATAGGCTGGATTGGCTGGTATACGCCGTTTATTGTCGTGCTATATTTTATCTTCGCCCGTATCTTATACCATTATGAACAGCGCCACCCATCTCTGAAAGAGACGGAATTTGAGTATGCCGATAAATCTTTAAGACATATCTATCTCTATTTCTCACTGGCCGCCGTTTTTATCATCGGCGCTGGCATATGGCTTGCTTTTATCGGCGATGAAATCGCCGGGACCTACGGGTGGGGGCAGAGCTTTGTGGGCAGCCTTTTCCTTGCTTTCACCACCACCCTGCCCGAGATAACCGTTTCCTTTGCTGCCATGAGAATTGGTGCCAAAGACCTTGCCGTGGCAAATCTTATTGGCAGCAATATGTTCAACCTGACCATCATCCCTATTGACGACCTGCTCTATTTCAAAGGACCGGTGCTGGCTGCGATTTCTGAGACGCACCTGGTCACCGCTTTCACGGTGGTGCTCATGACGGTCATCTTCATCATTGCGTTGAGTCGACAGTCCCGGCGTTTTTACCGGCTCAGCTGGTGGAATGTTTCTCTGATTTTGCTTTTCCTCATCGGCGCTTACTATAGCTTTCAAATGGCTTAGTGTTTGAGACTGTCTGTACGCCGGAGCAATAGTAGTTATTAAAACAGAAAGTCCCAGGAAAGTAAGACAATAAGGACGAGGAGCACGACCAATACCATAAATCCAAGCGGTATTCGATAGCGATCAGGGCTAAAATCTGAAGGCTCGCGAGTCGGTTTTTCGGTACGCAGCAGGATATGACCGGCATTCTTTGTTACCTCGACAGCATAGCCAGCGGGATTACACCCTACCTTGACCAGATACCGGACGAATCTGAGCGACAGGCGTTCAATGGCGCCAAATAGCTCGCAGATGGATACGCTGAATACATTGAATGCGAGGTGCGAAGGTCGGCGGTAGAACCAGTCTGTGTCCAGGGTAATCGTAGCCTCGGCGTGGAGCTTCTTCATCACCAGCCAGAAGGCAAGCCCGGTGAATATGAGCAACTGCATCGATTCGATTAGGTGCGAGGCGGTATAGGGATGGTAATCCACCTCAAAAGGCAGCAGGTTATAGAGCAGCGCCGGATAAACACCTATGGCGATGCAGAGCGCCGAGGTCAGCGCCATGCCAATATACATTCCCTTTGGCACGGGCTCTGTCTTGAGGTTACGGTCGGTGCTGAACCATGTGAAATACGGGAGCTTCAAGCCGATGGACAGGAAGGTGCCGATGGAGGCCAGGTTGAGCAGGAGAACAATGGCACCAAGGTGTTCCATTTCCGCGCCGTAGATTACCATTGATTTGCTGACGAAGCCACTGAAAAATGGTACGCCGGAGATGGAGAAGGCACCGACCATGAAAAATATCAGGGTGGGCCACATTTTCTTGAACAGGCCACCCAACTCGGTCATTCGGTTGCGGCCGGTGGCGTAGAGGACAGTGCCCATCCCCATGAACAGCAGGCCTTTGTAGAGAATGTGGGCAAAGGCATGGGCGGTGGCGCCATTCACCGCCATCTGAGTACCGATGCCGACACCGCAGACCATGTAGCCGACTTGGCTGATGATATGGTAGGAGAGGAGCCGCCTGCCATCGTTGGCCAGAAAGGCGAAGACCACGCCGTAGACAGCCATTATAGCTCCCGACCACATGAGCAGTTCCAGACCGGCGAAGCCACGGGCAAGCGCGTAGACGGCCACTTTGGTGGTGAAGGCGCTGAGGAAAACACTGCCGGTAACTGTTCCTTCTGGATAGGCGTCAGGGAGCCAGCCGTTCAGCGGCGGTACCGCTGCATTGAGGGCAAAAGAGAGCAGTATAAGGTAGGAGGCTGCTCCGCCGTCGAAATGAGTGAACAGTAGAGACCCGGTCTGCTGCAGGTGTAACAGGATGCCCGCCATAAGGGCACTGCCGCCGAAGGCATGCACCAGCAGGTAGCGAAAACCTGCTTTTCTGGCGGCCCGCGTTCTTCTGGCCCAGATGAGAAACAGGGAGGATATGGCCATGATTTCCCAGAAGAAAATGAGGGTGAACAGGTCACCGGCAAAGACTACTCCAAGCGAGCTGCCCACATAAAGCATTGCCGCCACCTGTTGCAGAGACTCTTTCACATGGTAGCCGTACACGCCGCCGAGGAAACCCATAATAACGAAAACGTAACCAAAAGCGAGGCTTAATCTGTCAACCCGGCAGACCATTAGCTCGTAATTGAGGAAAGGAAAGGTCAGGCTGGCGCCCGTCTCCAGGTTAACCAGGATAATGAATGCCAGGGCGGATACTATCAGGCAAAATACAGAGCGTAACTGACGCGGCAGCACGGGCAGCAGCACCGCCCCTATTATGTATATTAACGCCAGTGGAAAGTTACTCATGCTCATCATCTTTATCGTAATAATCCTCGTCTTGCTGTAGCCAGAAGTGGCCGAGCAGCTTGGCGCCGTAAATTATCGCCAGGCAGCCTAGGAATCCGAAAAAGGAAAAGAAGCCCGGTATATGCGACCACGGGAACGTGAAATGCGCGTGTCCTGTGACCACTGAAACGTCCAGTATGATAAAGATAATCAGTGTTGTGATGGGTGCCAGCAACCACTTTCGTTTCATAAACCACCTCCACCTGTAACGCTCTGTGCTACGCTCGATGCAAGCTGAAAGAAGTAAGGCACCCGGTCAGGGAAAATCCCCATCAGCAGCGAAAGCAAAGCCGTTATCACCAGCGGCACAACCATTAATGGTGATGCCTCGCCAAATCTGGTGAACTTCTGTGACGGGGCAAAAAACCCGCGTACCACGATACTCAGAAGGTAGCCGGCATTCAGCAGTCCGCTGAGCAAAAAAGTGACGACGAAGACCATCTGCCCGACGTCATACGAACCCTGCACCAGATACCATTTGCTGATGAAGCCGTTTACCGGAGGTATTCCAGCCAGCCCTATCGAGGCGATGGCAAACGCGGCCATGGTGAGCGGCATGTGTCGGCCAATACCATTGAGTTGACTGACGCTGTCGCAGTGTGTCCTGACATGGATGGCACCGGCGCAGAAAAAGAGGGTTATCTTCATCATCGCGTGGTTTACTATGTGAAGTAGGGCCCCGACCCATGCTGCCGGGGAAAACAGTGCCAGACCGAGAACGATGTAAGAAAGATGCCCTACCGTGGAATAAGCAAGGCGCGCCTTGAGGTTATCCTGACGCAGGGCGATTAGCGAGGCTACGAGTATCGTAGTGGCAGTAAGCGCTGCCAAAAAACTGGCAGCGCCGCTATCATTCAGCACTGCCGGCCCAATGACAAAGCCAATGGCTCTGGCAAAGCCGAACACCCCGGCCTTGACCACGGCCACTGCGTGAAGAAGTGCGCTCACCGGCGTCGGTGCCACCATCGCCGTCGGCAGCCAGCTGTGCATTGGCATAATCGCCGATTTCACGCCGAAACTGAGCAGAAATAGGGTGAAAAGCATGATAACGCTGCTCTTCGCCACCTGTGCCGGCAGGATGCCTCCGGCCTGAAAATCAACCGTGCCGCTCAATTGATACGTAAAAGCTAGGGCAAAGAGAAGAAACACGCCCCCCGTGAGCAGGTAGACCAGGTACTTGCGACCGCCGAAAATTGCTTCTGGCGTTTCTTTGTGCAGGACAAGTGGATAGGTGGCGATGGTCAGAATCTCGTAGAAAATGACCAGCGTTAAAAGATTGGCGGCAAAGGCGATGCCCATGGTTGCCGAAAGGCAGATGGCGAAACTGGCGAAATAGCGTGTCTGCTTGTGCTCTGGAATGCCCCGCACGTAACCTATTGAGAAAAAGGTGGTCAATATCCAGAGAAATGAGGCTGAAAGCCCGAAAATGATACCCAGCGAGTCCACTTTTAGCGCCAGCGATATACCAGGGGAAATGGTAAAAAGGGTTATCGCCGGGCTTTTACCCTGAAGTATCAGGGGTAGCATCGAGGCCACCAGGGCAAATTTAGCCAGCGCTGCCATAATTGTCCATGATTCACGGATGTTAGGTCGTTGATTTGGAATGACGATGAAAAAAACGGCAACCAGTGAGACGAGTACCGCGAGCAGTGGTTTCAGCGAATAGACCGTTTCCATCAATTCAGACTACTTACTCACTTTCTTCTCTATGGCAAAAGCGCCGCCACAGGTTGCAGTATATAAGAGACAATCAATGCGTTAATCAAACCTAAAACAATAATCCCTGCGGCTAGCGTTATAATTGGCGTCAGAATTCTAGATGAAGGCTCTTTAGCCTGCTCCACTTCCGGGGAACTTTCTGGAGGTGTAGTGAAGAGTTTTTCAATCATGCGGAAGAAATAGACGGCAGTCAGCAGGCTGCTCGCCAGAATCACAGCGACAAAAACCCAGTTGTTCGCTTCTATGCCTCCCAACACCAGATACCATTTGCTGAAAAAGCCGGCCGTAGGCGGGATACCCACCATGGATAAGGCAGCCACGGTGAAAGCGCCCATCATCAGTGGCATCTTGCGTCCCAGCCCGGCAAACTGCGGTATGGCATGCAGGCCAGTCTGGTGCCTGATGCCGCCGGCCACAAGAAAGAGGCAGCTCTTCATAAAGGCATGGTTCAAGATGTGCAGCAGGGCACCGATTAACCCGAGCGGGTTGGCCAGCCCGATGCCAAGACCGACGTAGGCTACCTGGGCCACGGTGCTGTAAGCTAGCATGCGCTTGAAGTCTTTCTGGGCAATTGCCATCACCGAGCCGAAGATAACGCCTGCTGCTGCCACCCACCCAATAATCGTGGTCACCGGCAGCGTTTCAATGAAATACTGGGGCTGGAATATGGTGAGCATAAAGCGCACGATAACGTAGGCAGCAACCTCAATCTGTATTGCCGCCAGAATTGCCGCTACCACCGGAGGCGCATAGCTGTGGGCGTCGGGTAGCCATACATGCAGCGGGAACAGGGCCAGTTTGATTCCCATGCCGACCACTATCAGTGCCACGGCAGCCATGATGGTTGGTGAACCGTAAAGTGGCAGTAGTAATCCGGCCGCATCTGCCATATTGAGCGTGCCGGTGGAGAAGTAGATAAAGCCAACGCCCAGCAGATAAAAGCTTCCCGCTATTGTTCCCAGAATCAAGTAACGGAAACTTGCCACCACAGCGCGGTCGCCACCAAGTGTTATCAGTGCGTAGCTGGCCAGAGAATATATCTCCAGGAAGACGAAAAGATTGAAAAGGTCGCCGGTAATGACCACTCCCACCAGCCCGCCAACGAGGAGGAGAAGCAGCCCGTAAACGGGAATGCCGCGGCGGGGGGTATGATACAGCCCTGCCTCCGGCGGGTAAATCACCGCGATAAAGCCAATGAACACGATGATAATGACCATGAATACCGAGAGATGGTCGAGGACATATTCAATGCCAAATGGAGGTGGCCATCCGCCGAGGAAATAGCGCAACTCCCCATCGACAAGGACGCGGCTGAGTCCGACGCCGGCAGCTACTAATGCCAGCGCCATGCCGATTGCTGCTGTCGCGTATGCCCATCTCAGACGCCATATACCAACCAGTGTCGAAATGAAGCAGAACAGCAATAATGGCGCCAGGATGAGAATCGACACGCTGGACATTTATTCTGAACTCTCTTTCATATTAGCCATTATGGCCTTATCATCCAGCGTTTTATAAGCACGGTAGATGCGAAGGAGAAAGGCCAGCGCTACGCCGGTTAAAGAAAGCCCCACCACGATGCCGGTCAGTATCAGCACATGCGGTAGAGGGTTTATGTATTTAGCCGCCTCCGTGCCGAGCATTTCGTCGATAACCGGCACCGAGCCACCGGTTTTGGTAGCGCCTTCGATAAAGAAAAGGAAAATAGCGGTCTGGAAGATATTCATCCCGATAAGTTTTTTCAGCAGATTACGCTTGCCAAGCATCCCGTAAATGCCAATGGCCAGCAGGACTACAATCATAAAGTACACGTAGCGGGATAAGAACAGGTCAATGACTACCATCTTTCACCCACCAGGCTGTCGAAAATTAATACCAGCGTGCCGAAAACCGCCAGTCCGATGCCTATTTCCACAATCAAAATGCCCAGTGCTCTCAACTCGGCGCCGTGTACCCAGAAAAGAGGCAGATTTTCGTAGTCAAGGAATGCCCCCCCAAATATCATGGGAACTATACCGGAGAGGCCAAAGATAAGCATACCGATGGCTCCAAGTGCCAGCGCCAGTTTTGGTGAGAATTTTTGATGTGCGATTATGTTGCCCAGGTACAGCCTCTGCAGTATGATACTTACCGCTAGCAGAACACCACCCTGGAATCCTCCACCGGGGCCATAGTGTCCGTGGATGATAACGTATAGCGCAAAAAGCTGGATGAAGGGTATCAGCAGGCTGCATATGGTCTGAACGATGATGCTTTGGTAATGTTGCTTTATCATCTTTCTTTTCTCTTCATCAAGATAAGGACACAGGCCAGTCCGGCGGTGAAAATCACTATCGTCTCGCCCAGAGTATCATAGCCACGATAATCGGCCAGCACCGCGGTGACGATATTCGGGGTATGAGTATCTTTCACTGAATCTTCAATATAGGTAGGAGAAACGTGCGTATTCGCCGGCGCCTGCGGGTCAGCGTGGTCAGGCAAGCCAACGGTAGCATAAAGCATCAATGCTACGAATAGCAGCATAATGAGCGCGTTAAGCCATCTCAATCTTCCGACCTCCGTCTGGTAAGGAACAGCGCTACGATGAAAAGCACTCCACTTATTCCTGCACCCAGCGTCGCCTCAACGAAGGCGACATCGATTGCTCCCAGCTGGCTGAAAAGAAGGGCCACAAAGAAACTATAGGCGGCAAGCGCCGCCACCGCTGCCAGAAGGTCATGCAAAGACAGAGCGATGAGCGCGGTTACTATTAGAATTACCAGCAACCAGAAATCTACCTGCCATATCATGACTGTTCAGCCCCTTTTGTTTTCTGGCCTGTCTTTTGCCGTGTCCAGGGCTGGCGACCGGTGCGTAGTGCGGCTCGGGCAATGGCATGTGTGGCCGTAGGATTGGCAATCAGGACAAAGAATAAAATAAGCAGTATCTTCACGGTGCCCAGTTCCCACCCGTTGTAGACGGCAAGCCCGCCCAGCACCAGTATTGAACCCAGTGTCTCTGATTTGCCCACGGCGTGGGTTCTGGCATAAAAATCAGGCAGGCGGAGCAGTCCGAGGGCGCTTACCATCAGAAAGAAGACGCCGGCCACAATCAGGACTATGGCGATAACTGTTCCCACCATCAGAGCCTCTCCCCTCCACGGTCGAAGTACTTGCCCAGCACAATGACGACGACAAAATTTAACAACGCGTAGGCGATGGCGATGTCGATGAACATATTGACACGCTCAAAAAGAAAACCTATTAAAATCAGGATGATAAAGCCGTTGGTGCCCACCAGCCCGGCGGCGATAATCCGGTCGAATATGGTCTTCCCCATTGCCACACGGTACAGCGCTATAGCAGTAAGCACGGCGATAAATATGGTGATGCCCAGAAGGAAAGAGTTCATTCTTTAAGCTCCTTCAGAGAGTAAACCCAGCGGACCTCTGGCCTGGGCTCTTTTTCTTCCAAATATACCCTGGCGACTTTGCTCTGCATGGTTCCGTCGACAAGTCCTGAAGCCAGAGGTGGCTTCAATGTGTGAATAATATAGTTGCCATCTTCAAGACTGACAGTGATAGTTCCAGGCGTCAAAGTTATCGAGTTGGCCAGTGTTACCTGAGCCATGCCCTTGCGCATCCGGGTGCGGAAGAGGAATAATGCAGGCTCAATTGGCATTTTGGGATGGAGCACGAGGTAAGCGACCTGCACGTTTGCCAGAATAATTTGGAGCAGCAGCCAGGGAATATAGAGGAGGAAACGCCATATCTGCCGGAAGACCTGCCCGCTTTTCATACCCAGTTCTTCCCCGCGCTGCAGCGCAAAATAGAAGAGGTCGTTGGTGAGGAAGGTAACCAGGGCAGCAGAGATTACACCAATGATGATGTATTTTGCTTGGTACCGACCGGAAAGCAGAAGCCAGAAGGCAAACAGGATGACAAATTGCAGCGTGATGCTTAATAAGCGATTCTGACCGTGAATCGTGATTCCGGGTACTTTCAGAGTGTCCTCTCTCGCATCCGGGACTTCTTGATTGGCAATATGGATATGGCTACGCCGCTGCGATGACATTTACTTATCTGCCATAAGCTTAGACCATGGTTATGAATTCAGGCTTCCGCTATATTGCCTATATATTTCCTACAATTATCAGTAATAATACCTATGTGTCGTTCTCGTCAGGAGTCTTCGGTAAAGAGCTTCCTCAGGTAGGTTACGGACTTTCGGGCAATCGGTTCCGGGTCTCCTTCCGGAACAATGACTACCGATGCTGACCCTTCAAACCCTTCTTCCTTCAGCACTCCGGCGATATTCGGCCAGTCCAGCGTTTCTTTTTCCGTGCTTACGCCCGGAGGCAGTCGACTTGGCTCGTAAAGATGTATATGTTTGGCCTGGCCTCTAGCAGCTCTTATACCGTGCTCTATTGATGGTTCCATATTATAGAGCTGGTGAGTGTCAAGCATGATGCTGAAATTGGGGCTGCTGATTTTATCGACCATTGCCATGACTTCCTCGTTGGTGTTGAATAAGCTGGTGTACTCTGCCTCGGCGGGCTCCAACATGATAATGGCGCCCGTCTTTTCGGCATATTCGGTAAGCTCGCGGAATATCTCCTCGGCGAGTTTCGTCACGTCGTCTGTGCTCATTCTTGGTATTCCCATTCCCCTTGATGCCCCAAGACCTACCCTTGCCTTGAAGTAGCCGGCAAAGTCCAGCATGCGCTTGAAACCTTCAATTGATTTTTCTCTGATGGCAGTGTCCTCGTGGAGGAGAGCCATACCCTGAGCGGCGATACGCCCGCTGTTCACCACTGGCATTACGGCACCAGTTTGTTCCAGCATGCGGCTGAATAATTCCGGGTCAGGAGTATGCTCAGGGTCGGGCATGAACTCGATACCATCATATCCCCAGCTCATCGCCATCCGGCCCAGTTCTTCCGGAGTACCGGTGAGCACCTTGACCACGAAGTCCAGCTGCAACATGTCTGGTGTTGAGGCGAATAGGCAAAATTTAACCCTCGGCATTGACTTCCTCCGTTAACTGGTTATTTTAATCTATTCTGTTATTAACAAATAGCCATACCACCATCGACCACCAAGATGTGCCCGGTAATGTGGTCGGAAGCATCGGAGGCAAGGAATATGGCGGCACCGGCGTAGTCCTCCGGAACAGCAGCCCTGCCTCGCGGAATGTTATCCACAAAACCCTGGAGCACCTCGGGATGCTCTTTGAAAAACTTGGTATTCATCTCGGTGGTGGTCACTCCCGGTGCGATGGCGTTCACATTGATGTTGTATTTAGACCACTCAAACGCCAGTGACCGCGTCAGATGAGAAACACCGGCTTTGGAAATGGCATAGACCGAGCGTATGGGCTGGACCTGCTCGGCGACGATTGAGGAGATATTTATTATCTTGCCTTTTTTCTTTTTTATCATATGCCTGCCGACAAGCTGGCAACAGAAGAACATCCCTTTCAGGTTCGTCTCCATGATGCGGTCCCATTCTTCTTCGGTGAATTCTTCGGCCGGCTTTCTGATGACGATGCCCGCATTGTTGACCAGGATATCTATCTGGTTGTAGTCACTCAAAACTTTAGTGACCAGTGCCTCGATAGAGGGCAAATGTCTCATATCGGTGGCAACGGCTGTCGCCTTGTAACCTTCCTTGTTCAGCTTTGCCGCTGCTTTCTGCCCTTCTTCAGCTCTGCGGTTGGCAATAACAACGGTTGCGCCAGCGCTGGCCAGGCCGCGGGCGATGGCAAAGCCAATGCTCTGGTTTCCTCCGGTGACGATAGCAATTTTATCAGATAAATCAAAGGTTACCATCGCTTTTTCCCCTTTTGCACATAATCTCGCATCTGCTTTTTTGCCGCTATGCTCAATCTTAGTCTACTTTATACTTTCCTGAAATTTTTTCATCTTTTCTTTGAAAACCGCACTGTCCAGAACCTCTTTGTTGACCAGTGTTGTCGGTATCTCACCACGCACCAGCGTGGCCATCTGGTTAACAATGATTTGCCACATATGACTGGTAGTCTGGTCGGTCTGGGCCAGAGCATGTGGACTGAGGATAACATTGTCCATTTTAAGCAGAGGGTTATCGTTCTGGACTGGTTCCTGTTCAAAGACATCGATGCCGGCACCGCGTATCCAGCCTTCGTCCAGTGCCCTGATAAGTGCTGCTTCGTCGACAATTGGCCCGCGGGCAGCGTTTATCAGAAAAGCGGTCTTCTTCATTTTCCTCAGTTCTTTTTCGCCAATCAGGTGACGGGTTTCTTTATTGAGTGGGCAGATAATGCAAAGCATGTCGGACTCTTTCAGCACGGTATCAAGGTCGACCAGCTGTACGCCGACATCAGCCACGTCCTCCGGTTTGAGGTACGGGTCATAAGCAATATGCTTCATTTCAAACGGCATAGCCACCTTGAACAACTCATGGCCGATGTTGCCGACGCCTACCGCTCCCAGTGTTCTCCCCACCAGTCCCCAGCCCTGGTAGTGCGACTGCTCAGCCCAGCGCCCGGCACGGACCAGTTTGTCTTTGGTAAGGAGACGCATATTCAAAGCCAGGATGAAGGTCATATATACCACTGCCATTGGCCTTCTTACCGCATCGGGCGTGATAAACAGCATGATACCAGCATCAGTTACCGCCGGTACATCTAACCTTTCGTAGCCTACCCCACCCCGATGCGCAGAGATGAGCTGGCTGTTTCCGGCAAGGCTCTGCTTAGTCCACAATGGCCGGAAAGTGGCGACCATATCAAAACCTTCTATCTGGTCCGGGGTTATCTCTTTCTTGAATTCCGGAATCATTGCGTATTCGATGTTGGGTATATCATCGAACAACTTCAGCCCCGGCCCGGGTATCCATAGCTTTCCTTCTTCATTAAAAAAATCCCTGGTGATACCGACTCTGGCTTTTCTTGCCAAAATAAAAGCCCTCCTTTATGTAAACTATTTCTCTTCCATTAGTCCTTGACCAGCTGGCTCAAGCCTAGCTCCTTTAGCTTTTTGGCACTTGGCTTGGTAGAGTTCAGGTCCCAGTCCATTGATTTCAGATAGTCCTTTATCATGGTGTCGTCGTCGATGGTGACATTGGCTAAAGGTCCCTCTTTCAGTGGCGGTTTGCCCACTGCCCTGGGGTTCATAAAGTACTTCAGCGGGTTCAGCCCTTCGCGCAGGTTGAAGAGATGGCGCAAGGTGCCGATGCGCTCGCCGATATCCAGACAGCTGTCCAGGGTATATTCCTGGCCGGTTACCGCGGTCAGAAAATCGGGGATGAACTGCGATGGATAAGTTGCGTAGGCAAACAGGCAGATACCGGCAGAATTGACTATGTGAAGCATGTTGGTGGCTTTCTTCTGAACCTCGCCGGTGTTGGTGAAGTCGTAAGTGTCCTCTCGTGGGTCGGTGAGGAAATCAACGCCCATAAGCCAGGAGCGTCCGCCCTGTGTGTGCCGTCCGGGTGTGCCGTCCATACGATAGGTCACGGAGAGGGCAGGGATTAACCTCGGGTCGTGGGCCGGGAGCTCCTGTCCCTGGACATGAACTGCATACTGTTCCGCCCCTTTACCGATTTTCTCAGCGGCGCGCTTGACACCATCGGCCAGAAGTGCACCAATCCCTTCGCGCCTGGCTATTTTTTCCATAATGGCCACGATGGCATTGCCATCGCCCCAGCGCAGTTCCATACCGGTATCGGCTTTGGTGAGTATGCCGTTTTCGTAGCACTCAATGGCGAAGCCAACGGCAACCCCGGCGGAAATGGTGTCAATGCCATAGACATTACAGATATCGTTGAAACGGATGATTGACTCCAGGTCGTCATTGAGGCACAGCGTTCCTGCCATGCACAGGGTCTCGTACTCGGGTTTGTGGCATACCTCTGCCCGACCCGCCTTGGGCTTCATATGTCCACCGCAACGCAGGGGGCACTGCCAGCAGCCGTATTTTTTCTCCTGCTCCGCGATGACCGCGTCGTCGCTGATTTTCTTGGCATTGGGGAAATCTATCTCACCGGAGCCGGCCCAGTTCTTCACCGGTGAATCACCGCTCATGGCACTTGCCTCGGTGATACCGGCAGTCCCATACTTGATTAAAGTTTCTCCCAGACCTTTGACCTGTTTCATCCAGGTGCGTCTTATCTGTATGGCTTTATCTCCATCTGCCATGGGCACTTTCTGGTTGCCTTTAACCGCAATTGCCTTGAGCTTTTTCGAGCCCATAACGGCACCTACGCCCGACCTGCCCGCGGCACGCCCTTTCTCATTGATTATGGCGGCGAGAAGGCTTAATTGCTCACCGGGAGGGCCAATACAGGCAATGCTCGCTTCTTTGCCGTGGGCTTTCTTCAGAACGTCTTCCGTCTCCAGGCAGTCTTTACCCCAGAGGTTGCCGGCGTCTTTGAGTTCCGGTTTGCCATTTTCAATATAGAGGTAAACCGGTTTCTGGGAAGCACCGCTGAAGAAGACGCCGTCATAACCGGCGAATTTTAAGTTCGGTCCAAAGTCACCGCCGCAGTTGGCGTCACCCCAGGTGCCGGTTAGAGGTGATTTGCAGACAACCGCAAACCGGCCACTGCACATCGTTGGGGTGCCGGTCAGCGGGCCGGTCAGGAAGCCCAGCATGTTATCCGGGCCGAGGGGGTCAACACGCGGTTTCATGCGCTCGTAGAGAATCCTCACCCCGATACCGTAGCCGCCCAAAAAATCGCGGCAGAGCTCCTCCCCGAGCTCTTCCTCTTTGCAGGTTCCCTTGGATAAGTCAACAAAAAGCAGCTTGCCCATATAGCCTTTGGCCATGGTTACCTCCTTTAAAGAGTAGAATTTCTAGACAAGAATAATTCTATGGACTGGCTTTTGTCAAATATAGTAGTTATTTTGGAAAAACGTTATAATGTTGCACCGGGATTACAGGAAGCTATGGCAAAGAGATTTGATGACATAATCACTAAGTATCCGAATAAACAGCTAGTCTAAAATAGTTAATAATGGAAATATGCAAATATTTGAATAAAAAGTGGATGCCTAAAGCTGCGGGAATACTGGAAATAGTGGCTGGTTTATGGATGGTAATATCTTGCTATTTCCTTATAGATTTCTCTGAGCCGCCATTGAAATCGTGGTCATCATATTGGATTCTATGGCTATCTACTCTATTTGTTTTAGGTGCACTAGCTGCATCTGGAGGAACCTTCGCCTTAAGAAAAAGAAAGTGGGCATTAGCATTCGCAGGGGCAGTAGCCGCAATACCCCTTCCTTTTATTACTCTTTCTGTAATAGTCTGGTGGGCTGAGCATTTGCATAATATACCCCAACCTTGCACCTATGGCTTGGAAGCTTTGATTTCAATATCGCCTCTAGTACTACTTATCATATCAAAGAGAGAATTCAGGTAATATACGTTATTGAGGATTCCACATTTAGTAGCAAACGGTTAGCAAATTTGCAAAATGAAGCGGTGAAAGGGTAGAATTTGAAGCTAGGAGAGGTGTCCGAGTGGTTGATGGTGCCGCTCTCGAAAAGCGGTCTCCGTGTTTAGCGGAGCGTGGGTTCGAATC
>Ga0209427_10005434_pt1 | contig 14615 bp, 8 predicted proteins | sample DeeMarSWOR136_30_FD_187465 | JGI IMG/M metagenome (GOLD analysis project Ga0209427, IMG submission 187465) | Marine sediment microbial communities from White Oak River estuary, North Carolina - WOR-1-36_30 (SPAdes) (version 2) | ecosystem: Environmental > Aquatic > Marine > Intertidal zone >...
TGATTAACCTTTCTGGAGTAGGGATACCCGTTTTCAAATCCCATCCCCGGAAGCTGTAATACTCGTCTAACATTTTATCCAGATTTGCCCGGCTAATGACCATTCCTTGAGAAGGTCCCCTTGGGATAGGCTCTTCCATAAATCTCTTAGGCAACTTATCATCTTTTCTCCGAAAGCCCTCCCGTACCATGAAGGCCCGCATCAGATTCCAAATTCTCTCTGCTGTCTTCTTGGCATCTTCCAGTGAACACTGCATACCTGTTGCAACATTAACCGACTTCACACACCACTCAGACACATCCAACGGACCCCAGATCGCCTCCGCCAGATGACATACAATCATGGAATCTGTATAAATCATAAGATGGTTAATCCTGGCTGTATATTCACTCTTACCCTCAAATGTCTCTCGGGGAACCAACCCCGTCCTCTCCCCTGTAGGGCGTCCATCATGATGACTTCCACCCCGCGGCCCGGTGGCATAAGCTAATCCTAATCCTGGTAACCCTCTGGCAGAATGACCTGCAAAGGTCATTCCTTTGGAATGCATAGCAAAGTCCCCTGAGCCATGTCCAATTTTCTCAGATGCCCTCTTTACCCCCTCAGCCAGAATGTTTCCTAACCCCTCTCTCTTCCCAATCTTATGGATCATGGTGAGCATCGCCTCTTCACTACCAAATCTAAGCTCTATCCCATCGGTATCCTCTAAAGTCAAAATACCCTTCTCAAAACACTCCATGGCAAAGGCTACAGAGACGCCTGTCTCAATAGCATCCATTCCATAATTATCACAGATACGCTCAGCTATAGCCACCGTCTTAATGGAGTCAATGCCACAACAAGAGCCCAAGGAATAGATGTTCTCATACTCAGGTCCCTCAACCAGGTAGGTATCATTTCCCTTTGATTTCACAATACAGAATTTACTGCTGCGCACCGGGCATGCAAAACAGGCTTTATCCTTCGCTACAATAGTCTCTCTCATGGTCTCTCCACTTAACCCCTCCGCATTCTCAAAAAACTCTTCCTGCCAATTGTAGCTTCCGAAAACACCTAAGGCATTATTGGCATTAACCAAAACAGGTGTACCATAGGTGGGAAGGATTTTAGAGGTTGCCGGATGGTTCCTGAATACCTTGAGCAATCCATCGGCAAAATGTTTAAATTTGGTTAAATCTGGTACATCAACTGATCCTGTTCCCCTCACTACAACTGCTTTGAGATTTTTGGAACCCCACACAGCTCCTGTTCCACCTCGACCAGTAACGCGGCACCAGAAGGTTATGCAGGCAAAGCGATTGAGTAGTTCACCTGCAGGTCCAATACTGGCAGCATGAACCTCATCAAGGCCCAATTCCTCTTTCAACCTTTCCTGAGTATCATAGCTATTCATCCCCCAGAGGTGGGAAGCCTCTCTGATCTCCACCAGATCATCATCAATCCAGAGATAAACAGGAACTGAGGCTTTACCCTCAAAAATAATCCCATCATATCCTGCATACTTCAATTCTGCTCCAAAATGGCCCCCGGCAGTACCATGAAAAAAAGAGCCAGTCAAGGGAGATTTGCAATAAGTACCTACACGTGAAGCGGTAGGGATAATGGTTCCACTGACAGGTCCAGTCATGATGAGCGTTTTATTTTCAGGGCTGAAAGGATCAATTCCTGGTTCAAGTTCATCATAGAGAATTCGGACAGCAATCCCGGCACCACCTAAATACTTCTCTGCCCATTCCTCTTTCATGGGCTCTACTATAACCTTACCCTTAGTGAGGTCCACCCTCAACAGCTTACCTTTATATCCCTTATACCTAAAATCAGAAGACAACGCTAATTAATCTCCCCTATTGTAACGAGGACAAAATAGTAGTGAGACAATTATAAATAAAAATCCTATATACTAATTTTTGCCACAAAAGGAAAGAAGTTTTTACAGTAAACTAAATCAGAACGCAAATTTTCGCAGATTCACCTAGCTAGATAATAGATTAACATTGAGCTATTGATAAACAAGAAACAATCTCTCGGAAACTGTACAACATATTGATTTCACATGATATCTATGGTGATTGATTTTTTCTCACCAACATGTAATAATTTAAAAATGGTATAGGTAAAATCCACTGCAGCACGAAATCCTTATTAGACCCATAAATCCATTACTCACCGGAGCCAGACCGAACTTCATGAGGAGAAATTTTAGATTTTTGATCCCGAGATATAAAAACAGCAACAGCTTTTTCTTCAAGCATGTTTCACCAGGACGTGCTACTATCTCCACTACTTAAGCGAATCAAAGCTAAGTTCATCCTTTTTCACTTTGAAGAGACACTATATGTCTAAAGAAGGAAACTACTCAAAGAAGCAGATTAGAAATATCTTTTTAACAGGACCCCCTAGTTGTGGTAAAACAACCATTATTAAAAAGGTGGTAGCAAAACTTAAAAGAAAAGCTACAGGATTTCACACTGAGGAACTAAGAAAGAATGATAAAAGAGTGGGCTTTTTGATGAAGACCCTTGATGGAAAGGAAGGACTGCTGGGACATGAAGATATCACAAGCAGGTTTCATATTAGGCGATACGGAGTCAGTATAGAAAACGTAGAAAATCTTGCTGTCCCTTCCATTACTCCTCACTCACAGTATGAGATTATCATCATTGATGAGATAGGAAAGATGGAATGTTTCTCAGAAAAATTTCGTGAGGCTATACTAGAGGCCTTAGATGCACGCATTGTGGTATTGGGAACTATCGCAGTTGGAGGAACTGAGTTTATTAGAGAGGTTAAGGAGCGAAGAGATATTAAGATCTACGAGGTGACAGCTCAAAATAGAAATGTGTTACCTGAATACTTGATAGAAGAGATTGAATGCTTTTTTCAAAATAGAAGAATTTAAAATTTAGGCATTGGGGAATTGGTGTATGCACGATATGCGATATAGGATGTAAGTGGTCCTCTATAGGTAGTCTCCTCGATTAAACCTTAAAACTTCTATAGTACTTAATATGAGAGTTTGGTTTACGATGTATTTTAAAACATCTCCATCTGGTAAATTTTCCCCCAATTCTGCTAGCTTTTCCTTTTCGCTTTCAAGCGACTTGACAAGGGAGGCAATTTCTTTGAGGGTCTTTTTAGGATCAAATAGTGCTTGAGTGTAAGATTCTAGAAGGTCAAGAAATTGTTCTACCTTTTTTATTTCAGCCTTTTGACTTTTTTCAAGACAGTTACTGAAACCGCTGGCCTCAAGCTTGGATATGGTGCTGGCACTTTGTAATCTGAGATTTAATTTTTGGATTTCACCTGCGGAAAGTGTGTTTCTCTCTTGTGATTCCTCAACTTTTGACTGTGCTTTAGCAAGGGCTCTCTTAAAACCATCACTTTTCTTATCTATTTTATTCCGTGTCTCAGGTCTTATTGTCTGTTCTACATTTTTACCATCTTGTATTTTCATAACCTTCTCCCCTCTCTTCCTTCATTATTGTAAAGCTTAACCACCGTTATAGAAACCACAGAGTTCACAGGATCCTTAAAAAATAAATTTTCTCTGTGGTTCCTTAGTTAGATAATTCACCATGTTCAATAGTACATACAACGAGCAGACATCTAACGGGATGAATCGGTGATTAAATTTTTTCCCTGTGGTTTTAATTTCACTCTTTTATCGGCATAAAAGATAAAAGCTTTAACAAAATAATAATGAAAAGAATAGTGTTCAGGGAAGATAGGTTAATTTCTAGGGCTAGGTGCAATAAAAATTACGAATTACGATCTACTGAGCAAGGTTAAAGTTTACAAACCATAGATAACGGTCCACCGAACATCATTGACAACCGTCAAGTGGTAATTAAGAATTTTTACCAATAGCTTAAAATAATTTTTAAAAACGGCTAATATTATAAAAATATCCTAAAGAATATCAACTTATTTGTCGATATAATAATAAAAAAAGAAATTGGAGGTAGCTATGAATATTTATTTTTATTCATCCATTGCTGGAATTAATGCATTTTTTGATAAAATGGATGTTACAGCCAATAACATAGCCAATATTAATACAGATAATTTTAAAAGAAGGGTTGCTGAAATCACACAAGATAAAAATGATCTTCCTGAGACAAACATTACTATTGATAATACACCAGGAATAGAAAAGCCCAGAAAACCTGGAGAATCAGAGGGACCACCTAGAGAGATGTCAAATGTTAATTATGCTGATGAAGCTGTCAGTATGATAGAAGCTCAAATTGGAGTAAAGGCAAATCTTAAAGCACTGCAGACTGAAGGAGAAATGTTAGCTTCACTTATTGACCTTTTTGTATAGCGTGTTAGTTTCTTTCCAATAAAGGTGAGGAGCCAGAGTGCAACATTGAGTAGTCAGAATGTAAAAAATTTTCTGGATTCTACACTCCTAACTTCTTACCCTTATCTTCCATTCTCTTCACCCCTGCCCACTTGACTGAGAGTAATTTATTCAAAGCTTCTTACCATTTAAACTCTCTAGCTCTATTTTCTCCATAGTTATTACTCAGGGCATAAAATAGTTTACATGTCATTGCGAGGAGCATAGCGACGAAGCATTCTCTAAAGGCTCTGAACAGGCTCCGCACTCCTCACAAACGATTATGAAATGAGATTGCTTCACTTCGTTCGCAATGACGTTTCGTCTTTCTGTAAACTATTTATTGATCCCATTAATAAAGGAAGAAAAGTTTTTACTTTAATTTTACTTATTGCAGTGGTAAGTTCAAAAAGGGATAAAATCACAATTGATGAAAAATGATGGATTATCAGTGAGAGAGAAAAAATATTTTTTAGGCACCCAAAAGGCTAATACCCTTTTAACCTATGGTGGAATCTTCTTCATTTCCCTGGCAACCTTAACCTATGAAGTATCCCTCACGAGAATCTTCTCAATAGCTCAGGGGTATCACTTTGCGTTTATGATAATAAGCATCGGCCTGCTGGGTTTGGGTGCAAGTGGTAGTTTTCTCATGGTTTTCCCTTCACTGCTGAAAAAGGAACTTAAGAAATCCCTTTTTATAACAACTCTTACTTTTTCTCTCATTTCCCTTACCTCCTACCTATTAATCAACCAAATCCCATTTGACCCCATGAGAATCTCATGGGATAAAACCCAGCTACTCTACATCTTGTGCTACTATATAGTACTATCACTCCCTTTCTTCTTTACAGGCCTTACCATTTCATTAGTCATCACCCACCTCTATCATCAGGTAAATCAAATCTACTTTGCCGACCTAGCAGGTGCAGCCCTGGGATGTCTTGTAGCCTTATTGGTTTTTTCTCTAGGTGGTACGACTGGGGCTATAGGAACTGTTTTTCTGTTGGGACTTTTGTCTTCCTTCTGCTTTAGTCTCCAATGCACAAGAAGACTATTTTCCTTGTTTCCTCTCTTGTTAGCTTGCTCCTCCCTCATGCTTATCAGATTAGAGACGACCCTGCTTCAGATCAACATCTCCCCCTACAAGGGACTTATGGTAGCTTTGAGATACCCTTCAGCGAAGCTCTTATCTACCAAATGGAACCCTTTTTCCAGAGTGGATATAGTTAAAAGTCCTGCAGCCCGCTTTGCACCAGGCCTAAGCCTCAACTACCAAGACCCCCTTCCTCACCAACTGGGAATCACGGTAGATGGTAATAATTTAAATGCCATTACCCACTATAATGGAGAGAAGGAGAAACTCTCTTTTCTCTCTCAACTACCATCAGCACTTCCCTACTATCTTAAGGAATTAGAAGACATTCTCATTCTCGAACCTATGGGGGGTCTTGATGTCTTAATGGGACTCTACTTTGGGGCAAAAAATATAGATGGAATCGAGCTCAATCCTTTAATAGTAAATGCGGTTAAACACGATTTAAAAAAATTCTCAGGTTATCTCTATGAACAAGAAGGTGTTCATATCACTGTAGGTGAGATACGGAGTTATCTTAGGAAGACGAAAAAGCACTATGATTTACTCCAGTTATCCATCTCCAATGCCTTAGGGGCATCTTCTACTGGAGCTTACGGGTTGGTAGAAGATTACATCTTTACAGAAGAGGCTTTTAATCAATATCTAGACCACCTTAAAGTTGGAGGTTTTCTGGCCATCACCTGTTATCTCCTCCCACCTCCCCGGCACGAGTTAAGGGTGTTATCCCTTATCATATCTACTCTGAAGAAAAGGAAGATCTCAGAGCCCCAGCTGAGGTTAGTGGTCATTAGAACCTGGGGAACTATGACTATTGTGTGCAAACAAGGATATTTTGATTCCAAAGAGATAGAAAAATTGAAAAACTTTTGTCATGAGCGCAATTTTGACCTCGTCTATTACCCCGGTGTTACTCCTAAAGAAGTAAATCTATATAATCAATTAAAAGAACCACTTTACTATCAGTTCGTTACTCAGTTGACAGAGGAAGGGTCACGAGAAAAGCTCTATCGAGATTACCTTTTTGACCTTTCATCCGTTACTGATGATAGACCTTTTTTTTATCACTTCTTTAAATGGAATAAGTTGAAAGAGGTGTACCGAAGTGTGGAAGGTAAATGGCAATTCTTGATAGAAGGAGCTTATCTCGTACCTGTAATCTTCATTCAAGCCCTCTGCTTAAGTATTTTTTTCATCTTTCTCCCAACACTTCTAGCTTCAAGAAGGAGTGAGATTAGGAGCGTATCTCGAAAACAGGCAATGAGGGTAGTATCATACTTCTTCTTTATAGGAATAGGTTTTATGTTTGTGGAGATATCCCTCATTCAAAAATTTATCCTCTTTTTGGATCACCCTTACTATGCCATATCCCTGGTTATTGCGGCACTGCTGATGGCAACCGGTATAGGAAGCTACCTTTCAAAACGGCTGTCTATTATGAAAGGAGGTAAGACTGTGAAGGCTTTACTTTTAGCACTATGCCTATCTATTATTGCTTATAGCTCTATACTTCCTTCTCTATTCCACTTTTTGTTACCCTACAGTCTATTAAGCCGACAGTGCCTTACCCCTCTGATGCTCCTTCCTTTGGGAATTCTAATGGGTATTCCTTTTCCCCTAGGTATCCGGTGGTTATCAAGCCTCTCTCCACCCCTTATCCCTTGGGCTTGGTGTGTAAACGGTTGTTCCTCAGTGTTGAGTTCCATCTTGGCAGTAATGATTGCACTGGGTGGAGGATTTTCTCTAGTTTTGTATCTCGCTGCGTGCTGCTATGGTCTGGCTACCATCTTCCTCCTGTGTAAACCCCGTTAGAAAGTTTGAAGGAGCTTTAAACTTCGCTAAAACTTATTGCTCTTTTCTTTCTAACGAGGTAAAGGCAGTAGTGAGGACCAACCTTAGCCCCGCTTTACAAGTCATAGTGGTGGAAATGACCGACTATCAACAAAAGGCTAATAACATCACTCTATTGGACACCTTCTGAGGCATTTCAGAACAATGCATTCTCCACAATTTAATCTCTTCTTGCGCTCTCCATATAAAGTGTATATAATCAGATTATGTAAATTAGAATGTAAAAAACGAGGGGTGATTTTTATGCCTACATATGATCTTTTTTGCCAGAAATGTAAGAAGGATTTTAGCCTTACGCTGAGAATTAAGGATTACGAAAAAAAGGAATTTGCGTGTCCTCAATGCAAGGGGAAGGAAATTACAAGAATCCCCTCAATGTTTATGGCAAAAACATCAAAGAAGAGTTGATTTGTGCGTGCTGCAAGATTACACTCTTTAAAAATTTTTTAAAGCTTACTTTCTTATTTCTATGAAGGAGAAGACATGGATAGAAAAGGTAACCTATTCAAAATGCTAAACCGCACTACTATGGTGATAATGACAACTACAATTGTATCATGCTCTTTATGTTTTGCTGAACCTTCATCTCATCCAGATTCAGAAATGAGTGCTGCTTTCTCTGACTCCCTGGACACAGAATTAGGTGAAAAAATTAACACCTTAATTGAGGGGAAAGGATTACAGATTGATCTGGAAAATGGCGTAATCACTAAAGTCTTGGGTGGAGAAGTTATCCTTATTCCCCTGATATCCAAAGATTCCCAGCAAATGACAATACGTAAAGAACATCATCAAAAATCTCAATTTCTTGCTTATATTAATCATGAAGTGTTAGGACGTTTCCTAGTTTTCTTAGAAGTTATAAAAAGGCAAAGGGATGAAAGGCTTTCCACCACAAGAATAGTTTTCCCCAGTGGGAGAGGTTTAGTTATAAATATGAATCCTCTTTATATCTATCAGATAGATGCCTCACAGACAGGGATCTCCTTACAAGTCAACGATGATCTTGAGAATAACATAAGTATATCAGATGCCTGTAAAGTCATAGGGATAATTGCTACAGTGCTTGCAGCTGCCTGCCTGATTTTCCCAGAACCTATACTATGTGCTATTGCTGTAGCCATGCAAACTATCTATCAGTTCTTATGCTAATAGAACCATGGCAATTAATCTTTTTATCAAGTACCACAAAAGTTATCGTTATCTGGTATAACAAATCAGGTATGTAATTATGTACTATAAAAAACTCTTTCTTCTTGTTTTCCTGTTATCCTTAGGATGCACACTAACTCCCAAAACTGAGGTGGGAGAAACTCCCCGCAGTGAAAGGGTTATTTTTTACTCTTCTGGTGGCGAAGAAAATGAAATTGGATGTGTGAATATTCAAAAATTGATGTCTGAATCCTTGGCAGCAAAGGAGGCTGAAAATATATTAAAAGGATTCATCGCAGAGGGAAGTGATACCTTAAATCAGTTAAAAAATGAGATTAACGTTTTGGAAGTTTTAACAAAACTACAGAACAAGATAGAGGAAATTGAAGATACCAGCAAGGAGGCGAGTGAAGGTAAAACGATGGAACAGATTAAAGAAAAATACATCAAATTTTACCAGCAATTTAGCTTAGATTCACAGGCGCTAAACTATGACTTTCTGAAGGAACGACGAGAAGAAATAACAAGTATTATCAATCGACTGGGAAGGAAAGGGAAATTTAAAAAAATTATCGATAGTAGCTATAGAAACACCTCTGGTTGTCAGATTGATATGACTGAGGAATTCATGCAAATTTATGATAAGATGGTCGAGAATAATTATCGAGATTTTAGATTCTACACCTATAGTAAAGAGAAAACATGGGAAGTGTTAATCGCACTTCTGCAGTCTTCAGGGTATATCTTTCAAACTACAGATAAAGAAAAAGGAATTATCAAGACTCAACCTGTCTACTTTAACCCCACTGAACGAAGCACAGTTACCACTATACCTTCAAATCTCATGAAGAAAGATTCAGCACAACTAAATGTCAATGAACATATTGATCTGATTGCCCATACCCCATTAGAAAAACAGGTGTCATGGCTTACCTCTAAAGAATCTTTAACTATTCAGGTAATTCCTTTCAGCCACACTCTCACTAAAGTGCAGGTAAAATTTACTATAGAGGCGTGTAGTGATTCAGAAGGGTGGGAAGTACTCATATCTAACAAATTTACTGAGAGAAATATTCTTAATGCTATTGAGAAACAACTCATAGCAAAGTAGTACATCTCTACTCCTAAAAAAACTTTTTCAGTTCACTCATGTGCCCAATCATCTTTGGAACGCAATAGTCTATAGTTTCGGGGCTTGAACCTCCACAAAGGACTACCACCAATCTCCCTCCACACACCTTCTCTGCAGCCTCCTTAATAAGCTCTAATAACCTTATGTGGACCTCCTTGCTCAAACCTATATCTCCATAATCGCCTAAGGTATTATCGTAACCAAATTCCCAGAAGACCATCTCCAGTTTAAAAGGAATAAGCCACTGAGCAAGTGCACCTTTGACCAAGTTAAGGTATCCTCCATCACTGCAGGGATAAGGTACCTTCACATCAATCTTAGTACCATCTCCAGATACCTCACTTCTACTACAGAAACATAAGTGAAGAAGATCATTGTCATCCATAAAAATATCTCTCGTCCCATCACCATGGTGATGATCAGTATCTATGATGGCAAATCTCTTCCATCCAATCTTCTTTCTTAAGTGTTCTACAGCCAGTGCTGCTCCATTGAAATGACACCCACCCCAGAAATGATCTCTACCAGCGTGATGATCAGCGGAACCGGTGAAGACAAAAGCATTATCCATCTCACCTTTTGCAATGCACTCTGAAGCCTTAACAGTTCCTCCTGTAGAATACAAAGCAGTTTCATAATAGGAACTCCTCTTCACCTCTTTGATCATCCTGCGAGAGTGAACGTTTTCCAAAATTTCAAGAGGCGTAGGGGGTGATTGTTGAAAGATTATATTCGGTTCATCAAGCAATCTTTTATCTTTCAAGATAGTAGGAAAATTACAGAGTCTACCTCTTAACAACCAATCAATATCATTTTCTCGACAAAGCTCATGAAAAAATATGCCTGTTCTTTTCACCTCACCCCTTTCCTATATAAGACAAGATAAAACCCCTGACAAAAGCTGGAAGATACCAGATACAGAATAATTTAGTGAACTATTCATGAGTGATGCTAACACTTTTTGGCCCTCGATTCTGAGGTCAGTTAACCTAGTTCATATCTTTTCAACTCCGAAATCCCACTATCGAAATTCGCAACAACTCCTAATGAGAGGAATTCAAATGACCCCAGTGAAATATACCTTGCATTTCACAGGGCAGGCCAAAACATATATTTTTTAATTTGGAAAATTAGAACTTTGAATTTGTTTCGTGCTTCGAGTTTAGAATTTAGAATTTTAAAAATAGGTTCATTACTGTTTAACAGTGCATAGTTTTATTCAAGATAACTATTAATGCTATAAACACATTTCTGAATAATACAGGGATCACGTATCATGGGTCACGTAGTACCTATTATAATAAGTTAAGCTCATAATGCAAGTTGAAACTACTATACGCAATACCACCATAGGAGTACAATGCAAGATATTTTCTTGGGAAATGAGAGCGCAGAAAAAATTTCTTGATTATTTTTTCGCTTGGTTCTTTTAACTATTGAAAAACTCCAGTGTAAACCCTGCTAGAAAGTTTGGGAAAGACTTAAAACACCCTCAAACTTATCACTTTTTTTCTAATGGGGTAAAAAGCCACTGTGGATACTTTATTGCTTGATTTTATGCCAAAATAATTTATTATGCTTTAAAGGGCAGATTTACTATGTGGTAAAATTTACGAGACGTAATGGAACCAGGTAAAATTGTTACTTACTTTGATAAAGACAACATTACCTCTGGAATCTGTTTAGAGAGGAAAGGAAATAGACTTCACCTTCTCTCTGAACACAATCGAGAAACAAACCTGAACCTCAATAGAGTCATCTATAGTTCAGATAAGATACTCAACATGAAACTATCTAAAGAAAAACTGTTAAAAACATTAAAGACTACTATAAGCAAGGAAAAAGAATTACAAGATAGTATTAATACTGAAGAACTATGGAATCTTCTCCAGGGAGAGGAAGAAAGCTTTGATCTACACTATATAGCTGAAATAGCTTTTGGAACAAATCCTACCTCAGAGCAATCTGCTGCACTACTCAGGGCGTTGTGTGAAGATAAAATCCATTTTAAATTTAAAGAAGGGAAATTCAAGCTCCACACACCTCATCAAGTTCAACAGGTATTGATGAAGCTGCAGCGGGATGCTGATAGGGAAAAGGAATTGGAGGAGGGAAGTAGCTGGCTTAGGAAAAAATGGGATGGAATCCCGGTGGAAGACCCTCCCAAAAAAGATCAGTATCTCGCTCTATTGCGTGAACTTGCTGTCTTTGCTTCTGAATCTCCTCACTACCAGAAAGGGAGACAATTGCTCAAAAGGGCACACCTGACGGACCCCAACGCACCCATTACTCTATTAATAAAAATGGGTGAGTTGCAAGAGGACGAGAACCTTCTCCTCTCTCGATATGGAATCCCCACCCAGTGTACACCTGAAGCACTGGAAGAAGCTGAGGGCATTTACCATGCCTTCACCCTTAAATCACTATCCTTAAAAAATAAACGGAGGAACTTAACGTCTTTAAAAACCTTTTCCATCGATAGTGAGACAACCCAAGATATTGATGATGCTCTCAGTGTCGAGGTTAAAGGAACATCTTATCAAGTTGGAATCCACATTGCTGATGCTGCACACTACATCATTCCTGAAAGTCATCTAGATAGAGAGGCACAAGAAAGAATAACCTCCCTCTATCTGCCTGAAGGGAAGATCCCCATGTTTCCCCCACTCCTCTCCGAGGATGTATTAAGTTTAGTTGAGGGAAAAGAACGATTAGCAATCAGCACTATCATCAATTTTGACAGCTCTAATGAAATTAAAGAGTTTGATCTCCTCCCCAGTGTGGTCAAAGTTCACCGTAGATATACCTACTCTCAATCAGACAAGCAGATAAATAGCGACAAAAACCTTTCATATCTCTTTCAGCTTGCTCAACACTTGCGAAAAAAGAGGATAAAAGCAGGGGCCCTTTTTCTTCCCATCCCTGAGTTAATCATCGGAGTTGACGAGCAAAAAGCAATCCGAGTGAGCAAGAGAGAGAGGGAAAATCCTAGTGAAACTATAATTTCAGAGCTCATGATACTAACCAATTGGTTGTGTGCTCGTTTTCTTCAGGAAAAAGGTGTTCCTCTCATCTATCGAAACCAATCAGAGCCAAGGGCAATGGTGGAAGGGGCTGGTACAGATAATCTTTTCCTCAACTATAAACAAAGGCAACTACTTAATCGAGTAAACTTATCTACTACCCCAGGAAATCACAGCAGCTTGGGTTTAAAGCCTTATAGTACTTTTACTTCCCCCATCAGGAGATACCTCGATTTGATAGCACAACGTCAATTGCAATCAACTTTAATCGAATATAGGAAACCCCTTTCGGAAGAGGAGCTTAAACAATTGATAATAGATATTGAAATCAATCACACAAAATGTACTCTGGTTCGTGAGCAACGTCATAGGTATTGGCTGATTAAATACTTGGAAGGAAAGATTGGAGAGACGTTAGCTGCTCTGGTACTTAACCACTCCTTGAATCGCTGTGAGTTACTTCTCACAGATTATCTTCTTGAAGTGAGTATTCCCTCTTCTCCGGCAGACTCTTTTTCTCCCGGCTCTACTATAGAGGTAAAATTGGAGAGAGCAGATGCTCAAAAAGAGATAATCAGAGTAATTCCCACTAAAAGATAAAATAACACCTGTATCAAATAAAAATAACGATAGTTTCTTGTTTACTAAAAAAAGTTTGACAGGTTTTACGTGATACAATAAACTTCTAAACTAAAAAGGGAAAGTGATATAATGATTTTTACTCTCAAAGGATAAGTAGAGATTATGAATTCTCTTGTGACTAAGATTGAGGATAAAACTGCCATGGTTGGTGTTGCAGGTTTAGGTTATGTTGGTTTATCTCTGGCAGTAGAATTTGCCAAAGGAGGTTACCAGGTCTTAGGTGTAGATACCTCTCAAGAAAGGATTGCCCAAATCCTTCGAGGAGAATCTTATATCATCGATGTAAAATCTAAGGATACTGCTCACCTCGTTCAATCAGGTCGTCTAAAAGTCTCCCAATCTTATGACCTTCTCCGTGATGCTGACACAATCAGCATCTGTGTCCCTACTCCTTTGCGTAAGACCAAGGACCCTGATACTTCTCATATCATATTAGCCATTGCTGAAATTAAACGAATCTTTCACACCCCACTGCTTATCGTTCTGGAGAGTACAACCTATCCAGGAACCACAAAAGAACTCATCGTCAATGAATTAGAACAACGTGGCTACAAGGTGGGTAAAGACTTCTATGTCGCTTTTTCCCCAGAACGGGTTGATCCTGGCAATCCTACCTTTAACACCAAAAATACCCCTAAAGTTATTGGTGGGGCGACCGAAAGGTGTACCGAAATTGCCAGAAAGCTTTACGATAAGGTTATTGAAAAGGTGGTGGTGGTAAATTCTACTGAAGAAGCAGAAATGATAAAATTACTAGAAAATACCTTTCGAAGTGTAAATATTGCGCTAGTCAACGAGATGGCACAGATGTGTGACCGCATGGGCATTGATATCTGGAATGTCATTGGGGGAGCTCAAACCAAACCCTTTGGTTTTATGCCTTTTTACCCAGGTCCTGGTATCGGTGGACACTGTATCCCACTCGACCCTATGTATCTATCCTGGAAAGCAAAAACCTATGATTTTTATAATCGCTTTATCGAATTAGCAACAGACATAAATGGCAACATGCCTCATTTTGTGGTGAGGAAGCTCAGTCGAATACTAAACGAAAGGAAGAAACCACTTAATGGATCCAAAATCCTCATTCTTGGTATAGCGTATAAAAAAGATACCGATGATATAAGAGAATCACCGGGCTTAGAAATCTATCGTTTGCTCAAGAAGGAAAAGTGTCTTATAGAGTTCAACGATCCCTACGTCAGAAGTTTTGAAGAGGGAGGAAAAAATATTCGCTCTAAAAAAATTTCAGCTGGGATGCTCAAAAAATACGACTGTGTCGTAGTCTCAACCGATCATACACACTATGATCATACCTTTATTGCTGAGCATGCCACATTAATATTTGACACACGAAATGCCTTTAAAAGTATAAAA
>Ga0209427_10005436_pt1 | contig 14608 bp, 13 predicted proteins | sample DeeMarSWOR136_30_FD_187465 | JGI IMG/M metagenome (GOLD analysis project Ga0209427, IMG submission 187465) | Marine sediment microbial communities from White Oak River estuary, North Carolina - WOR-1-36_30 (SPAdes) (version 2) | ecosystem: Environmental > Aquatic > Marine > Intertidal zone >...
AGAGCCCGGATACCGACGGTTTCAACGGCGAACTCGATCAACCCGGCGAACCGATCATCTGGAAGGGTAAACTCATCCTGACGTGCTTCGATCTCGTTACCGGTCCATACGTCGTCAACACGGGGCATGAAATGCCTGCCACACTGTCGGAGTTGGAACCTCGATAAAAAGTCCTGTGCATTTTTCTTAATGAAGTACTCACTGTAAGCACACCCATAAGCAATTGCTCAGCATACGCCCCCATGATATAATGATAATGATAATTATTATCAATAATTTCATGGGAGAACCGATGCAAAAGACGGGTTCAGCCGCTCGAAGAACAACATTTCAGGATTGTGCAATATTCGCGTGCGGAACGTTGAACGGAGAATTGAAGAAACTCAGAGAAGACGGCTTCTTGGATGCCCGCAGGTTGTTGTTTACCAAACCTGGACGTCGCGAAGTGCCTCGAGAGCTCGAGGAACAGCTCGTACAAAAAATAAACATCGCGCGGAAAGCCGCTGGAAGAATCATTGTGTTCTATGGCGGGAAATACTGCTATCTGAATGCTTCTGACCCGGGCAGGACAATTGACATGATAATTCAGGAGCAGGGGCAGGATGTCACGAGGATAAATGCCACGCACTGTAAGGATATGCTGGCGAGCGCGGAGGAAAGGAATGCTATTGCAGAGGGGAAAAAGGTGCTGTGGCTTTCTCCAGGATGGATTAGGTATAGAAATTTCGTGTATCAGGACTGGGACAAGGGTAAAGCCAATGAGAATTTTCCGCAGCACACGGGGGGAGCCATACTCTTGGATGGTATCGGTTTTTGGGACGAGTACTCCTCTATACATCCCGAAGAAATCCTTGATTTTTCTGATTGGATGGGAATATCCATACAGGTTCATCCTGTTTCACTGAACAGAATGATAAAACTTCTGTCAGACTGTGTTTCCAGCCATAGGAAATAAAGCATCGAAATTATGGTTACATAAGATAGAAGAAGAATGGACCATTGGGGAACAGATGCCTAATGAATTGCGGAAGTGGCTGACGCATAATGGGGTGTGCTTATTCAGAGAACTAGGCCTGCAACCAGGAGATAGGGTGCTCGATTTTGGCTGTGGAGACGGCGTCTATTCGATTCCGGCTGCAAAAGTCGTCGGAAAAGAAGGGGTTGTCTTTGCACTGGACCGGGACAGGGCGAGCTTGAATAGTCTCATGAAAAAGGCCTTGCGTCTTGGGTTGTTCAATATCGTGGCGGTTTATGATCTGAATGAGCTGAAACCGTTGTTGCGTGGCATTCCTTTGGACGTGGTTCTCTTGTACGATGTGATCCATTCCTACTATTTCACGGATAAACAGAGAATTGATTTACTCAGATCGATAACTAGGATGGTGAAGACGAATGGTCTCATCTCTATATTCCCGAGACATATGGAGAACGATGAGATCTGCACCGTAAGGGATACATTGAACCGGCTCGACTTTTTCCTTGAAAAACAGCAGTCGAGCAACCTCATGCACAATGGAGGGTATACTTTCGATTCCACGTTGAATTTTCGAAAAGTTCCGGGTCTGTCAAATGCCGAGAACAAGCCCCTTTGATAGGCATTTCAAACGCTATGAAGCGTGGTTTGAGAAAAACCGGTTTGCCTATCTCAGTGAGCTCAATGCTATCCAGCACTTCGTTCCTGGACAAGCTCATGGCGTGGAAATAGGCATTGGTAGCGGCAGGTTCGCGCAGAAGCTCGGGATTGAGGTTGGGGTGGAGCCTTCGAGAGCAATGCGAATATTGGCAAAAAACCGCGGGCTTCAGGTCTTCGACGCAGCTGCAGAGCATCTTCCATTCGAAGATGCGCAGTTTGATTTTGCCCTCATGGTAACCACTATCTGTTTCTTGGACAATATAAGGATTTCATTCAAGGAGGCAAAGCGGATTATAAAGAAGGATGGTCGCCTCATAGTTGGTTTTGTCGATAAGAGCAGCTTGCTGGGAAAACAATATGAGGCCCGTAAAAGGGAAAATGTCTTCTACCGTGAGGCCACTTTTTATTCAACCGATGAAGTGATCGCGATTTTGCGAGACTGCGGTTTTCACCGGATCAAAGCAGTCCAGACACTCTTTGGAAATCTCAGTGAAATCACCAGCGTTCAGGAGTTCAGAGAAGGGTACGGTCATGGAGGTTTCGTGGTAATCTGCGCGGAAGCTCCGTGACCGTACCCGCAGGTGGGAGCACGAGTTTCAAGGTGATCTTTAACCCTCCATGCTACCGGTATCCGCTTCAGGAACCACGAGATCAACTCCAATGACTCCGACGAAAGTCCCTACAACATCGGGCTCGAGGGTAACGGCAACTGATTTGACTCCTTCGCTGTTCTGTGTCACCTTTGAGAAAACCTGCCCACAGGTATTATTTACGAGCCTTGTTGCTGTTTCCACAATTTGGATAGGATATATATTTGGAAGTATTTAAATGTGCTGACCAAACCCATGGTTCCCGATTAGCGAGCTAACCATCCTCCGTCCACACACAAAGTATGGCCGGTAACATACGCAGATGCTTCAGAGGCTAAAAAGACCACTGCACCTTTTAAATCTTCAGGCATTCCCCACTTACCCATGGGTATTCTATCTAATAATTCCGCACTTCTCACAGGATCTTTTCTGAGGGGTTCTGTATTGTCAGTTGCCATGTATCCAGGTGCGATGGCATTTACATTGATGTTGTATTGTGCCCATTCGTTTGCCAACAATTTCGTGAGGCCCATAACACCGGTTTTACTGGCTGTGTATGAAGGAACAAGTATTCCTCCCTGAAAAGAGAGCATGGATGCGATATTTATGATCTTCCCCCCTTCACCCTGTTGAATCAAACTCTTTGCAAAAGCCTGACAGAGAACAAAGAGCGACTTTAAGTTCAAGTTCATCACTTCATCCCAGTCTTTTTCGGAAAATGTGATTGATTCTCCTCGACGTATTATCCCTGCATTATTTACTAAAATATCAATTTTACCAAACTGTTTTACTGCTTTTTTAACGATCCCGTTTATAGGGTTTTGATACCTTAAATCCGCAGATATTCCGATAAACTTTCTACCTAAGTTTTCAACTTCCTTTTGAGTGCTTTCCCTGGGATCGGTTTGATTGTACACCCCTACTATATCAGCACCAGCTTCAGCCAGGCCTTCAGCAATGCCTCTTCCCAAACCCCTCGCACATCCGGTGACTATGGCTACTTTCCCGTCCAATCTAAATTTATCTAACACCATAATTTTCTCCTGATCATAGACTATTCAGAGAACTATTTTAAGATATCCATGGGAACGGAATCCATGTCGGTAAAGGTCTGGTTTTCCCCAACCATTCCCCAGATGAAACTGTAATTTCTTGTTCCAACTCCCGAATGAATCGACCAATAGGGAGAAATCACTGCTTCTTCATTTCTTACAACGATATGTCTTGTCTCTTCCGGTTGCCCGATTAGGTGAAAGACAACGGCATCTTCAGCTATATTGAAATATAAATAAACTTCCATACGTCTTATGTGAGTATGGCACGGCATCGTGTTCCATGTATTATTTGGCTCGAGTTCAGTGAGACCCATGACAAGTTGACAGCTTTGTACGCCTTCCGGATGTATATATTTATAAATCGTTCTCTTATTTGATTCACTCAGCGCACCGAGATGAATAGGTTCGGCCTGCTTAATCCCTGTTTTTTTTGTTGGGAAATTTTTATGAGCCGGCGCACAATTCATATAGAATTTTGCCGGATTAGCTTTGTCTTCACTTGAAAATGTCACATTTTTTGTGCCCATTCCAACATAAAGACTACCCTTTGTATCAAGTATAAATTCTTTGTTGTCAACAAGTATCTTTCCTGTTCCGCCAATATTTATTATTCCCGCTTCTCTTCTTTCGAGAAAATAATCTGTCCCTATGTTTGTATCAGTTGCGAGGTGAACTGGCTCTTGTAAGGGAAAGATACCGCCCACAATAATCCGATCAAAATTCGTATAAACCAATTTAATCTCGCCCGGCTTAAAAAGCTCTTGTATCAAAAACTCTTTTCTGAGCTTATCAGTGTCATATTTTTTAGCATCTTCAGGATTTATCGAATGTCTGATTTCCATAATATTCACCTTTCTTGGATAAGAACTCTATTTCATCAACAGTCCCGGCAGCCACATGCTCAAGCTGGGCAGCAGAGTGATCAAAACCAGGGTTATGGCATTGGCCAGGAGGAAGGGGAGTGCACCCCTGAAGATCCTACCTATACCTAGTTTGGATATGGCGGAGGCCACGTTCAGGCACATGCCCACCGGTGGTGTGACCAGCCCAACAGCCAATCCGCAGATAAGAATGACCCCGAACTGCACGCCGGACATTCCTAGGGCCTGGACGGCTGGCAAAAAAACGGGGGTGAGCAGAAGGATGGCCGGGCTCACGTCCACAAAGGTTCCGGTAAGAAGTATTATCAGGTCGATACAGAGCAGGATGACGATGGACGGCACGTTAAGACCGGTCACAAAGGCGGCTACCAGCTGGGGTATCCTCTCGATCGCCAGTATCCACACATAGAGCTGGGACATGGCGATGATGATCATGACCGTGGCGCTGGTCATGACCGCTGACTTCAGAATCAGGGGGATTTCCTTCAGCTTCAACCCGCGGATAACAAATATCCCGATGATGAAGGCGTACAGAACACCGATTCCTGCCGACTCGGTGGCGGTGGCGATACCAAGCACCACCGAACCGACGACGAACACCGGCATGATAATGGCCAGGATCGATTTACGTACTCTGGCGAACTGTTCCTTCCTGCTGAGCTGGATTTCCTCCTTTGGATATTTCTTCCTGTAGGAGATGCCAATTGTGATCGCCAGCATGAACAGTCCGATCATGATCCCAGGAATGGCGCTGCCGAGGAATAGCTTGCCCACAGACTCCTCTGCGACCAGGGCATATATCACCATGGGCACGCTCGGCGGAATAATCATCCCCATGGTTGAGGAGGCTACGGTTATACCGCTGGAAAATTCCACTGAATAGCCCCTTTTCTTCATCTCCGGGATCAATACGGCTCCGATTGAAGCGGTATCCGAAACCGAGGAGCCGGAGATCCCCCCGAAGATCATGCTGGCCAGTACGTTTACTGCTCCCAGACCGCCCCTCAGCCTGCCTACCAATAAAAGGCTAAAATCGATCAGCCGGGTCGTAATACCGCTGGCGTTCATCAGAAGCCCCATAGTAATGAAAAGGGGCAGCGCGATCATGGCATAGGAGTTCATTCCGGCGAACAGGCGCTGCGGAAGAACGGGTAGCAACTCGGGATGTACTACCAGAAAGTAACAGAATCCGGAGAGTCCCAGAGAATAGGCTATGGGTATCCCCAGAACAAGGAACACAATCAGGCTGACGAGCAGGATGATCACGCCAAACCCTCCTCAGAAGTCCTGTTGCCGCCGACGATCGCAGCTAGGATGTGATACAGGCAGTAGAGGATGACCAAGCCGCAGCCGATCGGTAAGATGAGCTGTATCGTTCGATTTGGTAATCGCAGAACGGGCGATTCGAAGCCACCGACCGTCCGTATCCAGGGAACGCTGTAGTAAATCATCACCGCATTGATGAAGGCGATCAATAAAAAACCGACAACATCGACAAGCCGTCTGGAGCAGCGAGAAAGCTTGTCGATGAACCAGGTGATCTTTATATGTTCTCTTCTGCCCAGGGCCACTGCGGCACCAACGGCAGTGGTGTAAATGAACAGGTACTCCATGACCTCGTTTCCGCCGATGATGGTTTCGTTGAAGCCGTAGCGGAGTATTACCAGGATAATCGTCAGCATCAGGATGACGAAAAAGAAGATCGTGATCACAGCTTCCAGGACCTTCGACAGCACCTCGAACGCTGCAGTAATTCTTTTCATCTTCCCCATACCCTCGCCTCACCAATTAAAGGAAAGGGTGCCGACTTGAAAAGCCTGTAAAACCTTTCTAGTACAGCACCCCTGCTTGATTCGCGAACAAACGTGCGGATCAGCCCTTGGCGATCTGCACGGCCTCGTTGATATCCTCCCAGCTGAAGAAGCCATCGTCCACATAGGACTGCCAGACTGACTTGACCGCCTCACGAAACTTCTCGGTTGCCTCTGGCGTGAGCTCATTGACTTGCAGCTTGTCCCTGAGGATGTAATAGTAGTCCTTCTCCGAGTTCAGCCAGATCGTATCGCTGTAGATCATGGTGGACTCGGCCACCGAGTTGAAGACCGCCTTCAAATCGTCGGGCAGGCTGTTGTACCAGCTCGGGTTGACATAGAAGGGGTCAGGATGAAGCTGCCAGTTGACCACGGAGAGGTACTTCTGCACCTCGTAGAATTTCATGTCCACCGTGTTGGAAAAGGGGTTTTCCTGGGCTTCGACCACGCCGCTTTTCAGGGCCATGTACGTTTCCGTATATGCAACCTGCTGAGGATTGGCCCCCAAGGCTTTGAAGGTCTTGATGGTCATATCAATCGGCGGCGTCCGCATCTTCAGACCTCTGAGGTCCGCCGGAGTGCGAATCGGTTTCACGTTTGAAGTGATATTGCGGAAACCACCGGCTACACCGCAGGCCGGTATGTAGATACCATTTTTCAGCGCCTCTTGGTTGATCTTGTCTCCGAAGTCACTTCTCATCAGCCGTATGACCTGATCGGTGTTCTCGAACATGAACGGCAGGGTATAGAGTAGGTACTTCTTGTTAGCCCGTTCGAACAGGCCACCCCGGCATCCCTGAACCGAACCAGTAACCACCATGTCGAGAACCTCTGCCTCTTTGCCCAACACACCGGAGAAGTAAAGCTCGACCTTGATGCGACCGTTGCTCGCCTTCTCCAGCTGCTCTTTGAATAGCTCCATCGACTTACTGCGAGGATGGTTTGGAGACTGGGTGTTGGCATACTTGAACAGATAAACCTCCTCTTCGACTCTGGCTTCTGACGCTGGTTTCTCAGCTGCTGCCTTCCCTGCTGCAACAAATGTCACGCCAACTCCTAAAAAGGCGATTAAAAGAAACAACCCTACTCTTTTCATAGCAAACCCCCTTTTGAAAAACTTCATTTTTTATTCTGTCGACACTAAACCGATATGATTATGTATCATTATGCTCCTAACTTTTTCGAAATTTCACTTGCTACCCTTATCACCTCTTTTGAAGTAGATGGAATCATTTCTTGTTTAAAACGGATAGTAGTTGCGGTAATTCCTATCGCTGCAACAGTTTTACCGAACGCGTCTTTAACAGGTGCTGCGAGACAACGAACATTTTCATAATACTCTTCATTATCAACCGCATACCCCTGATCATGGATTGTCTCTAACTCTTTTTTTAACTCGCCGATTACGGTAATAGTATTTTCTGTTCTTTTTTCCAAATTGATTCCTTGAAAATAATCATCAATGTTTTCACTGCCGATATTGAATGCGAGCAAGATCTTTCCAGTCGCAGAACAATGAAGAGAAACTAAGGTTCCTGGGCGGGAAGAGATTTTAACAGGATGGGGGCTATCACAAACTTCAAGAATCAAGCTCTTCTTATCTGATAATACCGCTAAATGTGAGGTTTCACCTAGTTTTATACTGAGATCATAGAGAAAAGGAATTACAAGGTTTCTCAATTCCATCTTTGAGAGCGCAGCCATACCTAATTTGATAACTCTGAACCCTATTCTATATTTATCGTTTTCTTTTTCGATTACGCCTTCATGTTCCAATGTAAAGAGAATTCTAAATATTGTTGTTTTTGGTATTGAGGTTTTTTGACTTATTTCCTGTAGTGTGAGTTCATTATTGTTGGCTAAGATCTCTAGAATCAAAAAACTGTTTTTTAAGCTCGGTACAATATAATTATTTTTCATACATCTTTTATTTTATATATGAAACATAATTCCTTATTTGAAATCTTAACCTATATGTACTATTTTGTCAATGATTTTTTTATACATTGTCTCTTGAAGATCAAAAGTGAACCGTTTTATATGAGTTAAAAAAATTATAAGCGAACCTTTAAATCCTTAAGAAAAAAAGTAAAAAACATTAATAGAATTGTGGGGAATGCGAGCAACTTACACCGTTGTCCAAGCGATGGGAAAAGTCTTTGAATTCTCCTCAGAACAACACTATCCACAGGTTCCTCCCTTCATTGATATCTTGAAAAAGTTTGTCGAGTGAGATGTAAAAGCAGGATTTGGAAATGAGTATAAGGGATATTTTTTTCCCTGTATCAGATGCCCTAGAACCGCTAGTTTTTAAATGGTGAAGTAGGTAAAAAATTGCTTGACAAGTATGTGTCTTTTCATTAGAATGACTGACCGTTCAGTCATATGACTGACCGTTCAGTCATTTAATCCGTGGAGCAATAACGATGATGCGAACCGATGATGAGGAGCGAAAGGAACAGAAGAAGAAACACATCATGCAGGCGGCGCTGAAGATATTCTCGCGGAAGGGGTACAGTCCAACCGCACTGGACGAAGTTGCACAGGAAGCGGGTATCGCAAAGGGCACACTCTATCTTTACTTCAAGGACAAGGAGGACCTTATGTACAACACCCTCATGTCCGTGCACGACGGTCTTAAGGAGCGAATGATGGAGGTCATTGCAGAGGACATGCCGCCGCTCGAGATCCTGGAAAAGATCGCCCTCATAATGTTCGAATACTTTCATGAACACGATGAATTCTATAACATCTATTTGACGATCCTCAATTACAATCTTCTGAGCAATTACACACACCTCTTCGAGAGTATGATGGGGCGCAAGAAAGAGCTCTACGATTTCGAGTTTCATCTCGTAGAAGAGGCCAAGCATTTACATCTCATCAGGGACGATCTGGCGACCATTGACATCGTCATGGCCTTCGACGGGATCGTCATGAATATATTGGATCAGATCTTCTTTCTGAAGACAGACGAGGAGTTCAACCCTGGACAGAAGGCAAAGATGGTCATGCGTCTGTTTCTAGAGGGTGCCGGCAGACATGGGAGATGATGCAATACAATCCGGTGCATAACGTTACAAGAATAACGATGAAAGGAGAGTGTCATGAAGGTACAATCGGGAAGGCCTCATCATTGGGTATGGGTACTGGGTGCAACCGTTCTTTGCCTGCTTTTGTTTTCACCGGCGATGAGCCAGAGGGGGAACGCAGAAACGATACGACTGACACTCGATGAAGCCATAGCGCTGGGCCTGAGAAACAGCCCGAGTGTGAAGTCGAAGCTCATCGCTGTGGAAGCGTCACATGCGGATGTGCGAGCTGCGAAATCCTCCTATTACCCAGACTTCTCGGCAAATGCCAACTGGACCCATTACTTCGAGCAGTCCAGGTCCCCAGGCTTCACGATCGGTACGAATGGAGATACCATCGACATTCCCGGCAGTTTCGTGTTCGCCTCGGACCCCATAAGAGTGGGTCTTGATTTCACACAGCCCATCTATACCTTCGGTCGCATCAAGCAGGGCGTCGGTCTCGCGCAGGAAGGCCTGAATCTTGCGCAGCTGGACCTGAGCGAGGAGGAGCGAAGCCTCATCGTGGATATCAAGCGGGCCTTTTACGGGTATATCCTATCAAAGGAGCTCGTCTCGGTACAGGAGGAGACCCTCTCCCAGCGTGAGGATGCCCTCCGGGTGGCACAGGAACGCTATGACGCGGGACTGGTGCCCGATTTCGAAGTGCTCAGCGCGGAGTCGGACGTGGAGAACTTCAAGCCGGAGCTCATATCGGCGCGCAACCAGGTTGAGCTCGCCCTTCTGGCGGTCAAGGATCTGCTGAACATCACCGACGCACAGGACTACGATCTCGAGCTCATCGGCGAACTCACCCCGGTCTATTTCGATTTTGACAGGGAGAGCCTGATAGATCGGGCCATTGAACGAAACTACGACCTGAAGCAGTACCGCTCCAGCATCAACTTCGCCCAGTATCAGGCGTCGTTGAAAAAGGCGGAGCAGCTCCCCCTTATCAAGGCTTTCTCGAACTACACGCTGAACAGCACCTTCAACACGGCAACCGGCGCGAATGTATACACCAACTGGGACGATCTTCTGACCGTCGGAGTGAACGTATCGATCCCCCTCTCGGCCCTCATTCCCTACAGCAGGGAATCCTCCGAAAAGCTGAAGTCCTCCCTGAACCTTGCCGAGCTGGAAGCCAACCTGATCTCCATCGAAAACAGCATACGGATCGGCATCGAGGGAATACTCCTCAAAGTTCAGGAGGAGGAGGCCAAGATCAAGTCCAGCCAGAAAACCGTGGAGCTATCCTCGCGGCTCTACGAATCCGCAAGCGAGCAGTTTGCCAGCGGGTACATCACACGTTTAGAGCTCAAAGAGGCGGAGATCAGGCTCAACTCGGCACGAATCGGATATCTGACCGCTGTATTCAACTATATCAATGCGCTGTACGATCTCATGAACACGGTGAGTATATATGAGTTCGACGCAGACATGAGGAGGTCATCATGAAAAGGGGATTAAAGCGCGGGCTTGTCATTCTGATAATTCTTGTCATACTGGTCGGTCTCGGAAGTACCGCCTACTACAGGTATGAGGAGAAGCTAAAGCTTGCGGGCGGGCTCAAACAGTTAGGCAGGGGTCCGGTCGAAGAAGTGGACACCGCGACGCCCGTTGCCGTGTACCGGGCCACGAAGGATACCATCAGCGAATCGCTCTTTCTCAACGGTGAGGTGGTGCCCCGGGCCCAGGTGAACATCTTTTCCACAGTTCCTGGAAAGGTGAAAGAAATAATGGTCAAGGAGGGGGGCCGTGTCACCAAGGGGCAGAAGGTCCTGTTCATCGACCGGAGCGAAGCGGGTCTCTCCTATTCACTGACGCCGGTAGAGTCGACCATCGAAGGGCTGGTCAAAGAGGTGTTCGTGGAGATCGGGGACTACATAAGCCCCCAGGTCCCGCTGCTCCAGGTCATTGACATGGATACCGTCGAAGTGGTGGTGCACATACCCGAACGCGATATAGGTCGCGTACAGAGGGGACTCAAGGCAGAAATCGAGGTGGTGTCCTATCCAGGCCGTGTGTTTGCGGGCCGCCTTGACGAGCTCAGTCCAGTAGTCGAACCCCTGTCCAGGACCCGGGAGGCTCGCATCCGCATAGACAATCCAGGCCATGTGCTGAAGCCCGGCATGTACGGTGAGATAAAAATCGTTATTCGAAGCTCATCAGACCATGTCATCATCCCGGTCGCCGCGATCGTCGAGAAGGATGAACGCCAGTTTGTGTTCGTGGTGAACGACGAAAAGGCGGTTTTAAGGGAACCGGTATTCGACATCAGGGAGGGCGACAGGGTATCGGTGACCTCGGGTATACGGGAAAACGAAAGGGTTGTCGTGATCGGTCAGCAAAATATCAACGACGGTGATGAAGTCAGGACAACGGAGGAAATTCAATGAAAATCTCTGAAATTGCCGTTAATCGGCCCGTTACCACTGTCGTCATCTTTATAGCCATCGTGGTCCTGGGGATCTATTCCCTGGGGAGGCTCGCCATCGACCTCATTCCCGACATATCCTTTCCCGTGATCTATGTTTTCTCCGAATACCCGGGCGTTGCGCCGCAGGAGGTGGAGGAGAACCTGACCAAGGTGCTCGAAAACGCAGTCGCCGCTGCGAGCAACGTGAAGAAGATACGATCCGAATCCCAGGAGGGGGCCTCCCAGGTCATCATCGAGTATGAGTGGGGCACCGACATGAGTGAGGCGGCGGCTGAGCTTCGTGAGAAACTCGATGTGGTACGAGACTTCCTGCCCGACGACGCATCGCAACCGCTGATATTCAAGTTCGACCCCTCACAGATCCCCGTCATGATACTCGTCGTGGAGGGCGAGCGGAGTATGAAGAGCCTGCGCTACAGGGCTGAAACAGATATTAAGCGAAATCTGGAGCAGATCGACGGTGTGGCCAACGTCATGATCTGGGGTGGACAGGAACGGCAGGTGCACATCGATCTCGACCGCACCCTGGTTGCATCCTACGGCATGAACGTGGATCAGGTCATTCAGATCATCGAGTCTGAGCATATGAATGTGGCGGGCGGCACGGTGGATGAAGGCGACACCACCCTGGCACTGCGAACGGTAGGCAAGTTCGGAAGCATTGAGGAGATCAAGCGCCTGGTGGTGATGAACCAGAACGGCATCCCCGTGTATCTCAGAGATATTGCCAATGTATATGACGGCTATGTGGAAGAGGACATGGATGCGAAAGTCGGTAGGGAGGACGGCATTATCATGGTCATTCAGCGCCAATCGGGCACCAACACGGTGCAGATTGCGCAGCGCATCGAACGGAGGCTTGAGGCGCTCGAGCGCTCCCTTCCGGGAGACATCGTCATCAAGAAGTTTTACTCACCTGCCGATTTCATTGTAGAATCCATCAACAATGTGTGGCAGGTGGCCCTCATCGGCGGGGTGTTCGCCGTGTTTGTGCTCTTCATTTTCCTTCGCAACATCCCCACAACCCTCGTCATATCCGTGTCCATACCGCTGTCCATCATCACTACCTTCATCTTCATGTACCTCTTCGATCTCACCATCAACATGATGTCCCTGGGAGGCCTTGCCCTGGGCATCGGTATGCTCGTTGACAATTCCATCGTGGTGCTCGAGAATATATTCCGGTACCGGGAGTTCGGTTCCAAGCCCATGGAGGCCTCGAAACTTGGCTCCCACGAGATGTCCAAGGCGATCATCGCCTCAACGCTCACGACCATCACCGTGTTCCTTCCCCTCGTGCTCTTCATCAAGGGCCTGGCGAGCGAGCTGTTCAGGGACCTGGCCTTCACCGTGACCTTCTCACTGCTCTCCTCACTTCTCGTAGCCCTGACCGTCATACCCATGCTGACGAGCAGGATAGGGAGGGTGTCGCTCAAGAAGAAGGCTGACTCGTTGCGTGACATCGAAGGTGAGATACGGGCGAGGGGAAAGGCGCTCAGGTGGCTCGACAGTGTGTACAGCGACGTGTTGGGCTGGGCTCTCCGGCGACGCTGGGTCTTCGTGGGCCTTGTGGCGCTGGCTCTGGCTGGGACTGCCTTTACAGTTCGGGCGCTCAGCGTGGAATTCATACCTCAGTCGGATGAGAGCTTCATACAGATGGTCATCCGTATGCCGGTCGGCACCCGCATCGACGTCACGAGGCATGTGGTGGGAAACATCTACAACATCATCGAGGAGAAGGTGCCAGAGCGGGACATCGTATTCTACCAGACGGGCAGAACGGGAGAAATGACCGGTATCGTCGCTCCTGACCGGTCCGAACTCTGGATGACCCTCGTGGACCCTAAAGATCGGAACAGGAGCGACCGCGACATCATCGATATGCTTCGCGCTGAAGTCAAGAACATACCGGGCGTCAACGCCCGGTTCTCCACGGGAGGCGGGCCGGGCGGAGAAAGCGGTAATCTCAGTGTAGCGCTCCGGGGATACGATCTGGAGGAAGGGACCGAGCTTGCACAGAAGGTCAAGGCGATCATGGAGCCCATAGGAAACGTGGACGACGTGCGGATTTCCCGTGAGGAGGGGCTCCCCGAATACCGTATCATGGTGGACCGTGAGCGGGCAGCACAGTTCGGGATCCGTGCCTCACAAATCGGTTTTGCCATACAGCACGCCTTCAGCGGAAAGGAGGTGGCACGGGTCATTCTCGAAGGAGAGGAGGTTGGTGTGCTCGTGCGTCTCGAGGAGAAGGACCGCATCAGACCAGAGGACCTGGACCTCGTGACCATCACGACACCCATGGGCCAGCAGGTCCCTTTGTCCAACCTGGCAAGGATAGAGAAGGGGTTCGGCCCCGTATCCATCGAACGTGAGCGTCAGGAGCGGGTGGTCTACGTGAATGCCCGGGTGCAGGGCGATGTGAAGGGCGCCGTTGACGCCATCAAGGCTGAGGTCGACAAGCTGGCCATCCCCGCAGGATTCAACATCATCTACGGCGGCTCCTGGGAGGACATTCAGGAGACCATAAAGGACCTTACCCTTGTAGGACTGCTGTCGATCATCCTGGTGTACCTCATCATGGCTGCACTCTTCGAGTCCTTCTTCGATCCCTTTATCATCATGTTCACCCTGCCCATGGGCTTCATAGGTGTGGTGTGGATGCACATCTTAACGGGTACCAGCTTCAATGCCATGTCTGGTATCGGTGTGGTCATGCTCCTCGGTATTGTCGTCAACAACGGCATCATACTAGTCGACTACACGAACCTGCTTCGCAAACGGGGATTCGGCCTCGTTGAGGCGGTGAAGCTGGCGGGTCGTATCAGGCTCAGGCCCATTCTCATGACCATGCTTACCACGGTGCTCGGGCTCACCCCCATGGCGCTTGCCTTCGGGTCAGGCGCCGAAATGCGGGCCCCCATGGCACGGACGGTCATCGGCGGACTCCTCGTCTCGACCGTTTTCACCCTGGTGCTTATTCCGGTACTCTACGCCATGTTTGAGACGCGTCGGCAGAAGCGAAAGCAGAAGAGACAGGGAAAGGAGGCTGCACGATGAACGAGGTAATGGTTTTTATTGCATATGACCGCGCCATCGATGAGGAGCTCATCGATCTGCTCGAGGAGAT
>Ga0209427_10005440_pt1 | contig 14607 bp, 9 predicted proteins | sample DeeMarSWOR136_30_FD_187465 | JGI IMG/M metagenome (GOLD analysis project Ga0209427, IMG submission 187465) | Marine sediment microbial communities from White Oak River estuary, North Carolina - WOR-1-36_30 (SPAdes) (version 2) | ecosystem: Environmental > Aquatic > Marine > Intertidal zone >...
CTTTGAGGTTTTGCAGTCTTTTGTTCTATAGTGCTCGGGAAAGACTATAGCCCCTTGTATAAAGACTGAAATTTAGGTTGAATTTTAGGTGGTTTTGATCGAGTTCAACTCTGAAAGAGAGAAAATAAACTCAAAATATGCCCTTATGAATCTTTTTTTGTTTTCTATAATATATTTTTTTCAACATCAACTGAAAGTAATCTAGATATGAGAATGAGAAAGTAGAATCCCAACCTTAAATAAAACTAAATAATTACCCATAAACTTTTACTAGTAAATTTGAGTTCAAATTTTCAACCCAAAACAGAAATCCTCAAAATGGACTTATTATGGAAAAATAAACTCAAAACACGCTCTAATTATGGTGCGGGGGGTGGGATTTGAACCCACGAACCCCTACAGGATAGGAGCCTCAGTCCTACGCCTTTGACCTAGCTTGGCAACCCCCGCTTGAGTCATTTTGGCATGTATGGGTTGTTGGGTGGCAAATAATAGAACAGAGCAGCATATTAAAAGGCTTTACTTGACGTGCAAGCTAGAACCGCTTCAGATTAATTTATAATGAGGCTTGCAGTGTTGGGTTTAGGCGAGAAGGCAGTATGTTTTTATATTGCTAGTCGTAATATAACAACGTTATAATCCTATTTGGTGAACAAAAATGAAAGAGATCTTCACCAACGTTCTAGAAACCATAGGAAAAACACCCCTAATACGCTTAAACAGACTCACCGCGGATTTAAAATGCACAGTTGCAGCTAAACTCGAAGCCAGCAACCCAGGAGGCAGCGTCAAAGACCGCATCTGCCTAAGCATGATAACCGAAGCCGAAAAACAAGGACTGGTTACGCCAAGCACCGTAATAATCGAGCCAACCAGCGGCAACACGGGAATAGGTCTCGCCATGGTCGCCGCAGTAAAAGGCTACCATCTAATTCTCACAATGCCAGAAAACATGAGCATCGAACGCCGCAACCTACTAAAAGCCTACGGCGCCGAACTCGTTCTCACCTCAGGCGCGGAAGGCATGAAGGGCGCCATCAAAAAAGCCGAGGAACTCGCCGCCAACACGCCCAATAGTTTCGTGCCCCAACAATTCAAGAACTTGGCTAACCCGAAAATCCACAGAGAAACCACAGGACCCGAAATATGGAATACCACTGCAGGCGAAATTGACGTACTCGTCGCAGGCGTTGGAACAGGCGGCACCATCACAGGCATAGCACAGCACATCAAACCGCTGAAACCCCAGTTCAAAGCCGTAGCCGTGGAACCAGCTAACTCGCCAGTCCTAAGCGGCGGCAAACCAGGACCCCACAAAATCCAAGGCATCGGCGCAGGCTTCATCCCAGACGTAATGAAACTGGATCTTGTGGACGAAATCATCCAAGTGAAAGATGAAGACGCCTTGCAAACCTCGCGGCTACTCGCCCTGAAAGAAGGTTTACTCGTAGGAATCTCCGCGGGCGCAGCAACATACGCTGCGCTACAAGTTGCCAAAAGAGCAGAAAATGAAGGAAAACTCGTAGTTGTTGTTCTTCCCGACACGGGAGAACGATACCTCAGCACACCACTGTTTCAGCAACGGGCAGGAAACCCCAGCTCCACAATATAAAAGTCTAAAGGGCTTCTCTTATATCCCACTTCTCCTACATAATGAAAGAAGTTGAGCAAAATGAAACAAAAGCCTGTTCGACCAAAAACAAGAGAAAAGAAAAAGCTTCAAACTCGCGAGGAAACGTACTGCTGGAGTCCAGAGAAAATGTTAGATGCACTGCTGAATACCCCTGAAAAAATGGAAAAAGAATGGCCTGAAACAGGCTTGCCAAAGCTTGTCGACAAAATCATGAGGAGTTATGAAACGTTCGGAAGCATGGATCACCTTAAAGGAAAAGACTTGCCCTCAAAAAAAGTCGTCATCGAGGTTCTTGAAGACCTGTTCACAGTGCTCTTTCCAGGCTACTTGGGAAAAGGGGACGTTAACAAAGCTAATATCAAATACTTCCTTGGCAACATGCTGGCATCGATTTATACGCGGCTCATAAACGAAGTAGAAAAAAGTCTCAAGTACATTTGCCGAAAGACCACCGAGTGCCCCCATGATGTCTGCCAAGAAAGAGCTCAAGTGGTAGTTCAAGAGCTTTTAGAGAAAATTCCAGAAATAAGGTCGCTTCTCAGCGGAGACATCGAAGCCGCTTACACTGGTGACCCAGCTGCGGTAAGCACCGAAGAGGTACTCCTCAGCTATCCATGCGTTTTGGCGATAACAACTTATCGGATAGCCCATGAGCTTTACCTGAGCGGCGTGCCGTTAATCCCTAGAATAATGAGCGAGCATGTTCATTCATTGACAGGCATTGACATTCACCCAGGAGCCAAAATCGGCAAAAACTTCTTTATTGACCATGGAACAGGCGTGGTTATCGGGGAAACTGCAGAAATCGGCGACGACGTAAAGCTTTACCAAGGAGTAACCCTTGGCGCTTTGAGCTTCCCGAAGGACGAGCAGGGGCACATAATCAAAGGCAGAAAAAGGCACCCAACTGTTGGAAACAACGTGGTAATTTACTCAGGAGCGACTCTTTTGGGCGCTGACGCTGTGGTAGGGGATAACGTGATCATAGGAGGAAACGTCTGGATCACCAGTCCAGTTGTCTCAGGCACACAGATAACCATCGCCCGCCCAGAACTCAAATACGAAAAGAAGAGGCAACCTTGAAAACAGTTTACGCAATTCTCATTCGTCTTAGCAAGTTTATGATAGAGAAAAGGGACCTACTGCATGATGTGGGAAATGGTCTGTAATGTTAACATTTACTTTAAGATGAAGGCTAGCCGCTCACTATTTTAAGTCGCAAGAAAAGCTTGTCTTTGACAGTTCTAAGCAGGGACCAGATCCTGTGAAAGGCACATTTTGTCCTTTCCACCAACATGAATCTTTGAATACAACCAATTAATAGGATAAACAGAAAAATCCAGATGACGGAGTAGATTTCTCCGTAGGTATTATGAAAAATCATTCCAGCCTCATTTCCATAATTAAGCATAATAATCATGATTGAGAATACCCTGAGAACGTTTACGAAAAAAGTGCCAAAAAGACCTATTATGAAATATGCCAGTTTGCGGAAGCCTGAAATGGCTGCTTTTTTGAAGAAAACAAGTATTATTACCACATAAAGCAATAAACTTTGAACGCCCGCACAAGCCCAAGCGATAGTCGCGCTTGCAGATTTTCCGCCCATAATGACAGTTAAAGATGGAAGAGAAGACTCAACAGCGTACGCTGGAAAAGATAACCGTACTGTATATCCTAAAAGGTCAAAGAGGGCAGTGGTTACCGCTGCTGTGGGAAGAGCAAACGCTTGAAGGGGCTTAAAAACGCCGAATGGGTAGATAGTGTCAAACATGTATGCTACGCCTATTCCTCCAAGAAGAGCAAAGGAAATTGAGAGGGCTTTCAGTCCCTTAGTTTTGTAAGCCAATATTACAGCGCTAATAAAAAACACTGTAAACACTATATATTCGCATGATATAGGCCAGTAGAGGTGCAGAAAGTCCCAAGGCTCATTTTGGCCGCTAACGCTGCGAATTCCAAAAACATCATGTCCTATTCTTAGTATTGTCAGGTCTAATCCAAAGAAGCTGGTTGCCAAGACATAAATCGTTGGAACTAAAGCGCAAATGAGGGAAGCGAGTAGGATGTAGCGATTTTTCGGTTTTTCATCAACAAGCTTTCTCCAATCCATTGCTGACTCAATCAAAATAATCCATAGGAATACTAGTAAGAACATTCTACCTTTCCATGTTAATTCGAAAAGAAAATTTTGATTAAAAAATGTATTAGGCCAGCTTTCGAAGTTACTAGTTTCAAAATTATATCTGTAGTTGTAACCTTCGAGGTTATAATAATCTAAGAAAAACAACATCATTATAGGCAAAGCAATGCAGATTATTAATGCTAAGTGAAACCAGTATTTTTTCAATTAACACCCAACGCTCTTCGATATTCGTTTAATGTTTAAACATTTTATTAGGCTTTTGCAACAATAAACTTGCTGGCAATATAGGCGAGAGCAGAGGTTTTAAATAAACTTCCATTCCACCAAGAAGTCGAGTGTAAATTTGCAGGGCGTTTTAATGTCTAAACGCTTCAGCCTCTTAAGTTCTCTTCGCATTGGATTTTCTTGATAAAATTTTAATCTTTCTCTCTTTTACTCCCTTCTCTTACTCTCTATTAACCATTCAGACATAAGATATGTAATACAAACGAAATGCTTAGCGTTTGCGTTTTTTGAAGTAATATGCCAACAGACCTAAATCTAATAGAACCAGTACTAATGCGGCAACCGCAATTAATGTTGTTGTGAAAGGTTCTTCTACGCTGAAGTAGACTGTTTTAGAAGCTCTGTTTCCCGCTTCATCCCTCACAGTAACTGTTAGGTTATGTGTTCCTAAGTCCAACCCGCTCAAACTTAAATTGCGCACAGGCCAGATGCCTATTTTTCCATCGGTGTCTAGCGTGTACCACACTGTCGAAGTTGGTTTGTCAACAGTAAAAGTCAAGCTGATATTTCCCAGATTGTACGTTTTGTTTTCTGGAGAGAAAATCGCAATTACTGGATGGATAATGTCTAAGAGAGGCGAACAAATATTCTCTTCAACAATTAGCTCATATGAAGTATAACCAGATACAATAGCATCAATATAGTAAGTTCTATTGTAACTGTTTTGAATAACTAATATTCCTGTTTCCGTTTCAGAAAATACTTTACCTGAGACTATGCCAACCTCGCCATATTTGGCAAATTCTGGTAGAACAACAAATTTGAAATCGCTTCCATCAACAACTGGTAATCCGCTTTCCACTGGTGTAACGCTCCATCGAACTCTCCACTCAAGATGACTAATAGTAAATAAATCAGTACCATTATCAGGCGTTCCGTTATATGCTATACCTCCTGAACCTCTAGCAACTTCAACCCAAACTGAAGAGAATACAGATTCACTCTGGACGTTTCTAGTTTTAGCAACTACTAGGACTAATATTATCAAGATGAGTGATAGTGCTAATATCGTTCTCTTCATAAACAACAAAAGAAACGATATATTAATCATACTTTTAGCTTTTGTTATCGACATTTATTTTTGTCTATAAATCAAATCTGAAAAGGTAAGCATTTAAGAGTGGCCATTCATGAATCGGGAATTTGCAGTTAGTTTGGACTTTTAGCAGAGGTTTTAAATAAGCTTCCATTTAACTACGAAAATAATGGCAACCTGCGTAAGGGAGTGTTAATGCCAAAAAGCGGTAGCTTCAAGGTTACTTCGATTAAGCAAAAACTATTTGAAAAACTTGAATCGAACATCGGGAACCCGTGGGGTGTCACGGTCACTAGAACTTGCGTTATTTTTGCCATGTTTGCTTTATTGCTGTCTTTGTTTGGATCAACAGGCGCTGGTTCTTTTCCGCCAACGCCTTCTAAACATATAGTTGTTGATGAAACTTGCATTTCCGTATCCCTAACTATTCCTGCACGCATTGTTTTCATCAATGTTACTGAATACGATGTAAAGCAGATTGTGAAAAATGTAACTTTAGAGTTTAGCGAACCTATAACTTTCGTCAGGTTTAATTGGAAAGTTTTGAGTAAAAGACCATCCTATCTGGACGCACTGGATAGTTCAGCAGTTTTCCAGTATCATGCTATCACATTTTCGACGGATAATACTGCGGAACCCACAAATGTCAAAATGGATTTTGGGATTGAAAAAGATTCGGGATACCTTAGAGATACTGAAGAAGAAACGTTGTTGCTCTATCGTTATAATGGGGAAAAAATGGAGGAATGCGCAATGGAGAAAGTGAAGGGGGAGAATGATGATTTCTTATACTTCAGAACGGAAATACAAGGATCATCATCTTACGTGATAGTTACTAGAGGAATAACGTTGTCTTCTTTGTGGTTTGATGTGGTTATAATTACAGTGGTGGTGGCGCTTATAACAGCTATAGGAATATACGGCTACAGGAGGTACAAGTTAGCCAACCTAAAAAAACATTGAGGACCTGATATGGAAAATGAGGGCGAGGGCAGAAACAAATAAAAAGGAAGCAGGAAAGAACTTAGTGGTCCCGCTGGCAATCCTGATTTTCCTAGTTTTTGCTTGGTTGGTGTATGTTTACGAAAACCGAATATGGATAACTGTATTTCAACTATGTATGTCTTGGCTAGCTAATCCGATAATCAATTATACTCCAATTCAAATTGAAGGAATACCCCTAGCCTTTCTGGCTACAGTTGAAATCTTGGTCCTTGGAGCCCTTTCAGCATACACGTTGTTAGCCGATGAGAAAGACACAATTATCCAATTCACAAGCGCGCTTGGGATAGGAGCCGGATTTACAGCATTAATAACTATCATTCTGGCGATTTTTGGTAACTTGTTTCAACTTCCCCTAAATATAACAATCTTACTTCTCTGCGCTAGTTTTCTATTAGTAAACGTCTACAAACAAAAAGGAAAAGAAAAACCTTCAATACAAGAGTCCTTAAAGGCATATTTTTCCATTGGGAAAATCAGAAGACCAGCTAATTTTAGACTTTGGTTGTTAGCTTGTTTCGCTATTGGTATAATATTTTTTTTCTGCTTTTATCACGCACTTTTAACAGTTATCGTGCATTGGGATTCTACGGTTTACCATGCGGTAATGCCTGTAATGATGTACGAGAATCATAGTTTTCCGTTATTAGCTGGCCCCTCCATTGGCATTGAAATGAGTGCAAATTTTCCGCCATTGTTTCCGGCACTCGGCGCATATTATTATATTCAGATGGGCTTGATTGAAGACTTTTATCTGAGAGCCATTTCCCCGGTGATGGGCATTTTAACAGTTCTTGCAACCTACAAAATTGGAGCAGTTCTGGCTGGGAGAAAGTATGGAATAATATCAGCGTTGTTTCTTGCAATAACGCCTTTATTCTTTCGATATTCAATTTATGCTACATGCTATGCTATATTGACCTTTTTCGGCACTGTTTCAGTTCTTTTTCTGTTTCTTGCTATAATCAGAGGAGACACCAAATATTGGATTATGTGCGGAATATTTTACGGTTTTGCGCTGCTGACTTCGTATTTAGCCGCATATCTTGCACCATTCTTCATTATCGCCCTGATCGCTTACTTCGTTAAAAAGAAAAGAGGTTTCAGAGTAAACACAAAAATTGCCTTTTTGCTGTTCTTTTCAATTCTCATAATCGGGGGAGTTTGGTATCTTCGAAATCTTGTTGTACTGGGGAACCCAATTTACCCAAACGGCTACACCATACTTGACGGAAAAAACATAGACCCCTTAATACTCGAAACAACTTTTGAAGGCATAAAACGGGATGCCACAACAGCTTTCTTCGGAGGCGAAGTTTCATTAATAGATAAAATTGTCATATTTTTCACCTATAAAGTCCACTTTCCAGCGATTTCCTTGCTTACGATACTGGGAATTGCGTTACTTCCAATTCAAAGTAAGAAGTTTTGGTTGCTGTCAGCGTGGCCATTGACATTGAGCGCAGTCGTCCTCGTCGGGTTAACATGGAGTTTCCCACGTCACATCGTGTTCGCAGTGCCAGGATTTGCTCTCCTGAGCGCCACACCTATCGTGAAAGCATTAGAGAAATGTGAAAAATACGATAGAAGCGTAAAACAGCACGCTAAAAACGGATTCCGCAAAATAAGACGCAGAATACATGTGCCGAGCAAAAGTAATTTACTCAGGATAGGCATCGCAGCAATTCTATTTATAGCCTTCTTGTTCCCCAGCTTAACCTTCAGCATGGGTGGCAAAGTGGTGCTGGACAACTTTAAAGATGAGCCGCTGGGCAACTATTTATGGTTCTTAGAAAACCCAAATGCGGAAAAGTGGAGTGCGCTTAGAAATGTGATTTATGATTCAATTTCATGGAGATGGCTGGACGAAAACTTGAAAGAAGGTGAAAAGGTTGCCACGATTGAAAACAGCATATATTATATAAAAAACTGTGGCAACGACTACTTTTTCTATTTAGATGGGTGGGAGGCGCGGCAACTCTATAATATTACTGATCCGGTAGCCATACTTCAATATCTTCGCAGTGGAAACGTGAAATATGTTTACGATGTTCCGTGGGCTCGAGAACATGGTCATTTGGATATACTGCCAATGACCCAGTTTCTAAGACCACCGTATTTCATAAAGGTAATGGGCAACTATACCGATTTTCACATCTATGAGGTTGGGCCCATTGAAACGCCAATAACAGAAAATACGTCTGTTATGCTTTCAATTAATCAAGAGGGCTGGAGCGAACCCCAATTAGTAAACGGCGTTCTTGCCCAGTCTGTTATTGCTGGAAGTGTCTTACCAAGACTGTACGTTGATACTCCAGACTTAACCATAGTGAAGATTACTTATCTCGATTCAGGAGCAGATATGTTAAGCGTAAATTTCTATAACCAGTATTCGGATACAACTGTTTTTGATTACGCAGTTATTCGAAAAAATAATACAAACGAGTGGAAAATCTACGAGTTTTTAGCCCCTATCGGGGAGGAAGGATATGCAGAATTAGCCTTTCATGCATACAATGAAAATTTCACTATAAGCAGGATAGAAGCGGTGCCTTTTCAATCCCAAGGAAAAGTTTCACTTTATTCTTTAGAGGAAAAATTTACAAATTCTACATTTCCGCCAACACTGATGGTATATCTTCCAATTTTGTATAACAACGAAACAATTAAGGTTCAAACCAACTCGTTTGGAAAAGAAATAAGCGTTGAAATCTTTGAAGGCGTCATTCAACCTTGGGAAACTGCACAATGGTGGGAGCATCATGAAATCGTTGATAGGTCGCCGTCTATGCCAGCTTACGGGCAAACTAACCCCCACCTAGTTTGGAAAACCGGGAAGACTGAAGAACCTGGTTTATACACGATGGTCATATCGCTTAGAGACAGGTACAGCCAAGACGCGAAAGTGGACCTGCACATATCAATAGGAGGAACCAAATGACCCGGCTTGCATGGGGAACTAGGAACGCGTCAAAGATTGCTGTAATAATCGTCAGCGTGGTAATAATACTTACTCAGATATTGAACAGCATATACCTCTTTTACTTTTCACCTTCCACTTTTAAAATACCAAACATATTTCACGCGCCTATTATGCCAATTCCCTTTGACACTGGATGGATAGGTTTCGCTTTCATATTCGTTAATGGTTTCCTCCTCTCATATGTTCTGGTCCGAGATGGAGTGGATTTCACAGAAAGACTGCTACTTTCAATTGGCTTAGGATTCGGGTTCACTTATGAAGTAATGATTTTGATTGGAATGCTATGGGAGATCTCCCTTGCGACGATAATCCTGACCCAAGTGAGCCTTTTTATTACATTATTGCTCGCCGCTTTCTACAGAGGATTAAAAACGAATTTTAATAGCTATTTAAAACTGAAAACAAAAAAAGTGCATATACCGAAGTTTAACCTTCTTGAAGCAATCTTGCTGATAGGTATCGGCATATTTGTCATTGTTGCAATTTACCAAACCGTCGCATACCCAGCCATGGAATGGGATTCATTAGCATACGGAGTGAATTATGCAAAAATCATATTTGAAAATGGGAAAATTCCGCTTATTGCCGGTCCTTCAATTGGCATAGAAATGAGCGCAAATTATCCACCAGGAGTTCAGTTGCTCGCTGTCGATTTATACGTTTTTGCCGGAAACGCAGGTGACTTCTATTTTAGAACACTTCAACCAATTTTCGGTTTAGCAACAATCCTCGCTACATACAAATTCACGATGGCTGTAACTAAAAACAAAACTGCGGCGATTTTTGCCATGTTTGCACTAAGTTCCATGTCCACTTTTTGGGAACTCTTTATTCACGAAACTTATCTCATGTGCTTAACCTTAATGTTAACTCTAGCTGCGTTTTTTTTCTTTAAGGCGTATGATTCGAGTGCTGCCGAGGCAAAAAAATACGAGATCGCTGGAACGTTATTTTGCGGTTTTTCTGCGCTTACAAGTTATATCGGCCTGTTTTCTTCGGGTCTTTTATTGCTTTATTCGATAAATAGAAAGGTATCTGCAAAACGTTTCACAAGGTTGGTCATATTAGGATCAGTCATTATTCTACCATGGTACATACGAAATTTCATACTGCTGGGAAATCCTCTTTATCCATTTTTTAGCATTGGCAACTACTTAGACCCCGTGCTTTTGAGCTCCGTAACGCAGCATTTTCAGAATTGGTCACAGGTTCCATTTTTTCATTTGTTTAGCATAATTTGCACAATAGGGGCAGGTATCTTATTTTTAGCAATCGTGTACTTTACGTTTACAAAGCAAAAACATTTCTACCTGATTTTCCCGTTTTACCTGTTCTTCGTTGGCCTTGTAATCATGGGAGTACACATTCCATTTATGCGATACCTAATAATTGGCCTACCAACGTTAGCAATTCTTCTCGCTACAAGCGCTAAATCGCTTCGCCCAACGCATACCTTAGTGGAACGTGCGACCGCTGTAATTCTCATATCGCTGGTGCTTATTTCAAGTGTGATGGTGCTTCCCAGCATAAACTTCCTTAAACCTACACCAACGCGCGGCGACGACAAGTGGAGTTATCTCTCTCAAGTGTTTGAAGAGGGAGATGCATGGCAATGGATCAATGAAAATACGCCTGCAGATGCCAAAATCGCAACTTACGACATTAAAGATTACTACATTGAACGCAAGGTCTTTACGCTTGATGGAAACGAGGCAGCTCCACTTTATAAAATGAATACTATTGAAGAGAGCATAGATTTCCTCGAGGAAAGGAACGTAACATATATTCTAAGCGTTCCTTGGGCAGCGCCCTTAGACATCAGAATGCCCCCTGCTTACAAGTGGTGCGTCCTCACACGATATTTAGGCGACCCTCGTTATTTGCCGCCCGTTTATGTTGGATTAAACGGTACAGCAATCTATCATGTTGGACCCATTGAAGAAGAAACAGGTTACGCAGCCTTAACACAGAAAGACTTAGTTCCACCAATAAAACATTTAACAGTCAATTTGACAATAACAAATTCCACAGACCCGCCTAGCTGCAGATTCTACATACCCATTCCCGTGGATTACAGAGAAGGATTAATGATGGCATCAGTTAACAGTTCTAAGCATTTGGTCAGCGCCGAATTATGGACGGGAACAATTCCAGAAACGGTTACAAAACCATCAAGACCATTTGAACTTTGGAAGCAATGCCCCATTCTGTCTGAGAACAGCTCGGGTGTTGAAAATCCCTCATTTGTATGGGCGCCAATATGTAAGTGGGGATATTTCACGTTTCTGATTCTGGACCGAGAAGAAACATTCACGGAAAGCTTCAACGTAACCGTAGATATAAGATTTTACAATTACTGGGACATAAAATCATTATTTATACCCGAAGGCTCAGAGATTTATAAAATCACGGCTTTTAACGAAACATTTCCATTACTGAAAACATTGTACATTCAAGCAAATGGATCATCCATTCTAAGTATTAACAGTAACACTGCCGACAAGAAGATAAGCCTAGAAATCTTCAATGATCTTCTGCCAAATACTGCAGTAATGAACTGGAGTGCGCAATACAACATGGTAATGCGGCAACCAAACCTCAACGATAATTCAGGTGAAGCGGACCCCTCGATTCAAAACCTGTTTCTACCCTATGGACGGTATTCAATACTAGTTGTGTACAGAGACAGCTATACAGAAAAGGTAGACATATCGCTTGAAGTAGAATTTACCTCTTGGAATGGTTCTTGAATCTTAGGTTTCAAACCTACCTTGAGCAATGGACTAACACCTATTATGTCTGTTCCAGTGAATAATGCCCTTGTTATCAATGCAAATGCTACAAGATTTGGATTGATACTAGTGAGAGGCAGTCCAAGTAATACTTGGAGAAGAAGAACATAACCAGCTTCTTGCACGCCGAGACCTGCGATTGTGATAGGTATGTATGTTAATACTGAGGCAAAAGCAGCTATAAAAAAGAAGTCAGGTAGGTGAAGAAAGGGGTACCAAATACCGTTAAAAATAAAGTATAATGCTGTGGCATTTGCCAGTATTGACAATAATATCAGGGCTGCTACAAATATCAAAGAATACCTTATTTTTCGCCCTTCTTTCTGAACATTGCTGAACATTTCAGTAACTGTACTCAATCTCTTGCCAATTAGCGGTATTCTTTCAAGTTTAGCAACAAATTTTGAGAATCGTTTATCCCACATAAGCAGCATCAAGAAGACCCCTGCAATAAGTAAAACTATAATTCCAACGAGTAACGAATTAGTGACTTCTGCTGGAAGGGATAAGCGACTTGTGAAATACCCTAAACCTACTAAACATATCGCTACCTTCACAAAGGAGTTGATTCCCCCAGTGGCGAGGACTCCTGTCATACCCTGCTCAACTGGTATACTGGCTAATTGGTTGAGGAAAACAGGTGTCAAAAAGTAACCTGATCTAACGGGGGTTACATCGCTTAATAGTTGCCCAGCGAAGCTGGCCATTATCATTTTTCGGAGTGGCGCATTTGGATTAGAGCGCCTTAATGTGGTGCAGAGTGCAAGTGCCACGAAAGTGGATGCTGTGATGAAGAAAGCCACTGCGCCTATCAGGTTTATGGGGTTGAATTTTAAGATTGCTGCAAATACTTCGCTTGAATTCGCCAGCTGAAGTAGCCAAAGTAAGATGGCAACGCCTACAATAAGTTGTATAACGATTTTTATGCGTCCGAGTTTAACCATTTAAGTTATTTTCCCCATTTACGTGCTGAGCTCTAATTTGAGTTTGGATAAAGCCATGAGTTGTGCAAGAGCTATTTTTGGTATCTTCCATGGCTTGTAGACGCGAGTTGCACTTTTGTCTGCTCTACTTCGATGTGCAACTATTGTTTCGCCTATGCTGAAACCGCTAACGTGTGCTCTTACTGAGAATTCGTTCCAGAAGCTTTCGCTCATGTACTTGCATTTTTCAGCTATTTCTATGGCTACTTCTGTTTTCATGAGTTTGAATGGGGCAGTGATGTCCAGTAAATTTGGAAGATTGAAAGCGCTCTTTATCCTCCATTGGAAGATTTTGGACATAATCTTTCTGTGTAAGGCATCAGCTCTCTTCTTCCGCCAGCCGCTTACTATGTCATATTTCACGCGTAAGTTCCAGAGTTTCCAAAAGTCCCTTGGATCTTGTTGCCCGTCAGAATCTGTTATTAACACGTATTTGGCTTTGACAAGTTTCAAGCCGTCTTTTATTCCACCAGCATAGCCCTTGCGTGAAGTTGAAAGAATCGCTTTCAAGGGTATCTTTTCGCTCAATCTTTCAATTACGTTTTCTGTGTTGTCTGTGCTTCCATCCTCGCTTAAGACAAGCTCCAGCGGCATTCTGGGGTTTATAACATTGTAGAATTCAGTGACAGATTTTTCTATCGTGTTAGCTTCATTGTGTATGGGCATGAGCACGGCGATTTCGGCTTTTCCAACCTTTGATGTAAAAGTGTTTATTGATCTTTCTGTCATACTGTTAGGTGCGCTCCATGAGTAGTTTCTCATCAACATACCCTTTTGGCTTATGCGTGTTTATGTGCCAGTTTACTGTTTTCTGTAAACCTTCTTCAAGGCTTATTTTAGGTTCCCAGTTTAGAAGTTTTTTAGCTCTTGTAATGTCTAAGGCTCTAGTGGCGACGCCTACTGGTTTAGAAGTGTCGAACACTATTTTCCTAGGCTTCCAGCCTATTACATCGAACACTTTTGCGGCTACGTCTTTGATCTTGTATCTTACGCCTGTTCCCAAGTTTATCGGGGTTCCATCTGTGACTTTTTCTGCTGCTTGCACGGCGCCTTCTACGATGTCTGATACGTATGTGAAGTCTCTGTCTTGCTCGCCGGTTCCCCATATATAGTAGGGGTCCATCTTTTCAAATGCTTTGTATATTAGCGCTATTATGGCGTGTGTTTCGTTTTCTCTTGGTCCGTATGCGGTTACGAATCTGAGGTTGCAGCCGTTTAGTCCATATTGTTTGATGAAGGCTATTAGTTGGATTTCGCCGATGAGTTTTGCCCATCCGTATTCTATGTCAGCGCTTAATGGTTCGTTTAGTTTGAAGGGGTTGCTGTCATCTTCTCTGAGGAGGTAGTTTGAATCTGCAGTGCCTTGAAGTTTAGGGGGATAAGCGCATGCGCTGCTTGCGCTGACCACTTTTTCAATGTTTGTTTTTAGGCTGGCTTCGAATACGTGGTGGTCTATGGCGAAGTTTGAGCTTACGTCTGCTGGATGCGCGTTTATGTAGCCTCTGCCTCCATGGGTTGCGGCGAGGTGAAAAACGATTTCGTGGTCTTTGAAGGCGTCTGTGACTTCATTTAGGTTGCACCATTCCAGATCAATTTTTATTATGTTTATTCTATGTTGTGATTTGGAAAGGTTTTCGAGTGTGCCGCTGCTGAAATTGTCGATGACTGTGACTTTTGCGTCTAGGTCAACGAGCCTGTCGACTAGGTGGCTGCCGATGAAGCTGGCGCCACCTGTAACTACTACACG
>Ga0209427_10005446_pt1 | contig 14605 bp, 9 predicted proteins | sample DeeMarSWOR136_30_FD_187465 | JGI IMG/M metagenome (GOLD analysis project Ga0209427, IMG submission 187465) | Marine sediment microbial communities from White Oak River estuary, North Carolina - WOR-1-36_30 (SPAdes) (version 2) | ecosystem: Environmental > Aquatic > Marine > Intertidal zone >...
TTTTTCGCCAGGCTTGTATCGCTTGTTTTGCATAAGATCATGCATCTGGAAGCGTTGCAGAATGAAAACATAATGCTGCGCAAACAAGTAGAAGCTTCTCCTTCCATACCTGAAATGCTCGGTGAAAGTCCAGCAATGCAGGAGCTGGCCAATCTTATAAACCGGGTGGCCAAGACCGATGCCTCAGTTCTGCTCTTAGGGGAGAGTGGAACCGGTAAAGAACTGGCAGCCAGGGCCATCCATATTTTGAGCAACCGAAAAGATAAACCATTTATCGCCCAATTCTGTGGCTCCATACCTGATACGCTTCTTGAGAGTGAATTATTTGGTTACAAGAAAGGTGCTTTTACGGGAGCTTACAACGATAAAAAAGGGCTGTTTGAGGTCGCACATCAAGGTACATTCCTTCTTGACGAAATCGCCGACATATCACCGGCACTGCAAGCAAAACTTCTGAGAGTTTTAGAAAATCAAGAAATTATCCGTCTGGGTGACACCCAGGTAAAAAAAGTGCAATTAAGAATAATTGCTGCGACGAATAAGGATCTGGCTAAATATGTAAATGAAGGGAAATTCCGTGAGGATCTGTATTACCGTTTAAATGTTTTTCCTGTATCTTTACCCCCTTTGCGTGATAGAAAAGGAGACATACCGCTGTTAGTAATGCACTTTATTAAAAGGAATACCGATGCCCCAATTACAATTGATAAAGATGCTATGAAGAAGTTAGAAACATACAACTGGCCGGGTAATGTGCGCCAATTGGACAATGTAATAAAAAGGGCGCTGATTCTTTGCGATGGCAACAAAATAAAGGCTGAACATATTATACTAGAAGATGAAGAAGATATTACCCATTTTAAAGGATTACTGAGAGATTATGAAATGCTTTTGTTAAAGAAGAGACTAAAGGATTTTGATGGAAATCGGACGCTGACAGCAAAATCATTGGGTGTATCCGTACGCTGGGTGCAGTTAAAGCTTAAGCAGATGGGATTGTGAGGGCGGATCTAAATTGATTATAATAGGAGTATTTATGAAATTTATGGAGTGTTGGAGTAGTGGAGTAATGGAGTAATGCAAGACGATCGAAATAATAGTGCAGTATACTTCGAAAAATATAAAATAATTGATTGTCTGAAAAAGGATGAATACAGCTGTGTTTATATCGCGGATCATGTCTATCTGGGTAAAAAAATTCTTTTAAAAACCCTCAAGACAGAAGGTATACCCGATACGCTCTGGCTAGATCGTTTTAAGAGAGAAGCAAAAATATTAGCCAGATTGGATCATCCTAATATAATTAAGGTGCTCGATTTCGGCAGAGACAAGAACACGTTTTATATCTCTTTTGAGTATTTTCAAAGCCGTAATCTGCGTGATGTAATGATTGGAAACAGTCTGAATACAGATCAAAAACGTGAAATTCTGATTCAATTACTCCAGGGGGTGGCGGCAGCGCATCTGGCTGGCGTGGTGCATCGAGATATCAAACCGGAGAATATTTTAATAGACGATACCTACCATTTAAAAATTGCTGATTTCGGATTAGCGATAATTATGAACGAAAGCGTGCTTACAAGTAAATCATCTATTGTAGGTACACCTTGTTATATGTCCCCAGAACAAATAAAAGGTGAAAGTCTTTCCCAGCAATCAGATGTTTTCTCTCTGGGTATTGTGGCTTATGAGCTGTTCTGCGGCGAAAATCCTTTTTTAGGTAATGACATTAACGCCACGATAAATAATATATTGAATTATAATGAAAGCAAAATTTTTCATTCCTTGTCTGATATACCATCAGATATAGCTCATGCTATTGAGAAAATGCTGCAAAAAAATATTGTTAATCGTCCAGAGTCTGCCAGGGAAATACTACAGCTTTTAAAGGTAGCAAGCGAAGAGCAAAAGCCATGGCGGATGCAAAAAAAAATTGCTTCGAAATTAACATTATTGGCGACATCTTTGGCTGTTCTGGTGTTCATTTATTTTGCCCTGATAACTCTGCAAAAAAAAGACAGTGCAGACATAGTTAAATCCAATCAATCGAGCCAGGATATTATTCCACCAAAACCGGATTATAATAGAGCCGCTAGTATAGACACGCAGATTTCTGAGTATGAAGTAGCGCAAAAAGAAGTTAGTAACGAAAATATGGTAATTCCACAGGTAAAAAAAAGCCAATTACCAGGAAAGGTATTGGTTAAGAGTGTACCTCAGGCAAAAATTCTCATCGACTCTCAATTTGTAGGTATAACACCTTTGAGCGATCCCTTCGAATTATCAGCAGGGGACCATATTCTTGAGTGGGTCCATAAGGACTATCCAACTTACCAACGCTCGATTCAAATTCAATCGGGCCAGGTAACTTTTGTGCGGCTTAATCCGGACTCATTATTTGGGTATTTGAATTGTTACATCTATCCCTGGGGAGAGGTTTATATTGATGAGAGTCGTGTAGGACAGAGTCCGTTTCATCAGCCGCTAATTATTCCTGCGGGTATGCATAAGTTGGTACTATATAATCCAGGATTTACAACTTTTATAGATACTGTGACAATTGTCAGTAATGAAACGACAAATTACAGGATCAATCTGGAGCAGGTAAGCAAAATGGTACATTTGGATTCTATTAAGTAATGCAAATAATTAAGTGGTACAAATTTTGCATTTCAAAATATGGATAATTATATAAAGACTTAAAGTATGAAACGAGTTAATTTTTTATTACTTTTTTTATTACCGGTTTTCTTGGTTAATCTTGCGCAGAGTGAGGATTGGGAGATTGTAGGTAAGATGCCCCATGCGGTATATGGCGGTCAGGTAGTAGTAATGGATTCGCTAATATACGTTTTGGGTGGCTATTCTGACTCATTAAACAGTCCTATCAATCTAATTCAGGCATATAATCCGGAAACTAATGCATGGCGTGTTGCGGGAAAAATGATTGAAAACCGCTACAACTTTGTCGCCGCTGTTTATGAAGACAGCTTGATAATCTCCTGTGGGGGTATCCATGAAAACTCAGCAAATATTTTTAGTGTAGAGATCTGGAATAATAGATCATGGGCAGTCGATAATGCCCGGATTATATCTTACAATCAGAATTTTAATCGTGTCTATTTTACGGGCCATATATATAAAAACCGCCTGTATCTGTTTGGTGGTTTACCTTCACTGGCCACTACCGACACCGTCATACTCCCCTTTATTATTAATTTTGATCCATCTTCAGAAACGGTTGATTTGGTTGAAGATAGTATGTACCAGAGCAGTAATATCATACCTTATCACCATATGTCGGTGCGAATTGATTCACTGGTATATATTATAGGTGGTGTTTTGTATGGTGTATCCAATCGTGTTATGGTTTTTAATTTAAATACGCATCAACTTAACCTAGCAGGACAATTACAGACCGCCCGTGCCGGTGGTTATGCCGTGGTATATGATGGTCAAATATATGTGATCGGCGGATATAATGAGCTGTCGAATGCACTTGGATCTGTAGAAGTGTACAATGAGCGTATAGATAGAATATATAATGTTACTTTTCTAAATTATGCTCGTCACGAATTAATGGCTGCTGTATATAACGATGCTATTTATGTTTTGGGAGGTAAAGACAGAGATAATCGCGTTATACCATGGATTGAAAGATATGTAAGTTCTGAGACAACGTCTACTACTGCAAAGACAATTCACAACGCTGATGTGTTTCGCTTATATGATAACTATCCCAATCCTTTTAACAGCGAAACGATTATTAATTTTGACATCGATCGTCCTATGGACCTGCGTCTTGAAATTTTCTCTATTTCAGGTGAATATATTCAAACATTGGCGCGAAGGCATTTTGTGCCGGGTCATTATGAGTTCCGTTGGAATGGGAAAGACAGCAATAATAATTTCGTTGCCAGTGGTATATATGTGTATCGCTTGTATAATGGTTTTATTTACGAATCGAGGAAGATGATCCTCATTAAATAATAGCCGCCCCCATTGTAGATAGGGGGTGAGGAAATATTTTTTTTGATCAAGCCTTATAATGTATAAAATCATACTCATTAGCACCGTGAATTTATTGTTTCTAACCTTATTATATTCACAAACTTATGATAGTCGTTTGACTCCTTTGCTCGAGCGCTATAAATCATTCGATTATCACAGTGTGATTGAGTATGCGGAAAATCTACTCAAAGATAGCACAAGTCTAAGCGCAAGCGATCTTTGTGAAATTTATCGCTTAAAGGCCATCTCTCACTATTCACTTCTGGAAATGCCAGAGGCTTTAAATAATTTTATTGCGTTGTTGAAAATAAATCCAGATTATACGTTGGATCCGGTTCACAATTCACCAAAGATTATTGCCTATTTTAATGAGATTCAACGAACCTTTCTGGAAAAAACTGAACGGAATAAATCCATATTACACACGATTAATGATATGAAGGAGCAGCAGGACACCCTTAAACTTCAGCCTACTGGAGCTAAGAAATCAATGGTCTATTCCCTACTTGTACCAGGCCTTGGCCATATTACAAGCAAACCTTCAACGAAAGGCTGGTTGCTTGTTAGTGCTGGAATGGTAAGTATTGCCTTCTCAACTTATTATGTTATTGACACTCAGCAAAAAGAAAGAGACTACCTGAATGCCACAGATAAGGTTGAAATTGAACAGAAGTACAGTGCGTATAATGCAGCCTATAAAAAGCGTAACATTGCTCTTTTTACCTTTGCCAGCATATGGCTCTATTCACAAATAGATTATATATTTTTTTCACAGTCTCAAAGCAAAAGAAATAATACCTTATCATTCCGCATAAATATGACACCCAATTGTGATAACATGCTCACTCTGCGTGTTCAATTTTAGACAATCCCCCCTTGTGAACAGGAATTGAAATACGCATATTTTACGCCAGCTGCGAAAAATATTCATACTTATTACAATAATTTCTGCCTTTTACAAAGCTAATTTTAAAAAAATGTGAAAAAAATGTGTGTAAATGATATTATTTTTCAAATTTATCTTCCATAATCTGCACTACAACCTCTTTATGCTCAAAATTGGCATTTAAATTGAAGAGATAAAAAGAGAGAAGTCACATCTATTAATCCAGGAGGCTATATGAAAACAACGCTAAAAAGTGTTACAGTATTATTATTAATGTTAAGCTTATTATCAGCAGTTAATGCCGACAATTACCAAAACATTGTATCGGGCCATGTTTACAGTACGCCGCCCATGTTACCTGCGTTTATTCCTTTAGCCAATGCCAATGTGTATTTGATTGGAAGTGGGATCACCTTACATGCTATAAGCGATGAGGAAGGATCATATGAGTTTCTCGATATTGCACCGGGAAAGTACCTAATATCTGCTGAAGCCGAACATCATGTGCCTGCCTATGATATCGATACACTTGTTGTTGAAGAAGGGACTCAGATAACGGACCTCAATATCTATTTGACACCTTATGATGATCTGGGAGTTGCGACCCTCTCCGGTTTTATAGGGGAAAAAGATAGCGATACGCCGGTTTATCCTGCATACATTGCGCTTTTTCCAGCCACAGAAGTGTTAAGTAATGTAGCTATCCCAATAGATTACATGGGTATTAGTGTTGTCAATAATCCCGATGGTACCTATAAAATCGAGAATCTACCAGCAGGTATCTATCATGTTATGTGCAGCGCAAGGGGGTATGTGTCTCAATATGTTACTAACGTGGAGCTGCATTCTGGTGAAGTAACACTGGATTTTTATCTGGAACCACTGGAACCCGGTACTACGAATCTTCTAGCTGGAACGGTTTTAAATGAAAAAAATAATAATCCTGTACCCAATGCCATTGTGACGCTTACAAATCTGGATGGTCCTGAAATCCTTTATCGTACCAAGACCAACAGAGAAGGATATTATCAATTCAGGCATATCTATCCGGGAAATTATGAAATCCAGGTACTGGCCCGTGGTTTTCAGGTCTTTTCAGAAACTTTACAAATAGAGGAGGATACCTGGTTAACCGATTTTGATATCTATCTTAAACCTATTATTAATGATATTCTGGTTACATTATATGGATATGTTTGGGAAGACTGTACGGATTTAAAACCTGTATATCCAGCACAGATTATACTTATCGGATATACTGGCAGTGGAGAATCGATTGTATATCATACCGAAAATAATCCCGATGGCAGTTACAGGATAGATAATATTATTCCCGCAACTTACATGGTCATATGTTATGCGCCGGGCTTTCAAACAAAAATAATCCATGATTTACCGTTGTTCCAGCCAACACATCGACTGGACTTCCATTTGTCACCCATAACATATAAATGGGGTTATATAACCGGTAGAGTATACTTTGATAAAATTAATACACCGGTACATGGTGCTAAAATCAGATTTATTTCGGCAAATGCAGTTTATCATCATACGGTAAGCGATATCAATGGTAATTATATTGTACGTCTCCCGGTAGGTAAATATTATGTGTTATGTTCTTATCATGATCCAGATGGCAATTACTATTATCAGGAATATTATGATGATGTGCATTCGATAGCTGAGGCAACGCCTGTTCCGGTTGAGCCAAATCAGATCACGCCTGATATTGATTTTGGTATTCCACATCCCCAATATACGTTTAGCGTTACCATCAGCGGTCGTGTGACGGATAATGAAGGTAATGCATTGGAAAAGGCCTTAATAACAGTATGGCAAATCAATGTACCCAGTTTTAGTAGTGCAAATCACAGATATTTTACCTGGACAGATGAATATGGCGACTATAAGATTACCATTGACCTTAATCTGAATACCTGGATGGGGCCTTTACCAATGTATGGATTCATTGTATCTGCAGAAAAAGAGGATTTTAAGACCGTCTTTTATAACCAGAAACCAGCACCCTATTTAGCCGATGTTCTATGGGCTTTTCATGAGACCGTGTTCACAGACATCAATTTTAAGCTGGATCCCATTAGCGCACCTAATTCGATTAGCGGCACTCTAACCAGTGATACTGGAGACCCACTTCCCCAAGCTTTTATTTTAGGTGTCAATGCTGCTAGCGGAGAAATCGTATTTACCTATAGCAATGATATGGGTGAATATACGCTAAAAGCGCTAAATCCGGATTATTATTATCTGCTTTTCACTGCTCCGGGGTATGTACCAGAATTCTTTAATGATGTTTACGAATGGGAAAAAGCAACATCCGTATTGGCGGTCGGAAGCGTTGGCGGTATTGATGCAGACCTGACACCGATTTATTGGGATTCATACAACGGAATTGTGGCAGGGAAGGTATATGATAATTCGGAGAAACCGTTGGCAGGGGTACTGGTTATAGTAAAAAATGACCAGGGATTTGTGATAGGCTATGCCATTACCGACAATAGCGGTGGTTACGAGATAAAAGGTATCAGCGATGGGAATTATCAGGTCTTCGCCACCAAGGTTAATTATAATACAAAGAGTTCCATGATTAATTTTAATCTAACTGAGAGCGAAATGTTGTTGCTCGATTTCACACTAGATCAGAGTCTTACAAATTTACCCCATCATGGTGATGAACATGCCAATCTACCCACACAAATACAGCTATTGACCAATTATCCCAATCCCTTCAATCCGGTTACCCATATACAATTTGCCGTTCCAGCTACACAGCATGTGCGGTTATCTATTTATAATATCCTGGGTAAAAGGATAAAGATATTGGTAAATGATGTATTGCCAGCAGGTTGGCATAAGGTACAATGGGATGCCAGCGACGAAAATGGGCGACAAATTTCTTCAGGTATTTATTTCTACGCCCTAGAGGTAGCAGAGCAGCGCATTGTGAAAAAGCTAATATTCAATAAATGAGTTTACCCTCCTTCCCCCCTTCCCTAACAAAAAAAGGGAAGGGGGGATTAAACTATGAGCATCGTTCTCAGGAGAATCCTGGAATTGATGCCTGAGAGATTATGTAGAATGGAATTACTTCTCATCGTAATTGTAATCTTATTTACAATAGTTACGGGTATATGGTGGGGTCGGAGAAGCATCAAATGTGATACCATCGAAAAAGATCACGAATATGAAGAGCTGGATCGACTTCATTTACTCCTTAACGGGAGGAATTTATTCTTATACAGAAGGAACAAGCACTATGCGACCAGGTATGATGCGCTGGAAGTGGAAAATCATGTATAAAGAGTAGAATCGTCTTCTATTATTACCATCTTATATCTTTGGTTATTTTCTTTTTGCTTATAATTAATATGTTCTGTAACATCCACAATAATTATACGTATCTAATATAAAAATCTTCAACTAGTTCACAAGAGATATAACACAACAATCTGTAAGATAAATATTTTATCTTTGTAAAGGTATTTACAAAGTATGCTATTTTTCATTTCTTTAATTAGACAAACCGAGTTACACAAGTAAGGAGGATTTTATGAAATCAATAACCAGGCGTTCCTTCTTGAAGAACAGTGCAGCAGCAGCAGGCGCGGTAGCAGCAGGTAAATTGCTTTACGACGGTTGGATTACTTTTGCTCATGCAGCAACCACTGGTTACTTTGAGGAGGCATTCGGCATCAGCGATGGCTTGTGCCGCAAAGTTCTCGATAGAGCGCTGGCAAAGGGTGGTGATTTTGCCGATTTGTATTTTGAACATACCATCTCCAATTGGGTTATCCTGGAAGATGGTAAAGTGGATCGTGCCTATGGGAGTATAGATCTGGGTGTAGGCATACGCACTGTAAAAGGTGAACAGACAGGTTATGGATTTACGCAGGAGCTAACCGAAAAATCAATGCTAGCTGCAGCTGCAACGGCAGCTACAATTGCTGACTCAGCAGCAAAAAGTTCTGCTAAAGAATTCGTTAGTATTGAGACTGGTGATTATTATCCCCTAAAAAAATTATTAACGGATGTACCCCTTTCATCAAAACTACCTTTGGTTCAGGGCGTGAATAGCAAATGTTTTGAACTTTCCAATCTGATCATTAAAGTAAATGTAACTTTTCATGACCAGCAGAAACGGATTATGGTTGTTACCAGTGATGGAACAAAGGGCGAAGATCTTTTACCGCGAAATTATATAGGGGCCTCTGTTGTTGCTGAAAAAGATGGCAAAAAAGAAAGAGCAGGATGGAATCTGGGCGGGCGACATGATTTTTCTTACTATACTGATGAAGTTGTCAACGAAGTGTGCCATGAGTCTGTAAACCGTGCAGTAATATTATTTGACGCCATTCAGCCACCGGCCGGAGAAATGCCCGTTGTACTCGGTCCCGGTGTTACCGGTGTTTTATTACACGAAGCAATTGGACATGGTATGGAAGCTGATTTTAACCGTAAAAAGATATCTACCTATAGTACCATGATAGGTAAAAAAGTTGCAGAACCGTTTGTTACGATTGTAGATGATGGAACAAACCAAGAACAATTGGGCTCAATAAACTTGGATGATGAGTGTGTTCCAACTAAGAAAACGATTTTGGTAGAAAACGGAATCCTTACAAGTTATCTTCATGATCGCATATCAGCCATTTATTACAAGGTTGAACCAACAGGAAATGGCCGCCGCGAGAGTTTTGAACATTATCCACAACCTCGAATGCGCAATACCTATATGCTATCCGGTGAGGCAAATCCGGCAGAAGTAATTAAAAGCGCCCAAAAAGGCATTTACGTTGAAGATGTCAGTAATGGACAGGTTAAAATTGGTGAGGGTGATTTTGCTTTCTACGTCTCTCAGGGCCGTATGATTGAAGATGGTAAGTTAACTGCTCCGATAAAGGATGTAAATATCATGGGTAACGGACCTAAGATGCTCAGGAATGTGATCATGGTGGCAAATGATTTACAGATGCATCAAGGTGGTAGCGGTTGGTGTGGTAAAGGCGGCCAGATGGTTCCTGTTTCTTTTGGTTTACCGACCTGTCTCGTTAAATCGATGACTGTAGGCGGTGTTAAACAAGGAGGGACTCAATCATGAATAAAGAGATGAAAGACCTGTGTAATTGGGTAATTGAAACCGCCAAGAAATCAGGAGCAGCCGACTGCAAAGCAGGCATATATAAACGGCGGTTTGTTGAGGTTGAATATCGCGAGCGCAAGCCGGAGACGGTGAAGGAGGCTTCAACACAAAGGATAGGTGTAGAAATTTTTGCCGATGGCAAGTATTCGGCGCAAGATACATCGGATATGCGCAAAGAGGCATTACAAACATTCATTAAGAATTTGGTTGAAAATACTAAACTGCTTGAAGAAGATCCCTATCGTAGTTTACCTGAAACAAAGTACTACAAAGGTCGAGCCGATCTTGATTTAAAGATATTTGATCCAACACATGAAGGATATAGTGCAGAACAAAGACATGACATAGTAAAAATAATCGAGGATGCCTGCTTAAAGCAAGGTGGTGAAAAAGTTGTTTCGGTTACTTCAAGCGAATATGACCATGTGTATGAAGAATGCATTCTGTCAAGTAATGGGTTTGAAGGTTATAGAAAGGAAACCGTATTTTGGGCCGGTTCACAGATGACAGCTCAAGATGAAGGTGACAGGCGCCCAACAGGCTATCATTATGTGGGTTGTTGTATGCGTGGAGACATACCCAATGCGCAAGAGATCGGTCAGGCCACAGCAAAACGGACTCTGGATCTGCTGGGAGCTAAAAAAATAGCTAGTGAAACCTTGCCTATCATTATTGAGAACAGAAATGTTTCCCGCGTGTTGGGAGGCTTTATGAGTGCTCTCTATGGCCGGAGTATTCAACAAAAAAGGTCTTTTCTTGCAGAGCAAAAGGGAAAAAAAATCGGCAGCGAACAATTTACACTTATCGATGATCCGCATATCATCAAAGGTCTTGGCAGCAGACTCTATGACGATGATGGTTTTGCGACCAAGAAGCGCATGATCATTGAATCAGGCACGCTCAATGAGTTTCTGCTTGATTGGTACTACAGCCGCAAGTTGGGCTGGGAACCTACAACAGGAGGTACTTCGAATTTAATGATCCCTAAGGGTAAACGCTCGGTTGAACAGATTATGAAGGATCTGGGTAGAGGAATATATATCACCGGATTTCTAGGGGGAAACTCAAATTCAACAACGGGTGATTTTTCAGTCGGAATTATGGGTCACCTCTTTGAAAATGGTACTCCCACTCAAGCTATAGCCGAAATGAATATTGCCGATAATCATCTTTCCTTTTGGAACAAATTAGTAGAAGTTGCCGATGATCCCTGGCTTTACAGTAGCTGGCAAATGCCCAGCCTGGTATTTAAAGACGTTGTCGTTGCAGGGGTATAAGGCTAAAGGTACTATTCGATTAGTAAGTAATATATTTACCCATCCCCAAACCCCTTCCCTTATGCAAAAGGGAAGGGGTGTTTTAAGAATTTAATAGATTAGAATAAAGATCCTCGCTGCCCTCCTTGTTTATAAAATTATTATATCAGCGAAACGAACATTTTTTTAGCTTGACTTAACATTTCCTGCATATATATTTATTATAAATCATAGTGATTATTATAATGTTTAAAAGCATATTAGCATTGATCATTTGTATAATGTTAGGAAGGTGTAACATAAACGGTGAAATTTTTACTCTGTCACAGGAAAACACAGGACAAGAGTTTGAAATATCGCGTGATACCGAGATCGTTTTATCGCTCAACGCAAATCCTTCCACCGGTTACAACTGGACCATAAGTCAAATTGACACGAGCATATTAAAACAAGTTGGAGAAGCAGAATACAAGTCCAAGTCGAAAAAAATAGGTGCACCTGGAATCCAGATATTTCATTTCCGGTCCATATCTCCTGGTAAAACTAGCTTATTGCTTATCTACCACCGTCCATGGGAAAAGGAGATTGCTCCGTTAGATACTTTCCAGGTGCGGCTCACAATCACGGACTAACCCAATTCGTATATTACTTCTTACAGTAAAGTTTCTTAGGTATCTGGTAATAATATATTAATTTCACATTCATAAAGGATAAAGGAGGATTGGTTATGCTACGTATTATTAATTTTATTTGTGTATTTTTTCTCATTACATCATTTTTAGGTCAAGCACAACAACTGGATGAGACACAGGCTCCGCAAGAGGTAAAAAACATATTACAAGACTTACGCAACGAAATCAAAGAAAAGGGGTATTCATTTAATGTAGGTTATAATCCCGCTTTGAATTATACGTTGAAACAACTTTGTGGGTTAAAGGAACCAAAAGATTGGTGGCAGAAAGCAAGGGAGTTGAATATAAAAACCTTAAGACCTCGTATAATCAGGAGTATGGAAGAAGAAGTAGGGCTTCCTGCGCAATGGGATTGGCGCCTGCAAAACGGAGTTACGGGTGTACGTGATCAGGGTGCGTGTGGCAGTTGCTGGGCTTTTGGCACCATCGCCTCATTTGAATCACTATTACTGATCAGGCAAAACCTGACCACAGACCTTTCCGAGCAAAATTTGGTATCGTGCAACACCCAAGACTGGGGTTGTGATGGCGGCTGGTGGGCTCACGATATGCTTGTAAGTCCTGGTGCCGTACTGGAAGCAGATTTTCCCTACGTTGCCAGCGATGTTCCCTGTGCAGGACCGTATGATTACCCCTATCAACTATCTGGATGGGCTTATGTGGATGGCGATGATCAGGTACCGACGGTGGATAAAATGAAACAGGCTATATATGAATATGGTCCGGTATGCGCTGCGGTATATGTAGGAAATGCATTTCAATCCTATACTTCTGGTGTGTTTGATAAAGATGAAACACCTGGGGGCGGATTATTTTGTGGCTGCGAGCCTCCGCCAAAAGTAAATCACGCTATTTTTCTTGTCGGTTGGGACGACAGCAAGCAAACCTGGATTCTCAAGAACAGTTGGGGTACAGGCTGGGGGGAATCCGGTTGTATGCGGATTAAATATGGCACCAGTAATGTAGGCTTTGCCGCGGTTGTTGTTTTTTAACTAAAGAGCGTAATAAAAAAATTGAGATTTGTCATAATTTAGATCCAGGCATTAAATAGATGGGAATTGTCACAGACATTGTAATTATTGTTGTCGCTGCCTTGATTGGTGGGATCATTGCCAATCTATTTAAACAACCTCTCATCATCGGATATATTTTAGCTGGTGTATTGATCGGACCTCATACAGCAGGAATAACGGTTTCAAATACTCATGATATTGAGATGCTGGCTGAAATTGGTGTGGCACTGTTACTCTTCGCACTGGGCTTACAATTTTCGTTACATGAGTTAAGACCTGTGTGGCATATTGCCATTTTAGGGACACCAATACAGATGATCCTCACCCTGGCTTATGGTTTTTTGATAGGTCAGTATTTTGAATGGGGATGGAAATTATCCCTGTGGCTTGGTGCTTTGATTTCATTATCCAGTACGATGGTAGTCCTGAAGACACTGATGAGTAAAGGATTGATGGGGACCCTTTCAAGCAGGGTAATGATTGGTATGCTGATTGTTCAAGATCTAGCTGTTGTTCCGCTAATGATTATACTGCCTCAGTTAAACGATCCCAAATCGGGATTATCTGTTTTAGGTATTGCAGCACTAAGAGCATTGATTTTTCTCATTCTAATGATCTTTTTAGGAACAAAACTGATCCCCAAATTGATGAAATATATCGCGAAATGGAATTCCCGTGAGTTTTTTCTACTGGCAATTACCGCCATGGGGCTTGGTGTCGGTTACGGTACGTATTTATTCGGGCTTTCTTTTGCTTTCGGAGCGTTTGTTGTTGGAATGGTATTAAGCGAATCGGATTATGGATATCAGGCTTTGAGTGACATTATTCCCTTGCGTGATATTTTTGGGCTTCTTTTCTTCACTTCAGTAGGGATGCTTTTAGATCCATTATTTCTTTTGTCACACATCAAAATGGTAGTAATGTTAATCGTCTTTGTGGTTATTGGTAAAGCGATTATATTTGGCTCTTTAAGCAAGCTTTTTGGTTATGGCAATGTGATTCCATTTGCAGTGGGTTTAGGACTTTTCCAGGTGGGAGAGTTTTCTTTTGTTTTGGCCAGGGTGGGATTAAATACAAATTCAATAGAGGCCGAACTATATTCATTAATCCTTACCACTGCCGTGGTAACCATGTTTATTACCCCTGTTCTATCGAGTTTAACAATTCCAATATATTCTTTGCGAAGGTCGTGGTTTAAGTATGAACGCCTCCAAAAAATAAATTTACCAAAATCAGAACTACAAAATCACGTTGTCATTGCCGGCGGGGGACAGGTCGGGCAAAATATTGCCAAAATCATAAAACGTTTAGAAGTAGGTTTTGTAATCATCGAATTAAATCATCGCAGGATAGAAGAAGCAAAAGAAAATAAATTCCCTGTTATTTTTGGCGATGCTTCACAGCCTGTTGTTTTGGATGCTGCAAAAATAAAAAATGCCAGATTACTGATAATCACAATACCTTCAGCATTTGTTTCAAATGCCATCGTCAATCAGGTCAAGAGTTTAAATAAGCGTTTAAGCATTGTCGCCAGGGCCAGCAATGTGGAACATATGTTGGCACTACATCAAAGGGGTGTTTATGAAGTT
>Ga0209427_10005447_pt1 | contig 14602 bp, 14 predicted proteins | sample DeeMarSWOR136_30_FD_187465 | JGI IMG/M metagenome (GOLD analysis project Ga0209427, IMG submission 187465) | Marine sediment microbial communities from White Oak River estuary, North Carolina - WOR-1-36_30 (SPAdes) (version 2) | ecosystem: Environmental > Aquatic > Marine > Intertidal zone >...
TCATTGCCAAAGAATAATGATATTATGTTCGCCCATTAAAATCAATAACAACATATTTTCAACCACTTAAGGACAACATCTCTTTCGTTGCTTCAAAAACTTCGTCGACGGTGATCATTTTTAAACAATTAAGCTCGTTGCAAGACCGTTTTCGCCCGGGGTAGCAGGGGTTGCATCCCACTTCTTTCTTCACCTTCCGGTGCAGGCCGAGAGGTTCATACAGAACGGGATCCGTTGGACCATAGACCACGACGATGGGTGTTCCCACCAAGGACGCAAGATACATCGGACCCGTATCTCCTCCCACATAAACGTTACAGCGCCTGAAGACTTCTGCGAGCTGTATCAGAGAGTCGGTACGCGGACCCACGACAGAGGGCTCTCTCATGCCCTTTCTTATATTTTCTACCAAACTCAACTCTCCCGGGCCCCAGGTGAAGATCACCGTCGCCTGGAGTTCGCGAGCCAATCGGTCTGCCAACTGGGAGTAGCTTTCAGGCATCCATCTCTTGAAGGAAATCTTTGGACTTGTCCCGGGATGAATGGCAACCCGCTGTCCTTTATGTGATGCGGGGAGAGAATTGAAAAAAAAATCCACATACTCCTGATCTTTGGCAGGGATATGGAGTCCAGGGTTAAAAGTCTTGACTTCTAATCCGAGCGCCCTAAGAAGGGCAAAATTCCTCTGAAATCGGTTCATTCGTTCCTGGGCCAGACAAACTCTCACATTACAAAAGAGGAAGCTACCCTCCTTGGTGGACTTTCGGTCAAACCCGATCCTCTTGTGAGAACCTGACAAAAAGCCTAGGAGGCCGCTCTTAAGGATCCCATGGAAATCGATAGCTACATCAAATTCATGCTTCCTAAGGTCAGAGACGAATCGCCTGGCCTCCCCGAACGTCCTCAACAATCCTCTGGCCGACTTCATTCCATTTGTCCACCTCTTTCTAGGAAACACAATGACTTCATCAATCTCGGGCTGGCTTTCTAATAAGGTCTTGGAGGGTTCTTCAACAATCCAGGTGATGTGGGAAAAGGGATAATGTTTCTTTATGGCTTTTACCGCCGGCAGTGTTCGAATGACATCTCCTACTGCGCTTAACCTCAAGATAAGAATCTTACCATGATCCATTGCTGAAACCATACCCTATTGCCACCCAATTTTCAATAGCAAATACAAGAGGATGCCTTCCTCCCGGAAAGATGGCGATGTGAAGGATCGTGGGCCAACAAGAGATTTGAGAAATTTAGATACGTTAAATTATCTAGCGAGAAGGTTAAAGAACTTTTGAGGAAAGCTTTTCGGTGAACCATTTGAATCAAGGCACAGGTGCCTTGTTTCCCCTTCTGCAACGATCTCCTCTTTACTATGAGCTTTCCGCAATATCTGATATCCGAACGTGATCATTCGTTTATTGACTCCCTTTAGCCAACTTCGAACCGTGACGACTTCATCGTATCGAGCCGAATTCCGATAATGACAATGGACGTCGGTCACGACGAGTTTATACCCTAGGGACTCCAATTCAGCATAACTAAACCCTCTTTTTCGACAAAACTCAGAACGCCCCACCTCGAACCAGACCAAGTAGTTCGAATAATAGGCCACTCCCATCTGGTCAGTCTCAGCATACCTCACACGAATCTCATGATCGACAGCATCCTTCATCCTTCTCCCTTTCTCAATTTCCCAGACTGCTTTCTGCCTGCTGCCTTCTGCTTTCCCTTTTATTCTCCGTGTCTCCCCCTCTCCCTATCTCTATATCAATCTGAATCTTACAGGCCACGCAGGAATTCAGGCCTCAGCAGCGCCGGGTCTTTTCTCCGAAGAACTTCACGGATTCGGCGAAGGGCATCCTCCTTCTCATTCGGCATTTGAATCCGGAGGGGGAGATAGTTCGAGGCATGGTTCGAAGCAAAGAAGCACCGGGTCAATTGGCAATTTTCAATCATCGTCTCTAGCTCTTGGATTATGGCAAAGGGGGTAGGCAAAACCAATTTCCCTGTCTCAATCTCTCCTTCTATAGGGGTACCCGGAACGACCATCAGCGAAAGGGCACCCACAAAGTCAGGATCCATTTCTGAAAGGATCTTGCCCGTGTCCTCAGCATGAGCTTGGCTGTTCTCTACCCCGCCAATGCCCAAAATCACTGTCACAGAAAGAAGGATCCCAGATTCCTTCACTCTTCTGCCGGCGCGGATCATTTGATCGACCGTGGCATTCTTCTTAATCCGCTTCAAGACCTCCCGATTTCCGGACTCCAATCCTAAGTAAATGATCCCTAGCCCCGCACCTTTAAGAGCCCTCAACTCCTCTATGTCCTTTTGAAGAATATCCCTTGCGTTCGCATAAATTCCCACTCTTTCGAGCTTCTTCAATTTCGCTTTCAGATAGTTTAAAATCCAGACGAGTTCTTTCTGGGGCATGGCCAAAGCATTTCCGTCAGCGAGGAAGACTCTCTGGATCCGAGACGCGTATGCGCTCGCCTCATCGATATCGTCTTTCACTTCCTCAAAACTCTTGATACGGAAGATCTTCCCTTGATAAGCGCCGCAAAAGGTGCATCGATTGTAAGAACAGCCCACCGTCACCTGCACGATGAGGCTATCTGCCTCGCTGGGGGGTCGGAAAATCGTCCCTTCATATTTCATTTGGGATTCTCCCTTTCAGCATCAGGGAGTTCAAATTGATAGATGATCTCCCCTTCTTTGACCATCCCCAGTTCCTTCCTAGCAATCTCTTCAATGTAGCGTTTTTCGTGCTGCAGTCGTCTAACCTCTTCCCTTAGTTTTCGGTTTTCCTCCTCTATTTTAACATTTACCTCTTTGATCCGGACTAGTTCCCTTTGTAGGCGCAGAAGATGGAGAACCCCTTTATCTCCGAAGAAGGCAAAAAATCCTAAAATCAAAAAGAGAAAAAGAGCCAGAAAGAGAAGGCGTTTTTTGCTAAGTCTTTTAGACACTTGATTTAATCACTCTTAGTAATTTAACCTCCCCCGTTACCTCCTGCCTGCCCTCACGGTCGGCAGGTGGTTGGCTGGGAGAAAGGTGAACCCGGCCTCCGGCAGGCCCCGAACCTTACTGACTCAGGGCAGCCAAGCCCTGTCTGAATTGGAAGAAAAAGACTATTGGAGCTTAAATTTCACAGGAATAACCCCCCATTCCTCTATCTGCGGTTCATCCTTTTCTAAAGGAGCGAATCGCCATTGTTTCAGGTACTGAATGGCAATTCGCTCCAACTCCGTATCGCCTTTTACGGAAGGAATGGCCCGATCTACGATCCCATTGGGCAATACCCAGAAGGTCAACTCAATATCGGCCTCCACCCTGACCTTCACAGAGGGAAGATTAGGCCTTTCCAGAATTTTCCGTGCGGCGATGGGACCTTTGATCCCTAGTTGAAGGTTCTCCTCCAAGGCTTTTGGCTGTGAAGGTTTTTCTTTACTGCTCAAGAGTCCTTGGATGATCTTCTCAGTTCCCTTATCCTTCCGCGGAATTAAGTCTGTCGCCTCCCTTAAAGACGGAGCAGGAGTTTCCGGGGTCAATAGGTCTTCCCCCTTTCTCAAATAGTCCATCACTGCCTTGTCCATCTCCTTAAACTCGGGGGAATTCTTTAGGGCTTTCCTTTTCTCTTCTTCGGTAGCTCCTTCAAACTTTTTGGATCTAGGATATTCAGGAGCAAGGAACCTCCAATCCTTAGCAGCATTCGCTTCCTCCATCTTCTTTAGGATCACTTCCTCACGTATTCGCTTTTCCTCAGGAGGGATCTCTCTTGTCTCCCATCCCAAAAACCTCCTGCTCTCCCTAGTCAAACCCCTCCACCAGGGCTCGAGGATAGGGGTGAAAAAGAAGACCCAGCACAAAAACCCGAGAAGGACAATCGTTATTGCAATGAGGAGAGGCGCTAATCGTCCAGATTTTCTCGGCCTTCTAGCCATCAGCGCCGTCCCTCCCTTTGGATCCGATCAAGCATTCTTTTTGCCACCTCCCGTCGATCCCCCCTCGAACTCTTCTCTAACAATTTTCTATAGGCCTGTTTAGCCTCTGTAAACTTCTTCTCCTCCATATAAAGTTTCCCCAGCCTGAGAAGAGCCTCTTCCATCAAATCGGGCCGATGGGGATAGAGGTAGACAATCCTCGAGAATTGAAGGAGGGCCCGTTCTTTATTCTCAACCCCGAGATAAGCCTCTCCGAGTTTAAATTGGGCCTGACTGGCTACCCCCTCATCTGGGCTTTGTGCCGCTGTGGAAAGAGACGTAATGGCATCCCCGAATTTCTTCTGCGCCAAAAAGAGAGACCCTAATCGCAGGTATCCTTCAAACCGAATGTCGTCTCGGGGATACCTTGCAACGAATTCTTTCATCACCTTCACTGCCTCTTGAGGTCTCCCCAGGCTTCGATACCCTTCCTCCATCCCAAGATAAGCCTTCTTCACCGTCAGATCCTGAGGATAATTCTGTATCACCCATTCATATCGTTCCAAAGCCTTCGGATAATCCTTGAGAACGAGGTAAAGGTCTCCTAACTCCATGCTCGCTTCGACAAAGAGATGACTTTTGGGATAGGATTTGATGAATTTTTCCATTTCTTCAACGGCCTCAACCCATCTCCTCCCCTGTTTTAAGAGAAGGGCTGTACGAAACTGCGCCTCCTCCGCTCCCTCGCTGTTTGGATAAAGTTGGATGACGTCTCGATACGTTTTCACTGCTCTCTCTCGCATTCGAGACTGCTGGTAATATTCCCCCAATTGAATCAGGGCCTGACGAGCAAGGGGATGCTGTGGATACCGCTTGATGAAGGTGCCCACGCGGGTAACGAAGGAATCATATTTTTTTTCTTGAAAAAGGGACAAGAGGATCCCGAAATCAGCCTCCGGAGCTTCTTTTGATTTGGGATAGTCTTTGGTGACTTGGAGGTAAGCATTAGCCGCTTGTCCGTATCGTTTAAGATTGTAATATCCATCTCCTATCTTCAGGAGAGAGGATGGGACAAAAGGGCTTTGAGGGTAATACCGGATGAGGGCGCGAAATTCTTCAATGGCCTTGGGATAATTTTTCTTCCTGAAGTGAGACCATGCAACCCAGTATTGGGATTCATCCCTAAAAGGACTCGAGGGATACGAACTTAAGACAGACTGAAATTGGTGGATCGCCTCATCGAATCGCTCCTCTCGATAGGCAATCCACCCGAGCAGGTAGAGTGCCTTCTCTCTGTCCCCATCCCGCTGGACCTGAGAAGTCAACCGTGTCAAATAGGTTCTTGCCTGTTTGTAGTCATTTTGATTCAAGTAACATTCGCCAACCAGCAGGGATGTAGAAGGAGTAGACTCAAATTGAGGGTACTCTGCAACGATCTTCAGAAAATAATGGTTGGCCTCTTTCCACTCTCGCCTTTGAAAATGGTACCAGCCCAAGCTACTTAGCCCTCTGGGATATAAGACGGGATCTCCCTTCAATCGATTCACATATTCAGCCCCTTTGCGATAATCCAGTTTCAACAGGCTCGCCTCTGCCAACCAGTACAGAATCTCGGTTTTCTTCGCATACTCAGGAAAATTGCCGAGCAGTCTCTCCCAATATCGGATTGCCTCGTCGTAATTTTTTACCAGGAAGTGCGCGTACCCCAACCTCGAAAAGACCTGTTCTTCAAGCCTTGCTTTACTCTTTTCTTCCAATACATAACGATAGGCATCGATGGCACTGGAGTAATCCTTTTGGTTGAAAAGCGACTCTCCCAGCATAAAATAGACCCACTCTCCAAGGTCGTTCTCGGGGTAAACCCTGAGGAACTGCCGAAAGATGGTGACCGCGTAGCCATATCGCTTTCTCTCAAAATAGTATTGTCCGATGTCAAAAAAGCATTTTTCTACATATGGGGAGGGAAGAAAATGGGAAAGATACCTCTGGTGGAAATAGATGGCCCGCTCCACTTCATCGCTTCCTAGAAACGTTCTCACGATCCCCCAAAGGATAGGGTCTGAAAGACTCGTCCCCGGAAAGGTGAGCAGAATCTCTTCGAAGGTCTTTCTTCCCTCTTCATAGTTCCCCGCGGACACCAGGCTCCATGCCAGCACATAACGAGCACTCTCCTCCAAAGGATGCTGTGCATATCGTTTCCAGAAATCTCTGAAAAGATTCGCTGCTTCCTTAAATTTTTGGAGTTTGAAATAACTGATGCCCATCAAATACTCAGCTTCTGGTCTCCATACTCCCTTGGGAAATTTCTGAAGGAGGATTTCCGTCTCCCTAATTACTTCTTCATATCGACCGAGAAAATAGAGCGAATACCCAGACCAGAAGAGTGAGGATTGGGCTATGCGATGGGTGGGTCTTTTCTCATGGACTTGGTGAAAAAAAGAATACCCCTTCTCGGGATCGCCCTTCTTGAGCTGAATCCACCCGCAGGAATAGAGGGCATATGGATAGAACTCGCTCTCAGGGTGCTCGTCAACAAGCCTCTCGAAATAAGCGAAGGCTTCACTCAACCATCCTTCATGAAATGTGGCTTCTCCCGCCCAATAGAGGGCAGACCCTTTGAATGAGCTCCCAGGATAGTTGTCAATCAATTTTCGGAACGTTTCTATCGCCGCTTGGTAATCTCTCATATAGTAGTAATATCTTCCCTTCTCATAAAGCGCCTTATCTCCAACCACGACCCTTGTGAAGCCTCTGGAAAATCGACTCGTATAGGCACAACCTGGTTGGACGATGGTAGGGCTCATCTTCCTTGTTGGGCCAATGGTATCCTCCCCCAAATCGAAGGAGCCGATGTATGGTTCTTCCTTGACTCCTTGACCGATGATAGCGGGGAGAGGAATGTCCCTCTTCTCCGTCCATTTCGTCTCTTCTTTCCCCAAGAAAGTGATCTCGGGGACAACCGCACGATCTCGTTGCTGGCTCTGACCTTGAAAAAGCGGAAATGAGAAGGTGATGAGGACCAGAAGAAAAACCCCTAAAATCTTGAACATGCGGCTTAACATATTCAATCCCATAATATTTTAAGCTACCAGATATGAATAAAGATTGCAAGGATTGACAAGATTTTCATGATCATGATAACTTTATCGTGTATTTGTTTATGAATAAATTAAGGTGATAAAAAACCTTTACAGGTTGACACGTCTTTGTTTGAGGTCATAGCATAGAATCAATGTAGTAGGGTTAAGAGCTATGAGAAGAAAGGTCTTTCATACATATATATGGATCATTTCCGCGTTTTCACTTTTCCTTGCTACCTGTACGGAAGGCAAGAGGGTGTCTGAACCGAACCCTGAGGGAGATTTCAAAACCATGCGGGAGAGGATGGTAGAAACACAGATTAAAGCAAGGGGGATAAAGGATCATCGTGTCCTTGCTGCCATGCTCAGAGTGGAGCGCCACGTTTTTGTCCCCAAAGATTTACAAACCTCTGCTTACTCGGATCAACCCCTGCCCATTGGGGAGGGGCAAACCATTTCTCAGCCTTACATCGTCGCCATCATGACAGAACTTTTAGAACTGAGAGGAGAAGAGAGGGTATTAGAAGTCGGAACAGGATCGGGCTATCAAGCAGCCATCTTAGCCGAATTGGCCAAAGAGGTTTACACCATAGACATCATTGAAAAGCTTGCCACTTCTGCAGAAAAACTTCTCAATGAAATGGGTTATAAGAATATTGAGGTAAAAGCGGGGGATGGTTATCTGGGATGGCCCGAGGCTGCACCATTTGATGCGATCATCGTCACCTGTGCACCGGACCATATCCCAAAACCTCTTTTAGACCAGTTAGGCGAGGGAGGCCGGATGGTCATTCCAGTGGGAGAGTATACTCAGGAGTTAAAGAAAATTGTCAAACAGGCTGGGAAGATCGAAACGACCAATGTCATTCCGGTCATCTTCGTCCCCATGACCGGCGAGGGAGTCAAACAGAAGAAATGATGCCCTTACCCCAAACCTTAACCTAAACCTCAACCTTCTTTTTTGTATTTCTTTTTTTTCTCCAATCTTCCAACCTTTTCTTAATCTCTCTTTCAAAGCCTTGGTCGGATGGGCGATAGTACGTTCTGCCTCTCAGGTTTTCGGGAAGGTATTCTTCTTCTACAAAGTGGTCAGGATAATCATGGGGATATTTATATTCCTTTCCATATCCCAGCTCCTCCATCAATCGTGTGGGAGCATTCCTTAAATGAAGGGGAACAGGCATGGTCTCTGCTTCCCGGACATCCCTCTGAACTTTCTGGAAGGCAGTATAGAGAGAATTCGATTTTGGAGCATTGGCCAGATAGACGGCTGCTTGGGCAAGGGCCAGATTGCCCTCCGGTAGACCGATGAAGTGAAAGGCTTCCATCGCCGAGACCGCCACCTGTAAGGCCTGCGGATCTGCCATCCCCACATCCTCTGAGGCAAACCGGATCATCCTTCGCGCAATGTAAAGGGGATCCTCTCCAGCCTCCAGCATCCTACCGAGCCAGTAAAGAGCTGCATCCGGATCACTTCCTCTCAAGCTTTTATGCAAAGCGGAGATAAGGTTATAATGTTCCTCTCCAGACTTATCATAGAGGAAAGCCTTCCGTTGCAAGACCTCTTCCAAATTCTCTTTCTTAATATGGCGGATGCCCTTGGGATCGGGTGGGGTCGTCATGACGGCCATTTCCACGGTATTCAGTGCAATCCTTGCATCCCCATTGGCAATCCTGCAGATCCCTTTCATCACTTCAGGATCGAGCACCGTCGGATACTTCCCTAACCCTCTCTCCTTGTCCCTTAGACCCCGATTCAAGATCACCTCAATCTGTCCTTCTGTTAAAGGATTAAGAGTCAAGACTTTGGTGCGGGAGAGCAACGGAGAGATCACTTCAAAAGAAGGGTTTTCTGTAGTTGCACCGATAAGAATGATCGTGCCTCTCTCCACGTGGGGAAGGAAGGCATCTTGTTGGGCCTTGTTGAATCGATGAATCTCGTCAACAAAGAGAATCGTCCTCCGCTTTCGATACTTCCATTCCTCACTAGCCTCCTGAATGACCTCCTTAATCTCCTTCACGCCGGAGAGGACAGCGCTGAAGCCAATGAATTGGGCACCCGTCGTTGATGCGATGGCTAAGGCCAACGTGGTCTTTCCTGAGCCTGGGGGTCCCCAGAAAATGATCGAGGGAAGGTGATCCGATTCGATGGCCAGGCGGAGGAACTTGCCGGGACCCAGGAGATGTTCCTGCCCGACGACCTCGTCCAAACTTCTCGGCCTCATCCGATCGGCCACAGGAGCCTCTCTGTCCAGGAGCTCTCTTCCCTTTTTGTCGAAAAGACTCGATTGTTTTTTCAAATAGGATGTCCCTCCTTTGATCTTATCCGTAGAAATCCAATAAGGTATGGAGTTCGCTCAGCGAGCGAACCGCTCTTTCGGCCTGCCTGCCTACCTTCCTTGTACCATATTAGGTTCGGGGCCTGCGCAGGTAGGGGGGGAACAGGCCCTATACAAGGGAATGAATTTCCTGAATGACCTGAAGCATCTCTTCGTGGATCAGCCCATTGGAGGCAAGGATTTCTTCTGCATAGATACTAAATGGTCGGCCCTGGAAGTCCGTCACCTTCCCTCCGGCTTCAGTGATCATCAAGCTCCCTGCAGCTACATCCCAAGCGTGGAGTTTCAATTCCCAGAATCCATCAAAGCGGCCTGCCGCCACATAGCAGAGATCAAGGGCTGCAGAACCGGGCCTTCGGATAGCAAAACTCCGCGTGATGAACTGACGGAAATAGCGGAGATAAAAATCAGCATGCTCCCTGACGTCATAGGGAAAACCCGTGCTGAGAAGGCTCCGATCCAGATCTCTGACGCTTGAGACAGAAATCCGATTTCCGTTAAGATAGGCCCCTTTTTCCCTTTTAGCATGGAAAAGTTCACCGAGAAGAGGGTCATAAACAACCCCTAACTCCATCTTCCCCTCTATCTCTAGACCGACGGATACGCAATAAAACGGAAACCCGTGGATATAATTCGTCGTCCCGTCGATGGGGTCGATAATCCATTTCCATGGAGATCCCTTTCCGTTGAAGGAGCTTTCCTCTGTCAGGAGATCGTGGTCTGGAAACGCATCAAGAATGATTTGTCTCATGGCCCTTTCACAGAGTTTGTCCACCTCACTTACCGGATTGATATCTCCCTTATAGTCGACTCTGTGAAAATGGCCAACGTGACGCTTCTGGATTCCTCCCGCCTCTTTCGCCGCAGCGATGGCGATGTCCAGGTAGCGCTGGCCCTTTTTCATTTCTGTCTTTACCGCTCTCCACCCCCTCTCTAAAGGGAAAAGCCCTTCCCTTCTTTACCCAAGGGGAGATGGCAAATTCACCGATCAGAAAATCATTTGGAAAGTTGACAACAACTCTTTCAAAACTATATGATACCTGAAAAACCAAGTCAACCAATGTATTATGTGGGTTAGGGTCACGAACCCCCTGCTTACCGGCAGGCAGGCGATTGGTTCAGGACTAGATGAGTATGTCAAGTTCTTAAGCCGAAAAACGTAACGGAATAACGAAACCGGCATCGTTACCGTAACCGTAACGGCTAAAGTCTTTACCTTTTATCCTTTATCGGAGTATTGAAATGAAATTCAAAACATATGGGAACTGTTTTGTGTGTGGCGAAAATAATCCAAATGGGTTGCGATTGAGTTTTAAGATCGATCCCGAGAGAAAGACCCTGAAAACAACCTTTGTCGCAGGTCCCACTTTTCAGGGTTGGGATGGCATCGTCCATGGAGGAATCATCAGTACCCTGTTGGACGAGGCAATGGCAAAATTAGTTTATGAGTTGGGATATGAGGCTGTCACAGCTTCTTTAGAAGTCAAGTTCAAAAGGCCGGCCCCAATCCTTGAACCTCTACACGTGTACGGAGAGGTGACAGAGGTGAATAAAAGATTGATCAGGGCAAAGGCACATGTGGCCAAAGAGGATGGAACCATTCTCGCAACAGGGGTCTCAACCTTCCTCAAGCAATCACCATCAGAGGCCAGTTCTCCGTAGCCCTGTTGTTGTATAACTGAAAATCAGGATCGAAACCGAAAAGCAGCCCGTCCTCTTTTTCACCCCATTCTGTCCAATCCCAACAGCCTTGGAAAGTTAAGGCCGAGGATCCTTCCTTGATCCTCTTCCGATAAACCTGACCCCTCCAACTCCTGAAAATATCTCATCGGTGCAATCAGCGGGAAGTCTGTTCCAAAGAAGATTTTTTTTACTCCAACCATTTGGCTGACCATAGCATAAATCTTTTTGGAATAAAGGAGTGGAGAGGCGGCGGTGTCGTAATAAACATTCGCCATGGCTTTTGCGACTTCTGGCATCAATTCAAAGAAAGGGAGCCCGCCTCCCCAGTGGGCCAACACGATGGGAAGTTTGGGGAAAAAGAGAATGAGTTCATAAAAGCGCTCCAGAGGGGTCATGCCCTTCCCAGGATACGAATGTCCAATGGTCTCGTTCACATGCAGCAGAAGAGGAATTCCCTCTTTTTCCATCTCAGTCAGAACGGGTTTCATGGAATTGATATCTTGAGAAGTCATCTCGCGACGGTAGAAAGCGACCTCCCCTACACCTTTTGCCCCATCCTTCCTCCGCCGACGTAATTCCTTCTCTGACCAATCGGGATTCGAAAAAAGAAGTGAAATAAACGTGATCAAACGGTTCGGATATCTTGATGCAGACTTCAACAAGTAATCGTTATGAAAAGAGCAGAGAGCCGGCTGACTCCAAGGAAACCCACAAATAACAGATCGATCCACCCCTGATTCGTCCATGGAGGCGATTAAGTCTTCCACCCCTGCCATCTTCGCTTTTGAGTTGTTATAAATGGAGGAAAACCCTTCATCCTTTCTGCAGAAGGCCTCCCGATCCTTTCTCACCTCGTCAGGAAAGATATGGGTATGACAGTCGATAATCATGGTTTGCCTTTGGTAAAACCATAGTGGCCAATGCATTTCCCAAGGTTCCAATATTCATGGGCACCTGGACAGTAGACAAACGGGAGGGCTTTGGAAATATCGATTCTGCCCTTCTCCTTTTGAACCTCCTCCTTCACATGGAGGGCAACAATCTGTCCGAGGAAGAGATCATGGCTTCCCAATGGAATGATTTGCTTGACCTGGCATTCCAGCTGAACCGGGCATTCATTGATCAAGGGAGGCTTTACCTTTTCGGCCGGCACCGGGTTTAATCCCGTCGAAGAAAACTTGTCAGTCTCCTTCCCCGAAAGGACGCCACAGGCATCCACCTTTCTCACTATCTTCTCCGAAGGAAGATTCACCACAAACTCTCTTAATCCCTTTATGCAGGCATAGGAATACCGCTCTGGACGAATCGAGATCCCGACCATGGGAGGTTCCGAGTTAATGACTCCCACCCACGCCAAGGTGATGACGTTGGGCTTCCCTGCCTCATTCACACTTGTCACTAATACAACCGGTGTGGGAAAAAGCATCGTCGTTGGTGGAAGACTCTTGCGTGCCATCTCCTTCTTCTCCTCTAGCCATTGGGGTGCCTACTGAAAAAGCGTGATGTCCCCTTTCCCTTTTCGAATCACTTGGGGGAAATCATCGGTGAGGTCAATGATGGAGGAGTGCCCGGCCACGATCACTCCTCCATCAATGACAAGATTCAATTGCCTTCCAAATCGCTCTTCAATCTCGGAGGGATCATTGTAGAGCCCTTCATTAGGTTTATAAACACTTGTGCTGATGATGGGATTCCCAAGCTCCTTCACGAGAGCGAGACATATCTTATTATCTGGAATTCGAATTCCCACGGTCTTCTGTTTGGTCATGGCAATCTTTGGAACCAATTTGGTCGCCTTCAGGATAAAGGTATAGGCGCCGGGGAGAAGGCGTTTCATCGTCTTGTAAGCGTAGTTGGTAACATAAGCATAGCGGCTAATATCCTTTAAATCTGAACAGATGAAACTGAGTGGTTTCTTCCCATCGGTCTTTTTTAATCGATGGATCTTCCGGATGGCCTCTGGGTTAAAGAGATCGCAACCCACTCCGTAAATCGTGTCCGTGGGATAGCCGATCACCCCACCTTCTTTGAGAACATCCACCACCTTTCGGATCAGTCTCATCTGTGGATTTTTAGGGTTGATGACAATGATCATTGCTCTTCCTCCTCTTTAAACTAATCCCCCACCCTTTCGTCTCAGGTGGAATTGGAGAGGTGGGGGTGTCGTTCTAAGATTCAGTGTATCATCATGGGCTTCTTTTCTTATACAAAACTTATATACGGAAGTCAAACCTGACCCTTTCCCTTGTAAGCATCTTTTTTGTGATGGGTATCAACGGGCATACTGGGAAATCCTGCCTGACACTCTAGTGTCAAAAAGCGGGCAGACCGGCTGAAAAACCTGGGCGTGCTTCCGATTCCTTCGTAAAAAGACTGTAGATGTAGATCTCATAAACGATAGCTGAGCCGGGAAGGTCATTCTTTAACAAGGAGGATTCGCAGCGAAATCCGCTTCTCTTTATCAGACGTTGGTTTTGCCGTTCCTTTGTCTTTCTCTTCGGCCTCTTCCAGCCCTATTCCTAGAGGAGCACCTTTGGTTTCCACAGCCTCTCTCTGTGGGGCCATTCGATCTTCCTTCTTGAGCGAATCCAGTCCCGCCAATTCTTTTTCAAACTGTGAAAAGGAGGCAGTAGGGAGGGAGGCAAGAACGATATTCCCCTCTTCTTTTACGATTTCTCCTCCCGATTGCTTGACCAGTTCGCGGATTTGAGAGAGAGCTCTTTCTCGATTGGTTACTTTCAAAGCAATTTCTTGAGGAGGTTTTGCAGCAAGAAAAGCCCTCTCTTTTGGAATCACCTGCATCCCCCTTTTGCCTGCTTCGGCAGGCAGAACTTCTGCCTTTTCACTTTTCTTCAGACGTGGTGCCTCAACGGTCGGTGTCGCGGCTTCTTTCTCTTTCTCCCCTTCTTTTGTAACCAACTTCGCCTCCGTCTTAACGTCTGGCTGAGAGACTTTTTTCTGCTCGACGTCCTCTGAAGAGGGTGTCTCAAATGGCATCATTTTAGTGAGATAGAGGGTTAAGAAGACGATTGCGACCATTGCAACCGCCTGGATCGGAAGCTTCAATTGAACCAGATAGTTAAGCCAGCCAGGTCTGATCTTTTCGGCCATAAGCCCCATCTTTTTCCGGTCTTCCATCTTTTTGTAAATCCCCGAAAGGAAACCTTCTGGTACCTCCGCTTCCTCGACAGATTGAAGCCACCGAACTGTCTTCTCGAATTTTTCAAAATTTTTCTGACAGTCTGGACAGGATGCTAAGTGCTCCCTTATGACCCTTTCATCCAGAGGGTTTAGGTCTCCCTCCAATAATGAAGAAAACCTATCACGTACTTTCTCGCATTCCATTCACTTCACTCCCCTTCGGCTTCAGCCTTGCCCTTCCCCTTAAACCAAATATATTGATTTCTGACTAATGGCCCATCCTCTCCAATATCTCTTTGAGATCCATTCTTGCCCTGTGAATTTTTGACTTAACCGTTCCTTCTGGAAGGGAAAACACCTTTCCAATCTCTTCGTAAGAAAGTCCCTGGAGATCCCTCAAAACAATCAACTCTCTCTGTCCTTCCTTCAGCTTAAGGAGTCC
>Ga0209427_10005450_pt1 | contig 14597 bp, 12 predicted proteins | sample DeeMarSWOR136_30_FD_187465 | JGI IMG/M metagenome (GOLD analysis project Ga0209427, IMG submission 187465) | Marine sediment microbial communities from White Oak River estuary, North Carolina - WOR-1-36_30 (SPAdes) (version 2) | ecosystem: Environmental > Aquatic > Marine > Intertidal zone >...
GACAATGGGGGCTCCGGAGAGGGTTGTCGGCTCAAGAAGCTCCTCCACCTCCAGCCTGACCACCGCCAGCCATTCATCGTCCACCAGGTCTTTCTTGGTGATGGCGACGACCCCTCTGGTTATGCCAAGCAGGTCGAGAATCGCCAGGTGCTCCCTAGTCTGAGGCATGACGCCTTCGTTGGCGGCGATAACCAGCAGGGCAAGGTCGATACCACCGACACCAGCCAGCATGTTCCTGACGAAGCGCTCGTGGCCGGGGACATCGACAATGCCGACCTCACGATTGCCAGGCAGTTTCAGCCAGGCAAAGCCGAGGTCGATGGTCATGCCCCGCTCCTTCTCCTCTTCGAGGCGGTCGGGGTCTATGCCGGTCAAGGCATGCACCAGAACCGACTTGCCGTGGTCAATATGTCCCGCAGTGCCTAAAACAAACACGTTACGCGCCTCTCGTGGTTATTGACGAGAACTAGCCATGCTTCCGGTCAGCGGCTAAATCCTGAAGAGCGTTAATTATTATGTCATCCTGCTCGGGGAGCACGGAACGGGGGTCGAGGAGGAGGACATCTTCATTGATGCGCCCGATTACGGGAATTTCCCGTTGTCGCAGTTTGCGGCTCAACTCCTGTGCCGGGTTGCGGCCTTTTCTCCTGCCCTCCCCGCCGATAGCGACCAGCCTGGTGGGCAGAGTGCCGCCGGGGAGGCTACCGCCACCTATCATCGTCTCGCCGTCCACGACCCGAGACAAACCGCCGAGGGATTCTGACCACAGCCGGGCACGGCGGTCAATCTCCTCAAGGGGCGTTGAAATCATGCGCCAGACGGGGACTTTAGCGGTGGCCTCACCCTTTATATAGTGAATAAGGGTGGCTATCATGCCGGCCAGCCTTATCTTGTCGATGCGCACCGCCCGTGCCAGGGGGTGCTTTTTCAGTTTGTCTATCAACTCTTTGCGGCCGACGATAATGCCAGCCTGGGGACCGCCGACGAGCTTATCACCGGAAAAGAAGGTCAATGCCGAGCCGAGGGCAACGCTATGCTGAACCATCGGTTCGGGGTCGAGGCCGAAGGCGGCGGTATCGAGAAAGCAGCCACTGCCCAGGTCGTCGAAAACCGGGGTGCCGGTACGTTGACCGACGGTTATCAACTCCTCCAGGGTTACCTCGTTAATAAAGCCGATCTGGCGGAAGTTGCTGGAATGGACACGCATCAGTGCGGCGGTGCGCGGATTGACCGCCTGCTCGTAATCGGCGGCATAGGTGCAGTTGGTGGTGCCGACCTCAACCAGCTTGGCGCCGCTCTGGCGCATTACGTCGGGGATGCGAAAGCTACCGCCAATCTCCACTGCTTGTCCGCGTGAGATGACCACCTCTTTTCTCTTTGCCAGAGCAGTGAGGCCGAGGAGGACGGCGGAGGCATTGTTGTTCACCACCAGGGCTGACTCAGCACCGGTCAACTGGCAGAGGATAGACTCGATATGGACGTGGCGAGAGCCCCGCCGGCCAGTATCCAGGTCATATTCGAGATTGAGGTAGTCTTTAGCGGCGGCGTCCATAGCTGAAATCGTCTCCCCACTCAGAAGGGCGCGGCCGAGGTTGGTGTGCAGAACCACACCGGTGGCATTTATCACCGGGCGCAGGCTGGAGCTCTCCAGGGCATGTACCCGGGTGGAAATGGACTCAACAATTTCGTCAAGGGAGGGAGAGGGGGCACCGCCAGCAATCTCATGCCGGGCGTCCTCGAGGTACCGCCGTATGAGGTCCAGCAGGAGGGTACGCGGACAGGTCTCTCCAAGCTGAGCGATACGGGCATCGGAGAGAAGGCGGTCGACACCGGGCAGGTTGCGATATTCGGTATTCATTGCTTCCTGAGTATTCTACTATATACAGGCTTGATTTCAAAGTATAAGAGCATGCTCAACTTCGGGCAATCAGAAACCTATCCCCCTAGCCCCCTTCCCTTATTATTTAATAAAGGGAAGGGGGAATAAATAAGAGAGGGGGCGAAGCCCCCTCTCTATAGTTACTTACCCTAGTTATGGTTTCTCACGCCGTTTACAGTTTCTTGCCACGCCTGTAGTTCCGTACCCTGTCTATGGTTTCTTAACCCCTCCATGGTTTCTTACCTTATTCTCTAAAGATGAGGAGTTAAAGAGTTTTGAGATTCTTCGCTGCACTCAGAATGACAAAGTGGGAGATTACTTCATCGCAAAGCGCCTCACAATGATAAGGGGCTTAGGACGTCAAAAGGTTTTTAAACTAACTCTATTTAAGGTAACCCTCCCCCTTTATCCCCCTCCCTTCGATAAGGGAGGGGGAAATAATTATATAAGAGAGGCTTTGCCTCTCTTTGACTCTCCTTATGTTACCGTACCTTGAAAGGAGAGGGGTAAGATTCTTCGCTGCACTCAGAATGACAGAGGGCGAGGGATGCCGATGGCAATAACGACCAAGGATTTAACGTGTAACCAATGGTACAGGCCAGTACAAGGCTTTGATTTGTCCACACGGGCGGTGCTACAATACGTTCTGAGGCTGGACTTATGCACCAGCCTCAGTAACAGGGGAGGCAGATGGACAAGAGGAAAGACCCACGGCTAACCGAGAGTGTCCGGGGGGCGGGTTGAGCTTCGAAGCTGGGTCCGGGTGACCTGTACCAAGCCCTACACAACCTGCCAATATTACCGAACCCGAACGTGATTCGAGGTATGGAAAGCCTCGATGATGCGGGGGTGTACAAACTGTCGGACGATGTGGCTATCATCCAGACGGTTGATTTCTTCACGCCCATCGTGGACGACCCCTACGCGTTCGGGCAGATTGCGGTCGCCAACGCGCTGAGCGATGTCTATGCCATGGGCGGCGAGCCGATTACGGCTATGAACCTGGTATGCTTTCCGAAGGATACAATGGATATCTCGGTGCTGGAGAGCATCCTGAGGGGCGGGCTGGACAAGATGCAAGAGGCAGGGGTGACGCTGGTGGGGGGGCACAGCATCGACGACCCGGAGTTGAAATACGGGCTCTCGGTTACAGGAAGAGTGCACCCCGACAGGCTGGTGACCAACGCCGGGGCGAAGCCGGGGGACAAGGTAATACTTACCAAGCCGCTGGGGACGGGAATCATCAGTACCGCCCTGAAGGGCGGTCTAGTTGACGACAAGCTTGCCGAGAAGGTGACGGACTGCATGGCGGCCCTGAACAAGAAGGCGGCGGAGCTTATGCAGGAGATTGGGGTGCATGCCTGCACCGATATAACCGGCTTCGGTCTTCTGGGGCATGCGGTGCAGCTAGCCGATGCCAGCAAGGTGGGGCTGGAATTTCAGATAAAGGCAATCCCCCACTTTAAGGAAGTCATAGAATTCTCTCGGGAGGGGATGTGTCCGGGGGGATTGTACCGAAACAGGGACTACTACTCGTGCAAGGTGGAAATAAACGACGAGATACCAGAACACGTACGTGACGTGTACTATGACGCGCAGACATCGGGGGGGCTGCTGATATGCCTGGAGGCTGAGAAAGCGGAGACATTGCTGGAGAGGCTGAAAGAGGCAGGGGTGGCGGAGGCGGCTATTATCGGGAGGGTGGTCAGCGAGCCGAAGGGGAAGGTGGTTCTGAGGTAGCTAACCTGTAAATACTACGACCAGCTACCACTTAATAACCGAACGTCAAATTGTTCAATTAAGGTAACATAGTAAGCTATTGTTACCTGCCTTCAAATTATGCGAAATAGGGCTTGTCTAATCTTCTTTCAAATGCGCCGTTTTCCCTGAGCATCCTGTCCCAACCAAATTTAAAAAGCCTAGTTTTCAGCAGGAATTTGAACAGGAGGGCAACGGGTTTGGAAAATTTTTCGGGTTTGGCCAGCCTGCGAACCAGTTCTGCGTCAAACTGACCCGTCTCACCATAGATTTGCCCAAGCCGGTAAAAGATATTGAAGGCCTTCTTATACCGGGCAGGCATCATCCGTGCACCCTCACCACCGCCCTTAATGATGGTTCCTACGTACCTGCATCCCAGACGTGAGGCGAGCTTCTTGAGATACCTCTCAACGTATCGATTGTGAATTGCTTCCGGAAACCCGTTCTGCACAACGAATCCAATATCAGGATTGTCTTTCCTGCCACATAACGGTTCCAGTGACTCAATAAAAGTCTTCACCATCGCTGGCATGGCATCACAATAGAGCGGAAAGGCCAACAGGACGTTTTCTGCTTCCTGGAATAGCTTTAGGAATCCATCCTGGTCCTTCACGCGGTTCAAATAGGCTAATTCATGAATATTACCTTCCTTTGTCGTGAAACCGTTGAGAAAATGCTCCAGAAAGATTTTTGTGTTGCCGCCTTTGCCCCGAGGAGAACCGTTAAATACTATTAATTTCATTTACTACCTCCTCGACAGGGTCAGTTGTAAGCTTTGTAAAACAAAAAGAAGTCTTGAAATTTATAGCATCCCGCATATAGATATCTGAGATAATCTCAATGTCTTCTTCATCAGTGTCTTTACCCTTTTCCAGCAGCAGGCCGATTAAAGGATATTTATCATACCTGGCGACGTGATGAGCTTCCCACTGATCGGCTTCAAGGTATGGGAGTAGTAGTGGTATGAGCCTGTCGTGCGCTTTTTTGAGCAGGGCGCTGGTAAATCCCATGATGATTGGTGATGCAAACAAGACAAAGTCAGAATTTATATATTCACGGCGTACATCACGCGTACCATCTGCTGCATTGGAACATTCACCTGGCGTCTTAATCCAACAACCAAAACAACCAATGCAATACCTTATGTCCATTTCTCTTAACTGCAATACCGTTACCATATGATTACTTGATTCCAGTAAAGCAGACAAATTAATCAGATAATCATCAAATTGGACATTATCAGCGTCTGGATTGCCGTTAAGAACTGTGATTTTCACCCGTTTCCCCCTGTTACCGTGCGTGGTCATTAACAACACTGACCTAACTAGCTAACAACAATTCTAGGTGGCCAGACTCTCTTTGTCAAAAGACCTGTGTGTATTGCACAATCGTAAAATTGTTCAATCCGACCTGTTACTACTTGACATCTGCTTGCGATAGTTATAGATTATGGGCACTATCCAGGTACAGGAGGGATATCATGCCTCTTGACCCACAGGCGCAGGCGTTTCTAGACCAGATGGAGGCGCTGAACGCACCGGCATTAAACACACTCACTCCAGAGGACGCACGTAAAGCGTTCGAAATGATGGCGGAACTATTAGAGCTAAAGCCAGAGCCTATCGCCAAGTCCGAAGACCGAATGATACCGGGGCCAGGCGGGCAAATTCCAGTGCGTATCTACACGCCGGAAGGCAATGAGCCTTTCCCGGTGCTGGTCTTCTTTCACGGCGGCGGCTTTGTCATCGGGAGTATCGAGCTTTACGACGAGTTCTGCCGAGAGCTGGCAAACGGTGCCGGCTGTATGGTGGTATCGGTGGACTACCGGCTTGCCCCGGAGCACAAATTCCCAGCCGCGGTGGAGGACTGCTACGCGGCAACCGAGTGGGTTGCCGAAAATGCAAAAGCCATAGGAGGTAATCCGGCGCTGATTGCGGTCGGTGGGGACAGTGCCGGCGGAAACCTGTCGGCGGTGGTGGCGCAGATGGCACGAGACAAAGGTACTCCGTCCCTGGTATTCCAGCTTCTTATTTATCCCGCCACCGACTTTGTACACGAAACGCAGTCGAGCAGAGAGAACACCGACTTTTTCCTTACCAAAGACGATATGGTGTGGTTCGGCAGTCTTTACCTGCGTAGTGAAACCGACGGCAGTAGTCCCCAGGCTTCTCCGCTGCTGGCAGAGGACTTCAGCGGGCTGCCACCGGCACTTGTCATTACGGCTGAGTTCGACCCGCTGAGAGATGAGGGGGAAGCCTACGCCGAACGGTTAAGCCAGGCGGGTGTGGATGCAGTGTGCACGCGATATGAGGGCATGATTCATGGCTTCATAAGCCTGCCCTTCGAGCAGGGGAAAAAGGGGAGGCGAGAAGCCATTGCGGCGCTACGGTCTGCCTTTGCTAAATAGAGTCCTCACCCGACCGGGAATGAATGGTGGGGTGGTCAGCGAGCCGAGGGGGAAGGTGGTCTTGAGGTAACCAAGTATTGATACTGTGATTGACCACCTACATATTAACCAAACGTCAAATTGTGCAATAAGGTAACAAAACGCTATCTTATAAAACAACAGGCTTTTTGTGATAGAATGTCTTAAACCTTCCTAATCCTTCTTTCCGTTAACTGATTTCCCGAATAAAGGTCGGTGCTTGAGAAAGGCCATCCGATTTAAGATCAGGGCAGGTATCTCAGTATGAGCGAGCACTTTATTGTCAGCCATGGAGTAAAGCTCTGGTCCAACGTTGAAGGTAAGGGTATACCCGTTTTGCTATGTCTGGGTGGCCCTGGTTGTTCTGACTATCTGGGACCGGTTGCTGAAATGATAAGTGGAGTATCCCGGGCAATCCGGTATGAACAGCGTGGCTGCGGAAGATCAGACCGGATACCTCCATATGATATTGACACTGAGCTCAGAGATATGGAAGCTATTCGTGAGTATTACGGAGTCGACAGGTGGATTGTGGGCGGACATTCATGGGGAGCCAATCTTGCTCTCGCCTATGCTCTGGCTCATCGGGAGAAAGTGCTGGGGCTGATTTATCTATCAGGACCTGGTATCCAGCATGATATTGACTGGAGAGCGGCAAAAGAGAAAGGTCGGCAGGAGAGGGGTGAAGAACGCCCAGCTGCCTCTCTAGAGTGCGACGAAGAGGTCCAACAGCAATTAATCGAATCATGGAATAGCTTCATCAAAACAACCGACCTGTGGAAGAACATATCCCAACTAGATATTCCGGCACTATTTGTTTATGGCAAGCAGGACTTCCGGCCAATTTGGCCGGTATTGCAGCTCGCCAGTTTAATGCCGAACGTGCGGCTAGAAATCATGGATGGTGAGCATTTCATGTGGCTCACTCAGGCAGAAGAACTAAGACGTCTTCTACGGGGATTTATAAAGAGTATCTATCAGTAATCGGGAGTTGAGCTACGGCCGTACAGAACGAATAGATGCTGCTTCGTTGTAACATCTGTGTTTAGTAGAACTACTGTTGTAAGAACATCGGGATGTTTGTCCAGCCATGCGTATAAATATTAAATTTTTTCTTTATGCTATTATATTTAGAATTATTTTGGACTTGGTTATTTTTGCCAGTGTTCGCCGGGGACCTGGAGGGAGACCCTGGTGCCCTCACCGGGCTTAGAATATATATTCAGGGTGCCGCCGAGGAGGTCGGCACGCTCCTGCATACCGGCAAGTCCTATTTTCCCTGCCCTAACGAACCTGAGGTCTTCGGCCATCTCAAATCCCTGGCCATCGTCGCTAACTTCCACGGTGGTCTTATCTCTGTTAAAGCCAACGGTCATCCGGACTTTTTTAGCCTTCGAGTGCCTCCAGACGTTGCTCAGGGCTTCCTGAATAACGCGGTAGATTAGAAGCTCATCCTCGGGGGCGAAGTGCTGTTCGTCCCCGGTAATATTCAGCTCAGATTCAATGCCACTCTGCTGTTCCAGCTGAGCCAACAGCTCTCTTAACGCCGGGAGAAGTCCAAGGTAGTCGAGAGTGGGCGGACGGAGGTCCTGTGTAAAGCGGCGCATCCTAGCAAGGATTTCATCTACCTCGTCCCGAATCTTTTCCAGGTTACTGTTCATTTCGGAGCCGTCCGTATTGCTGGCGATGATATCGTCAATATGCCGGGAGAGGATAACCAGCGACTGTGTCGAATCGTCATGCAACTCCCTGGCGATACGCTTCCGTTCTTCCTCATGAGCCCGGGTAATCTGGCGGGCGTAAAGGCGGAGGTTTTCCTGAAGCATCTTCTCACGGGTGACGTCGCGGGAGATATGCTGGAAAACGGGCGGGAAACCTTCCTCAACAATGAGGGAGGTGGTAAGCATGATGGTTGCCTGGCTACCGTCTTTCCGGTTAACTTTCTGCTCGTAGGGCTGCTTCACTTCCTCGCCGGACAGCAATTTACGGCGGATATCCCTGGCCAACTCCAGCCCTTCGGGGCGAAGGAAACCAGAGACGTCCATGCCAATGAGCTCCTCGAGTTCATAGCCGGTAAAATCGGCAGCCGCCTGGTTAGCCGCCAGGATATTTCCTTCGAAATCCTGCACCCAGATGGCGTCATGCGCCTTCTCAAAAAGCTCGCGGAACCTTTCGCCGGCACGCCGCGATTCCTCGCTGAGGGCGGCCTTCTCAACAGCGACACCAAGCTCAGTGCCGATGAGCATAAGGAGCTGCTGTTCCTCTTTCATAAAACGCCTTGCCGAGCGTGATACAGCGCAGAGCGTACCCACCACTTTATCTCTCGACATCAGGGGCACGATGAATTGAGAGACAATCCCTTCCTTTTTGACCACTTCCTTGGCGAGCCTGGTATCAGCGGACGAGTCCTCTATGAAGGCAGGCTCACCCGTTTGAGCGACCCAACCATTGAACCCTTCACCGACCTTGAGGCCATCCACCTGGCCGGCAAACTCGGCAGAAACACCGCGATAGGTCTTTAGCTCCAGCTTCCGGCTCTCTTCATCAATCAAGAAGACCATTATTCCATCAAGGCCAGCCGCCTCCTCGACCTTATCGGCTACAGTATCGAGTATTTCATCGAGGCTGGTTGACTGATTGATGGCAGTAGTAATGGAGTGAAGGACGGAAAGTCGCTGTTCATTTTCCCTGATGGTATGAATATAAGACTGCAATTCACGGCGCACCGCTTCCAGCTTGAGAAGAGCCTGCTCCCGGGCTCCTATCTCGCGGCGACGAGTTTCGAGCCACCAGTTAACGCCGCCACCGACAGCAACAACGGCTACGGTCTCGAACAATGCATCAGCGAAATAAGCGGAGATGAGAAAAATGCGGGGCAACATGGCGGCGAGCGATAAACCCAGATAGATAAGACCACCTTTGAGTCCGAAAACAACACCGCTGAAGACTATGAGACCGAGAAAAAGAATCCGCTCGACGCTATGGCGGTCAAGACCAAGAACAGAGCTAACTCCTACCCGTAAGAAAGGCAGGTACTCAGCATAATGAAGGATAACACAAATGGCGAAGTAGACCAGAAAGAGCCAGAAATAGGGATTGGCCAGTACTGCCGTCAAGCGCTTCATTTCGCTTCACTTTCCTCCCCTTCCAGGGTAATCCAACCTTTTCTCAGCCCGTGGATTATAGCCTCAGTCCGAGAAAAGACGCCCAGCTTATCGAAGATATTCCGCCAGTGAGTCTGGACGGTGCGAGGTCCAATAGACAGCGAGGCGGCGATCTGCTTGTTACCCAACCCATCAGCGCCAAGTCGAAGGACCTGCAATTCCCTCTCGCTAAGTATATCGACCCTCTCCTGGGGAGTTTTGCTGAACGGCGGACGGAGGTGAGCAAATATTGCCTTGGCTATGGTCGGGTGAAGCACCGATTCCCCGGCGTGAGCGGTGCGGATGGCGTTGATAAGCTCCTTCCCCCGGACGTTCTTCAAAAGGTATCCGACTGCCCCGGCTTCGATTACGGCGGTAACAAACTCGGGGTTATCATAGGCAGTAAGAACCAGGATGCAGGTGCGGGGGAGGGCCTCTTTAATCTGCCCGGTAGCCTCAATGCCATTCAGGCCAGGCATGGCGATGTCCATCAGGACAACCTCCGGCTTCAGCTCCTTGACGAGGCGAACCGTCTCTTCGCCATCTCCCGCCTCACCGACCACGTCCATATCCTCCTCGCGGGAGATAAGCTCCCGAAGGCCTTCCCTGACCACGGCGTGGTCCTCCGCCAAAAAGACCGTAATCTTTTCCATCTCTACGTAAATTATAGCATACCGAGCCTAATCAGTATCCGTCAAATTGCATACGCCATTTGGCGGTTATGAGCGTAAGCAGGCTGGATTAAAATGATATTGAAGGATACAAAGGAGGCAATTAAATGGAAAGAGTATACAGAGTTCTGGTGGTTGATACGGGGCCGGAGTTCGTTGAAGTTGCCCGTGAGGCTGCCGAGCTTTCAGCGTGGGAACTTTATCTTGCTTCTGAAAGGGAGGAAGGAATCAGAAAGGCGGTAAGTGAGAGCCCTGACCTCATTATTGTGGGGTACCTTGAACCTCAAGGGGAGGCTTTCCAGCTGCACAGACACCTGAAAGAGAACCCCGAGACGAGAGATATTCCACAGGTGGTGATAGATGTAATACCACAAGAACGGCTAAGCAAGGGGTGGCAGGTAAATGAAGGTCTGAAGATGGAAGCCGAAGACTATATCTGCCAGCCAATCACACCATCTGAATTTGCAGGGATTGTTGACGGGATTCTCAGTGAATCAAGAGTTATTGACACCGTATAGTCGCCGCCGTCTTTCCACCGGAAGCAGGGAAAGGCAAGGGAGAAGAAAATGGAGAGAGACACCAAAATCCTGATAATAGACGAAGAACCCAGTTTTGTAAGAGCCGCCCGGAAAGCTCTGGAGGTCTCTTATGAAGTAGCGACTGCATTCAATGCAAAGGAAGGGCTGAAGAAGGCAAGGCAGGAAAAACCCGATGTGATTATACTGGGCTACCTTGAGCCGCGGGGCACTTCTTTTCGACTCCACAGGGAACTTCGAGAGGACTTGCTCACCAAAAACGTGCCTCTCCTGATCGTTGATGTCCGACCGGAAGAGCACTCCAGGAAAGGATGGAAAATACACGAAGGAGTGCACATGAATGCCGACGACTATATTGCACGACCGGTTGAAGACGACGAACTGAAAAAGGCCGTAGAAGGGATTATCCGAAGGGCATCAGGAGAGCCGATGGGGCTCAAAGAAGCCTCAGAATACATGGAAAAAGCACTGGAACGCATCAATAAGATTGAGGAACTCCTTGTCAGATAGAGCAGGAAAGGAGGGAAAAATGAGTGAGAATGGCGGAAACGGAAAACCAAAGATACTGGTAATAGGCAGCGAATCCGAATTCCTGGAGAAAGCCAAAGAATCTCTAGACGAATCTTCTTATGAAGTAAGTATGACATCGAGTGAGGAAGAGGGGCTGGAGAAGGCGAGGCAGGAAAACCCGGATGCAATTATCCTGGGTTACATGGAGCCCCGGGGTGCGGCTTTCAAGCTCCACAACGAGCTCAGAGAGGGGTGGCTGACCAAGAACATCCCCCTTCTGGTGGTGGATATCAACTCCGACGAGCATGTTCGGAAGGGGTGGAGGCGAGAAGAGGGAATGCTGATGGACGCCGATAACTACATTGCTATTTCCGGGCAAGATTCTATACCGGTGGAGCGTTTGCTGGAGCCTGCCAGGATAAAGGAAAGGGTCGATTCCCACATAAGGGAACGGGCAAACAGGCTCCGTGAGGCAATACTTGACCCGGCTACCTTCTGCGTCACCTGGGAGCAGATACCGGGTCGGGGTGCCCTGGAAACACAACAGGAAGAGCTGATTAACAACGCCAAGAAAGCGGCCAAGAGCGGGAAGGTACACGGTATAAGTGTAACCGATAACCCGGGCGGAAACCCGGCGCTATCGACAGAAATGCTATGCACCGAGATAAAGAAGCTGGGGATAGAGCCCCTGGTCCACATGGCCTGCCGCGACAAGAACCGAAGCGAAATGGAGAGTGTGCTCCACGGGCTGACAGCGGCACAGGTGAGGAACCTTCTAATCCTTACCGGGGACTTCCCTTCCAATGAGGCATTTAAGGGAAAGTCCAGGCCGGTATTTGACATAGACCCGATACACGCCCTGCAGCTGGTAGAAGAGCTAAACAACGGGCTGGAACACGAGGTTATGCGCCGAAAGAGGACACTTACACCGACGCAGTTCTTTGCCGGGGCATGTGTCTCACCCTTCAAGAAGACGGAAGCCGAGCTTATGGGGCAGTACTACAAACTGCGCAAGAAGATACAAGCCGGCGCCAAGTTCATAATAACACAGGTGGGTTATGATGCCAGGAAGCTCCACGAAATACTGCTGTGGCTGAAAGTAAACGGATATGACATACCGGTGCTGGCGAATATCTACATTCTGCCGTACGGAACAGCCAGACTGATGAACGCCAACGGCATACCCGGCTGTGTAGTTACCGGCAAACTGGTGGCTGAACTAGCCGAGGAGTCGAAGACCGATGACAAAGGACAGGAAGCCAGACTACTCAGGGCGGCCAAGATGTATGCCATAGCCAAAGGCATGGGCTGTGCCGGAGCCCACATAGGCGGACACGGCATAACCTACAAAATGGTCGAGTACATAATCGAAACAGGAGAAAAGCTGGCAGAAGACTGGGAAAAGCTGGTAGCCGAATTCGACTATCCAATGAAGGACGGTTTCTACTTCTTCGAGCGCGACCCAAAGACGGGGCTTAACCGTGAAAAGCAAGCGGCGAGAACCCTGAGGCCGGCGGCACCGCTGATGTACCGGTTATCGCGACTTGCCCATACCCTGCTGTTCAATCCAAGGAGCCTCATCTTCAAGGGATTCAGACCGATAGCGGCGCGTATAGACGCCTCACCAAAACAAAGAAGGGCTTTCGGTTACTTCGAGCACCTTGCCAAGGTAGCTCTCTTCGGGTGCATGAACTGCGGTGACTGTGCCCTGACCGACGTGGCATACCTTTGCCCCATGTCGCAGTGTCCCAAGAACCAGAGGAACGCACCGTGCGGAGGGAGCTACGACGGCTGGTGCGAGGTGTATCCTAACGAGAAGAAATGTGTCTGGGTGAAAGCCTACGAAAGATTGAAAGCCTACGGAGAAGAGGACGAAATAGGTGCCGACATTGTTCCGCCGTGCAACTGGGAACTGTGGGAGACTCCTTCCTGGCTGAACTTCTGCCTGGGTAAAGACCACTCAGCAATAAGTATGGGGATAAAACCCCCGGAAAAGAAGAAGAAAACCAAGGAGAAATAAAAGAGAATATAACCGGCAATATTGCCTACCTCACTACTGAGTGCCTGCTGAACCACCAAAACCACAATTTACCTCTAAAACCACAATTAACCCCAAAAACCAGAACCAGCAGGCACTCACTTTTTTAGACCGGTTATATTGTTATGTCAAATTTTACAGGGCATCCCCTACTAAAGACAGGGTCAGTCTTTTCATTTATACGGGATAAAAAAGAAAAGTCGGGGTGAGAGGACTTGAACCTCCGACCTCAGCGTCCCAAACGCTGCGCGCTAACCAACTGCGCCACACCCCGATAACACAAGTATAGTGAAATCAATGAAGATGGGTCAAGCTGGAACCGAATGCCTAGTCCCGGCAGGTAAGGCAACGGTCAAAGAAATCCGATGGCAGGTCAACCTTTTCAATGATGTAGTCCAACTGCTTCTGTGGAGCCCAGTACCGGCCGCAGACCTTGCATCTGGCGAGCTTGAATTCGGTCCTGTTGTTGGGCATGGTGAGCGTACGGGTGTCGCCGACGTCTTCCATGGTTATGGCATCGGTGGGGCAGATATAGGCGCAGGAACCACAACCGATGCAGGCCTCCGAGTTATCGTAGAAGGGGATAGCCATCTCACGGTTAACCCCGCGATTTACCAGGCTGATTGCGGAGACTCCGACCACCTCCTGGCAGGCCCGCACGCACAGAGCGCATAGAACGCAGTTCTTGTGGTCTTCCAGCGGGAAGCGGGTCTTTTCAACACCAAGCTTTACGGCCAAATCCTGTATCACTTTAGAATCGGGGCAGCGGGCTAACAGCAACTCCACGAGCATTTTGCGGTTGCTGGCAATCCGCTCCGAATTGGTCTTTACCACCAACCCCTCTTCAACCGGGTAGAGGCAGGAGGTTACCAGCCTCTCCCTTCCGTTGCGGCTGACCTCGACGATGCAGAGACGGCAGGCGCCATACGACGAGACGGACTCATGAAAGCATAACGTGGGGATGTAGATGTTATTGTCACGGGCTACATCCAGCACCATAGCCCCTTCCTGAGCCTGAACTTCCTGACCGTCTATAGTTAACGTCACCATTTCAGTCATCCTTATTTCACTATTACCGCATCGAGATTACAGACATCGTAACAGGCCCCGCACTTGATACACTTCTCCTGGTCGAGAACAACCGGTTTCTTCTTTCCCATAGAGGTTATAGCGCCCACCGGGCAGGGCTTTATGCAGAGACCGCAACCGGGGCACTTCTCCTGGTCGATGGAATAGGTAATAAGCTCCTTGCAGACACCAGCGGGACACCGCCTGTCCTTAACGTGAGCCTCATACTCGTCGCGGAAATAGCGTATGGTGGTCAGGACGGGATTAGGGGCACTGGTGCCGAGAGCACACAGGGAGCTATCGACGAGCACGGTCGAGAGGGCTTCGAGCAATTCGATGTCACCCTCTTTTCCCCTGCCTTCGGTGATATCAGTCAGTATCTCGTTCATCCTCTTCAAGCCTTCACGGCAGGGAAGGCACTTGCCACAGGACTCTCCTTCAAGGAAGGAGATGAAATAGCGGGCGATGTCCACCATACAATTATTTTCGTCCATAACAATCATGCCACCAGAGCCCATCATAGAACCCAGCTTGGTTAGTTCGTCAAAGTCCACACGGGCGTCGAGGTG
>Ga0209427_10005452_pt1 | contig 14597 bp, 12 predicted proteins | sample DeeMarSWOR136_30_FD_187465 | JGI IMG/M metagenome (GOLD analysis project Ga0209427, IMG submission 187465) | Marine sediment microbial communities from White Oak River estuary, North Carolina - WOR-1-36_30 (SPAdes) (version 2) | ecosystem: Environmental > Aquatic > Marine > Intertidal zone >...
CTTATCGGTTGAAGGGGTGAGCGTCTTCCCGATAGCTGTTCGTGATGTGATCACCTCTTTCATTCCAAGAGTAACTGGGGCGATGCGGATTGTACTTACAGAACCTCCTCCGATGGTCATCTCTCCTTTAAAGATCAAGGTCGAATATGGACTCAGTGTAGAAACGAGTCAACTGCCCGATCTAGCCAAAGAGATCGAAGGACGTATGTTTCATCTGTACCGTGTTCGTTCGAAGGTTGAGCTCGTACCACCCGAAGCACTGGGAAGGGTAACAAAGAAGACACCGATCTTTGAAGAACAGTACCGATAAAATAAAGGTTAAGGCTGAGGTTAAGGTTCACGTGAAGATTAAAAAGAAATTCATCCTCAACCTAAACCCTGACCTTAACTTTTAATCGAACCTCACATTCGTCCTTTTTCTTTCATTAACCGCACCATTAACTCTTTGAAAGTCTTAGGAGGTATGATTTTTTTCTCGCGTTCCACCATCTTCATTGCCCCGCTCGGACAGAAATGGGCGCAGACACCGCATCCGAGACAGTACTCCTCATCGACCACAGGATAATCCCCCTCCATCCGAATAGCGTTAATTTGACAACGGTCTTTGCACTCTTCGCACCCGTTGCATTCATCAAAATCAGGTTTGGCGATGAAATTCGTCGTTGTGACAGCATGTTTTAGATGCTCCTGAGTAATACCCTTGAGAAACCCACAACAACAGCCACAACAGTTGCAGATAAACGTGGTTTGGTCAAGGACATTGTCTCCAATGTGAACCAACCCCAAATCCTCTGCCTTCTTCAGCGTATCCAACAATTCTTGAACAGAAGCCCTTCTCCCAAACCCCTGCTCAACGACAAAGTCTGAGGAATTCCCCAAGGTCATGCAGATATCATCGATGGGCGCAGAACAATTCTTTCCCAGATGCCATGCTTCATGTCGGCAATAGCATTTCGACAAACTTCCCCGTCCCGCTTTTTTGATATATTCGGCTGCTTCCTGAAAACTGAGGACTTCACTCTTCACCTGAGGAAGGACATCGCCGTAAATAAAGGTCCGACCTCGCGTTGTCCCAGGTGAAAAGAATTCTTGGACAAATTCAGGAGTATTTTTGTATGCATGCATCAGCTCGGCCAGTCGCTTCATCGGAAGGGATTCATTGGTTCGCATAAAGGTAAATTCAAAAAATCCCGTCATCCCCATTGAAAGAAGATACCGGGTCTGGCCATCCTTTTTTGACGTCATGACCAACCCCTTTTTGATCATCCCCTCCAAAATTCCCTCTAACTCATTCTTTTCTTTTCCCATCACATCTTGAAGCTCTTCGATGTTGACCCCTCCAAAAGGAAACTTTGCTCCTACTTCGGCCTCCTTCTCTGTAAACAGGATCGACAATATTTCGTAGACCGAAGTATGTTCAGGAAGCCCGATCGGATTATGATGAATCCTCTCTCGCAATTTCCTAAGAATCTCTTCCTTTCCAGTGAGATGTCCCATAAGATCCTCCTTGTATGCTGTGCCTGAAGAAAAATGGAGCGCTCTCATTTTATGAGAGCGAATTCAAAATCTTTCCGTCGGCAATAAATGTCAACGCTACCTTCATTCCCATTGCCGAGTCCGTCAGTATCCTTTTTCTCTGTCAACCAGACCAATCAGAGGTTTACCCGTAATCCATCTGCTATAATTCCTAATAAATTCCTCACAGATCTCTTCTGGAATGTTGATACCCGAAACATGGGGAGTGAGGATTACATTCTCCATATTCCAGAATTCGCTTTCTGGAGAGAGGGGTTCGGTTTCGAAGACATCGAGGACAGCCGTAATTTTGGCGCTCTTAAGCACCTTGGTCAGTGCTTCTTCGTCGATCGTCTTGCCCCGCCCAATATTAAAGAGAATGGAATCTTCCTTCATCAAGCGAAGTTCCTTTTCTCCCAGAAGATGGTGGGTTTCCGGAGTGAGCGGAAGGGCAACGATCAAGACATCGACGGGAGGGATCATCTTCCCTAAATCATCAGGTCCAAACACCTGATCGACGTATCTCACGGGCTCAGGATTTCTCTTGACACCGAAAACTTCCATTCCAAACTGTTTCCCCCGCTTGGCAATCTCTTTTCCGACTGAACCCAGACCCAATATTCCCATTACCTTTCCCCTCAGGCGCTTGGGTCTCTTCCGATCCCAAATCACGTTCCTCTGATCCTCCGCATGCTTCGCTACGTTTCGATAAAAATAGAGAAGATACGTGAAGACATATTCGGCCATCATCTCACCGTAGACCATTGCTTTGGTAAGGATCACCTTCTCCGGAAGGTGAGGGTTTTTCACCAAGTCCTCATTTCCTGCGGCCATTGAGGAAAACCAACGGAGGCTTTTAGCCCTTTCTAATAACTCATCAGGGATTTGCCACGAAAGGATGATCTCGGCATTCCTAACGAAATCCACTGCTTCTGCTGGCTGAACAGCAGACTTTATCTCCAGCTGTGGTAGCCTTTTCGAGAGGATATCCCCGTAGACGTTAGAATCAGAATGGTAGATAAGAAGGTGATGAAGCATTTCGACAATTTTTAATTTTGAGTTTTTATAATTTGGAATCTTATTATTTTATATCTCAAGGTGGACTAGAAAATCAATTGGATTTGACAAACCCGATAAGCCAAAATAGAATGAAAATCTCCACCGAATAAGGAGAGTAGAATGATAAAAACATGGTCACGCATTCGATCCAGTTCCCAGCAGTCCTTCCGCGTTTTCTCTGTCCGCATGGATACTGCCGTATCTCCCCGAACGGGGACCGAACACGACTTCTACATTATCGAATCGGAGGACTGGATTAATGTCATTCCTTTTACCACTGATCATCACGTGGTGATGATCAAGCAGTACCGCCACGGTGCACGAGAAGTGACTCTCGAGATACCTGGAGGATTGGTGGACATGGGAGATACTCCTGAAAAGGCAGCAGCACGGGAATTAATGGAGGAGACAGGTTATCAGGCAGAGGAGTATGTGCAGATCGGTGTGGTCAACCCCAACCCGGCCCTCTTCAATAATCGCTGTTATACGTATATTGCCCGAAATGTCCGCAAGGTCTGTGACCCTATGCCTGATCAGGCGGAAGACATTGAAGTTCTGCTCGTCCCTCTCTCTGATATTCCAGAACTCATCCGGAAAGGGAAGATCGACCATGCCATGGTGATCACTGCTTTTTACTGGTATTTCTCCCAAACCGAACAAGGATTGAAATCGTTTTGACTCCTCTTAGCATTGTGCTCATTCTCATCTCTGCCCTCATCCACTCCTCATGGAATTTCTTCACCAAGAGGGGAAACCGGCCGGGGGAATTCTTTCTCAGAGGCGAGTCGTGGGGATCATTCTTGTGATGTTCGCTCTCTTTGTGATCTCTTTGAGGGATTGGGAATAAAACAATGATGGATGCAGAATTTCAGAAAAGGAGCAATTCTTATGGGAACCAAGGTTAAAGAAACCCAGGTTGCGGTAATTGGTGGAGGGATTGTGGGGGCCGCCATAGCTCGTGAACTATCTAAGTACAAAGTGGATGCCTGCCTTCTGGAAAAGGAACCCTCCCTTGGCTGGGGTATTACCAAAGGGTCCCAAGGTTTGGTTCATGGGGGTATTGCCTATTTATCATCACGAATTGTCAAGCGTCTTGATACCGAATTGGATTTGAAGTCATTCCTTATGCAGGAGTTGAACGTCAAAGAGAGATTAGGTTTTGTCGGAAGAGAGATGTTTTTTGAACTGGCCCCTCTCTTGAATGCAAAAATCGTCCAATGTGGTCGTATGATGGTAGCAGAGAATCAAGAAGAGTTAGATACGTTAAAAATGGTCAAGGAAGTTGCTGAAGAAAACGGGATAGAGGATATTGAGATTTTGGACAGACAGGGCTTGGAGGAAAAGGAACCTCTAATCAACCCTAAGTTTGTTGGTGGGTTATACGATCCGAGTGAAGGTACTATTTTCCCTCTCGAATGGGTTATTGCCTTTGGTGAGAATGCCAAAGATAACGGTGTCAATGTGCTTACCGAGACAGAGGTTAGAGGGATTGAGGAGAAGAGAGGGTGTTATCTCATCAAAACAACTGATGGTCCAATTAAAGCGGAATATATTGTAAATGCTGCTGGGCTTTTCGCCGATGATGTATCAGCTATGATCGGAAGAGATTATTTCTCTATCTTCTTTTACCACTGCCAGATGTTGGTTCTTGAGAATAAGGACTACATCAGTCATGTTGTGGCTCGACTTCCACAGCCAGGCCATCCGAGGATGTTGATTCCTACAACAGAGGGCAATATTTTGGTTGTACACACCATGACAAGAGAAACAAACAAGCATAATCTCAGTACAACCAGAGATGGTCTATCGGACTATCTCCATAATATTCCTAAAGACCTCATCCCTACTATCTCCCCGAGGAAAGACATGATATCGAGCTTTGTAGGGTTTTTGGCCTTTAACACACGCTTTCCCGAAGACTACCTGATCGAGTTTCCCAAGAAGAGGTTTGTGAATGCGGTCATCTGTGCACCAGGCCTAGGGCCTTCTCCAGCAATAGCTCAAGAAGTAGTGAGGATGCTTGGCGATGAGGGATTGGAGCTGGTCGAAAAAAGTGATTTCAATCCATATAGATTTCAGGAGTCAAGATTTATTGATCTTTCCAGCGATGAAAAAAATAGGAAAATCCTGGAGAATCCTAGATATGGCCATATCATATGTCGCTGCGAAAAGGTATCTGAGCAGGAGGTGGTGATGGCAATCCGTAGAGGGGCTAAAACCATTGATGATATTAAATTTCGAACTCGTGCTGGGATGGGTAGGTGTCAGGGTGGCTTCTGTACCTCTCGAGTTTTACAGATTACGGCAAGGGAATTGGGTGTTTCACCGTTAACCTTAAGGAAAAAAGGTGGCAACTCATACTTATTAAGGTCTGAAACGAAGACACTTAATGCTCCATAGGGGGCTGATATGGTGACGAAAGACGTAGATTTAGCCATCATCGGGGCAGGACCGGCTGGAATGGCAGCGGCAATAACTGCTACGGAATCGGGCTTAGATAATATTATTCTTCTTGAGCGGGCAGAAGACCTTGGAGGTCTATTGAATCAATGTATTCATAATGGATTTGGTCTCCACTACTTTAAGGAAGACCTTACGGGTCCAGAATATGCTGAGCGATTTATTCCGAAGCTATACTCCTTGGGCATTAAAGTATGTCTAAACACCATGGTCACCCATCTCTATTCTGATCGAAGTGCCACCGCTATTAATAAAGAGTGGGGGGAATTCAAAATTTTAGCAAAGTCTATCATTCTAGCGATGGGCTGTCGTGAGAGAACAAGGCATGGGATTGGAATTCCGGGAAGTCGGCCAGCAGGCATATTTACTGCTGGATTAGCCCAAAGGTTGGTTAACGTAGATGGCTATCTACCCGGCAAGGAGTTTGTGATTTTAGGCTCAGGGGATATCGGGATGATCATGGCCCGGCGTTTACAGCTGGAAGGAGCCACTGTCAAAGGCGTCGTTGAAATAATGCCCTATGTGGGTGGGCTTATTCGTAATGAGGTTCAATGCCTGCATGATTTCAATATCCCCTTACTTCTTGAGCATACAGTGACAGAAATCTATGGTAACGATAGGGTCGAGGGAGTCAAGGTGGCACAAGTTGACAAGGGGGACATCATACCGAATAGTGAGAGGATTATTGATTGTGATTGTCTCTTACTATCTGTAGGGCTCATTCCAGAGAATGAGCTTTCTAAAGAAGCAGGTATTTTCCTTGATGAGCAGACCGGTGGGCCGGTTGTTGATGAATTCCTTCAAACAAATATTGATGGCATTTTTGCCGCAGGCAATGCCCTTCAAGTATATGACCTGGTAGACAATGTCACCCTTGATGGTGAAAAAGCTGGAAGGAACGCCGCCAAATATGTAGCCGGTGTTTTAAAGAGAGGGCCTAAAGAAATTAGTGTTGTGTGTGGAGAAAATATAAAAAGCGTAGCACCACAAAAAATAGTGGGATTTGATAAAGTTGAGCTGGCGCTCCGGGTCCAACGTCCCCTCGAGAATGTTGACTTATTTGTTGGTAACTCTCATAAGAGATACCGCGTAATTAGTCATACTGAAGTGATAAAAGTATCTCTTACCCCATTGGAGCTAAAGCCTTATTGGGAAAGCGGTAAGCTTGAAGCTTCTTGTCATGAGAGATAAAGGAAAATGACCACCATGAAAAAAGTTATTTGCATCATGTGCCCTTTGGGTTGTCCAATAGAAATTCAGCTTAAAGGGAAAAAAATTATTCAAGCACATGGAAATAAATGCAAAGAGGGAATTACGTATGCTAGAAAGGAAATTTTCCTTCCAGGACGTGTTCTAACAACGACGATAAAAACAGTAAATCCAGATTTACGTCTATTGCCGGTTCGATCGGACAACGAAGTACCAAAAGAAAGGCTTATGGATTGTATGAAAGAAATTGCCAATCACACGGTACGTGGTCCAGTGGAATTAGGAGAGATTGTAATAAAGAATGTCCTTGGTATAGGCGCCAATATTGTCGCTTGCCGCACTCTTTCCTAAAATAAAAAGAATTTAGGAAATTAAGTGTATGTAAAAACAGACATTTTTAACCACATTTTTCTCAGATCTTACTTTAATAAATGGCCCTTGAAATTGAAAAAATAAATGAAGGAGCTAGAATGGAAGAAGAAGAAAAAAATCTGATTGAGGCAAAGCATTGGTATTTCGAAAAACGGATAGAAGAAACAGTGGGTGCAATTAATAGAAACAATATGGAAGGTCTTTATGTCAAAGACAAGGAAACCGCATTAAACGAAATCTTAAAGAGGATTCCCCGAAATGCTACAGTCTCCCACGGCGGGTCTTATACGTTGCATGAAATTGGGATCATCAAATTGCTAAAAAAAGGGGAATATTATTATTTAGGAAAAAATTCTTCACCAGGCCAGTCTGTAACGGATGAAACCCGACTGAAGGATTTTTCAGTGGATATTTACTTAACCAGTGTTAATGCAATTACCTTAAGGGGAGAGCTCATCGCCATAGACGGGTTCGGCAACAGGGCAGCTTGTCTCTTATTTGGACCGAAAAAAGTATTGGCTGTGGCAGGGAAAAACAAGATTGTGAACACTCTTGAAGATGGAATAAGAAGAGCCAAGGAATATGTTGCTCCGATCCATGCAAGAAGAAGAAGTTGGAATCTTCCTTGCGCCCAAGTAGGCAAATGCGTTAACTGTAATGATCCAAAAAAAATATGCAACAAAATAGGAATAATTCAGTATGAACGAGACAAGGATAGAATTACTGTAATTCTCGTAGGAGAAGACCTAGGAATATAAATAATAACAATGGCGTCTATGAAATAGAGGAAGACTATGAAGGTGATCTTTCACAAGCGATTCTATGAGGTCTATACCCATGATCCAGCGGCTGCTCCGGGGAGGATGGAAGCCATCGTAAAAGAACTGGAAGGAAAATTTGAATTCATAGAACCCGTGCCCGCTTCGGAGAAGGATTTGGAAAGGGTCCATGGAAGGCAGCATATTCAATCGGTCAAGAGAGATGCCTTGGTCTACGAGGTGGGACTTCTCGCTGCAGGAGGAGCTATTCAAGCAGCGGAAATGGGTGTTGAAGGACAACCTGCCTTCGGCTTGCTCCGGCCTCCAGGGCACCACGCAAGTCCCCATTCCTGCTGGGGTTTCTGTTATTTCAATAATATTGCCATCGCCATCAAAAAGCTTATCAGTGAGGGGAAGATCAAACATGCTCTTGTTCTCGATTTCGATCTCCATTATGGCGATGGTACAGCAAACACCTTTGGCAATTCGAAAGAAGTAAACTATTCCCATCCCGAGGGAACAAATCGGCAGACCTTTCTCCAAGGTCTAGAACGATCCCTCCAAACAGGAATGCCCTATGAAATCATTGGTGTCTCCGCAGGATTTGACCGTCACGAGAAGGACTGGGGTGGGCTGCTCAAGACCGAGGATTATCTCACGATCGGAAAATGGGTTAAAGATTACTCTTTAAATCGCTGCCGAGGGAGGCGATTTGGCGTTCTAGAAGGAGGCTACAATCACTCCGTCCTTGGAAAAAATGTGAGGAGTTTTCTCCAGGGGTTGGGCGACCAATATCCCCGTGGATGATCATACCAAAAGAGAAAGAAGACCTGACCTCTCCCTGACTTTTCAGACATTCCATTCCTAAATCGAGGTTGACAAAACCCTTTTGACTTCATAAAATCTGCCCAAGTCATGACGGTGTCCATTGCCAAAACTTCCGAAGGTAAAGGAGAGATAGAATGAAGACCCCAAGAATGGAAACCGATCTCTACTGGAACCCCATTGTAGAGACCCTCCCTTTGGAGAGATTGAGGGATCTCCAGGTCAGAAAGTTTAGAAAGATCGTGCAGTGGGCCTATGAGAGGTCGAAGTTCCACCGAAAGCTTTACCAGGAGGCAGGGCTTGAACCCGCTGATATCAAATCCTACGACAATCTGGCCAAGGTTCCTAAAGTTGAGAAGGCGATGATGAGGGATATCCAGAGAAAGGATCCTTTCCCATACGGAGATGCCCTCTGTGTTTCTCTGGATGAGGTCACCGAATTTCGACAGACCAGTGGTACGACAGGAACACCCGTCTATCAGCCGGATACCTGGCAGGACTGGGAGTGGTGGTCCGAGGCCTGGGCTTACTTGCTCTATGCCCAAGGCTACCGAAGAACGGATAGGGTGTTTATTCCTTTCGGATACAATATCTTTGTTGCTTTCTGGGCAGGCCATTATGCGGCGGAGAAGATTGGTTGCGAAGTGATTCCAGGGGGCGTGCTCGATACAGAGGCCCGGATTCTCAAAATCCAAGAACTCCGGGCTAATGCGATGATGGCCACACCAACTTATGTTTTGGGAATGGCCGATACAGCGAAAAAGAAATTAGGAATCGAACCGGCCAAAGATCTCTCCATCAGAAAGATAACCTGCGCAGGCGAACCAGGTGCCAGCATCCCATCCACAAAACAGAGGATGGAAGAGGTCTGGGGGGCCAAGGTCTATGATCATGTGGGTGCCACAGAGATTGGAGCATGGGGCTTTGAATGCACAGCGCAGCCGGGTGGCCTTCATGTGAACGAAGCTCTCTTCCTCACCCAATTAGAGGACATCGAAACGGGACAGATCATCGAAGAACCAGGACGGAAAGGGAAGATCGTTATCACTGCCCTTGACCGCATCGCTCAGCCCTGCATCCGATTCGACTCCAAGGATGTGGCCGAGTGGGCAAAGGATGCCTGTCCTTGCGGAAGAACATTCCGCCTCATTAAAGGAGGGGTGGCCGGAAGGGCAGATGATATCACAAAAATCAAAGGCGTTCTCCTAGCTCCTTCTGCAATTGAAGAGGTGGTCCATTCGATCAAGGGTCTGGGCAATGAATTCGAGGTAGTGGTCACCAAGAAAGGAGATCTTGACGACATCACGCTCAAGATAGAAATTTTGCCCGACGAAGAAAAGAATCGCGAAGCCATTCTCGTCACATTGAAAGATCAGCTTCGATTGAAAACAAACTTGGGTTACAATATCGAAGTCCATCCCTACAATTCCTTGCCCCGCTATGAGGTCAAGGCCAAACGGTTTAAAGATCTGAGAAAGCATGGATGAAAGGATTGGATTCATGAATCGAAGAGAATTTAGAAAAATGGACACGAGGATCAAGGCGATCAGGAAGGCGGCCCATGATCTAAAAGAACTTTCTGGTGGGATTCAAGCAGTTGACCGGAATGTCGATCGAATCCTTGCCTCTGTGAAGATGTTGGAGATCAATGTCAGTGACATACTAGATTTGAGATTGTAGATTTGGGATTTGATATGATATTTCCAATCCTAAATCTAACATCTGAAATCTGAAATATCTTTATCACAGGCGTATTCCCTTTGGGACCACAACAATCCCTGAGCCGGTGACGGTGAATCGTTTGGCATCTTCATCCAAATCATATCCAATTTTAGTGCCGGGTGGTATCGAAACCTCTTTATCGACGATCGCTCTCCGAATCTTCACATATCTTCCAATATCAACCCCTTCAAGAAGAATGGAATCCTCCACCTCCGCGTAACTATGAACGGTTACTTTCGGTGAAAGGATCGACCTCTTAACACTCCCTCCACTGATGATGCAACCATTCGAAAGGATCGAGTTGATGGCTGTGCCCATTCTTCCCTTTTCCTCCAGAACGGTCTTGGCAGGTGGATAGGAGGACTGATACGTTAAGATGGGCCATTGGGGATCGTAAAGATTAAGCTGAGGGGCAACGGAGACAAGATCCATATTGGCCTCAAAATAGGCGTCAATTGTTCCCACATCCCTCCAATACCCGGTCCCTCCTCGATCTCCCCCTCTGAAATCGAAAGCAAAGACCTGATCTTTTGTAATCATTGCTGGAATGACATTCTTGCCAAAATCATGGCTGGAATCAGACCGAGCATCCTCAATCAACCGCCTCACCAATATCTCCGTATTGAAGACATAGATCCCCATGGAGGCCAAGATCCCCTCCGGGTCTCCGGGAATCGTCTTGGGCTCTTCAGGCTTCTCTTCGAATCCAATGATTCGCCAATCTTCGTCCACCTCAACCACGCCGAACTCCCTCGACAATCTTCTATCCATCCGGATGGCCGCCACCGTGAGATCGGCATTCTTATCTAGATGAAAGGCGATCATTTTCCGATAGTCCATCTTGTAGATATGGTCTCCTGAGAGGATGAGGATAAGATCTGCTTTCTCTTCCTGGAGTGTATAGATATTTTGAAAGACAGCATCGGCTGTTCCCTGATACCAGTGCTCGTTAATCCTTTGCTGAGCAGGGATGACCTCTATGAATTCCCCCAAAGGGGCGGAAAGAATATTCCATCCTAATTGAATGTGGCGATGGAGGGAGATCGATTTATATTGGGTAAGGGCATAGATGCGGCGAATATCAGAATTGAGGCAATTGGAAAGCGTGAAGTCGACAACTCGGTAGATGGCTCCGAAGGGAACGGCTGGTTTGGCCCGATCCCGTGTGAGAGGATAGAGCCTCTCCCCTCGTCCCCCTGCCAACACCATGGCCAGGATCCTGCTCATCGATTTTTACCCTTCTTCTCTAAAAGATCCCGGATTTTCCCTTTCAGCTCGGTCAGATCTGCCGATTTTGTCACATAGGCATCTGCGGCCCAGCTCATAAAATCCTCGCGGTATCCTGGATAGGAGGTATTGAGGATGATGGGAATCTTTCTCTCTTTTCCAACAATGCGGCCCAAGGCCTCCATCCCATCCATGACGGGCATGACGATGTCGAGGAGGATCAGATCGGGTTTTCCCTCTTCCAGTTGCTGAATGGCCTCCCTTCCATTTCGTGCCGTGAGTACTTCATACCCCTCTGCTTCCAGTTCGTCTTCGTAAAAAAGCCTAAGCCCTTCCTCATCCTCGACCACTAGAATCTTTTTCTTCATGGAATTATTATCGATAATCTCACGGAAAAAGACAACCTTTTTTTTGTTTGTAAGCAGTAAGAAAGGAGGTTCTCTATCGCAAACAAAAAACGATAGAAGGAAGAACCACGAAATGATTGGCAAAGATTGAGGTTTTAAATAGAAGAGCTGTCGTTACTGGATACGAAACCCCCTCACCTCTGAAAGGGTTTCCCTGTTCAAATTGTCCCAGGCCTTTATTCTGAAATAGCCTTCTGTTCCCAAAGATTTGGTTATTCCCGCCCATTGAAGTGAGGATAATGTCTTCTGAACGGTGGTCTGGCTATTCGAATTCCTTATTAAAAAGGTAACGCTCCTTATCCCTTTAGGATCGGAGAAGTCACTGAACGGGCTGAATTCCAGGGTAAATTTTTTGTTGCAGTTTGAATCGAAGCTAACCGTAGGAGCCATACTTGAAAAAAGGACTTCTCCCTCCACGGGTGTGTGGATGGTCACAGATTGTGGGACTCCTATTTTGAAACTTCTTACTTCGGTCTCAGTGAATGTTCCGTCAGGCTTTGTCCCAACAATCTTCCAATAAACATCTCTGGTCGTTCCGAGGTTGTAACTTGCTCTCAAGATCTTTTTCCAGACAAAAAATGACGGTTTCCAAGTATTGGACGTACCCAAGACAGCTGCTTTTTTAATGATGATCCCTCTCGTCGTGAAATCCGTTGGAGAAGTTGAAATGAGAATCATGTATTTTCTTAGCGGCCCGTTGGCACTCCACTTAAACTGTGGTCGATAGGCAGAGGTGAGAGAGCAGGATTCAAAAACAGAACCGTCGCCGGGAGATTGAAGGGAGATTTGGATAGGAATGATATTGACCGGCAAAGCCTGAGACCACGGTGATACAACTGCGGTATGGGTTGTACATCGGGCCTGCACCTTAACCAAATAGGAGCCAGGGTTATTCCACGATTTTGATACACTCGTCACCCCTACGGGAAGCCATCCGGAGGTCGTTCCATCTCCCCAATCAAAAAGATACTGAACCGAATCACCCACGCTGGAGGAAGATCCTCCGGTTACGAAAGAGTAAGAGCTTAGAATCACTCCGTTTGTTGGTCCATCCGGAGTGTTGGGCGTAGAAATTGTCTCGGGGGACGTGGCCAACGCCAAGGCGACGTCGTCCACGAGAAAAAGGGTAAGATGAGAATCGTCCGTCGTGGCGTAAAATCGAAGCCTGATGGTTTGACCTTTATAAGATAATAAATCGTATTTTGGACTAAAGAGCCAATAGCCAGAAGTTCTATTAACATTGCTGAGAGTGTCAAGGGTCTCCAACACGGCGTTATCACTTGGTCTGATGACCTCCAGTTTCATCTTGTCATAAACCTGGTCTTCCACTTCATGAGTCGAAATGCTATAAGCGAACTGGAGGTATGCCTGAAGGGCATTGTGAGGGAGGGTAACATCCTGGTAAAAATATTCTGTTGCGTTGTCATAGCCGGCAAGGATTGCAAACCACTCACTATAACAAAACGCAAAAGGCGTCTTCACAATAATATCAAATCCCCTGGAGGAATGTTCTGTCCAAATCACTTTCCCGTCTTCAAAGCCGGGGTTACGAAGGACATTGGCGGGCGGCGTTTGATTCATCTCGGTGGCGCCAACTGCATTCGCCACCTCCTGGCAGTCCGGAGCAGTAATACCATCTGTTCCTACAAGGTTGATACAGGCTTGCTGAAGTGCATCCGCAAGGTCGCTGTAATCACTCGCCGATGTTAGGAGATTTGATTGAGCCTCATAGAATATCTTCGCTACCTTCGTAATCCCAAGACCTGCAATGATTTTTCCATTGAAGGAGCCGCCCTCTGTCATCAGGTAGGCTGCCTTATTACCAATACCGCTGTTAATATGAACACCCCCATTATCACACAGATGGCACCAGTAATTGGGGCTCAATATTCTGTCAGGATCACCAAAGGCCGTGGGATCGCTCATATCTCTGAGGGCCCCGACAGGTAAATCCTCGCCTATTAGCCATCTCACCGAAAGCGCATCGTTTCCTTTTCCATTCGTCAAATCAACGAATTCCCCCCAGATATCAGAGAAGGACTCATTGATCGCCCCGGATTGCATATAATACATAAGGTCGGATTCTTGCCCCGTGACTCCATGGGTCATCTCATGAGCCACCACATCATCGGCAGAGGCGAAGCCCTCCCCGTAGACCATCTGGGTACCTTCCCAGAAGGCATTTTGGAAAGGACAGTAATAGGAGTCGGGGCAAAACCGCGTCGTTGAAATGAGTTCCATCCCTCCGTTGTCAATACTGTCACGATCGTGATAGTTAAAATAGAAGTTGTAGGTGTCGCCCGCATAATCATAAGCCAGGTCCACGTCCGTTATTCCACTCGGGCCCTGACCTTCAGATCTTTTTAGATCAGCAGGAACGCCGGGTAATGGCTTTCCAGCCATATTATTATGATCATAGGTTTTACGGTTTAAAACTGAATCGACCTGGTTGAAATGGAGAACCACATCTCCTGAGGCGGCATCTACCAGAACCATTTCCCTCATGGGACGGATTTCAGTTGCTTTAACTTCCATCCTCCAGACCAGGGTATTGGTATTGGGCCCTCTTCCGAGAAGGATCGGGTTATAAATCCATAACGCAGGTTCGGTCACAGTGAGGCGAGCTCCGTCAATCTGATAAAGGGTCCCAACCATCTCAAGGGCTTTTTCTTGTGCAGCCTTGGGAGAAATCACCGGCGTTGTCCGCACTACGGGAGCAGGAGAAAGTTCACCGTTCACGCTTAACACGTTCTTCTTTGAATCCATCTGAACGATCAATTCAGCGCCTATGACCGGTATGCCCTCACTTATTTGCTGAAATCTCACAAAAGATCGACTTCTGTCGGCTATCGTTTCTCGCTTCACCGTCAACTCCTTTAACGAATCCTTAATGCCGAATAAGTGACCATACTTGTTGAGAAAGCTTCGTGCTGCTAATTCAGGAGCGCCATCACGGAGAATGGCAAAAGCTTGTGGAATTGGGGTCCCAGTTTCTGTTCTAAGAAAACGGACCTTCCCCGTCCCGGAATGGTAAACAACGTGG
>Ga0209427_10005453_pt1 | contig 14596 bp, 14 predicted proteins | sample DeeMarSWOR136_30_FD_187465 | JGI IMG/M metagenome (GOLD analysis project Ga0209427, IMG submission 187465) | Marine sediment microbial communities from White Oak River estuary, North Carolina - WOR-1-36_30 (SPAdes) (version 2) | ecosystem: Environmental > Aquatic > Marine > Intertidal zone >...
AGGGTTATTCTTATCAGGAATGATCGGATGTGCAACCGAACAGTACGTCAAAGACCAGATCGCAGCGATTGACACCGAGATTGGCGAGGTCCAGAAAAACGTGGTGGCGAACCAGATGGAGATCGCCAAGCTGAAGAAGTCGGCTATGAAGCATTCAAAGACGGTTCAGGAAGCGATGTCGCGGGCCGAGGAGGCGCACAAGCTGGCAGAGGGCAAGTTACTTTATGAAGCGACCATCTCGGGCGACTCGGTTCATTTCGGCTTTGACATAAGCAGTCTTTCCGATGAAGCTAAGGAGTGTCTCGATGTTTTTGCTGGAGTTGTGAAAGAGGAAAACAAGAATATCTACATCGAGATTCAAGGGCACACGGACAACATAGGGTCCGAAGAACACAATATGAAGCTGGGCCAAGCCCGAGCCGAGGGAGTCATGCGTTACCTGCACACGGAGTTCGCTATTCCACTGCACCGCATGAACGCCTTTTCCTATGGTGAATCCAAGCCTGTTGTCGAGAATGACACGCCCAGCAACCGAGCGAAAAACCGGCGGGTTACGATTGTAGTGATGCAGTAGCAGGCAGAGAGCCTCCTGTTCGGAGATAGCGTCGGCGTGACAAGGTATTTTCAAGTATAATGCTTCAGGATGGCTTCGCACAGCCGTTCCAAGAAACACCCCGATCCCTGAATTATTTAAGTCCTGCATCTTTGCCTAAACCGAACCTGGCAGTAAAGTCGAAGGTGCTCCCCTTCCCAACTTGACTTTCCAGCCCAATGCGACCGCCCATCATCTCGACTAGCCGCCTTGAAATGCTCAAGCCGAATCCACCACCGTTCGCTTCGGTGACCATCTCCCGTATCAAATGGGCGTCTCCGGAATTGTCCTCGATGAGTAATATCTTGAGTTGCGAGTTTGGGGTCTCAGGTTGCAAGTTCATATTTATTGATAATCTCTCCGGCCTATTTTCGTAGTATCCTTGTAACTTGTGAATAACTTGGGGTTTGCCCCCTCACCCAAACCCTCTCCCCCACGGGGGAGGGGGCAGGGTGAGGGGGATCAACAAATGACCGGATTTTTTGAGAAGTTGCCCATCCTCGCCTGAGCGAGAACGACCCGCCTGCCAATGCCTGCCTGCCCACTTGCTGAGCTTGCTAGGCAGACGGGGCACTGGCGGGCAGGTGGCGGGCAGGCATTCCACCATTCAACTATTCAGCCAAATCAGAAGTCCTTGAATTCAGCATTTTCCATAGGAATGACCTCATCAGGTTTGACTTCTCCGCCACGGCGGATCTCCGGCTCTCCTTTGGGAACCGCTACTTCTTCGGCCTCTTTGGCCTCAACCTTTTTTGCAAGACCTGCTGCGGGAGCCGCAAGGACCCTTTTAATATGGTTGCCCATACTTGTGGCCACCGCTTTTTGCTCTATGGGGGCTGTAGCTGTATACTGGCGGCTCACCCCACGTTTTCCGCTTCCGCCGACCATGGCCACCAACTCTTCTACAAGCCCCTTCATCTGCTCGGCCCGGGCATTCATCTCCTCAGAGGCTGAGGCAGACTCTTCGGCATTGGCAGCAGCCTGCTGGGTCACTTTGTCCATGTCGGCCATAGCCTTGTTCACCTGCTCGATTCCCTCGGACTGCTCATTGGAGGCAGCGGCTATCTCACCGACCAGCTCGACCACCTTGGAAGCGCTCTTAGCCACTTCGCCGAACGCCTCATTGGTCCTGGTCACAAGCTCAGCGCCGTCCTTGACCTTCTTGACCGTGCCTTCGATCAGGCCGGCCGTGTCCTTGGCGGCATCAGCCGCCCGCATAGCAAGGTTCCTGACCTCATCGGCCACCACGGCAAACCCGGCACCGGCTTCACCAGCCCTGGCCGCCTCGACTGCCGCATTTAAGGCCAAAAGATTCGTCTGAAAGGCGATCTCATCAATCGTTTTGATGATCTTGGATGTCTCTTCGCTCGCCTTGGTGATCTCTTCCATTGAACGGGTCAGCTCGGTCATGGAGCCGTTTGCCTTGCCGACTATCAGGTTGGCCTCCTTCGTGAGATTATCCGCCTGATTGGCATTGTCCGCATTCTGCTTTGTCATGGAGGCCATCTCCTCTAGCGATGAAGATGTCTCCTCCAGGGATGCGGCCTGCTCGGCTGAGCCTTCGGCCAACAACTGGCTGGCAGTCGAGACCTGCGCGGAGGCAGAGGCTACCCGGTCTGAACCCTCACCGAGGCCCTCGATGATGCGATGTATGGGTTTGGTAATGCTCCATGTGATACGTAAGGCGAGAAGAATGCTGATGACTGCAGCAGTGACTCCCAACACCCCAGTAACCCAAAGAGTCGAAACTGCGGCACTGTTGGCCAAGGCCGCTGCTGTTTTACTCTCTTTGTTATTCACGTCAAGGAAACCGTCAATGTGATCAATAAGAGCGGCAGACTGTTCGGCAACGTCATCAGCTATAGGGTCCCACTCCGGAAAAGGTTTGTCCGCTTTGATTGCGTTAATAAGGGCATTGCAAGATTTAACAAAAACATCGTGTTGGACTGCCATCTTCTCAACAGGCCCCAACCAACCTTTGTCCACAAGCTCTTGGTCGCCCTGCACCAATGCCCTTGCTTCTTCAAATTTTTCATCTAGCAATTTATCCATTTTTTCGAATTCGGGGAGAAACTTGTCATCCCTGTGGAGGGCAAATTGTGTCACGGCAAGCGCTTGTTCGGTTGCCGAGACATCAATCGTGGAAACGACATCTACTAGCGGGATGTGCGTCCCTGATAAATCCCCCACTACAGTCTGCACTCCCACAATCCCGATAAAACCTATGGCACCCACGATTGTAAGCGCGACGAGCACCACCCCGAACCCTCCGGTCACCCTTGTTGAAAGTTTCATGTTCTTAAAGTTGAACATCTTCAAGCCCTCCTCTTTTATGAAAATCATAAGGTGAATATCATAAGGTGAATACCCCGCCATTTATGGCGGGGATGAAACATTATCCCTTAAAAGGGTGTCAAAATGGCCTAAGATGAATGCATGGTCATAAAGCGCACCAGTCATGCTGTATATGATACCAGGTATCAGATAGTCTGGGCTCCGAAGTATCGTAAATGGATATTGAGAGGGGACATAAGGGATTTTGTAGAGAAATGTTTTGCAGGGATAGCAAGCAGCAATAAATATGAGACATATATCATGGAGATTGCAGAGGATCATGTTTATATATTCTTGGGTTTTCCGCTGAGATACTCTATATCTGAGGTAGTGCAAAGGCTGAAGGGGATATCTGCCGGGGAGATACTTAAGAGATATCCCGAAGTAACGGAGGAGTTGTGGGGAGGAAAATTTTGGGAAGATGGATATTCTGTGCGCACTGTGGGTGACAAAGTGACCAAGGATGTAATCAGGAGATATATTGAGTATCACAATGAGCATGGTAAATCCCCACAAAAACAATTAGAGTTGTTCTGAAAGCCCCGCCTTTCAAGGCGGGGTCATTTACGCCGCTTCCCCTACGGCACCAATTTCTTCAGCATTCAGGACCCGATCGATGTCTAGCAGGATCTTCACCCCGCCTTCCATCTTGGCCATCCCGAGGATGTACTCCGTGTTCAGCTTAGCCCCGAAGCTCGGTGTATCCTCGATGTCTTCCCCTTTGATGTTCAATACTTCAGATACCGAATCGACCACGATGCCGATCCGCACGGTCCCTGATTGTCCTGTAATCTCCACCACGATGATGCATGTGCGATCCGTATATTCGATTTCCTCGATACTGAACCTGAGCCTCAGATCCACCACAGGGATCAGCTTGCCCCGCAGGTTGATGACGCCTTTCACGTACTCTGGGGTCTGCGGTACGGGCGTGACCGGCATCATCCCGATAATCTCCTTGATCTTCAAGATGCCGATGCCGTACTCCTCGTTGACCATGGTGAAGGTTAGGTATTTCCCCTCCCTGTCGGCCACAGCCTTTACCGCTTGGCCCATTGTTTCCGCTAATTCTGCCATCTTTTTCTTGACCTCCTTTTCTGTTTATCATTAGTCATTAGTCATTGGTAACCCGCAACTCGGAACGCGTAACTCGAACTATGCATCATCTCCTCTTGTTGTCAGGATGACTATTTCGAAGCATCTTGCTCAGCACCGCGGCCACATCCAAAAAATCGCTATCCGCAAAGGTCAAAAACCGCGGGTACAATCTATGCCCTTTAGCGATAGTGTCATCTTGTCTGTCGGGCAGAACCAGTATGATCCGAATACCATCAAGTAAATCGCGAATGGAAAGAAGCTCCAAAAGGTCTTGCCTGCTGGCTGCCAAAAGAACGGCAACGGCCAGATTATGTCTGGGCTGGCGAAGCCTGCGGGAAAGGCTGTCAATGGTTCGGTAAATCTCTGTGTTCTGCTTCGGGACCAACCCTTCAATCACTCTCTGAAGCCGGTCTTTAACGCCGTCTGTAACCGGTGCATAAGAAAGTAAATTCATGTCAGTCATCACTCCTTTTGCATGTTTCAATAGAAAATCCTGTCGTGTTGCCAGCGGCATTGTTGTACAAAAAGTATGCCAAGAGTTGTACTGAATATGGATCTATCTTAATTTCAGTTAGTTAGAGTATTTTGCAGCACGTAAGCAGGACATGGAAAGGGCTACGGACCATGGAGGTTTGCCAGAAACAATCGGACTGAGTCCGAAAAATTCGGATTCAGTCCTGTTTTTCAAGACATTGGGGGCGTCAGGATGAGCTTAGGGCTCGCCCAAAAATAAGTTCGCAGAATTCGCGCTCAGATTTGGGTTAGATTTGGCCGATCCGATTGAGAAAAGCCACAGGAATAGCAGGCTATTTCGAGGATTTTGCGAATGAGTATCGGGCAAAGATGGCCTGAAGCTGAGATGCGAAAATGGGAAGTTACTTTTGGGCGAGCCCTTACACTGGAATGGATATTTTGTGCTTTTTCAGAAGTTCATACAAACGGGACCGAGACAACCTCGATATTCGGCAGGCCTCTTTGATGTCGTCCCTGGTGAGCGATACCAGGTGTTGCAAATACTCCTTTTCCGCTTCGGCGGCAGCGGCCATTCGAAAATCCCGCAGTGGGGCAAGTACACTGGTAGGCTCAGTGCTTCCCTCTTGGCTGCCTTTCGTCGGGAACTCTTTGCTGACCGAGGCCCGTACGGCATTGATACGGATGCTGGTCGGCAGGTGCTTGGGAAATAGGGTGGGTTCGTACCGTGCTTTGGCGAGTGCCGTTTCCAGGGCATTGACCAACTCCCGCACATTTCCGGGCCAGTCATACGCAGCCAGAGTGTCGAGAAATTCAGGCGAAAAGTCTTTTGTTTCTATCCCATAACTTTTGCAGAACTTGGCAGTGTGGTACGGGACCAGCTCCTTGATGTCTTGGCGGCGTTCTCTCAGCGGGGGCAGTCTGAGGGTAAAGGACTGGAGGCGAAATAGGAGGTCTTTCCGGAACTGGCCGGATTGCATCATTTGATCGAGATCTTTGTTGGTCACCGCCACAAGCCTGAAGTTGCTCTCGATTTCTCGTTTGCCACCCACCGGGCGGAAACGGCGTTCCTGCAGGACCCGAAGGAAGGCTTTCTGAACAGACACGGGGAGCTCACCCACCTCATCAAGAAAAAGAGTGCCGCCGTCAGCCTGCTTGATAAGGCCTTCCTGGACCTTGTCCGCGCTTGTAAAGGCCCCCTTTTCATGCCCGAACAGCACACTTTCCACAAGCGTCTCAGGAAGCGCAGCACAATCGACCACAACGAAATTTCTGCCGGCACGGTGGCTGTTTTTATGGATTGCCCATGCAAAGAGTTCCTTGCCAGTGCCGGTTTCACCGGTGATGAGAACATTCACATCGGTGTGGGCCGCCTGGGATAGACGGTCAAAGCAGCCTTTCATGTGCAGGCTGCTTCCAACTATGCCGGCCAGGTTTGAGGCCACCGGGAACATTCCAGCCTTCTTTGCCCTTCGGTATTGGAGAGCGCGCATTAGGGGCAGTTTGAACTTTTCCATGGAGAACGGCTTCTGGATGTAGTCCCAGGCGCCACTCTTGATGGCAAGCTCGGCACCATCAGGGTCGCCGAACCCGGTCATAATGATCACCTCGGGCGTAGAGGGCGCTGTCAGAATCTCTGGTAACGCATCCAGTCCGCTTCCATCCGGCATCCGTACATCGAGAAATACAACATCAACTGCTCCGGTGGATACCTCCTTTATCCCATCTTTAAGTGTTAGCACAGATGCAACATTATATCCTATGCGCTTCACCATATCTGACAGCATGTCGCATATCATGTTTTCGTCATCAATGATCAGAATGTTGGCCATGATTAAATCACCCATCCAGCATCTTTCGAATGGTCTTGGCTATCTCTCTCTTGACAACGGGCTTCATGACATACTCCCGAATGCCTATGGTCTTGGCTTTTTCTTCGGGCATCACTTCGCTGAATCCGGTGCAAACGATAATCGGAATATCGGGCCTGATGCCCGTGAGCTTCTGAGCCAACTCTGCGCCCGTCATATTCGGCATGGTCTGGTCGGTGATAACAAGATCAAACTTCTCCGGTTGCGTATTGCGTACGGAACGTCTCTAATGCCCCCACGCCACCGGTCCGCGCCGTGACATGGTAGCCGAGGCTCTAACATCTGTTGCACCATATGAACGATTTGCACTTCGTCATCCACGAGCAGGATACGATTTTTACCATTTGGGGCCGGCTCGGTGGATACGGTTTCCGGAGTGATGGCACTGGTGTCGATCCGGGGCAGATAGACATGGAACGTGGTCCCCTTACCTGGCTCACTGTAAACAGTCATATGTCCACTATGGTTTCTGACAATTCCGTGTGCCACAGAAAGACCCATCCCAGTACCCTCATCTGGACCCTTGGTGGTGAAATAGAGCTCAAAGATCCGTTCCATGACCGCATGCATAGTCCATGCCATGGCCCATGTCACTAACAGTAAGCCTCGCGTATGGTCCCTGGTTCAGATCCAATGGTATGATAGGCGTTGGTGCAAAGGTTCATCATCACCTGGTGTATTTGCGTCGGATCGGCCAGGATTGTACCTGACTGGCTCTGGATGTCTTGCCGAATCTCGATAGTCGTGGGCAATACCGCCAGCCAGCGTGCCAATCGCCTCCATCTTCTGAGCGGAGCTGAGTTTCAAGTCTTGCCTTTGTCTCCTAGGCCCGACTGCCCGCGGATTCCTCACAGTTAAGGAACTGGTGATTGGATGCCGCCTTTTGGCAGCGTTCGTGTTTTGTGGGAGAATTCTGGAGATGGAAGGGATTATCGACCATAATATTGCAGAATGGCTTCGCACAGCCCGTCGATGGTGTAATCTTGGGCCATAATATCGACTCTGAATCCGAGATCTCTGGCCGTGTCTGCGGTGATCGGGCCGATGCTGGCAACAGTGACCCCATCAATTAGGCTTTCGAACCTGTCAGGTGGAAGGAGGGCCTTAAAGTTTCTGACCGTAGACGAACTAGTAAAAGTCAGAAGGTCGATGGAGCCTTCTTCCAAGCGCTTGACCAACACGTCCACGTTTTCGCGTGCCTGTTCGGTCTGGTAGGCGGCGATCTCATCTACAATAGCACCCATTTTTCGTAGTTCTACAGGAAGCACCGGTCGCGCCTCTTTGGCGCGCGGCAGCAATACTCTTTTTCCGTTCATGGCCTCTTGTTTAAAGGTTTCCACGATCGATTCGGCCTGATAGGTCTCGGGGATAATATCGCTCTTGAGTCCGAAATCGCGTAATCTTTTTGCCGTGGCCGGCCCGATGGCTGCCGTGCTCACATCTTTGAGGACCCGCACATCCTTGTCTTTTTCATAGAGACGCTCAAAGAAGAAAGAAACACCGTTTGCACTGGTGAAAACGAGCCAGTCATAACTGCCGAGGTTATCTATCGCCACATCCAGTGGGCTCCAGTCCTCCGGAGGAACAACCTTTATAGTAGGGCATTCAAGGCATGCAGCTCCCAGGTCTGTAAGCCGTCTAACCAGTTCGCTTGCCTGTGCTCGTGCCCTTGTGATCACCACAGTCTTTCCAAAAAGAGCCCTCTTCTCAAACCAGTTCAGGGTGTCCCTGAGTTTAATCACCTCACCCACAACGATGGTGGCAGGCGGCTTGAGACCGGCTGCTTGCACCTTGGCCACGATGGTGTCAAGGGTTCCCACTACCGTGGTTTGCTGAGGCGTGGTGCCCCAGCGCACCAGGGCCACCGGGGTTTTGGGGTCACGGCCGGCCGCCATCAGTTTCTCTGCAATGTTGGCCAGGTTCTTGACGCCCATTAGAAAGACCAAGGTACCCACACCGGTGGCTAGCTTGGACCAGTCAATCGAGGATTGCTTCTTGGTGGGGTCTTCATGACCGGTGACAAACGCCACGCTGCTGGTGTATAGACGATGGGTAAGGGGTATGCCGGCATAGGCCGGTGCGGCCACAGCCGAGGTCACGCCAGGAACAACCTCAAAGGGGATCCCTGCTTCGGCGAGTACTTCAGCCTCTTCACCACCACGGCCGAAGATAAAGGGGTCTCCCCCCTTAAGGCGCACAATGGTGCGGCCTTGCTTTGCCCTTGCCACGATCACTTCATTGATCCTGTCTTGAGAAACGGTGTGACTGCCCCCTTTCTTGCCGACGTAGATGGTTTCAGCGCCTTCTGGCACAAGTTTAAGGAGCTCAGGGGCTGCCAGGAAATCATAGATCACCACGTCCGCCTTTTTCAGACACTCAACCGCCCTTACGGTTACGAGATCCGGTTCCCTGGGTCCGGCACCAACGAGATAGACTTTCCCCTGTTTCACGTTGCCAAATCCTGCACAGCTCTGCCCAGGATGTTCTCCAAGATTTCCCTGCCGCCCTTATTGAGGAGGCGGTTGGCCAGTTCTACCCCGAGCTTTTCGTGTTGGTCTACAGGGCCTGTGATCGTTTCGCGAAGCAGAACAGAGCCATCCACCTCGGCCACAAGGCCAGTGATCCCAAGCGCGTCCCCAATGATTTTTGCGCGGGCTGCAATGGGAACCTGACATCCGCCTTCAAGCCGGGCCAGAAAGGCCCGTTCACTTTTCACGGCCAAGCGCGTCTCCCTGTGATCCAGGGGTGCGATCAGGCGCAGAGTCGAGTCATCGTCTTCTCTTGTTTCGATCGCCAGTGCCCCCTGTCCGATGGCTGGGAGCATGATTGCCTCGGGAAGATATTCTGTAATGCGAGCTTTCAATCCAAGCCTTTTGACACCGGCCGCTGCCACAATGATGGCATCGAGACCCTCTGCTTTTAGTTTTCGTATACGTGTGTCCAGGTTCCCTCTCAAGGGGTGCACTGTGACGTCCGGCCTGACATGTCGAACCTGGGCCCCGCGCCTGAGGCTGCTGCTTCCAAGACGAGCGCCATTTGGCAGGTCTTCAAACGACTGACCGTTCCTTGAAATCAGTACATCCAGTGGATTTTCCCTTTCGGGCACGGAGCCAATACAAAGGCCTGGCGGGATCTCAGCCGGCATGTCCTTCATGCTGTGGACGGCAAGGTCGATCCGGCCCTCCAAAAGAGCTGTTTCAATCTCCTTTACAAAGAGCCCCTTTCCCCCGACCTGTGCAAGTGGCACATCTGTGATCTTGTCCCCCGTGGTCTTGATCTTTACCAGCTCGGCTTCATATTGGGGATGGAGAGCATGGAGTCGGGAGCGGACCCACTCTGCCTGCCACACGGCAAGGGGGCTTCCTCGTGTGCCGATTCTAACGACCTTCATTGTCAATGGCCACAGGTGCTGCAGCTTGTGGCGCTGCAGGAGGTACAGGCGGAACCCTTTGAACTTGAGAACCCACCGTCACCCTTGTGGCTAAAAGCAGAAAGAAGCTTTTTGACCTTCTTGCCGTTGCAGGTGGGACAAGTGATTTTCTGGTTTCCAAGGACCAGGATCTCAAAATCCTTGTCGCATTTCATACAGTGATATTCGAAGATAGGCATTTTGCGGTCTCCTAAGGGGCCTAAGATTTTCTCACAATATATAACGGTATTGCCTGTTTGTCCAGCCTCACTCAATGGCCAGACCGGCCGATTTTCTCAAGCACGGCTGCCGCAAGGAGGGGAAACATGATTTCATGATGACCGATGAGGGTGTAGCCCACACCGCCCATACTGGTTGGGCGCTCGACTACATTCGTCGTGGGGCGGTAGTGCCGGATAAAATCCATATTCACGGCCGTAAATCGCTCTGCCTTATGTCCCATGTTCCGAACCACGGTAAGTGCTTTCAAAAAGACTTCGGGCAAGATGACTGCCGAGCCGAGATTTATATAAACACCATCCTCCAGGGTGGCGACCACCGAGGCAAGGAGCCTGAAATCGAGATGGGTTGTCTTACCCGCAGCCTCAGGGTCGAATCCGGGATGCATGTGAATGATGTCAGTTCCGATCGCCACATGGACGGTTGCAGGAATCTGAAGCCGCACTGCGGCTGCAAGGAGGCTGTCTTTGCCAAAAGGGAGACTCTCTTCGATAATAGCCTGTCCAACACCCCGACCGAGCCCCAAAGCCTCCGTGCCGGCCTTTGAGACGGCACGATTCAAAAAATCTGCAGTCTCTTGTGCCATGCCAAATGCTCCATGCTCCAGTCTCTCGAGAACGTCTTCAGAGGTCTTGCCAATCATGGCGACCTCAAGGTCGTGTATGATGCCTGCCCCGTTCATGGCAATGGCTGTGATGACGCCCTGCTCCATAAGGTCAATGACAACAGGGTTAAGCCCCACCTTAATGACGTGGGCACCCATGGCCAGCACCACACTCTTACCACCCTTATGGGCCTTTGCAATAGCCGATACAACTGCTCTAAAATCTCTGACTGCCAGGATATTAGGGAGGCAGCTCAAGAAATCCTCCAGGGATCCTTCCGGTTTCCATGGATGTGCAAAATCAGCCCGATCCACCTTGCTCTTGCGGGATGCCAGAGGATAGGTCTTTAAAGAGGTCAGGTCTATGAGTCTGTCGGATTTTGGATTTTGGATTTTGGATTTTGGATTTTGCTTACGCATCAATGAAGCTTTCAGGGAAAAGGGTTCGATCCACGAGTTCGCACAGGACATGTCCTGCTGTGATATGGGTCTCCTGGATACGTGGGGTCGCCCGGGAATCCACAATCAAGGCAAGGTCGCAACAGCGAGCCAGCTCACCCCCACCACATCCTGTCAGAACCACCGTGTAAAGGCCCATGTCGCGGGCCGTTTCCACGGCAAGAATCACGTTCTTGGAGCTGCCGCTGGTGCTGATCCCCAAAGCAACGTCGTCCTTTCTCCCAAGGGCCTTGATCTGCTTGGAAAAGACCTCGTCAAAAGAATAATCATTGGAAATACTGGTCAAGATGGATGTGTCGGTGCTCAGGGCCAGCGCAGGCAGAGGTCTGCGTTCCACGGAAAAACGATTTACGAACTCGGCTGCAATGTGCTGGGCATCGGCGGCGCTGCCTCCGTTGCCAAAGATAAGGAGTTTGTGTCCACCAGCAAAGCAGGTGGCCATACGTTGGGCTGCTGCTATAAGCCCGTCTACGTTCTCTTTGACAAAATATTCCTTGACTCGATTGCTTTCTTCAAATGCGTTTAAGACAATATCTTTCATAGGAGTTTCCAAATTTGGTTATTCGTTTACCGGTTCACGGTTCATTAATGGCGTGCCTTTCACGATTCGCGATTTCGCGTATAAGATCACCACAATCCTCTCCAAGCTCGACCGCCATTTTGAGCTGCTCCAAGGCATTTTCATAATCCTTGCTTTGCAGGTAGAGCTTGCCCAATCGGTACCGGTAAAGCCCATTGTTTGGATCAATTCTGGTACTCTCTCGACCCAGGACAATAGCGATCTCCATATTTTCACCCAAGACACCATAGAGATAACCAAGATCGCTTAAGCTTTTCGCATCGGTCGGGTTCTGTCTGATTGCCTTTTCATATGCCTTGGCAGCCTCCTGAAGCATCTCTTTTTCCAGATAACACTCTCCCAGGGCCTGGAATATGTGAGCCTCTTTGCGTGCGTTATGGGCTGCTTTTTTGAGATACTCAAGGGCCGCATCCGTTTGATCCTTCTCTCGATAGCACAAGGCTATCTGGTAGGCCACCTCGGGGTTGTCTCCGTCGAGGGTGTCGGCCTCAAGGAACAGGTCAAGTGCTTTTTCCCTATTGCCTTGCTTAAGGTGGGCAAGCCCCAGGTTATATGTGGCCATTACATCTTCCGGATCAAGACGGATCGCTGTTTCAAAGGCATCAATAGCCAGATCCAACTTACCCTGCACACCATAACACACACCAAGGCTGTTATGTACATTCACATTCTGAAGATCTACGGCCAGGGCCCTTTTAAACTCTTCAATGGCTCCGTCAATGTCTCCGTATTGATAGAGCTTGTCGGCGCTGATGTTCAGGCTGACCGCATCAAATGGCGTAACAGTGTTTGGGCCAAAAAAGGCGGCATGGTCCAACGCCTTTTGGGCATTGTCCAGAATGGTCATCTTTTCAAAAGGCCAGAACGGGTAGACAGCCAGACCAGCGGACACGGTTTCTTCGCCGACAAGGGCAAGGCGCCGCTGGATCTCTTTTGCCAATTGAACGGCCGCCGCCTCATCCGTATCCGGGCAGAAACATGCAAACCGCTCCTGATCGAGTCGTCCCCACTTCACATACCGCGTCTTGCTCAGACCATCTATGACCCGTGCCAGCCTGACGATCACGCCCGATGTGATATCTTCCCCAAGGTGTTTTAACGTCTTGTCAAAATCGTCAATACAGATGACAAGTACAGCAAATCGGTCGCTCTCTGCCGCAGACGACTCAAAAAGGTCCTGGAATTCTTGATCGACCGGCATCTGCGGGAAGGCTTCTTTCAGGGCATCTGCTCCGACCAAAGGCTGTTCCATTTACGCCTCCGCAAGGATTTTTTTGAGCGTTGAGGCAATCGTGGCAATCTCTTCATCCTCAACGGTACGCATGTCCATCACAAACACGTCGTTTTCAATGCGCCCGATTATGGGTGGAGTAGCTTCGCGCATGATGCGATCAATACGATTTGCCGAGAGTCCCTTTATCATGACGCTAACGCACCTGGTCGGAAGTTCTTGCAGGGGAAGGGCCCCCCCACCTACACGGGATGAGGCGTTTATGATGACGGCTTCCAGCCGGCCATCTCCCAATTTCCTCAATCGATTCAGGAGGCGTTTTGCCCTGCTGGCAATGACATTGGGAGGCATGGTGAGCATACGCAGTGTGGGAATAGCCGAGACAGCCTTGGATTCATCCCGATACAGGTGCAGCGTGGCTTCAAGGGCTGCCAGGGTCATCTTGTCGATCCTGAGGGCCCGGTTAATAGGGTTTTTCTTGATGCGCTCGAGCGCATCTTTTCGACCCACGATGATTCCCGCCTGGGGTCCTCCCAGCATCTTGTCGCCACTGAAGGTGACCACATCTGCGCCGGTTGCCACGGTCTCCTGAACGGTGGGTTCATTTATCAGGCCGTATTTTGAAAGATCGATAAAGTTGCCGCTGCCAAGATCTTTCATGACAGGAAGATGATACTTGGCCCCTAAGGCCACCAGGTCCTTCAGAGGAACTTCAGCGGTAAACCCAACCATGCTGTAATTGCTGGTGTGGACCTTGAGCAACAAGGCCGTCTCGTCACGGATTGCCCCTTCATAGTCCGGTAGATGGGTCCGGTTGGTCGTGCCTATCTCAACCAGCTTGGCGCCACTTCGGGCCATAACGTCCGGTATGCGGAATGAGCCTCCAATTTCCACCAACTCACCCCTTGACACGATCACCTCTTTCCCTCTTGCCAGTGTCTCCAGAGACAAAAAGACCGCTCCGGCATTGTTATTTACGACCATGGCAGCTTCAGCACCACTTATCTCGCACAGGATGTCTTCCACGCAGCTATATCTGGAGCCCCGCGCCCCTTTTTGCAGATCGAATTCGAGGTTCGAATACCGGCTCGAAATCTCGGCCACGTGCCTGGCTACGCTTTCGGGTAGCAAGGAACGGCCCAGGTTTGTGTGAACGACCACGCCCGTTGCATTAATCACGCGCTTTAGATTGAATTCCATGCTCTTGTTCACCGTCTGTGCGGCAAGGTGCAGGAGTTGATTGTTGTCGAACATGGTCTCATCCAGGAGTTCATCGCCGGCAAGAATCCTTGTGCGAAGTCGGTCGAGGGTGGTGCGGATCGACCGTACCAACACGGCCCTGGGTACATCTTCTACCGGCTGGGTTTTGTCCCACAGCTCAATAACATGGTCCACACCCGGTAGCTTGCGCAACAGGCTCTGCTGTTTTGGATCCACGGCTTTTCCCTCTCAAAACAGAATATTCTCTATCTTTCTGTTTTCTTTGGGTTCATACCACATTTCTTTGATACTTGCCAATGGCAAAAACAGGGGACCATTTCCTCGCTGCTCCTAGGGTAAATGCTGTTTGTTGGAGGTGTTATATTTCATAGCCTGGCCAGCTTTTGCCAGTAACGCCTCAAGATCACATCAATGGAGGCGCTTTGGGCGATTGTGGTCAGTGGGACCGGGGCAATACTGGGAAACATCCATGGCGGGGGCTTTGTG